>ENA-OYAE01000034-OYAE01000034.1-human-gut-metagenome-genome-assembly--contig:-NODE-34-length-30184-cov-7.306714_pt1 | contig 30184 bp, 17 predicted proteins | sample MGYA00244512_ERZ652809 | MGnify/ENA primary metagenome ERZ652809 (study PRJEB26926, sample SAMN06164862) | human gut metagenome | biome: ENVO:00009003; feature: ENVO:2100002; material: ENVO:00002003...
GTTTTTTTTGCAACACTAAGATAAGTGAAAATTCTGACATGGCAAAATCCTGAGCAACTTTTTGTTGCTCAGGTACTTAAAAAGTTTAATTTATAATAGTGTTGCGGAATTAAGGTATAAAAGATAAGAGTATGGATTTTGCTATACGTGTCGTGAATTTATGTAAATATCTTAAAAAGGAAAAGCAGGAATATGAGATATCCAAACAATTAGTTCGTTCAGGTACAGCAATAGGTGCTTTACAACGCGAAGCTATGCATGCTGAAAGTCAGGCGGATTTTATTCATAAGTTTGCTATTGCGCAAAAAGAATGTAATGAAACCTTGTTTTGGTTAGAACTTCTGTATAAAACTGATTATCTTACTTCGGACGAATATTTCAGTATAATTGCAGATGCCAAATTGTTAATGGGCTTAATTCCCCGTAGTATTAAAACTGCGAAAAGTCATATACCTAGCTAATAATCCTATCATCTTACCATCTTATCATCCTATCATTCAAAATAATATGAAGATAAATAAATATAGTCTTAATAACGGTCTGCGACTGGTGCATTACCAGGATCTCAGTACTCAGATGGTAGCACTGAACATCGTTTATGATGTAGGTGCCCGGGACGAACATCCCGAACATACCGGCTTTGCCCATTTGTTCGAACATCTGATGTTTGGCGGTTCTGTGAATATACCCGACTATGATGCTCCTTTGCAGTCGGCAGGTGGCGAAAACAATGCCTGGACGAACAATGACATTACAAACTATTACCTCACTGTTCCCAAATCGAATGTAGAGATTGGCTTCTGGCTGGAGTCCGACCGTATGATGGAACTGGCATTCAGTGAACAAAGCCTTGAAGTGCAGCGCGGTGTGGTCATGGAGGAGTTCAAACAGCGTTGTCTGAACCAGCCTTACGGAGATGTGGGACATCTTATCCGTCCGTTGGCTTATGAGGTGCATCCGTACCGCTGGCCTACCATCGGAAAGGATTTATCGCATATCGAACAAGCTACACTGGAGGAAGTGAAGTCATTCTTTTACCGCTTTTATGCACCTAATAATGCTGTACTTGCCGTTACCGGAAATATATCGTGGGAAGAAACTGTCCGATTGACAGAAAAGTGGTTTGGCCCGATTCCCCGCAGGGATGTGCCTGTGCGACAATTGCCGCAGGAACCCGTACAGACAACAGAACGTAGACAGGTGGTGAAACGGCCTGTCCCCTTGGATGCACTGTTCATGGCTTATCATATGTGTAGTCGAGAGCATCCTGATTACTATGCTTTTGATATTCTTTCAGATATCCTTAGTAACGGACGTTCCAGTCGCTTGAATCGTCGGTTGGTGCAGGAACAGAAATTATTCTCCGGCATAGATGCTTATATTTCGGGTACACGTGATGCGGGATTGCTGCATATCAGCGGAAAACCGTCAGTCGGAGTGTCACTGGAACAGGCTGAGGCCGCTGTACGCAAAGAGTTGCAGGAGTTACAGCAAGTGGCGATAGAAGAACAGGAATTGGAGAAAGTAAAGAATAAGTTTGAATCTACCCAGATATTCGGGAATATCAATTACCTGAATGTAGCCACAAATCTGGCATGGTTCGAATTGACCGGACAGGCAGAGGATATAGACCGTGAGGTAGAACGGTATCGCGCAGTGACGGCAGAGCAGCTGAAGGCAGTTGCCCAAGAGACTTTCCGTGAGGAAAACTCGGTGGTATTATATTATGAGAAAGATAAATGAATAGATTAATTGCTACATACAAGGGGCATTATAAAGCCCTCTTTTACTTAGGACTTCCCATCGTTATCGGCCAGATGGGTGTCATTGTTCTCGGATTTGCCGATACTCTGATGGTGGGACACCACAGTACGGCCGAGTTGGCTGCTGCTTCTTTCACCAACAATCTTTTCACACTTTGCATTATTTTCAGTACCGGTTTCTCTTATGGACTGACGCCTGTAGTGGGTGAGTTCTACGGTAACCGTCGTTTCATGGAGGCCGGACAAGCTTTGCGCTCAAGTCTGCTTGCCAATGTGTTGGTAGCGCTGTTGCTGACACTTATTATGACTGTCGTCTATTTCTGTGTGGAATATATGGGGCAACCCGAGGAACTGATTCCGCTGATAAAGCCTTATTTTCTGGTTCTACTTGCATCCTTGGTGTTCGTCATGCTGTTCAATGGCTTTAAGCAGTTTACAGATGGCATTACTCAAACACAGACTGCCATGTGGGTGCTTCTTGGTGGAAATACATTGAATATCATTGGTAACTATATACTGATTTACGGAAAGTTTGGTTTTCCGGAATTGGGGTTGTTGGGTGCGGGTATCAGTACCCTGTTCTCGCGTATTGTTATGGTCATTGTTTTTGCACTGGTTATTTTCCGTAGTCGCAGATTCTTAAGATATAGGGCGGGGTTCTTCCGCCTGGGATGGTCAAAACAAATGTTCAGGAAATTGAATGGACTTGGGTGGCCTGTCGGTTTGCAGATGGGCATGGAGACGGCGTCATTCAGCCTCAGTACGATTATGGTCGGTTGGCTGGGAACTATTGCTTTGGCGTCGCATCAGATTATGCTTACTATTTCTCAGTTCACCTTTATGATGTTTTATGGGATGGGGGCGGCGATTGCCGTTCGCGTCAGTAACTTCAAGGGGCAGAGTGATATGGTGAATGTCCGCCGTTCGGCATATGCCGGCTTTCACCTGATTATGGCAATGGCAGTGGTGCTTCTGAGTATTGTGTTTCTGTTGCGCAATCAGGTCGGGGGCTGGTTTACGGATAGCGTGGAGGTTTCTGCCATGGTATCTTCTTTGTTCTTTCCATTCCTGGTTTACCAGTTTGGTGACGGATTGCAAATCAGTTTTGCCAATGCCCTGCGTGGTATCGCAGACGTAAAACCGATGATGTTCATTGCATTTATTTCCTATTTTGTTATATCTTTGCCTGTAGGATACTTATGTGGTTTCGTGCTGGGTTGGGGTACGGTCGGCGTATGGATGGCTTTCCCATTCGGACTGACGAGCGCAGGTATTATGCTTTGGCTGCGTTTCCGTTATAAAGCAAGATGAAGGAAAGTGATACTATACCCTATCACTATTATAATATAAATTATGAATAATGTCTCCAAGAAGAAGATAGCTGCCGGTTATGTGGTTCTGTTGGCAGTCTTGCTTTATTCCCTGTTCTTCGTGCACCGGGAAATGGAGAACCTTATGAGCTCGGATAATAGCGATATCCTGCGTACGGATAGTCTGATAGGGCTTTTGCGGGAAAAAGATGCTAATACGGTCCGCTTGCTGCGTACGCTGAGCGAAGCCAATGACAGCATGATTTCCGCTCGGGAGGTGGAGCAGATTATAGCTGAGCAGGATACCATTATCACCCAACAGCGTGTGCAACGTCGTGTTACTGCCCGTCGTGATACCGTTGTGACACAACCTAAGAAGAAGGGTTTCTTCCGCCGTCTGGGGGAAGTTTTCGTTCCACCACGCAAAGATTCTGCTATTCAGGTACAAACTACCCTTGAAGTTGCTACGGATACTGTGCTTGATGCTTATAATCCTGTTGATTCACTGCACGCGAAATTGCGTACCGTTGCCCAGCAAAAGAAAGCAACTAATAGTGTGATACAGCGCCGTAAGCGAACTCTGCAACGCCTTGATCATGCGCTGAGTGCCCGTATTGATAGTCTTTTGAAGGGATATGAACAGGAAACTCTGCTGCGTGCCCGTGAAGAGGCCGAGTATCAGAAAGCAGTGCGTCATCGTTCTGCTACGATTATTTCTGGTATTGCTGCGGGGGCTGTTGTGTTGTCCGTTATCTTTCTTGTTATGATCTGGCGGGATGTTACTCGTAGTAACCGTTATCGGCGTCAGTTGGAAGAAGCTAACCGCTTCGCCGAAGAGTTGCTTGCCTCTCGCGAAAAGCTGATGCTTGCCATTACCCACGATTTCAAAGCTCCCTTAGGTTCTATCATGGGGTATGCAGATTTGCTCTCCCGGCTCACTGTTGACGGACGGCAACGTTTCTATCTTGACAATATGAAAACCTCCTCAGAGCATCTGCTGAAACTGGTTACCGATTTGCTCGATTTTCATCGCCTCGACTTGCACAAAGCTGAGATAAACCGTGTTACTTTCCATCCTGCACGCCTGCTGGAAGAAATATACGTCAGCTTTGAACCGTTGACTTCTGCCAAAGGATTGTCTTTGAAATGTGAGATAGACCCCGAACTGAAAGGAACCTTCATCAGTGACCCTTTACGCTTGCGCCAGATTGTCAATAACTTGCTTTCCAATGCAGTGAAGTTCACTTCGGAAGGTGGCATTACACTGACTGCCAGTTTTGTGCCGAAGGGTGATTCGGTTTTCTCCGGAAATCACTTGAAACTTTCTGTTATCGATACGGGAAAGGGAATGGAACCCGGTGACCGTGAACGCATCTTCCAGGAGTTTACCCGTTTGCCGGGAGCACAGGGAGAGGAAGGATTCGGCTTGGGATTATCTATTGTCCGTATGCTGGTGCAACTACTTGAAGGACGTATCGAAGTGGATAGTGTACTTGGAAAGGGGAGTACGTTTACGTTGCGGGTACCTTTGTATCCGGTGGCTTTGAATGATACTTCCGAGGTGAATGAACAGAATAATGCGAATTCATCCTCTTTACCTGCTCAAACTCCTGCTTTGCATATCCTCTTGATTGATGACGACCGTATCCAACTCACTCTCACTTCTGCTATGCTTGCACAGAGTGGCATCACTTCTGTTTCTTGTCTGCAATTGGATGAATTACTGGAAGCTCTCCGTACCGATACTTTCGATGTATTGCTTACCGATGTGCAAATGCCCGCCATGAATGGTTTCGACTTACTGAACCTGTTACGTGCTTCGAATATTCCGCAAGCTAAGACTATACCCGTGATTGCTGTGACTGCCCGTAGTGATATGCAACGTGAAGAGTTTCTGAAACATGGTTTTGCCGGAAGCTTGCACAAACCATTTATGGTGAATGAACTGTTTGCAGAATTGGATATTGAAAAGAGAGAAACAGGTCTTGTTACTCCACAGAATCATGTAGAAATGGATGCTGTACAGACGGATAGGATTGCAACTGAAGCAGTTCCTGTTTCTGCATTAAATTTCTCTGCTCTCACTGCTTTCTCAGGTGATGATCCTGATGCGGCAAAATCTATTCTGGAAAGTTTTGTCACAGAAACACGTCTGAATGCTGATCGCTTGCGACAGGCATTAGATGCTGAAGATACAGATGGCATAGCTGCCATGGGGCATAAGATGCTTCCTCTGTTTACTTTACTGGGAGCCGATGAACTTGTTGCTTTATTGAAAGAGCTTGAAGACTCACGCGGGCAAGTATTCAGTGAAAAGATAAAAGAGAAATCCTTCTCAGTACTCGCTCAGATTGAAGATGTCGTGGCACAGGTAGAGGAATAAATAGCCTTTTTCTCTTCTGCATCAACCAAATGTCGTTAGAATTTGTTTACTTTGTAACGATTTAAACACTGACTATCGATTGACGTCCTAATGAAAAGAAAATGGTTGAAATGGGTAATGTGGATACTACTTACCCCTATCATATTATTTGTAGTACTGATGGTATTGCTTTATATCCCTCCTGTACAGAGCCTGATACGGAAGCAAGCCACTGCCATTGCATCCGAAGCAACGGGTATGGATATATCTGTTGACCGCATCGACCTCCGCTTTCCGCTGAACTTGCTGGTACGCGGTGTGCAGGTCATTCAGCCTATACAGGCAGATAAACAAATGCCTTCTGCTCTCGGTGACTCCCTTGCCGTGAAACAGGTTTCCGATACCCTACTGACACTGGAAAGCCTGAACGTGCGCGTGCAGGCATGGCCGCTGATACGCGGACAAGTAGAAGTGGACGAGGTTACTGTGAACGGAGTTTTCCTGAACTCTGCCGATTTGATAGAGGGTATCCGCATACGTGGTGTGCTGGGGCGTTTCTTTCTTGAAAGCCATGGTGTAGACCTGAAGAAAGAAGATGCTGTCATCAACCGTGTGGAGCTGAGTGATACTCATATGCTTGTTGTGATGAACGACACTACCACTACCGAACCGGATACCACGACTACCGCCCTTAACTGGAAAGTGGCTTTACACAAGTTAGCATTGAAGAACGTTTCTGTTGATTTGCAAATGCCGCTGGATTCCATGCGTCTTGCTGCCCGTCTGGGTGATGCAGAGGTGGATGATGCGGTTGCTGACCTGGGCGGACAGATGTACGGTCTGAAGAAATTTGAATTGAGCAGTACTACAGTAAACTATGATACGGGTAGCCAATTGCTCAGTGCTATTAATAACTTGATAGATACCGATAGTCTTGCGGCTACCGATAGCATCGGTGTGAAACCTGCCCCTGGCTTCGATGCTTCGCACATCGCCTTGCGGGATATTCGCATTGGGGTGGACTCCGTGCTTTATCATGGACGGAATATCAATGCTGTTATCCGGGAATTCTCCATGAACGAACGTTCCGGGCTGAGCATCACTTCACTGACGGGACGGGTATTTGCTGATTCCACTGTTATTCAGGTGCCTTCTTTAAAATTGCTTACCCCACACAGTGAAATGGATTTCATCGCCCAGACTTATTGGGAATTGGTAGAAATTCCCACTTCCGGACGACTCTCTGCCCGTTTCAATGCCCGCATCGGCAAGCAGGATGTAATGCTCTTTGCAGGTGATTTGCCTGACACATTTAAGGAGGCGTATCCTTTCCGTCCCCTTACTATCCGTGCCGGTACGGAAGGTAACTTCAAGCAGATGCAGATTTCCCGCTTCAATATCGACCTGCCGGGTGCTTTCACCTTGAATGGTGGTGGTGAGATTTGGAACCTCACCGACAGTTTGACGCGCAATGGAAGCATTGACTTTGATATCCGGACACAGAACCTGAATTTCCTTACCGGATTGACTGGTGTCACCCCCGATGGTTCTATAGTTGTGCCGGACAGTATGCACCTTGCTGCGCGACTTGGTTTGGATGGCCCCAATTATGATGCCAGCCTGAAATTGAAAGAGCGCGAAGGGCTGTTGAATCTGCTGGCTCGTTACAATACTTCTACCGAAGCCTATCAGGCAGACCTTCATGTAGATGCCCTGCAAGTGCACCATTTCCTGCCTAAAGATTCTATCTATACCCTTTCGGCCAAGGTTGCCGCCAAAGGAAAAGGATTTGATCCAGCCAACCATCGCACTGTGGCTGCTGTGCAAGCTTCTCTCGGTGAATTACAATACGGACACTGGAATATTTCCGGCATTGACCTGACAGCCGGATTGAAATCCGCTCTTGCCACTGTACACATGACGAGCGACAATGCCCTGTTGAAGATGCAGGCGGATGCAGATATGCGTCTTGACCGTAAATACCTGGATGGTAAGATGGCTATGAATGTGGAGAATGTCGGTCTACATGAGTTAGGTATTTCTCCTAAACCATTGAAGCATCCTTTCGCTTTCACTCTCGGTGCCGAGGCACGCCATGACTCTATCAAGATGAACATGGATGCAGGCGACCTCGACTTTCAGTTCCGTGCCCGCAGTACCTTGCAGAAACTGATGGATCAGGGCACTGCCTTTGCCACACTTCTTACCCGGCAGATAGAATTGAAGCAACTCGATCATGCAGAATTACGGAAAGCACTGCCCTCAGCCGGTATGCAACTGAAAGCCGGTAAGCAGAACCCTGTCAGTTATTTCCTGGCAACCAAGGATATTTCTTTTGATGACTTTATATTGCGTTTCGGCACTACGCCCCGACGTGGTATCAACGGACGCACTGCTATACATGGTCTGCGCATGGACTCCTTGCAACTGGATACCATTTTCTTTGCCATCAGCCAGGACACTGCACGCATGAAGTTGCAGGGTGGTGTCATAAATGGTCCGAAGAACCCGCAGTTTGTCTTCCGCAGTACACTGACGGGTGAAATCCGTAATGAAGATGCCGAACTGACCCTGAATTATGTGGATGCGAAGGGAGATACCGGACTTGATCTGGGTATCAATGCCCGTCCTTTGATAGAGGGGCGGGGTAGGGGGAATGGTATTGCCTTCCGCCTGACACCTGCTGAGCCTATCATTGCTTACCAGAAGTTTCACTTTGTAGATAACAGCGATTGGATTTATCTGCACAAGAATATGCGCGTCTACGCTAATGTCGATATGGACAGTGAGGACGGTCTCTGCTTCCGTATGCAGTCCGACCGGTCTGACACCGTTTCCTTACAGAATATCAATCTGGAATTAATTCGTTTCCGCTTGGATAAACTAAGCGGCATTCTGCCTTATATGCCCCGTATCACGGGACTTTTCTCTGCGGAAGCAAACTATATACAGACGGCAACTTCACTGCAAGTCTCCGCTGAGGCCGATGTGGAAAAGCTGACTTACGAACGCCAGCTGGTAGGTAATATCGGACTAGGTGCTACATGGCTTCCGGGTGATAAAGGCACGCACTATCTGAACGCCTATTTCCGGTCGGGAGACCAGGAGGTACTGACTGCCGATGCCGTGCTGACACAGAAGAATGGACGCGATTCCTTGGATGTAAACACCACCTTCGAGCATTTCCCGCTCTCCCTTGCCAATGCTTTCGTCCCCGACCGTATGATTACTTTAACCGGTGACATCGACGGTGGGCTCAACATCAATGGTGCCATGGAGAAACCGCAATTGAGTGGTGACCTCTCGTTGGATAGCGTATCTATCTATGCACGTCAGGCCGGCGCACGATATTGGTTTGATAACCGCCCGCTGAAGATAGAAAACAATAAACTCATCTTCAATAAGTTCGCTATCTACACCACCAGCCGAAATCCCTTCACGATAGATGGTAACGTGGACTTCCGTAATATGGACAGGCCAACGGCGAACCTGAACCTACGTGCACAGAACTATACATTACTCGACGCGCCCCGTACCAAGGAAAGCATGCTCTACGGTAAAATCTTTGTAGACCTGAATGCTACCGTGCGCGGTCCGCTGGATGGGCTGACTATGCGTGGAAACATGAATTTGCTTGGAAATACGGATGTAACCTACGTGCTGACCGATTCGCCGCTGACGGTGGAAGACCGTTTGGGTGAGCTTGTGAAATTCACTTCCTTCACGGACACCACTTCGGTACAGCAGACGGAAGTGCCCACTATGTCCCTTGGTGGTATGGATATGCTGATGTCCGTGCACATAGATGATGCTGTGCGCTTGAGGGCTGACCTCAGTCCCGACCGTAGCAGCCGTGTGGAACTGGAAGGCGGAGGCGACCTGAATCTCCAATATACTCCGCAAGGCGACCTTACCTTGTCCGGTCGTTATACCTTGATTGGTGGTATGATGAAATATGCCCTGCCCGTCATTCCTCTGAAGGAATTTCAGTTCACCAACGGCAGTTATGTGGACTGGACGGGCAATCCGATGAATCCCAAACTGAACCTGACCGCTACGGAGCGTGTCCGTGCTTCGGTGGCGGATGGTGACGGTGGAAGCGGTTCACGCATGGTGAACTTCGACGTTTCCATCAGCATCAAGAATAGTCTGGAGAACCCCGACCTGAGTTTCAACCTGAGTGCGCCTGACGATGCCACCGTGCAAGGCGAACTGGCAGGTATGAGTGCGGATGAACGCAGTAAACAGGCCATTACCATGCTTGCTACAGGTATGTATCTCTACAATACTGGAAAAGGCGGTGGCCTGACAATGGGTTCTGCCTTGAACAGTGTGCTTCAAAGCCAGATCAATGCGCTGACCGGAAACCTGAAAAATGCCTCCCTCAGCGTCGGTATAGAAGACCGTACCGCTGCTGAAACGGGTGATAAGCAGACGGACTATAGTTTTCGCTACTCGCAGCGTTTTTTCAACGACCGTGTACAGATTATTATTGGCGGAAAGGTATCCAGTGGTGCCAATGCCACGAATGATGTGGAGTCGTTCATTGATAATATTTCTCTGGAATATCGTCTGGACAATAGTGGAACACGCTATGTACGTGTATTCCACAACAAGAACTATGAAAGCGTGCTCGATGGTGAAATTACCGAGACGGGCGTAGGCCTTGTGCTCCGCCGGAAAATGGATAAGTTGAGCGAACTGTTCATATTCAGGAAGAAGAAAGTTGAACCGGTGAGTGAATAATTACTCATTCGCATACATAAACTCTAAAAAATGAAGAAACTTTTATATACTCTCATAGCTTTTCTGCTTCTGGCAGCCTGCTCCACTACCAAGCACTTGCCCGAAGGCGAAGTGCTTTACACCGGTCAGAAGCCGATGATAGTGGAAAATCGCTCCGTAACCCCGGTCGGTGAAACGGCGATGGAGGAAGTAGAGGCGGCCCTTGCTAAAGCCCCTAATAACTCTTTGTTAGGTAGCTCCCAGTATCGTATTCCTTTTCCGATTGGATTGTGGATATACAATGGTTTCGCAAAGTATAATCATGGCTTTGGAAAGTGGATATTCAATCGCTTTGCGGCTACTCCTGTATTTATATCTTCTGTCAATCCGGACGTTCGTCAGAAAGTGGCAACGAATATCCTGCACGATTACGGTTACTTTAACGGTACGGTAAGTTATCAAACTTTTGTGAATCCTAAAGACAGCCTGAAAGCCAAGCTGCAATATACCGTTGATATGCGTAATCCATATTTCATCGATACCGTCTATTATCGCGGCTTCAATGATACCACTATGCGCATCATTAATCTGGGGCGTCGCCGTTCCCTCATCAGCCCGGGCGAACAGTTTAATGTTACCGACCTCGATGGTGAACGTACCCGTATCAGTGGCTTGCTGCGTAATATGGGGTATTATTATTTCCGTCCCGACTATCTTACTTATCAGGCAGACACAACGCTTGTTCCCGGTGGGCATGTCAGTTTGCGTATGATCCCGGTCCCTGGTATGCCTAAAGATGCTGAACGTCCTTTCTTTGTGGGAAATACAAACTTTTACCTTCATGGTCCGCAAGGGCAGGTGCCGAATGACAGTCTTTATTACAAGAACTTCTGGATACACTATTACAATAAACTGAAAATACGTCCCAATATGCTTTACCGCTGGTTGCATTATCAGGGATATCAGAGGAAGCGGCAGGAGTTGGATAAGGGAGGTATGCGTCGCCGTCCGGATAAACTGTACAGCCAGTATCGTCAGACCCGTATTCAGGAACGTCTGGCAAGTGTGGGCATCTTCCGGTATTTGGAAATGCAGTATACTCCCCGTGATACAGCACTTGTCTCAGATACTCTTGATGTGAATATACGTGCCATGCTGGATAAACCTTATGATGCTGAGTTTGACTTCAACGTTACCATGAAGAGTAACAACCAGACAGGTCCTGGTGCTGCTTTTACCGTAACGAAGAATAACGTCTTCGGCGGTGGCGAAACCTGGAATGTGAAGGTAAACGGCTCCTATGAGTGGCAGACGGGTAAGAATAGCAGTTCGCTGATGAACAGTTATGAGTTGGGGCTATCTTCCGCACTCACCTTTCCACGCATTGTTTTCCCTCGTATGGGAGATAAGGAGTATGACTTTCCCGCTTCTACTACCTTTCGCGTCTATATAGATCAGATGAACCGTGCCAAGTATTACAAGATGCTTGCCTTCGGCGGCAATGTTACCTATGACTTTCAGCCTGTACCTACGCGGAAGCATAGCATTACGCCTTTCCAATTGACGTTCAATGTACTTCGTAACCCTACGGCAGCTTTCGAGGAGATACAAGCTCAGAATCCTGCCCTCTACGTCAGTCTTCGTAATCAGTTTATTCCCAAGATGGAATATACTTATACTTTCGATAATGCCTCTGTACGCGGCAAGCGCAATCCTATCTGGTGGCAGACGACAGTTGGTTCTGCCGGTAACCTGACTTCCTTGATTTACAAGGCATTCGGACAGTCGTTCGGCAAGCAAGACAAGAAATTGTTGGGTGTACCTTTTGCACAGTTTTTGAAGCTAAATTCAGAGTTTCGCTATCATTACCAGATAGACAAGAACCAGATGATTGCTTCCCGTATTGCAGGAGGAGTTATTTGGTCTTATGGAAATGCGACGACTGCACCTTATACCGAACAGTTCTATATAGGTGGTGCTAACAGTATCCGTGCTTATTCCGCACGTAGCATTGGTCCCGGTGGCTACCCGCCCGATAAAGAGAAAAAGTATTCTTATATCAACCATGTGGGGGATATCCGTATGGAAGCAAATGTGGAATACCGTTTTCGAATTCTCGGTGATCTGCACGGAGCTATTTTCCTTGATGCAGGTAATGTCTGGCTGATGCGTAAAGATGTGGACCGTCCCAATGGACAGTTGACGTTGAAGAATTTCCCGAAACAGATTGCTTTGGGCACAGGTGCCGGTTTGCGCTACGATCTGGACTTCCTTGTATTCCGGCTGGATTGGGGTGTGGCGCTGCATGATCCGTATGAAACAGGAAAGAAGGGATATTATAATATACCGAAATTCAAGGACGGTATGGCATGGCATTTTGCTATCGGTTATCCATTCTAACAATAAGAATTGTACAATAGGACTAAAATATGAACCAATTGTCTACCTTTCTTGACTTTATTTTTTGTAATTTTGCCCTCGTTATCAAAACAAGGATACACTAACCTTTTTAAATAATAACTAAGTATGAAACCAACTTTATTCTTATTGGCAGCCGGAATGGGCAGCCGTTACGGTGGCTTGAAGCAATTGGACGGACTGGGTCCGAATGGCGAAACTATTATGGACTATTCAATTTATGACGCCATCAATGCCGGATTTGGTAAGCTCGTTTTCGTAATCCGTAAGGATTTTGAGAAAGACTTCCGTGATAAAATTATTTCAAAATATGAAGGTCATATCCCATGCGAACTGGTGTTCCAGTCTATCGACGATCTGCCCGAAGGCTTCACTTGCCCCGAAGGTCGTACGAAACCTTGGGGAACCAACCATGCCGTAATGATGGGGGCGGATGTCATTCAGGAACCGTTTGCTGTTATCAATTGCGACGACTTCTATGGTCGCGACTCTTTCCAGGTAATGGGTAAATTCCTTTCTGCACTGCCCGAAGGTTCAAAGAATGTATATTCAATGGTAGGTTTCCGCATTGGTAATACACTGAGCGATAGCGGTACTGTATCTCGCGGTCTTTGCGGTACGGATGCCAATAACCTGCTGACTTCTGTTGTAGAACGCACTAAGATCCAGCGTATGGATGGCGAAGTGAAATACATTGACGATAATGGTGAATGGGCAGCTACTCCCGAAACTACTCCGGTAAGTATGAACTTCTGGGGCTTTACTCCCGATTACTTCGCATATAGTTTCGATTTCTTCAAGAGCTTCCTGAGCGATCCGAAGAATATGGAGAACCTGAAAAGTGAATTCTTCATTCCGTTGATGGTAGATAAATTGATTCAGGACGGTGTCGCTACATGCGAAGTCCTCGATACTACAAGCAAATGGTTTGGTGTGACTTATCCTGAAGATCGCCAAAGCGTTGTAGATAAAATCCAGGCTTTAGTGGATGCAGGTGAATACCCTGCCAAGCTGTTCTAAGTCCGGGAACTTTACGAGCAAAGTTAGAATTAGAAGGGAGTTATCGTAAGATGGTTCCCTTTTTTAATCTCACGGCAATGCATCTTTTAAAGTTGTATTGTTGCTTCGCAAGCCTCGGCTACTGCCGGATGATGTGTGATGAAGATGAATGTCTTGTCTGTGCAGTCTCTGCGCAGGTTTTTTATTAATTGTTGTTCCGTTTCTTCTTCCGTTCTAGATTTTTATTGTTCGTACTTATTGGGTTGCTACTCTTCTGATTCTTCTGAATATCGCCAGTAGCCATCGCCTTACAGGGGTTAGTTTCAGCCACCAGAAAGAATATCGCTGCCAGGCACGGCCATTGCACGGATATTCTTTTTCTTTACGGATGGCGGCAATCATTATTCCCATGACATCGTCTACGTTCGTTTGTTCGGTTATCCGTATATTACCATCGCCCTGTAGTGTTAGCTCTTTGCCGTTGCGGCGAATGATGCGGTGGAAAATGATACGTCCGTTCATATCTCTGGCGAGTACGACTGTATTCAGTTGCAGATCGTTATCGGTAAAAGGACCTAAAACAATACGGTCGCGACGGTCCACAAGAAACGGATTCATACTGTTGCCTCTGACTGTCAAGGTTACGGTATGTCCTTCGCTGATGAGGCGTGCTACTTCGGGTAACAGTACCTCGTTGGGGATGATTCTTTTTCGTTCGTTATCTATCATAATAATGAATTAGTTACAAGTTACAAGCTACAAGTTACGAGTGCCTTTCGGTTCATAGCGCAGCCACTTGTAGCTTGTAGCTTTAAAACAAACTTCCGCTGCCTCCCTGTCCGGCAAGCATTTCAGAAAGTACACCGGAATATGGGCAACAAGATATTTCACTGTCTCGATTATTCAATTCCCTCACTTCCTTCAGACTAGAGCACGACGGCAATGGCGATGCGAATGCCCGTGTCGGACTCTTTCCCGTTACGCTTTCCTTTCATAATCTATAATATTTGATGTACCGGTGTAAAGGTAGAGGAATTCTTCTGATTGGACAACTGAATTTTACACAATATTACAGGTTTCGGTTCATTTCTCCAGTCTTTTCCGTTTCGGTATGTTCCGGGGATGCTATATCTTTGTAGGCAATGAAATCATTAATCTTGAATAAACCATGAAAACTGTACTTATCTGGTTGGCTTTGTGTTTCGGCACCCTGATGACCACCTGTGCCAATGAAACGGCTTACCTTTTTTCCTATTTCATCAATGACAGCAGAGACGGATTGCATCTGGCTTATAGTTACGATGGCCTGAATTGGACCGCCCTAAACGGTGGCAAGTCATACCTGACCCCTGCCGTGGGTAAAGATAAGCTGATGCGTGATCCGAGTATCTGCCAGGCACCTGACGGCACTTTCCACATGGTCTGGACTTCCAGTTGGACCGACCGGATTATTGGCTATGCTTCTTCCCGCGACCTGATTCATTGGAGCGAGCAGCGAGCCATCCCCGTCATGATGCACGAACCGACTGCCCACAATTGCTGGGCGCCCGAACTTTTTTACGATGAACCATCGCAGACGTATTATATCTTCTGGGCAACCACCATTCCCGGTCGTCATAAGGAAGTGGCAACCAGTGAGAGTGAGAAAGGGTTGAACCATCGCATGTACTACGTAACCACGAAAGATTTCCAGACCTTCTCGAAGACCAAAATGTTTTTCAATCCCGATTTCAGCGTCATTGATGCTGCCATCGTGAAAGACCCGAAGAACGAGGACCTGATTATGGTGGTGAAGAATGAGAACTCCAATCCTCCGGAGAAGAATCTCCGCATTACCCGTACCAGAAATCTGGCGAAAGGATTCCCCACTAAAGTTTCCCCTTCTATTACCGGAAACTACTGGGCGGAAGGACCTGCCCCCTTGTTTGTGGGTGATACACTCTATGTTTATTTCGATAAATACCGCGACCACCGTTACGGCGCAGTCCGTTCACTGGATCATGGCGAGACTTGGGAAGATGTGTCCGATCTGGTTTCATTCCCCCGTGGCATCCGTCATGGGACGGCTTTTGCTGTGGATGCCTCCGTTGTGGAAACTTTGATAGCAAACCGTAATTATAATCCTTTGATTCCCGATAATCTGGCTGACCCTTCACTTTCTAAGTTTGGCGATACCTACTACCTCTATGCCACCACTGACCTGGACTATGGTCTCGGGCGTGCCGGAACGCCAGTAGTGTGGAAGTCGAAAGATTTTGTGAACTGGAGCTTTGAAGGCTCGCATATCCAGGGCTTCGACTGGGCGAAAGGCTATGATTGGGTGAATGATAAAGGGGAGAAGAAAACTGGTTATTTCCGTTATTGGGCTCCCGGAAAGGTGATTGAGCAGAATGGTACTTACTACCTCTATGTCACCTTTGTGAAACCGGATGAGCAGATGGGTACGTATGTCATGATAGCTGATCGTCCGGACGGTCCTTTCCGTTTTGCTGAAGGTAACGGGCTTTTTGCTCCGGGAATGGAAGGTATGGATAGCCCGTTTATCGTAAATGACATTGACGGAGAACCTTTTATTGATGACGATGGCAATGGTTACCTCTTCTGGCGTCGTCGGCTGGCTGCCCGCCTTTCTGCAGACAGGCTTCATATAGAAGGTGAGCCGCTGGTTATGCAGACTGCCCGTCAGGGATATTCCGAGGGTCCGTTGATGTTTAAGCGGAAAGGTATCTATTATTATGTATATACGTTGAGTGGAAATCAGAACTACGTCAATGCTTATATGATGAGCCGTGAATCTCCGCTTAGCGGTTTCGTCAAGCCGGAAGGTAATGATATCTTCCTCTTCTCCGCTACCGAAAATCAGGTTTGGGGACCCGGTCACGGGAATATCTTTTATGACGAAAAGACGGATGAGTACATTTTTCTCTATTTGGAATATGGCGACGGTGGAACTACCCGTCAGGTATATGCTAATCGGATGGAATTTAATGAAGATGGAACCATCAAGACCTTAGTGCCCGATATGCGTGGCGTAGGCTATCTGTCCGCCCCTCAGGAGACACGCCGGAACCTGGCGTTACAGGCTGACTTCCGGGCTTCCAGTGAGAAAGCTCCCCGTACGGCGGTGGTAGACATTGAGACACAACCGAATGATCCTTTGCCTGAGAAAGCCTCGGTGAAGAAATATACCCGTACACATACCTATCAGGCTGCCCATGTAGGCGATGAATCGAACGGAACCCGTTGGATGGCTGCCGTCACGGATAGCAGTCCGTACATTACGGTGGATTTGAAAGAGATGCGTAACGTTGGCGAATGCCAGTTCTATTTCACCAAGCCCACAGAAGGGCATACGTGGCGACTGGAGAAATCCGTTGATGGCAAGCATTGGCAGGCGTGTGCCGAAGAAAATAAACTTCAGGCACGGTCTCCCCATGTGACTAAGGGTATTGGTGAGGCGCGTTATCTCCGCCTGCATATCCTGCGGGGAGATGCGGGGTTGTGGGAATGGAATATATATGAGTAAGAGTCTATATCGAGCGATTCGGCATGTCGGGGAGTGGCTAACCGGTGTCTCTATCAGCTTCGCTTGTTCCGGACAAAGCTCGAACACCCCCTGTAACATCAAGCTCAGGAACGACTGAGACACAGCTTCACTTAATTTCTCACCAATTTCTTTATAAAGATGCGACAGAAACGTAAACATCTCCATGTACAGTGTGGAAACCACTTTTGATAACGGGAAAACATAGTGCTTACCGATGACATAGAACTTATCCATCATATTCTTACCCATCCCCGCATTCTGGATCAGTTGCTGTGAAAACATGACAGTATGTATCTCCAAATCATCCGACGCTGCCAGCAATTGGATGAAAGATTCCGGCGGAAGCGCTCTCCAATAACCTGGATCTACCGCCTCCGAATGCGTGAAGATATTTGTGGAAGATACCGGAGCGGGCATGTCAGAAGAAGTGCTCGGACATATTTTCGATCGTTTTTACAAAGGAGATGCCTTCAAGCAAGGCACAGGACTGGGACTTGCTATCTGCCGGACAATCGTCAAACGTTTCGAAGGCAAGATCGAAGTGGTGTCCATAGCCGGGAAGGGTACGTGCTTTACAATCACCTTGCCCCTGAAAATAGAAGGATAAAGTGCTCTTTTTATGCAGAATTGATACAATAATATACGCTTCCGATGTCATATCCCACTGGAAATCGTTACCTTTGCAGCCCTGAACGATAAATTCATTGACACTATGATATCAGTAGAAGGACTGAAGGTAGAATTTAATGCAACCCCTCTGTTCGAAGACGTCTCTTACGTAATCAACAAAAAAGACCGCATCGCCCTGGTGGGCAAGAATGGTGCGGGTAAGTCTACCATGCTCAAGATATTGGCCGGACTACAGCAACCTACTTCCGGTGTCGTCGCCATTCCCCGCGAATGTACTATCGGTTACCTGCCACAGGTGATGATTCTCAGTGATAAGCGTACTGTGATGCAAGAGGCGGAACTTGCTTTCGAACACATCTTCGAAATGCAGGCGGACATCGAACGCATGAACCGGCAACTTGCCGAACGCACTGATTATGACAGCGAAGATTATCACAAACTTATCGACCGTTTCACCCACGAGAATGAACGTTTCCTGATGATGGGGGGCACTAACTTCCGTGCTGAAATAGAACGGACCTTGCAAGGTTTAGGTTTCAGTCGTGAAGACTTCGACCGCTCCACTAGTGAGTTCTCCGGTGGTTGGCGTATGCGTATTGAGCTTGCCAAACTCCTGCTTCGCCGTCCCGATGTACTGTTGCTCGACGAGCCTACCAATCATCTGGATATAGAGAGTATCCAATGGCTTGAAAACTTCCTTTCCACACGTGCCAATGCCGTGGTATTGGTGAGTCACGACCGTGCATTCCTCAATAATGTCACCACGCGCACCATTGAAATCACTTGCGGACAGATCTACGACTACAAAGTGAAGTATGATGAATTCGTCGTACTGCGGAAGGAACGTCGCGAACAGCAACTTCGTGCTTATGAGAATCAGCAAAAACAGATAGAAGATACCGAAGCCTTCATCGAACGCTTCCGCTATAAAGCCACGAAAGCCGTGCAAGTGCAGAGCCGCATCAAGCAACTGGAAAAGATAGAACGCATTGAAGTAGACGAAGAAGACAACTCGGCATTGCGCTTGAAGTTTGCTTGCAGCAGCCGTAGCGGAAGTTACCCCGTCATCTGTGAGGATATTCGGAAAGCCTATGGCGACCATGTCATCTTCCACGATGTAAACCTGACCATAAACCGTGGTGAGAAAGTGGCGTTCGTAGGTAAGAACGGTGAAGGTAAATCCACTCTGGTAAAATGTATCATGGGAGAAATCACCGACTATACCGGTAAACTCACCCTTGGTCATAATGTACAGATCGGTTACTTCGCCCAGAACCAGGCACAACTCCTGGATGAAAGCCTGACGGTATTCGATACCATCGACCGCGTAGCCGTAGGCGATATCCGCTTGAAGATACGTGACATCCTCGGCGCTTTCATGTTCGGCGGCGAAGCTTCTGATAAGAAGGTGAAAGTGTTGTCCGGTGGAGAGCGTACCCGCCTCGCAATGATCAAGCTCCTGCTGGAACCCGTGAATTTCCTGATATTGGACGAACCGACCAACCACCTCGATATGCGTTCGAAGGATGTACTGAAAGATGCCATCCGCGAATTTGACGGTACAGTCATTTTAGTAAGCCACGACCGTGATTTCCTGGACGGACTTGCGACTAAAGTATATGAGTTCGGTGGCGGAGTTGTGAAAGAACACCTCGGTGGCATCTACGACTTCCTGCAAAAGAAGCAGATAGAAAGTCTGAACGAATTGCAGAAAGCACCCGCACTTTCTACTTCACCCTCCGGTGGTAAAGAGAATACGGATACCACCACTCGGCCGTCCGGCGCCAAGCTTTCCTACGAGGAACAGAAGGAACTGAATAAGAAGCTCAAAAAATTGGAACGTCGCGTTGCCGATTGTGAATCGGAGATAGAGCAGACCGAATCCGCCATCGCCATCCTTGAAGCCCGCATGGCAACTCCCGAGGGAGCTTCGGATATGGCCCTCTACGAGCAGCATCAGAAACTGAAGCAGCAACTCGACTCTGTGATGGAAGAGTGGGATGCCGCCTCTACCGAACTGGAAGAAGCCAAGCGAGAACAATAAAACGATACGGTGAATGCCTTCTCCTTATCACTTTATCACGCTATCACTTTATAACATTATTTTATATCTTATGAAAGTAACTCATTATTTACCTTTAGCTGCAGCTTGCCTTATGATGGTGGGATGTGGTGCGGGCAAGCAGAAAGCTGAAATGACAGCCGGTATTCAGCTTGCCAATCTTGACACAACTGCCCTTCCGGGGAGTAGTTTCTATCAGTACGCCTGTGGCGGTTGGATTGAAAACCATCCACTTTCACCTGAGTATTCACAGTACGGTTCTTTTACAGAACTTGCCGAGAATAATCGTAAGCAGATACAAGGTTTGATCGAAGAACTGGCTGCCACTCAGCACGAAGCAGGCAGTGTAGCACAAAAGGTAGGCGACCTCTACAAGATTGTTATGGACAGCGTGAAGCTGAACAAGGAAGGTGTTGCTCCTATCAAAGCCGACCTGGAACAAATTGCTTCCCTGAAAGATAAAGAAGCTGTTTATGCTTTGCTCGCCGATCTGCGCAAACAGGGCATCGGTGCTTACCTCGGCCTTTATGTGGCTGCTGACGAAATGAACAGTAACGAGAACGCCGTGCAGCTTTACCAAAGCGGCTTGAGTATGGGCGAACGCGATTACTATCTGGCTACTGATTCTTCTACTACCGCTATCCGTGATGCCTTCCGTACTCATGTACAGAAAATGTATCAGTTGGCCGGCTTTGATGAGGCTACTGCCAAGAAGGGGGTGGAAGTGGTTATGGACGTGGAAACACGCCTTGCCAAAGCTTTCCGTTCCCGTACCGAACTGCGTGACCCGCATGCCAACTACAATAAGATGAGCATGGAAGAGGTGAAGAAGAATTATCCTACTTTCAACTGGGACGCTTATCTTTCAGGTCTTGGACTGACAGATGTGAAGGAAATCATTGTCGGCCAACCCGCTTCGGTTGCTGAAGCTGCCAACATCCTGAATACCTTACCCGTCGATCAGCAAGCTCTTTATCTGCAATGGAAACTGATTGATTCAGCTGCCGGTTATTTGAATGATGAGATGGCTCAACAGAATTTCGACTTCTACGAACGTACCATGTCCGGAACGCAGGAAATGCAACCCCGTTGGAAGACTGCCGTTTCTGTGGTAAGTTCCGCACTGGGTGAAGCCGTAGGACAGATGTATGTAGAGAAATACTTCCCTGCTGCTGCCAAGGAACGTATGATATCTTTGGTGAAGAACCTTCAGACCAGCTTGGGCGAACGCATCAACAACCTTGCCTGGATGAGCGACGAAACCAAGAAGAAAGCACAGGAGAAACTGGCCACTTTCCACGTGAAGATCGGTTATCCTGATAAATGGAAAGACTACTCTACCTTGGAGATCAAAGACGATTCATATTGGAACAACATCAAACGTGCCAATCTTTGGGGATATGCCGAAATGGTTGCCAAAGCCGGTAAACCGGTGGACAAAGACGAGTGGTTGATGACTCCGCAAACCGTAAACGCTTATTACAACCCGACAACGAACGAAATCTGTTTCCCTGCCGGTATCCTGCAATATCCATTCTTCGATATGAATGCTGACGACGCCTTCAATTACGGTGCAATCGGTGTTGTAATCGGTCATGAGATGACACACGGCTTCGACGACCAGGGGCGTCAGTACGACAAAGACGGTAATCTGAAAGATTGGTGGACGGAAGAAGATGCCAAGAACTTCGAGAAACGTGCCGATGTAATGGTTGCTTTCTTTGACAGCATCGAAGTTGCACCGGGGGTACATGCCAACGGTCGTATGACACTGGGTGAGAACATTGCCGACCACGGAGGTTTGCAAGTATCTTACCAGGCATTCAAGAGGGCTACCGCTACCGCTCCGCTGGAAGTAAAGGACGGTTTCACTCCCGAACAACGTTTCTTCCTGGCTTATGCCAATGTTTGGGCTAACAATACCCGTCCCGAAGCCATCCTGCAATTGACGAAGATTGACGTACACTCTTTGGGCAAATGGCGTGTAGACGCTGCATTGCCGCACATTGCAGCATGGTATGATGCATTTGGCATTACGGAGAAAGATCCGATGTATGTACCGGTAGAAGAACGTATCTCTATCTGGTAAGTTTTGCCATCGCTTTGGCACAGTTGTGCCATGAGCATGGCATAGTCTTGCCAAGGTGATGGCAAAACTGTGCCAAGGCCGTGGCACAACTCTGGCACAGTGGAGTGGTTACTTCTCCGTTTAGCAAAAAAGAAAGAGAAAGGCAGTAAATCCTAAATAGGATTGCTGCCTTTTTTAATTATACCTAATTTATTGTGTTTGAGTATGTGTGCAAATAAACATTTTTAGTACCTTTGCACATCAAATACTTATATACGCAATTCCATGTCTGAAACAAAAAGAATTAAAACCGCTTTAGTATCGGTTTATCATAAGGAAGGTTTGGATGAAATCATCACCAAACTGCATGAAGAAGGAGTTGAGTTTCTGTCAACAGGCGGAACTCGTCAGTTTATAGAATCACTGGGTTATCCCTGTAAAGCAGTGGAAGACTTGACCACGTATCCCTCTATTCTGGGTGGACGTGTGAAGACCCTGCATCCGAAAGTGTTCGGTGGTATTCTCTGCCGTCGCGGACTGGAACAGGATATGCAACAGATAGAAAAATATGAAATTCCCGAAATAGACCTCGTTATCGTCGATTTGTATCCGTTTGAAGCTACCGTAGCTTCTGGTGCCGACGAGCCGACTATCATCGAGAAAATAGATATAGGCGGTATCTCACTGATCCGCGCTGCTGCCAAGAATTACAATGATGTGGTTATCATTGCTTCTCAGGCACAATACCAGCCGTTCCGCGATATGCTGATGGAACATGGAGCTACCACTTCGCTGGAAGAACGTCGTTGGTTTGCCAAAGAGGCGTTTTCCGTTTCTTCCCATTACGATTCAGCCATCTTCAACTACTTCGATGGCGAAGAAGGTTCTGCATTTCGTTGCTCTGCCAATAATCAGAAAACTTTGCGTTATGGCGAGAACCCGCACCAGAAGGGTTACTTCTACGGAAATCTGGAAGCTATGTTCGACCAGATTCACGGAAAGGAAATCTCTTACAACAACTTGCTCGATATCAACGCGGCAGTTGACCTGATCGATGAATTTGAAGAGACAACATTTGCTGTATTGAAGCATAACAATGCTTGCGGTCTGGCTTCACGCCCCACGGTGCTCGAAGCATGGAACGATGCATTGGCTGGTGACCCGGTTTCCGCTTTCGGTGGTGTGCTCATCACAAACGGAGTGGTTGATAAGGAGGCTGCTGAGGAAATCAATAAAATCTTCTTTGAAGTAATTATTGCCCCTGATTACGATGTAGACGCATTGGAAATCCTGGGACAGAAGAAGAATCGCATTATTCTGGTTCGCAAGCCTGCCTCACTGCCTAAGAAGCAGTTCCGTTCTCTTCTGAATGGTGTGTTGGTACAGGACCGCGACCTAAACATCGAGAAGCCTGAAAATTTGAAAACTGCAACCACGAAAGTACCTACTGCACAGGAAATAGAGGACATGCTCTTTGCTAACAAGATTGTGAAGAACAGTAAGTCTAACGCTATCGTACTGGCTAAAGGCAAGCAACTGCTGGCAAGCGGTGTGGGACAGACTTCACGTGTGGATGCTTTGAAGCAGGCCATCGAAAAAGCCAAGAACTTCGGCTTCGACCTGAAAGGTGCCGTGATGGCATCTGACGCTTTCTTCCCCTTCCCTGACTGTGTGGAGATTGCCGGAAATGAAGGTGTGACCGCAGTTATTCAACCGGGTGGCTCCATTAAGGATCAGCTTTCGTTCGACTATTGCAACGAACATGGCATCGCGATGGTGATTACGGGAATCCGCCATTTCAAACACTAATATTAATGATGAATGAAGAACTAAGAATGAAGAATCGCTGTCAAGTGGAATTCTTATTCTCAATTCTTCATTCTTAATTCTACATTTAGAATATGGGATTATTCTCTTTTACGCAAGAAATAGCGATGGACCTTGGTACTGCCAATACCATTATTACAACCAATGGTAAGATTGTGGTGGATGAGCCCTCGGTGGTAGCTCTCGACCGTCGCACCGATAAGATGATTGCCGTGGGTGATAAGGCAAAGATGATGCACGAAAAGACCCACGAAAACATACGTACCATCCGTCCGCTTCGCGACGGTGTAATTGCCGACTTCTATGCTTGCGAGCAGATGATACGCGGTTTGATAAAGATGGTGAATAATCGCAACCGTCTGTTTTCTCCTTCACTCCGTATGGTTATCGGTGTCCCCTCAGGTAGTACTGAAGTGGAGCTGCGTGCCGTGCGCGACTCTGCCGAACATGCCGGTGGACGTGATGTCTACCTGATTTTTGAACCCATGGCTGCCGCTATCGGTATCGGTATCGATGTAGAAGCTCCGGAAGGAAACATGATTGTGGATATAGGTGGTGGTTCTACGGAAATTGCCGTTATCTCCTTGGGTGGTATCGTAGCCAACAACTCCATCCGCATTGCGGGTGATGACTTGACTGCTGATATTCAGGAGTATATGAGCCGTCAACACAATGTGAAGGTCAGCGAGCGTATGGCCGAGCGTATTAAAATCAATGTAGGTGCTGCCTTGACCGAACTGGGTGAGGATGCTCCGGAAGATTATATCGTTCATGGTCCGAACCGTATCACGGCTCTGCCTATGGAAGTGCCTGTATGCTATCAGGAAGTAGCGCACTGTCTGGAGAAATCAATTTCAAAGATTGAAACAGCTATCTTGAATGCATTGGAAAATACACCTCCCGAATTGTATGCCGATATCGTGCACAACGGTATTTATCTGGCAGGTGGTGGTGCATTGCTCCGTGGACTCGATAAGCGTTTGACTGATAAGATAAACATTCCGTTCCACATTGCCGAAGATCCCCTGCACGCTGTTGCCAAAGGTACGGGTGTGGCACTGAAGAATGTGGATCGTTTCTCATTCTTGATGCGGTAATAAAGGCATATGCGAAATTTACTGAACTTTCTTATTAAATACAACTACTGGTTCCTCTTTCTACTGTTAGAGGCAGCCAGTTTTGTTTTATTGTTCCGCTTCAATTACTATCAGCAGAGTGTATTTTTCACATCGGCCAATAGTGTGGCGGGGAAAGTTTACGATGTTTCGGGAACTATAACTTCTTATTTCCATCTGAAATCTGTCAATGAGGACTTGCTCGACCGTAATATGTGGCTGGAGCAACGAGTGGCATTTCTGGAGAAAACATTGAATAATAAAGGAATGGACTCTGTCCGGCTCTATAGTCTGGAACGGCTTGAACCGGAAGAATACCAGATATTCAAGGCGAATGTCATTAAAAACAGTCTGAACCGGGTGGATAACTATATTACTCTTGATGAAGGTTCGTCTGCAGGCATCCGTCCGGAAATGGGTGTGGTGGATGCTAATGGAGTAGTGGGCATTGTCTATAAAACTTCTCCGCATTACTCTACCGTTATTCCGTTGCTGAACAGTAAATCGAGTATCAGTTGCAAGATTGTAGGCAGCGAGTATTTTGGTTATTTGAAGTGGGAATATGGAGATTCTCGCTTTGCATATCTGAAGGATTTACCTCGCCATGCAGAGTTCAACTTGGGTGATACGGTGGTGACAAGTGGTTATTCTACAGTATTCCCAGCAGGAGTCATGGTGGGAACGGTGGATGATATGTCCGACTCTCACGACGGTCTTTCTTATCTGTTGAAGATAAAACTGGCTACGGACTTCGGTAAGGTGAGCAATGTGCGGGTAATTGCCCGTACTGGACAAGAGGAGCAGAAAGTGCTGGAGAAGGAAGAGGAGAAGTGATGGAGTGATAAGGTGGTAGAGTGATAGGAGTGATAATCTAATTTAACATAGTAACCCCAATTGTCAATTATCAATTGTCAATTGTCAATTAAGAAAACGTTGGTTCTCAATTATTTGCATAAAATAGGTTGTTTTGTCGGTTTGGTACTATTGCAGGTACTGATACTGAATAATGTGCATATTGCCGGCTATGCCACTCCTTTTCTATATATCTATCTCATACTGAAATTCGAGTCGGAAACGCCGCGGAATGCTTTGATGCTGTGGGCGTTTTTCCTGGGATTGACGGTGGATATCTTCTCGGATACACCGGGTATGAATGCTGCGGCTACGGTGGCTCTGGCTTTCTTACGCCCTACTTTCCTGCGTCTGTTTGTACCGCGGGATACGCTTGAAAATATAGTTCCTTCGGTTAAGTCGATGGGGATTGTTCCTTTCCTGAAGTATTTGATTGTTAGCGTTTTTATTCATCATGCAATATTACTTACCATAGAGTTCTTTTCGTTCGCCCATATCGGAACGTTGCTGCTGAGAATTGTGGCAAGTGCGTTGCTGACTGTAACCTGTATCATGGCTATAGAAGGAGTGAAGAAGAAGTAAGATGGCAAAAGATTATACACTTGAAAAGCGGAAATTAGTGATAGGTGGGGTAGCAATTGTGATTGTTATCATTTATATCATGCGTCTTTTTGTGTTGCAGATCATGACTGATACTTACAAGAAGAACGCAGATAGTAACGCTTTCCTCAATAAAATCCAGTATCCTTCGCGCGGTGCGATTTATGACCGCAATGGAAAGTTGCTGGTGTTCAATCAACCTGCGTATGATATCACATTCGTACCGCGAGAGGTGACAGAACTGGATACTCTCGATTTTTGCCGTACACTGAATATTACGAAAGAGCAGTTGCTGAAGCGAATGAAAGATGTGAAGAACCGCTGGATGAATCCCGGTTATTCCAGATATACGCATCAGGTATTTATGACGCAGCTCTCAGCGGAAGAGTGTGGTGTGTTTCAGGAAAAGCTTTTCAAATTTCCGGGTTTTTATATTCAGAGGCGTACTATCCGGCAATATACCTATAATGCTGCTGGGCATGCTTTGGGGGATATCGGTGAAGTTTCAATGAGAGATATTGAGGCTGATGATTATTATATCCGTGGTGATTATGTAGGTAAGCAAGGTATAGAGAAGTCATACGAGAAATACCTGCGTGGTGAAAAGGGGGTAGAGGTTTTGCTTCGTGATGCGCACGGGCGTATTCAGGGGCATTATATGGATGGTAAACTGGATAGGCCGTCGGTACCGGGCAAGAACCTGAAATTGGGATTGGATATTGATTTGCAGATGTTGGGTGAGCGTTTGATGAAGAATAAAATCGGTGCTATTGTGGCTATTGAGCCGGAAACGGGGGAGATTTTATGTCTGGTATCGGCACCTAATTTTGATCCGCATCTGATGATCGGACGTCAGCGTGGGAAAAACCATAATATGTTGCAGAAAGATAAACAGAAGCCGTTGTTGAACCGTGCGATTATGGGTGTTTATCCTCCGGGATCTACTTTCAAAACAGCCCAGGCGCTGACATTCTTACAAGAAGGTATCATACAGCCGTCCACATCGTTTCCCTGTTCTCATGGATTTATTTATGGAGGCCTGCGTGTGGGATGTCACGGACATGGATCTCCACTTCCGTTGATACCGGCAATTGCCACTTCGTGTAATGCTTATTTCTGTTGGGGGCTTTATCGCATGTTTGGTGATAAGAAATACGGTTCGCCGCAGAATGCACTTACTGTATGGAAAGATCACATGGTTTCTCAAGGATTTGGTTATAAGCTGGGAACGGATTTGCCGGGTGAGAAACGCGGATTTATTCCAAATGCAGGTGTTTATGATAAGGCCTATCGTGGATCATGGAATGGATTGACGGTAATCAGTATTTCTATCGGTCAGGGTGAAGTTCTAAGTACACCTTTGCAAATGGCAAACTTGGCGGCTACCATTGCCAATCGTGGTTATTTTATAACTCCGCATATCGTGAAGGATATTCAGGATGCAGAATTGGATAGTACCTACCGGGAACGTCGTTACACTTCTATCGACCGCTCTTATTATGAAGAAATTGTAGAAGGTATGCGGGCTGCCGTTACAGGAGTTACCGGAAGTGCTACTTGCCGTATAGCCGGAACCATACTGCCCGGTGTAGAAGTCTGTGGGAAGACGGGTACGGCACAGAATCGCGGACATGACCACTCTGCATTTATAGGTTTTGCCCCAATGGACAAGCCGAAGATCGCTATTGCTGTTTATGTGGAGAATGGTGGTTGGGGGGCAACCTACGGAGTACCTTATGGTGCTTTAATGATGGAACAGTATTTGAATGGAAAACTTTCGCCTGCCAGTGAGGAAAGAGCGGAAGAAATGAGTAATCGTGTGATAATGTATGGTGACGAGGAGAGATAGTATATGGAAATCACTGGATTGGGTAACAATCTGTGTTTACTTGATTCTGATTGCATTCGGTTGGTTCAGCGTTTGCGGGGCAAGCTATGATTATGGTGACCGCGACTTCTGGGATTTCTCCACTCGTGCAGGCAAACAATTGGTTTGGATCATCTGCTCTTTCGGATTAGGGTTTGTGCTGTTGATGCTTGAAGATGATATTTATGATATGTTTGCCTATCTGATTTATATAGCACTTGCCATATTACTTGTGGTTACTATCTTTATAGCTCCTGATACGAAGGGATCGAGGTCGTGGCTGGTTATGGGGCCAGTAAGTTTGCAGCCGGCGGAGTTTGCCAAGTTTGCTACGGCACTGGCGTTGGCCAAGTATATGAATTCCTATTCGTTCACCATGAAGAACTGGAAGAATATCTGGATGATGGTTTTTCTTATTCTGTTCCCGATGATGCTTATTATCTTGCAGCGAGAGACTGGATCCGCATTGGTATATACTGCTTTCTTTTTGGTTCTGTATCGGGAGGGGATGCCGGGTGTGGTTCTGTTTTCCGGGTTGTGTGCAGTAGTTTACTTTGTGGTAGGCATTCGTTTTGATCAGGTGTTTATTGCCGATACGCCGACGCCGATAGGAGAGTTTGCCGTACTCTCGATGGTCTTGCTGTCTGCAGCAGGAATGGTATGGGTTTATAAAAAGAAATGGGAACCGGTACGTAATATATTGTTAGTTACCATTGGAGTGTTGTTAATCGCTTATTTTATATCGGAATATGTGACTCCGTTTAATTTGGTTTGGGTGCAATGGGGACTGTGTGTGCTGGTAGTTGGGTATCTTATTTTCCTTTCGTTAAGTGAACGTCATCTTAGTTATTTTCTGATAGGTATGTTTGCTATCGGTTCTATCGGTTTCTTATATTCCAGTGATTACTTCTTTAATAAAGTATTGGAGCCTCACCAGCAGATACGTATCAAGGTGGTATTAGGCATGGAAGAAGATTTGGCTGGTGCCGGATACAATGTCAACCAGTCGAAGATAGCTATTGGTTCCGGTGGTCTGACAGGAAAGGGTTTCCTGAACGGTACTCAGACTAAGCTGAAATATGTACCCGAACAAGATACAGATTTCATTTTCTGTACGGTAGGTGAAGAAGAAGGATTTATAGGTTCTACTGCCGTGCTACTCTTATTCCTTATATTAATACTCCGTCTGATTGCTGTGGCGGAGCGGCAACCGTCTACTTTTGGTCGAGTCTATGGGTACTCGGTCGTTAGTATATTCCTGTTCCACTTATTTATTAATGTAGGTATGGTGTTGGGATTGACACCTGTGATTGGTATTCCGTTGCCATTCTTTAGTTATGGCGGTTCTTCGCTTTGGGGATTCACTATCTTGCTGTTCATCTTTCTGCGGATTGATGCAGGACGCAAAAAGAGACTGTCAGCGTTTTAATTTGATTCCTACATCGTTGATGCCGGGAAGAACTTCGTCCGGTAGAAGGTGTATAATTTTGAAGCGGTATTCCCCGGCTTTTCCAATACGAACGAAGCCTGCTGGGAGAGTTGATTGATATAACCCGCCCCAGCCATCTCCTAACCAAATACCTGCATTGTCAGCAAGTCGCAGTTCCAATGTATCCCGCTTGATATTTAGGGCTTCCGGACTGTCGTAGTAGATGAGTAAGGGCAGATTCTGATAAGGATAATTGTTCCGGTTTCTCACTTCTACGGATACATTGTAGAGTGTAGCGGAGTCTGTAACCGAAACATTGAAGAATAGTGTGTCATTCCGCTGCCAACCTTCTGTTGGCAGGGATTGAAAAGAATGATATACAGTCTGTTCATCGCAGGCTGTGTGGAAGCCTGCGATGAACAGTAGTATTAAACTCTTCAGGAGAGATGTTTTATTCTTGAGCAGGTTTTTCATTTCCGGCTGGTTTCTCTCCTTGTGGTCTGGGTGGATTGTTGGGGCGCTTGGGTTTGTTACGCCTGGGTTGCTCTCCCCGTCGCTGATCTGTCTCTTATACACATCTCCGAGCCCACGAGACGGACTCCTATCTCGT
>ENA-OYAE01000041-OYAE01000041.1-human-gut-metagenome-genome-assembly--contig:-NODE-41-length-28716-cov-4.671819_pt1 | contig 28716 bp, 28 predicted proteins | sample MGYA00244512_ERZ652809 | MGnify/ENA primary metagenome ERZ652809 (study PRJEB26926, sample SAMN06164862) | human gut metagenome | biome: ENVO:00009003; feature: ENVO:2100002; material: ENVO:00002003...
GCGTCCTACGGCTACCCCGACTGCGAAATAGACCTTTTGACGGATATTGATGAGCAGGGCGGCATATTTATTAAAAAGGCGAATATCATATTGCCGGGCAGGGCAGTGCTGAAAGAAGCGGCAGTCGAGAAACTCCAGAACCTGTTGGGGGACGCAGTGATAGATATAAGAACCGGGAGCACAAGCTGATGGATATAAAACACTCATTTGAAAAATTGAAGTCCGTATTCACTTCCGACAAGAAGCTTGCCGTGCTCTGCGCGGTCGGCGTGCTCGGCGTAGTGCTGCTCATTCTCTCCGAATTTATTCCGTCAGGCGAAAAGAAGGCGGAGAAAAAAGAGAGCGTCACTGCGGCGCAGAGTCAGGAGACCTATGCCGAGGACATAGAAAAGCGCCTGACAGAGATAGTCTCTTCGATAGACGGAGCGGGAAAAACGCGCGTCATGGTGACTCTCGAGAGCGGCGCCGAGCAGGTATATGCAAAAAACGAAAAGATAAAAAGCGACACCTCCGGCGGCACGGCTCTCGAAAAAGAAAACTTTTCGGATGAAAAGGAGTATGTTCTTATAGAGACCGACGGGAACGAGGGCGGAATGATAATAAAACTCATTCAGCCGAAGATTCGCGGCGTTGCGGTCGTCTGCGAGGGCGGCGGCTCTGATGCCGTGCGACAGGAGATAACCCAGGCGATAACCGCCGTTCTCGATATCAGCGCGTCGCGCGTATATATCACGAAAATGTCGGCGTAACAGCGCCGTTCAAATAAAAGAAACCCGAAAGGATTGATATTTATGGTCGTCAGGAAAAGGCAGATAATCGCCGCGGCACTCGTTCTCGCCCTCGGCTCGGCAGTGTTTATAAACTGGTATTATAACCGCCCGTCGGTGAAGAGCGCGAACGCGAAGCCGTCGGTCGAGGCGGTCGATAACACGGGCGGGAATCTCGGCGATGCGCAGCTTGTCAATTCGTCGGGAGTCTCGGAGAGCGCGGTGGCGACAGGCAAGAGCAGCGATTATTTCGCCTCCGCCAAGCTCAGAAGAAGTTCCGCCCATGACGAAGCGTCGGAGACCCTCAACAAAGTTATAAAAGACAGCTCGTCCGATGCCTCCGCCGTCAAAGAAGCAACCGCGGCGCTAAAGGCTCTGTCGAACGCGATAAAGCTCGAGGGTGATATTGAAGCGCTGATAAAAGCGAAAACCGGCGGCGACTGCGTCGTGATAATCAACAATAACTCCGCCGAAGTAATCGTCGCAAAAGGCGCTCTCAACGACACGGTTATCCTCCAGATAAAGGAGATAGTTCTCAAACAGACCGGTTTTTCAGCCGAAAACATAACAATTGTTGAATTAAGTAGTTGAGAATTTTCAAGTTTGTGTTATAATATAGGGCAGAAGGAGGAATGCCCTGTGGAAGAAAACAAAACTGTTGACAATATCGGCAACCTCGTAATATCCGAGGATGTCATTGCATCGATAGCTCTCAATGCCGCCAAGGACGTTGAAGGCGTGAGCAGCTTTGCCGCCAGGACTCCCGACGTACATTCGATCTTCAAGCTCGGAGAGGGTGCGGCAAAGTCCGTGCGCGTCTTGTCGTCGGATAACGATGTCAAGATATATATCCATGTCAATATCGCGCCCGGAACAAAGATTCCGAAGGTCGCGGCGGATATTCAGAAGAATGTCAAGAACGCCGTCCAGAGCATGACCGGAAAGATGGTCTCGAAGGTCAACGTCTCGATAGCCGGTATGGATATCAAGCCCGAAAGCGAAAAGTAAATTTTTCAAGCCCTCTCTTGCGGGAGGGCTCGATTCGGTTTTTATGCCGAGCAATGTTTACCGCCCGAGAGCGGAATTCTGAGGGGAGTACAGGAAAGTTTATGACAAGAAGCCAGTCGAGAGAGCAGGCGTTTGCCCTGCTGTTTGAAAAGTCCTTCAATCCCGAGACGGATATGGACGATATTATATCTCTCAGCCTTGAAAACGAGCTTATAGAGCCGGACGAGTTCGCGTCCATGCTCGCCCAGACTGCGTGGGACAAGCTGTTTTCAATCGATGATATCATCGAAAAATATTCAAAGAACTGGAAGAAGCACAGAATATCCCGCGTCGCTCTGTCCGCTATGAGACTGAGCATCTGCGAGCTTATGTACATACCGGAAGTCCCGGTCGGCACCTCAATAAACGAGGCTGTCGAGCTGTGCAAAAAATACGCTACGGCAGAGGATGCGTCGTTCGTCAACGGTGTTCTCGGCTCTGTGGCGCGCGAAGAAAAGCTTGCCGACAGAAGCGGCTCCGACGCCCCGGAAGGGGAATAAGCCATGGCTGTTTATCTTGGCATAGATACAAGCAACTATACTACATCCGCCGCAGCCTTTGATGATGTGAGCGGATGTGTTTTTCAAAAGAAGATGCTTCTGCCCGTCAAGAGCGGCGAGCGCGGACTGCGTCAGAGCGACGCCGTGTTTCATCATACACAGCAGCTCTGGCAGGTCGTTTCTGCTGTTATCGACGAGTGCGGTAAGCCTGATTTTATCGGCGCGTCATATGCTCCGCGTGATGCAGAGGGCTCGTATATGCCGTGCTTTACCGTCGGACTCAATACCGCGAAGTGCCTCTCATCTGCCCTGGGCGTGCCGCTTTATGAATTCTCGCATCAGGCGGGTCATGTCGCGGCGGCTGTCTATTCGAGCGGGCATATTGAACTTTTTGACCGCGAGTTTATCGCGTTCCATGTCTCCGGCGGAACGACCGAGGCGCTTTTGGTGCGCCCAGATGAAGAGAAGCTTCTCAATATTGATATCATCGGCAGAACTCTCGATCTCAACGCGGGACAGGCTGTTGACAGGGTCGGCGTTGCTATGGGACTCAAGTTCCCTGCGGGCGCTGAACTCGAAAAACTGGCGCTCAAAAGCCAAAAAGTATTCAAGCCGAAACCCTGCGTCAAGGGCACAGACTGCTGCCTTTCGGGGATTGAAAACAAGTGCCTCGATATGATAAAAAACGGCGAGGAGCAGTGCGATATCGCGCTCTATTGCCTCGATTCCGTGTCGGCGGCTCTCGAAAAAATGACGAAGAATATACTCGGAAAATACGGCAACCTACCGCTTGTCTTTGCGGGCGGCGTGATGTCCAATTCAATAATACGCCAAAGATTTACAAAGGAGTTCGGCGCATACTTTGCCGAGCCTGCATTCTCGGCGGATAATGCCGTCGGAACGGCGTATCTGACTTATCTCAGGGAGCAGAAAAATGCTTGAAACTGTCAGCGTAACAGTAAGTCAACTTAACAGATATATAAAATCCGTTATGGATTCGGACTATAACCTGCGAACGGTGTTCGTCAGCGGGGAGATATCGAATTTTACGAATCATTACCGCACCGGGCATTTCTATATGACCCTCAAGGACGAGAAAGCGGCAGTGCGCGCAGTCATGTTCAAGTTCGATAACGAACGCCTCGGCTTCATGCCCGAAAACGGCATGAAAGTTATCGCCAAAGGGCGCGTCAGCGTCTTTGAGCGCGACGGTCAGTATCAGCTCTATATTGAAGATATGCAGCCCGACGGAGCGGGCGCTTTGAGTATTGCCTTTGAACAGCTCAAGAAAAAGCTTGAAGCGGAGGGACTTTTTGCACAGGAGCGCAAACGCCCGATACCACGTTTTCCGAAGCGTGTCGGCGTCGTCACTTCGCCGACGGGCGCTGCGGTCAGGGACATTATAAATGTCATAACGCGCCGCAGTCCGTCAACGCAGATAATCCTCTGTCCCGTGCAGGTGCAGGGTGCGTCTGCGGCGGGTCAGATATCCGATGCCATAAGGCGGTTCAATGCGGGGCATTATGCCGATGTGCTCATAGTCGGGCGCGGCGGCGGCTCGGTCGAAGAGCTTTGGGCTTTTAACGAAGAAAAAGTGGCTCGCGCAGTTGCGGCGAGCGATATCCCTGTTATCTCTGCAGTCGGTCACGAGACGGATTTCACCATCTGCGATTTCGCGGCGGATCTCCGCGCGCCGACCCCGTCCGCAGCGGCGGAACTTGCCGTCAGCGACAGGGCGGAACAGCACGCATATATCAATCAGCTCGGCAGGCGCTGCGCCTCTGCGCTGGATTCACATATTCGCTTCGGCTGTAATGAAATAAAACGCATCTGTGCAGAACTTTCGGCATACGGACCGATGCAGCAGATAATCTCTCAGCGGCAGACTCTCGATTCGCTCTTTTCCGATATGCAGTCGGCGGTTCTGCAGGCACATCACAGGGATAAATTAAATCTCTCCGTCCTCGCGGGCAGGCTCGATGCACTCAGCCCCCTGAGAATACTCTCGGGCGGCTATGCGGCGGTCGAACGCGGCGGAAAACTGATATCAAAAACGAATGTCCCCAAAGAGGGCGACGATATAACCGTGACTGCGGCGGATATAAAGCTCACCGCCCGCGTCACTTCATCTGTCGGAAACGGAGGAACAGGCAATGGCTAAGAAAACTTATGAAGATTCAGTCAAAAGACTTGAAGATATAGTTTCCGCTCTCGAGTGCGGCGACGCTTCTCTCGATGAGTCATTGAAGCTCTTTGAAGAGGGGACGAAGCTCATCTCTTTCTGCAACGAGTATCTCGACAAAGCCCAGACGAAGATAAAAGAACTGTCCGAGCTTGAAAAGGAGAATGAAGATGAGTAAAAAATATACAGCCGACGAGTATATCTCTATGATAAATAACTCGCTCATGGCATATCTTTCGTCCGAGCCGTCGGGCGCGGGTGAAACAAAAATGCTCGAAGCGATGAGATACAGCGTCGAAAACGGCGGCAAGCGCATCCGTCCGATGCTGACCCTCGAGTTTTGCAGGATGTGCGGCGGCAGCGTTGAAGCGACTCTGCCCCTCGCATGCGCTATCGAATTTATTCACACATATTCGCTCATCCACGACGATCTGCCCTGCATGGACAACGACGATATGCGCCGCGGCAAGCCGTCGAGCCATATCAAATTCGGCGAGGCAAACGCGCTCCTTGCCGGCGATTCGCTGCTGACTTTCGCATTCCAGACCGCAGGCGAAGCAAAAGATATCCCCGCCGATGCCGTTGCAAAGGCCGTTTCGCTTCTTGCGCGTGCGGCGGGCTGTGCCGGAATGATAGCGGGTCAGGTGCAGGATCTTGAAAACGAAAACAAGACTGTTTCGGTCGATGATCTGCGCAGTGTCGATGTCCTCAAGACGGGCGAGCTTATAAGATGCGCGTGCCAGCTCGGCTGCATCGCCGCCGGAGCCGACGATAAAAAGCTCGAAGCGGCGCGAATATATGCCGAAAATCTCGGCATAGCGTTCCAGATAGTCGATGATATCCTTGATGTCACGAGCGACGAGGCGACCCTCGGCAAGCCGATAGGCAGCGACGCCGAAAACTGCAAAAACACCTATGTCTCGCTCCTCGGTCTCGAAAAGGCGCAGAAAATAGCCGCGGAGCTTACCGATAAGGCGATAGATGCGCTTAAAGTTTTCGCCGATGAGGCTGAATTTTTGATATCGCTTTCCGAAAAGCTTCTTTCCAGAAATAAGTGACCGTCAATCCATTCTCAGTGAAAGGTTGAAGTCAAATGGCATCTGACAATTACCTTAAAAATATACATTCCCCGGCGGATATAAAAGGCATGAGCTATGCTCAGCTAAACGAGCTTGCCGCCGAGATACGCACCGTTCTTATCGACACGGTCTCGAAGAACGGCGGTCATCTCGCGTCCAATCTCGGCGTCGTGGAGCTGACTCTCGCCATGCATAAGGAGTTCGATTCCCCGCGCGACAAGTTCGTCTGGGATGTCGGACATCAGGCTTATACCCATAAGCTGCTCACAGGCAGATACGAGCGCTTTCACACCCTGCGTCAGGAAGGCGGGCTCTCGGGCTTCTGCCGCCCGGATGAGAGCGAGCATGATATGTTCTACAGCGGCCATTCCAGCACCGCCGCATCGAGTGCGCTCGGACTCTCGACCGCGAACACCATGCGCGGCAGCAAGAATACCGTCGTCGCCGTCGTCGGAGACGGATCGATGACCGGCGGAATGTTCTATGAGGCTTTAAACAACGCCGGCAGAACGCACGACAGGCTCATAATCGTGCTCAACGACAATGAGATGTCCATCTCAGAGAACGTCGGCTCGATGGCGCGTTATCTTGCCGTCGTCAGAGCAAAACCCGAATATTACCGCATGAAAGCGCACACCGAAAAGCTCTTAAAGCATATCCCGCTTATAGGAAACGAGCTCTCGGACGCGGCGTTTGATATAAAGAGCGCATTGAAGCGCATTATCTATTCCGATTCGTGGTTCGAGGATCTCGGACTTCACTATATCGGACCCATCGACGGGCACAATATCCAGCAGCTCTGCGAAGCGTTTGAGATGGCAAAGAAGTATGACAAACCCGTACTTCTTCATGTCAATACCCTCAAGGGCAAGGGCTATGACTTTGCCGAGCGTTCGCCCGAGCAGTTCCACGGAATCTCGAAGTTTGATATAAATACCGGCGAGCCTCTTTCATCCGGTACGAGCTTTTCGAGCAATTTCGGCGATATCATGTGTCGTTTCGCGTCCTGCGACGACCGCGTCTGCGCCATAACCGCGGCTATGTCCATCGGCACGGGGCTTGAGCGGTTCTCGAATGAATATAAATACAGATTCTTTGATATAGGCATCGCCGAGGAGCACGCCGTTGCGTTTGCGCTCGGTCTTGCAAAGAGCGGATTTATCCCGGTTTTTGCAGTTTATTCTACCTTCCTCCAGCGCTGCTTTGATCAGCTTCTGCACGATGCCGCTCTCCAGAAGCAGAAGATGGTCATTGCCATCGACCGCGCCGGATTTGTCGGCGAGGACGGCGAGACGCACCAGGGTGTTTTTGATGTTTCGATGCTCAGAAGCGTACCGGATATAACCGTCTATTCGCCCTCGTCCTATGAGGGACTCAAGCACGCCATGCAGCAGGCGCTCTATTCCGAGTCGAAGCTCGTCGCGGTCAGATATCCGCGCGGAGCTCAGCGCGCGATACCCGAGAGCATCAAACCGACCTTTGCCGACTTTGATGTGTTCGGCGACGAAAACGCCGAAAAGGCAATCATAACCTACGGCAGGACTTTTTCAGCCTGCGCGTTCGCATATGAAAAGCTTGTGAATTCCGGCGAATCAGTGAAGCTTATAAAGCTCAACCGCATAATTCCCGTCTGCGAGGGCGCGGTGGAGGCGGCGAAAAACTGCAGGGATGTCTATTTCTTCGAAGAGGGCATACGCCGCGGCGGAGCGGGCGAAGGCTTCCTGTTCGACCTATCGAAAGCGGGATTCTCCGGGAAATATCATCTCAGAGCTATCGAAAACGGTTTTGTCAAGCAGGCGTCCGTTGAGTCGCTCTTACATAAATACGGCTTTGACGAAGAGGGCGTGCTCTCGTTCGTCACTTCTGCGGAGGATTGACCGTGGAGGAAAACAGAAAGCGCATAGACGCTCTTATGGTCTCCTTGGGTGTCGCGCCGTCGCGCGAAAAAGCCAAGGAAATGATAAAGAGCGGGAATGTATATTTAAACGGCAAAGTTGTATCTAAAGCTGGACTTTTGGCGAGTGACTGTGATATAATCGAGTATAAAGGCGAGTCGGAACGCTATGTCAGCCGCGGCGGACTGAAACTCGAGAAAGCTGTCGATGTTTTCAAACTCGATTTGAACGGATATTTATGCATCGATATCGGCGCGTCAACGGGCGGATTTACCGACTGTATGCTCCAAAACGGCGCGAAAAAAGTCTACGCTGTCGATTCCGGCAGCGGTCAGCTTTCGCCGAAACTTAAGTTCGATCCCCGCGTTGTCGATCTTGAAAAGACGAACTTCAGATACATAACGGAAAAAGAGATTCCCGAGCGCGCCGATTTTGCGAGCGCGGATGTCTCGTTTATATCTCTGAAATATATCCTGCCTGCGCTTTCGCCGCTTTTAAAAGACGGCGGCAGTGCTGTCTGCCTTATAAAGCCGCAGTTCGAGGCGGGCAGGGAGAATGTCGGCAAGAAAGGCGTGGTCAAAGATCCGCGCGTGCATATAAAAGTCATCAAAAATGTCTGCTCCTATGCCGTGCAGGCGGGATTTTCGGTGTCGGCTCTCGATTTTTCCCCTGTCAAAGGACCGGAGGGCAATATAGAATACCTCGTATATCTGAAAAAAGACGAAGTGCAGTCCGTTTCGGCGCCCGATGTTGCGGGAGTCGTTAGCGCGGCGCACGCCTGTTTCAAAGCGGGAGAATAACTATGATGTTTGCAATAATTCCAAATCTTACTCGCAAAAACGCCGCTCAGGTGACAAGGCTCATCTGTGCGAAGCTCGACGAACTCGGCGCGGCATATTCTCTGCCGCTCAGTACGGAAAATGTGTTTTCCGATACCAAGGCTGAATTTTTGCCTGAAAAAGAGCTGCTCGGCGGCTGCGAGGCGGTCATAACCGTCGGTGGGGACGGAACGATAATCCATTCCGCCAAGAAGGCAGCGGTTTATTCAAAGCCCGTCCTCGGCATCAACGCGGGTCGCCTTGCGTTTATGGCGGGTCTCGAGATACACGAGCTCGATTTGCTCGAAAAGCTCATAACCGGCGATTACAGCATGGATAAGCGCATGATGCTCAAAACCACCGCCGCCGACGGCGACAGCGTGCAGAGCGGATACAGCATGAACGACTCCACCGTGATGCGCCTGTCGAGGCTGAGCAGAATTTCCGAGATAAATGTCGATCTCGACGGCAGATATTTCAACCGCTATCTCGGCGACGGACTCATTCTCTCGACTCCGACGGGTTCAACGGCATATTCGCTCTCTGCCGGCGGTCCCGTGGTTGATCCGAAGCTTGAATGTATGATACTCACTCCGATTTGTTCTCATTCGGTTTTCACCCGTTCGCTCGTTCTGGGCGACGACGCGGTGCTGCGCATCTATTCCGATGATGACGGACCGCTCTCCGTTTCGTGCGATGGCGACGAGCCGTTCACAGTCTCGGCGCAGGGGAGCATAACGGTCGAAAAGGCGGACATCTGCGCGAGCTTTATCAGACTCAAGAACGACAGTTTTGTAGATATACTCAACAGAAAAATGATGAAATGGAACAGCAGTTCCCACGACGAACGGGAGGTATAACCTTGAAAAAAAGAAGGCAGGAAGCAATACTCGAAATAATTGAAAAATATGACCTGTCAACCCAGGATGAGCTTCTTCAGAAGCTCAAGGACAGCGGCTTTGACGCCACTCAGGCGACGGTTTCGCGCGATATAAAAGAGCTGCGCCTTGTCAAGACTATGGGCGCAAACGGTCAGTATAAATACGCCGTTACAAAGACCGAGTCGGACGAACTGCTCTCGAAGTTCCGCAGCATATTCGCCCAGTCCGTCGTCTCCGCCGACTATGCGGGCAATACAATTGTTATCCGCTGCTATACCGGCATGGCTCAGGCGGCGTGCGCAGCGTTTGATTCCATGCATTGGGAGGGGCTTGTCGGCACCCTCGCGGGCGATGATACTATATTTGCCCTTTGCAGAAGCGAAAGCTATGCTTCGCAGATGAAAGATTCCATAAAACGACTTATTGAAAAATGAGGTTTGAGCTATGCTTCTCAGTCTGAAAATAGAGAATATAGCAATAATTGAGAGCGCCGATATCGAGTTCGATTCGGGGCTCAATGTCCTTACGGGCGAAACCGGCGCGGGCAAGTCGATCATAATCGATTCTATAAACGCCGTGCTCGGTGAACGCACGTCGCGCGAGCTTATCAGAACCGGCGCGCAGTCCGCGAGCGTTACTGCACTCTTCTCCGGCGTTTCCGCCGACACTGCCGCGCGGCTTAAAGAATATGATATCGAGCCCGACGAGGACGGCAATATACTTCTTCGCCGCACCCTCGGTCTGGACGGCAAAAACACCTGCCGCATAAACGGCGTGCCCTCGAATGTCGCCGCGCTCCGACAGGCGGGGCATGAGCTGATAAACATACACGGTCAGCATGACAATCAGGCGCTCATGGCGCCCGAAAAGCACTTCGAGTTCATCGACTGCGTCGCGGACGATGCCGAATTGCTTGAAGAATACAGAGAGAAATTCAGAGAACTCTGTTCATATATCAGGGAGCGCGACTCCCTCAAAACCGACGAGTCGGAGAAGCTTCGCCGGCTTGACCTGCTCGATTATCAGATAAACGAGCTTGAACAGGCGGATATAAGACCCGGTGAGCGCGACGAACTCAACGAGCGAAAGACGCTTCTGCAAAACTGCGAGCGTGTCACGGCATCGCTCAGAGCGGCGTATGATATTCTCCAGGGCGCCGACGACAGCTTTGGCGTGATAAGCGCGATAGGCGACTGCGCCGGGAACGCGGAGGACGCTGCCCGATTCTATAAAGACGTCGAGTCTGCCGCAAAGACTCTTCGCAATGTCGGCTATGAGCTTGAGGACTGCGCGGGAGAACTTCGCTCGGCTATTGAAGATTTTTCCTATGACCCGTCCGAGCTCGAAGAGATCGAAGCGAGACTTGATGAGCTTTTCCGCCTCTCAGTAAAATACGGCTCGACGGAAGATGAAATGCTCTCTTTCCTTGATTTCGCGCGCGAGGAGCGCAATAAAATAGCCCTCTCGGATGAGCGGGTCAAAGAGCTCGATGCGCTCGCCAGCTCGACCAAAGCCGAGGTTCGCGCCCTTGCCGAAAAGCTTACTGCGGCGCGCGAAAAGGCATCGCGCGAGTTTGAGCGCGGAGTGACCGAACAGCTCGAATTCCTCGATATGCCGTCGGTCAGCTTCAAAGTCAACAGAGAAAAAACACCGTTTACAATAAACGGTGCGGACAATATAGAATTTCTCATTTCCGCAAACGCGGGCGAGACGCTCAAACCCCTCGCAAAAATCGCTTCGGGCGGCGAGCTGTCGCGCATAATGCTCGCGATAAAGAGCGTTATCGCCGGCAGAGACGGACTCGATACGATGATATTCGATGAGATAGACGCGGGACTCAGCGGCAGAGCGGCGCAGAAAGTCGCCATGAAGCTCAAAGAGGTCTCGCGCGGCAGGCAGGTCATATGCGTCACCCATTCCGCTCAGATAGCGGCGCAGGCGGACTGCCACATGAGAATCAGCAAATCCGTCTCGGACGGCAAGACATATACAAAGGTCGAACGCCTCGACACAGAGGGCAGAAAATATGAAATAGCAAGAATAACCGGTGGACTCGATGTCACCGAACTTCAGCTCAAATCGGCCGAAGAGATGCTCAGAAATGCCGGGAATCTGTAAAAACATAAAAGGGGAGATAACTTATGTCAGACGAGAAAAAAGAAACGCAGGGCGCTGCCGAAAATCAGAAGCTCAGCACAAAGGAAAACATTCTTCAGACTGTCAAATTTGCGCTGTTCTCCGCCTCTGCGGGAATTATTCAGATAGCAACATACACCCTGTTTTATGAGGCATGCCATTTCAAAGAGTGGATAGCCTATCTTATTTCGCTTGTTCTCTCCGTGCTTTGGAATTTTACTTTCAACCGCAAATTCACCTTCAAATCTGCGAACAATGTCCCGATAGCCATGCTCAAAGTCGCGGCTTATTACTGCGTGTTCACTCCGCTCTCGACTTGGTTTACGAAGTATGCCACTACCGATCTTATGTGGAACAACTATCTTGTTGAGGCTCTCTGCATGGTGACAAATTTCGTGACAGAGTTCCTGTATGATCGCTTCGTCGTGTTCCGCAATTCCATGAACACCAACGATGTTGCAAAGAAAGACAGAGAAAAAGCCGAGCACAAAGCGGAGCAGGATAAATAACAAAAAACGGGACTGCGCATATGTGTTAGCCCCGTTTTTTAGCGAGTATAAAAATATATTTTTGAATGGAATTTTGATATGACTGAAGAAAAGAAGTGTCCTCTATATAAAAAATGCGGCGGATGCCAGCTGCAGAATCTGAGCTACGCGGAGCAGCTGAAATTCAAACAGCGCAAGGTGGAAAAACTGCTCGGAGAATTCGCCCATGTCGAGCCGATAATCGGCATGGCTGAACCGTATCATTATCGCAACAAGGTACAGGCGGCGTTTGCCACGGCGAGAAACGGGAAGATAATTTCCGGCGTCTATCAGTCCGGCACGCACAGCATAGTCTGCGTCGATTCGTGCCTCACCGAGGACAGAAAAGCGGATGAGATAATCGTCTCGATTCGCAACATGCTGAAAAGTTTCAGAATACAGCCGTATGACGAGCGAAGCGGCGGCGGTACACTTCGTCATGTCCTCGTCAAGCGCGGATTCAAGACAAATCAGATAATGGTCGTGCTCGTCACATCAGGTCCGATTTTCCCTGCGAAGAACAACTTCGTAAAAGCTCTTTGCAAGGAGCATCCCGACATAACAACGATAGTCCATAACATAAACCCGTATCAGACGAGCCTTGTGCTCGGTGAGCGCGAGAATGTGCTCTACGGTACGGGCAAAATCGAGGACGAGCTCTGCGGGCTGACTTTCAGAATATCCCCGCGCTCGTTTTATCAGATAAACCCGGTGCAGACCGAGGTGCTTTATAACACCGCGATGGAATATGCCGGCATGAGCGGGCGCGAAAAGGTCATCGACGCCTACTGTGGCATAGGCACTATAGGTCTTGTCGCGTCGAAGCGGGCGGGCGAGGTAATAGGCGTTGAGCTCAATCGCGACGCCGTCCATGACGCCATAGCCAACGCCAAACGCAACGGGATAAAGAACGTCCGATTCTTCTGCGACGATGCAGGCGAGTTTATGCTCGGCATGGCGCAGGACGGGGAGAAAGCGGACATAGTTTTCATGGATCCGCCGCGCGCAGGAAGCGATGAGTGCTTCCTGTCGTCGCTCGTGACCCTCGCGCCGAAAAAGGTGGTCTATATCTCCTGCAACCCCGAGACCCAGCAGCGCGACCTGCGCTTTCTGACAAAGCGCGACTATAAAGTCGAAAAGATTCAGCCCGTAGATATGTTCCCGCATACGAATCATGTGGAGACGGTCTGTTTGCTGTCAAGAAAAGATAAATAATGGCTGAAAAGTGGCGTATTTCCGGGCTTTTTGCGAGGTTGCTATCATCAGAGAAGCCTTGCGGAAAGCTCGGCTTTCTTGTATGGAAACATATCTACTTTTCGGTCTGATTAAAGAAAAAGTGGATGACCGAAAAAATGCGGTAGGGTTTAGGCTGTGGATTAGATGTCATAGGTTGTGGCACTTGGATTGTTGTCAGAGCCGACCGCAGTTTAAGCCACTCGATACTAAGAGGCAGATTTGGCAGTGGAATAGATAACAGGAGGAAATAACATGAGCGAGATTAACTTTCAAGAGTATGAGTATTATATGAAAAATCGACCGCATGTTGTAATACTAGGTGCTGGTGCTAGTTGCGCAGCGATACCGACAGGAGATAAATACGGAAGAAAAATATCTGCGATGAGCGGTTTTATTGATAAACTGGGGTTAAATGAAATAATCTCAAAAGTATCGATTCATACTTTATCAGATAACCTTGAAGATATATATATGGAATTGGACGAAAGAAGTAAAAATGAGTCGGCCTGCAATGCAGTGAAAAATGAATTAGAAAATGTCATTCGATATTATATGAGTGACTTTGAATTGCCGGACGAGCCAACTATTTATGATTTCCTAGTCATGAGTTTGACCAACAAGGACTTAATCGCAACATTTAACTGGGATCCATTCTTGGTTCAGGCAATAGGAAGAATACAAAAGTATACGGACAATATTCCACAAGTAGCGTTTCTTCATGGTAATGTTGCAGTTGGGTATTGTTCAGATGATAATGTTATTGGGAATGTTGGTAAGATATGTAGATGCGGAAAAGCATTAAAGCCTATGAAACTACTTTTTCCAATTAAGAACAAAGATTATTCAAGCGATGAAGCAATAGCAAAATCGTGGAAACAACTGAAAAATGCACTTGAACGGGCATATATGGTAACTATATTTGGGTACAGTGCACCTAAAAGTGATGCTGAGGCTGTTGCCATGCTTAAACAGGCGTGGGGAGATGTTGATGATAGAAAGTTAGAAGAAATCGAACTTGTAGATATTAGGGATGAGCAGACGGTAATAGATTCATGGGATCAGTTTATTCACACGCATCACTATTCCTATCATACCAGCTTTTTTGATACAAGTTTAGCAAGATGTCCACGGAGAAGTTGTGAAGCGACGTTTGATAGATTGATGGATTGCATCTGGTTAGATGGGAATAAAGGTTTTAAGGAAGGAATGAGTTTCTCAGATATAGATGAAATGACATATAAACTGATAATTGAAGAAGAGCAAAATAAAGGTAAGAAAGAAGCACTTTCAAATCCATATCATTGATTCGCGAAAATTACAAAGCCTATTATAGAAAAAATAGGAGGTACTTCATATGGCAGTAGTACAAGATGCATTTTTTATTCCTGATGATATAGCAACAGGCTTAGCGACCGGTTTATATCGAAGAATCGGTAGTGTAGTTCGGTATGCAACTGGGCCAAATAAGGGTCGTATTGTAAAGCATTTAGATCCAGTGAATTTAAAAGCGGTTGAACAAGCACGAGGTATTGGGGTTAAAACATTACAATTTGTAAAGCAACATAAAAAGGGAACAATTATTACTGTGGTGAGTGCAGCAGCGATAGGAACGGGATTAGTTATCTATAATAAGATAAAAAATCATGAACCAAAAGTTCTGATGAAATTTAGAGTGGCATTGAGAGCCTACATTGAAGCGATTCGTAAGGGTAATATGGACATTGATAAGATAAATGATTTGATGGAATGCTTAGGCGCACTGAAGGAGTATAAAGATTACGATAAAATCAGTATACAACTTACAACAGAGGAGCTAGAAGTTCTTGTAGGACGTATTTATGATTATACAGTTAAATTAGCCAAAGATAATGATGTCGAACTATCAGATGAGGATTTATTACAAAAGAATAATAGTGATACAATCATTAACCTTGAAATGTATCTAAAAGCACAGAAGAGAATATTTTCGGCAGTAGCATGATAAGGAGAAATCAAAATGGGTTTATTCGGTAATTTGTTTAAAAGTGAATTTGAAAAATGGGTAGAAGGGGCTTCTCATGAAAAACTTTCTGAAGCGTATGAAGAAGAGAGACAAAAGTGGATAAGAGAAGGGTATAGTGGTGGAACTGGTGAAAAGACAGCAAAGATGAATCGCCTAAACACTGAAATTAGTAAGCGTGTAGTGGAAGAATGGGAAAATGACCCACGTAGAAACAAAGACCCAAATTTCCGATGGACAGATGCCAATCGTTGGGATAAAGATTAATGTTAAAGGCTCCCCATCACCGGAGTAGTTCCAGTGGTGAGGAGCCTTCGTGCATCTATGGAACTTATGCGTCCACATCGGTACTAACACCGGATTTCGGTTCGACGGTTATGTGGTCATCCCAGATAGTGATCTGCTTGATCCAGCGTCGTACCAGCGATTCGTCAAATTCGGTGAGGTAGGTAGTCTGCTGCGCAATATAATCCTGCAGGTCATTGATCCGCTTTATTTGTTCGTCCCTTGCGGCGGTATCGACGGTGGTCTTCTGGCGGAGTTCTCGAAGCCTGAATATTTCATCGCAATTTCGTGTCCCGCGACTACGGCGAGTTCGGAGGCGTGCTCGAAACGCCAGGAGGGGAGATAAACGGCAATTTCTGCGATGTCTTTGAGGCGGGCGGCAAGATCTATGCCGTTGATTCATTGAGCCATCTCGGTTTGGCGAGCACAACGATTTATTCCTTTGACCGCGACTGCAAGCATCATAAAGTATTCAGTGCCGAAAATCTGGATTTTAAAGCGCGGTATGTGACAGACGAGCGGGCGTATATTCTTCTTTCCGATCATGTCGGAAAAAATCCAAAATCGGTCTTGCTCGAAATATCCGAAAACGGGGATATGCTAAAAACAGAGTTCGACTGCGATTTCCAGCTTGTCTTTAATATGCTCGTAAGCGACGGGAAGATGTTTCTCGGCGCGGATAAGGCGGTCGTTGTTTTTGACCTGCAAACGAAAGAGATAAACGCTTATACGCCGCTCAGCGTCGAAGCGGAGAAACATATAATCGGAATAAGCCGATGAATAAGCCCTATAAATTTGGCGGATGACCGCACTTTTTTAAAACAATGCCTACTGATTTAGGATAATTTACTTTTTTTGCCCTCAGGCATTGATTTTCAAAAAAATCTGTGCTACTTTAAAGCTGTACAGTTGTCTTGGCTGTGCGGCTTTATCTATTTTGATAGGAGGATCAAAATGAAAAGGTTTATAAGCAGGGCGGTCGCAGTGATTCTCACATGCGTATTGGCCTTCGGCTCCGCGGTCTGCTTCGCTGCGGACAGTACCGAGAGTGCAGACGCAAAGAAGTATTACGATTACGGCACATATGTGCTTCTGGGTGACAGTGTCGCCAGCGGTCACAACGACCTTGTATATGTGGATTCGGAGTTCAAGCGCGTTGAAAATTCATACGGCGCGTATGTTGCCGATGCTCTCGGAGTGAATTATGTTCCGATGGCCTGCCCCGGTTTCAGGACGATAGATATCCGCTACATGCTCGAGGACGATTATCCGGGCGACGATTATCTTTTCCACGATTCTCATAACCCCGAGGTCATGAAATCGAGGATCCCCGAGTATCGCCGCGCAATTTCACAGGCGGGTCTTATTACCCTCGGTGTCGGCGGAAACGATTTCGGCACTTATCTCACATGGGTCATCGCCGATATTCTCGAAAAAGAGGGCACTTGCAGCAAGTATGTCAAGGCTCTGCGCGATCTTCTCAAGGAGAACGGCATAGTCAACGATAAGCTCGACAAAATAGTTGAGCTCGCTAAGATTACCGACGCAATGCCCGAGCTTATCAGAGTTCTCCCGCGTGCGCTTAAATACGGGGTCGAAAACTTCTTTGAGAACTGGAACCATGTCATTGAGGATATATATGCGCTGAATCCCGATGTTCAGCTTATGGTTATCGGAATGTTCGACACGAGCGTCAAGAGCGACGACGGAGCGACAGACACCGAGGAGAACAAGGATGACAGCCAGAGCATCAATCTCGGACAAATGGTCGTCGATATAGCGAACAAGCCGATGAAAGAGGGCGCCGAGAAATACGGCTATATCTTTGTCGATACAACGGGCACGACTTGCGACACATACCATCCGACCGCAGCGGGTCACAGACATATCGCCGACAGAATCCTTGACGCTCTGCCCGATGCAAACTTCCCGTTTACGGATGTCGCGTCCGATTCGGAGTATTACGATGCAATCGAGTTTATGTACAGAAAAGGCTACATGGCGGGCACTTCCGAGACGCAGTTCAGCCCCGATTCCGCGCTGACAAAGTCGGCTCTTGTTCAGGCTCTTTACGGCATGGCAGGCTCGCCCGAGGTCAATACCGAGAACATTTCATTTGCCGATCTCGACAGCTCGAATCCCGCGTTCAAAGCCGCGGTGTGGGCTGTCAGCAACGGAATAGTCAAAGCGTCCGACGGCAAATTTGAGCCGGACAGCGAAGTAAGCGTCGCCGACTTCGGTCTTGCGATGATTCGCTTCTCCGCAAAGGTCGATTTCAACCTGAAGAGGGTAGTAAAGACCGTTTCAATGTCGTTCAATCTTGCTCTTGAGAACAAGTTTATGATTATCAAAAGATCTATAACCCGTGCCCAGGCCGCGCAGAAGCTCGCCGGATATCGATATTATTGATAGAAGTATAGTAACGTAAACAAAGCGGAGAACTCAAGAGGGTTCTCCGCTTTTGTGATATAAAGAACACCTGCCCGCAGATACATAGCTCCCACGGGCAGGTATTCTTATTCGCCGCTCCTGATATTTTCTCCGCGATTTACGGCTAAAACATTGACATCGGGGAAAATTAAGAGTAGAATATTTGAGTAAATATTTTTGGCTGTGAAGAGCAGAGCCGTTTATTCCGCTCGCAGAGAGGCGCGCCGGCATTATGCCGCTGTGAGGTGCGCCGTGTCAGGAAGTACGGCAGCCGGCTCGGAGCCTCCCGCGTTGAACGGGCGTAGCCTGCGTTAAGGGCAGCAGAGGGGTGCAGTTTTGTGCAATCCGGGTGGTACCGCGGCTTCGGCCGTCCCGGGCAGAACGGCATCTATTTTTATTTTTTAAGGAGTTGTTTATCATGGAATGGACGGGACTCAATGAACTCAGAGAGAAGTATCTGAGCTTTTTCGAGAGCAAGGGTCATCTTCGTCTGCCGAGCTTTTCGCTTGTGCCTCAGGGAGATAAGAGCCTGCTTCTCATCAACGCCGGCATGGCACCGCTCAAGAAATATTTCACAGGCGAGCTGACACCGCCGAGAACCCGCGTCACAACCTGCCAGAAGTGCATCAGAACGCCCGATATTGAGCGCGTCGGAATCACCGCGCGCCACGGCACTTTCTTCGAGATGCTCGGCAATTTCTCATTCGGCGATTACTTCAAGCATGAGGCGACCGCCTGGGCGTGGGAGTTCTGCACGAAGGTGCTCGAGATGCCCGCGGATAAAATATATATCAGCGTCTATCAGGACGATGACGAGGCGTATGACATCTGGACAAAGGAGCTCGGTGTTTCGCCCGACCATATGGTTCGCCTCGGCAAAGAGGATAACTTCTGGGAGCACGGCGCAGGCCCCTGCGGTCCCTGCTCGGAGCTCTATTTCGACCGCGGCGAGAAGTACGGCTGCGGCTCTCCGACCTGCGGAGTCGGCTGCGACTGCGACAGGTATGTTGAGTTCTGGAACCTCGTTTTCACCCAGTTTGATAACGACGGCAACAATAACTATACCCGCCTCAAGAGCTGCAATATCGATACCGGTATGGGCCTTGAGCGCCTCGCCTGCATCATGCAGGGTGTGGACAACCTCTTCGAGGTCGACACCGTCCAGAATATCATGAAGCACATCATGCAGATAGCGGGCGTCAAGTATCACGAGGACGAGAAAAAGGATGTCTCCCTGCGTGTTATCACAGACCATATCAGAAGCACCACTTTCATGATCGGCGACGGCGTTATGCCTTCAAACGAGGGCAGAGGATATGTCCTTCGCCGCCTGCTCAGAAGAGCGGCTCGCCACGGCAGACTCTTAGGTATCGACGGCACTTTCCTCTACAAAGTGTGCGAGACCGTTATCAAAGAGAATGCAACAGCTTATCCGAACCTCGTCGAGAAGCACGACCTTATTGTAAAGGTCATCAAGGCTGAGGAGGAGAGCTTCAATAAGACTATAGACACAGGTCTCAATCTGCTTGAGAATATTATCGCTCAGAGCGATTCCAAGGTGCTCAGCGGCGCAGATGCTTTCAAGCTTCAGGATACTTTCGGCTTCCCGATAGACCTGACAAAAGAGCTGCTCGAAGAGCGCGGAATGAGCGTTGATATCGACGAGTATGACCGCCTCTATGCCCAGAGCAGAGCGGCAGCGCGTGCGGCGCGCAAGGATGCCGGAGCTCAGGCGTGGAAGGACAGCAACGTTTCGTTCAAGGATGTCGGAGCCACCGAGTTTGTCGGCTATACCGATTATTCCTGCGACGCCGAGATAAAGGCGATAGTCACAAACGGCGAGCGTGACGAGTTCGCAACCGCGGACTCCGAGGTGGTTGTTGTGCTCGACAAGACCCCGTTCTATGGCGAGAGCGGCGGACAGGCGGGCGACACCGGCGTTATCAAGACCGATAATGCAACCCTCGAGGTTACCGCCACCGGCAAGACTCCCGACGGCGTTGTGCTCCACATTGCAAGATTTATAAGTGGCGACAGCATCGCTCTCGGCGATAAAGTCCACGCTCAGATAGATGTTGAAAAGCGCGAGGCGACCCGCCGCAACCACACTGCGGCTCATCTGCTCCAGGCGGCTCTGAGAAAGCACCTCGGCAGCCATGTTGAGCAGGCGGGACAGCTTGTCAACAGCGAGGAGATGCGCTTCGACTTTACCCATTTCTCCGCTCTCTCGGGCGATGAGCTCAAGGCGATAGAGCGCGAGGTCAACGAGGTTATCCTCAAGGGTATTCCGGTTGAGACACGCGAGATGCCCATTGAAGAGGCGAAGAAGCTCGGCGCAATGGCTCTGTTCGGTGAGAAGTACGGCGATGTCGTGCGCGTTGTCAGCGCGGGCGATTTCTCCGTTGAGCTGTGCGGCGGCACCCATGCGGACAATACCGCAAAGCTCGGTCTGTTCAAGATCGTGTCCGAGTCCTCAGTTGCCGCGGGAATCAGACGTATAACCGCCGTCACCGGCTTCGGCGTGCTCAAGCATATAGAAAACGACGAGCGCATCATGCAGTCTGCAGCGGCGGCGATGAAGCTCGGCAATGTCGCGGAGCTTGACAAGCGTGCGGCGACCCTCGCTGCCGAAGTAAAGGCAAAGGACAGAGAGCTTGCGGAGCTTCGCAGCGAGATATCCGCTCTCAAGGCGGGCAGCCTTATGGACAGCGCAAGACAGGTCGGCGGAGTCAGACTCATCACCGCTGAGGTCGAAGTTTCCAATCCCGGTGAGCTTCGCTCGATGTGCGACACCGCCCGTGACAACGGCGCAGATATCGTCGCAGTCTTTGCTGGCGTCAACAAAGAAAAGGGCACTCTAAACTTCGCCTGCGCCTGCGGTGCCGATGCAATAAAACTCGGCGCTCACGCTGGCAATATAGTTCGTGAGACCGCAAAGATAGCAGGCGGCTCGGGCGGCGGCAAGCCGGACAGCGCAATGGCGGGCGCCAAGGACGCTTCCAAGGCGGACGAGGCTCTCGCGGCGGTTGACTCTATCGTCAGCGCCATGTTAAAATAAAATCATAGCTCCGCCGGTCTTTCCCGGCCGGCGGAACAAGCAATGCAATACGGAGGTTTTCTGAAAATGGATGACTGTATTTTTTGCAAAATAATCAAGGGCGAGATACCCTCAAAAAAAGTCTATGAGGACGACGATGTTCTCGCATTCTATGATCTCGAGCCGCAGGCTCCGTTCCATATTCTCATTATCCCGAAGCAGCACATAAAGAGCGCTGCCGAGATAACCCCGGAGAACAGCGCGGTCGTCTCCAAAGTGTTCGAGGCGGCGGCGAAGATAGCCAAGCAGTTCGATCTCAAGGACGGCTTCAGAATCGTCAACAACTGCGGCGACTGTGCGGGTCAGACCGTCAAACACCTGCACTTCCATATGCTCGGCGGCAGAGATTTCGGCTGGCCGGCAGGCTGATAAAAAGACCATATTAATATTCAGGAGATGTTTATTTTGGCAAAGACCTATACAATGGAAATCGCAGGCGTGAAGAGAGAGCTTCCTCTCTGCCCGGTCAGCGACAAGCTCGATATCGCGGCATTCATCCTTTTCGGTGATGTCGAAGTCACCGTTAAAGCGGCGGAAGAGCTGCTCAAGAAGTGCCCTGAGTTCGATTATATTCTCACTCCCGAGGCGAAGAGCATTCCGCTTGCCTATGAGATGTCCAGACAGAGCGGTAAAAAATATTTTGTTGCCCGCAAGAAGCCGAAGGTCTATATGACCGACCCCGTCTGTGTCAGCGTGCGTTCTATAACCACCGATGCAGAGCAGACCCTCCTTCTCGGCAGAGAGGACGGAGATCAGCTTCGCGGCAAGAAAGTACTTATCGTTGACGATGTTATCAGCACCGGCGAATCCCTCGCGGCAGTCGTTGCCCTTGCCGATAAGTTCGATGCAAACATAGTCGCCAAGGCGGCAGTCCTCGCAGAGGGCGACGCGGCGGAGCGCGACGATATCGTGTTCCTCGAGAAGCTTCCTCTTTTCTTCAAATAATCGGAGAACTCGAGAAATGGCGCGCCCGTTCACGGTTATCGGTTTTACAATGTTTTTTACGCTGGCTCTTGTTTTTGAACTCGGTCAGAAGGCGGCAGTCGTTATCCTTTCGGCAGCAGCTGCCGCCTTTATCTTTTCTCTGTTCTTCAAGAGCGTTCGGCGTGACTTTGTAATCCCGACTGCGTGTATAACGGCGGTCGTTGCAGTACTTTTGTCTTTTGCCGCCGCACTTGTTCCTGATGAAGCGTCGCAGCGTTTCAACGACAGCGTGCATACCGTGAAAGCGAGCGTTGTCTCGCTCGAGGAGCAGAGCGGCGAAAGATATTACACAGAACTTAAAACTTCTGAGATAGACGGCGAAAAATATAAGCTGAACATACGCCTTTCTTCAAAATCGCGCCTTGGTTTCAAGCCGTATGATACTGTCGAGGGCGATTTGCAGCTCTACGATATCGGCAAGACCCGCGACGCGAGAAACTACTATCTGTCCGAAAATGTTTTTATGGGCGGATACGCAAAGGGCGATATAAATATATCTCAGCCGGAGCGCAGGCCGATAGGCTATTATCCGCTTGCGATGCGCGCTTATATCAAAAACACGGTTTCACGTCTTATCCCCGGTGAACGCGGAGCGCTTGCAACTGCACTTCTGATAGGCGACAAATCAGATCTGCCGAAGAGCGTTTCGGATTCGTTCTCGTCCGCGGGAATATCGCATCTGATAGCCGTTTCGGGTCTGCACCTCTCAATCTGGTGTCTGTTCATTCTGAAAATTTTCGATGTTTTCAGGCTCAGACGCAGAGCGGGAGCAATTATTTCGGCGGCGTTTGTTATAGTTTTTATGGCGGTCTCGGGCTTCACATATTCCGTCATGCGTGCGGGCTTCATGATGCTCGTTATGCTCCTCGGAACGCTGCTTTCTAGGCAGGCGGATTCACTCAATTCCCTCGGCATCGCGCTTGTAATTCTGTGCTTTGTCAATCCGTATTGCGTGATGAGCCTCGGACTGCGGCTCTCGTTCCTCTCGACTCTCGGAATAATTGTCGGCTACGGCAATATTGATTTTCCTCTGAATCCGTATATCGCGCGCGTCAGAAATAAACATGCAAGGCGCGTCTGCGAGTTTATCTTCGGCTCCGTCCGAAGCACCGTGCTCGCCTGTGCGTTCACTCTGCCTGTTATGATACTCGATCTCGGCAAAGTGTCACTTATCGCGATCCCGGCGAATCTTATTTCCGATCTTCCCGCATCTGCGTGTATGATCCTCTCTGGGCTTACCGCTCTCACCGCGAAGTTTTCATTTTTGCGCGTGATAACGGCCGGTCTTGCAGAACTGTCCGGCGTGTGCGCGTCTTTTCTTATCAATTCATCGAAGTCGCTCGCTGCGGTTCCTCATTCGTCTTTGAACGCCTCGACATTTCTGTTTCCACTGTGGCTTGTTTTGATTTTTATCGTCCTTGCGGCGGCTGCGCTTATCTATAAATTTTCTGGGCGCAATACCGTCCGCGCAGCAGTTTTGATATGCACGCTCACCTTTGCGGGCGTGTGCGTCGGATCTTCTGCACTTTCCCGCGCGGCAACCGTAATAACCGTGGCAGATGTCGGCAACGGCTCGGCTGTTGTCGTCAGCTCCGGCGGCAAAACCGCTTTGCTCGGCTGCGGAGGGGACAGCTACTATGCCCTCTCAAATATAGAGTCCGCAATGGACAGCGTCGGCGCGGATAATCTTGATTTTCTTCTTATACCGCGCGTATCTGAGGGCGAAAGTTCACTCGCGCTCGATGTTATCGACACTTTTTCGCCCGAGTATATTCTTGCCGGCGAGACTGATGCCGACCTCAATGAAATGCTTAAAACAGAAAATTATAACCTTGCGCCTGCTGCGGATATAAACATCGGCGGCGCAAAATTGAGATATAAAACAACGAATAAAACGAGCACGGCGGTGCTCGGCATGAGCGGCGCTGACGCGGTCATTGTTTTCAGACCGTCTTATGCACCGGAGACAAAAGGGGATATTCTTGTTTTGCGGGAGAATCTGCCGCATGGCGTTTCCCCGGAAAACTATAATTTGACCGTGCTATCGGCGGATGCTGACAGAGCGCCTGCGGTCATGGGCAAATTGCTGTCCTTCGGCGCGGACGCGTACGCGACGGGAGGGCAGGGGAACATCAGAATCACGGTGTTCCCGTCGGGCAGAATTTTGACGGAAAGGATGGACTGAATGGCTGCTATCGGCGAAAAAGAGATAAAAGCGCTTATCAGAAGCGGAGATATCGGCGGCGCGTTCCTGTTTTTCGGAACGGAGAGCTATCTCAAGGAATTTTATTCCTCAAAGTTAAAAGACAAAGCCGTCAGCCCGGACTTTGCGGATTTCAACTATCATTTCTTCGACGGTGCGTCGTGTACCCTCGAGGATATCGAGCAGGCGGTCGAGGCTTTTCCGATGATGAGCAGCAACACCTGCGTATTCGTCAAGGATATGGCTGTCGATTCGCTCGACGAGGATTCTTATGAAAAGCTCGAAAAAATAGTCGGCGATGTTCCGGATTACTGCACGCTGATTTTTTATATCGGCAAGGCAGATTCGCTCAAAAAGACCGCAAAAGCCAAAAAGGCAGTCTCGCTCTTTACAAAATACGGCAATGCGGTCGAGCTCAACAAAAAGACCGCTTATGAGCTTGCCAAAATGCTCGTCGGCGCGGCGCAGAAGCGCGATTCTTCGCTCAGCCAGCGAAACGCCGAATATCTTGTTTCCTGCGTCGGGGACGATATGGTTACTCTTTTAAATGAAATCGACAAGCTCTCGGCATATGCCGAGGGACGCGAGATAACCCGCGCGGACATCGACCTGATGTGCGTCAAGACTATCGAGGCGAATGCATTCGACCTGACTAAATATATAATCTCGGATAATTTCGACAAGGCGTATGAAACGCTCAATATGCTCTTCGCCCAGCGTGCGGATGTTATGATGATAATGGGCGCGGTGATATCCGTCTTTGTCGATATCTATCGTGTCAAGGTCAGCGTATCTGCGGGCTACAGAGACACTCAGCCGGCGGAGATATTCTCAAACTACCGCGGCCGCGAGTTTAAATTGACGAAAGTTTCGCGCCAGGCGTCGGCTCTGAGCGTGCGCGTTCTGCGCCAGTGCCTCGATGAACTGCACAGAGCCGATACACTGCTCAAGAGCTCTGCCGTTGATAACAGGATAGTTATGGAGGAACTGCTTGTCAAGCTGTTTGTGGCGATACAGTCACGAAAATAAACGCCGGATGGTGTTGATGGTAAAATGATAAAGATAAAACAGGCGGTCATCGTCGAGGGAAAGTATGATAAAATAAAACTCTCCACAGTCCTCGATACCGTTATAATACAGACCGACGGCTTCGGCATTTTCAAGGACAAAGAGAAGCAGAAGCTGATAAAACGCCTCGCTCAGACACGCGGCATAGTCATATTGACCGACAGCGACTCGGCGGGCTTCAAAATCCGTTCGTTTATCGGCGGAAGCGTTCCGAAAGACAGCGTCATTCACGCCTATATTCCCGACGTGTTCGGCAAAGAGCGCAGAAAGGACGCGCCGTCTAAAGAGGGCAAATTAGGGGTCGAGGGAATCGATACTGAGATCTTGCTTGAAGCGCTCAACCGCGCCGGAGTCACCTGCGAGAGTACGCAGGAAAAGAGCCGAGCTGTAACCGTTGCCGACCTCTACGAAGCCGGGCTCAGCGGAAAAGCGGATTCGGCGGCTCTGCGCAAAAAGTTCCTGCGCAGTCTGTCGCTTCCCGAGCGCCTTTCAACAAGCGCGCTCGTCGATATGGTAAATATTTTCATGACATACGATGAATTTCAGGAAAGTATAAGAAAATTTTCACTCAGCGGAGATGATAATCAATGATAAGAATAGGCAGCGGATACGATGTTCATAAGCTTGTCGAGGGGCGGAAGCTCATAATCGGCGGCGTTGATATACCCCATACCATGGGACTTCTTGGCCATTCGGATGCCGATGTCCTGCTCCACAGCATCAGCGATGCGCTGCTCGGCGCGGCGGCAATGGGGGATATAGGCTGCCTGTTCCCGGACAACGATGAAAAATACAAGGGCGCGGACAGTCTCGAACTTCTGCGCGAAGTCGTGCGCGTTATCGGCGCTCAGGGCTGGCACATAGTCAATATCGACTCAACCGTTGCCGCTCAGGCTCCGAAGCTGCGCCCGTATATAGATGAAATGCGCCGCAACATAGCCGACGCCTGCTCGCTCGATGTCTCATGCGTCAGCGTCAAGGCGACCACCGAAGAGGGGCTCGGCTTTACGGGACGCCGCGAGGGCATAAGTGCCTCCGTCGTCTGCCTTATTGAGAAGTAATTTGATTTCAGGCGCGTTTTATGGTATTATAGGAATTGAAGAGAGGTATGCCTATGTTTACTGAAAAGATCGCATCTCTCTGGGATCAGCTGAAGGTCGTATTCTCCGACTTCGCCTTCACGGATTTCCTGGATATCTGCCTCGTTGCGTTCATTCTTTATAGTGTTATCAAGCTCATCCGTGAGACAAAGGCCATTCAGCTTGCAAAGGGTCTTCTGCTTTTCGGTGTGGCTTATCTTGCCATTTACCTGCTCGATATGCAGGCGAGTGAGTTCATATTCAAAAAAGTCTTCGGCGAGATAATTATAGTCCTCGTCATCCTCTTCCAGCCCGAGCTGCGCCATATGCTCGAATCCGTCGGCAGACGCAGCATAACAAAGCTCAATCTTTTCGGCGTGCGCGATGAGGAGACGGAGCGCAATCAGAAGATAAAGGATTCGATCTACGCCGTGTGCAAGGCGTGCCAGAGCATGAGCGAGAGCAAGACAGGCTCTCTTATCGTCTTTGAGCATGATACGCTCCTCGGTGATATCATAAAGAGCGGAACTCCCGTCGACGCGATAGTCTCGCGCGAGCTGATAGGCAATATTTTCTATCACGGCGCGCCGCTCCATGACGGAGCCGCAGTTATCCGCGACGGCAGGGTAGTTGCCGCAGGCTGTGTCCTGCCGCTGACTCAGAAAGAGAATCTCGATACCCAGCTCGGAACCCGCCACAGAGCCGCCATAGGTATGAGCGAGCAGGGCGATGCTATGATAGTCGTCACTTCCGAGGAGACCGGAACAATTTCCATCGCCTGCAAGGGCCAGCTTATCAGAAATCTCACCGATTCCGATCTGCGTGAGCATCTTGTGCGCTACCTTTGCGGAACGAATAACGAAGATAAAGCCGCCGTTAAGGGCATACGCAAGCTGTTCGGAGGTTTTAAGAAATGAAAAAGAAAAAAATAAGCTTCAAAAATCTCATATATGATAACAGATTCGTTTTGGCGCTTTCAATAATCGCCGCAGTTATAATCTGGATCGTTGTCGCAATTCAGGCGAGCCCCGAGGATGACCGGATAATAAAAGATGTCCCTGTTAAAATAGAAATATCAAACAATGTCTCGAATCTCGGGCTTCAGATGTTCGGCAATACGGATTTCACAGTCGAAGTCAAGGTTCACGGCAAGCGCTACGAAGTCGCCGAGAGCGTGCTCACAAAAGACGATATCTCCGTTGTCGCTAAGACCAACTATGTCGATTCGACAGGCAGCCAGACCCTGAAACTCGAAGTGACTGCAAAAGATCCGAGCAAGGCGAACTATGAGATAGTTTCGCTCTCTCAGGACTCGATAAATGTGTATTTCGACTATTACAAAGAAGGCGAATACACTCTTCAGCCCGATGTCGTCTATGACGGCGCGTCGTATGTCACAAACGGACTGATAGCAGAAACCCCGGTGCTCTCCGCGAATACCGTGAAGCTGTCGGGTCCCGTGACTGAGATGGCGAAGATAAAGAAAGTTGTCGCGCGCGTGACTCTGAACAAGAAAATCAGTGCGACCACAACGCTCGACGCCGAGATAATCCCGCTAAGCGAATACGGCGGAAAGCTCCAGTATATAACCGTCAACGACGGACTCGCCGATATCACGATGACTCTTCCGATTTATCAGCGCGCCGAACTGCCGACTACGGTAACTTTCAAGAATGCGCCTGCCGCTTATGCGAGCAACCCGCCCGCGTTTACCTGTAGTCCCGCGAGACTCAATTTCACTATGGACGCGACGAAGCTCTCGTCCATAACCGAGCTGTCGGTCGCCGATATCGATTTCTATATGCTCGGCGCAGGCAGGAATGAGATAACCATAGACCTGACGACGTTGAGCGGAGTCAAGGTTATGAGCGGGGAGACGAAACTCAAGGTCACGGTCGAGATGAACGGAGTGACCTCACAAAAGAGCTCGGTGAGTGCCAACAATATCTCGTTCATCAATGTCCCCGCCGGATATAAAGCGGTTGTGACTCAGACGCGCATACCGTCCGTTGAAGTTGTCGGCCCGAAAGAGAATCTCGAAAAGATAACCACGGATCAGCTCTTCGCCGAGGTCGATCTCAGCAGTGCCGACCCCACCCAGTCCCACGGCACGGCATATGCCCGCGCCTATGTCAAGGACAGCAACAATTGCTGGGTGCATAACAGATACACCGTCAGCTACAGACTCGAAAAAGTCCAATAATTAAAAATCGAACCCTCTGCCGAGTGTAGAGGGTTTATTTCTGCAATTCCATATAAGCAAAATCAAATTGATGAAGCTATCGAATCGGGCTATAGCAAAGTTGAAGCAAGTTACGTCCGATATTGATAATCAAGCTTTTGATAGCCGCGCCGCAGTGTTCGATAACTAATTGAGGAGAGCGAGGGGACGGCTTGCGCAGCAAGACGCACGAGCCCGCACCCGTTCAAGCTCCGGCGCGTTTGCGGGCGAATGTGCCGAGCAGCCGACTGAGAATCGCAAGCTGTGTACTGAGGTGCGGCG
>ENA-OYAE01000130-OYAE01000130.1-human-gut-metagenome-genome-assembly--contig:-NODE-130-length-20326-cov-7.155049_pt1 | contig 20326 bp, 15 predicted proteins | sample MGYA00244512_ERZ652809 | MGnify/ENA primary metagenome ERZ652809 (study PRJEB26926, sample SAMN06164862) | human gut metagenome | biome: ENVO:00009003; feature: ENVO:2100002; material: ENVO:00002003...
ATATAAAAATAACGGAGGTATGAAAAATGGAATTAAAAGAAGAAATCACACTCGATATGCTCACAAAGGACAGCGTGTCGGTACTCAGACAGCAGTTTTTGACCTTTAACGGTGAAGAAATGCAGGTAGGCGGAAACATCCGCAACGCATATATGAACGACGAATCCGGCAGAGAACAGTTGAGAAAGGTTCTCTCTGACGAATACTTCAATGCCGTTATGGCGGTATGGCAGTGAATGATTCAAATTGAAAGTTGAAAATGGAAAATTGAAAATTGCGGTCGGCGGTGTGCCACCGCAGTCTATTCGAGAAGGCAGTAGGATAAAGAAATTGCATCAGATTCCCGAGTAAAGTTCTGATGCAATCTTTGTTTATATCAAAAATTTGTCAGTAGCGCCGAACCGTGTTCGCCATAAATAAACAGTAAATTTCATATTAACAAAACAGTCGGGAAGACATTGCATTTTATTTTGCGAACTGTCTTCCCGACATTAATTTTCAATTTTCAATTTTACATTAATTAAACCTTTCGCTCGGGCATAATATGTTTTTTGACATTCACAAACTGTCTTCACGAACATAAAAAGTCGGCTCTCCGTTTACGGCTTTTCGCCTGTCAAAAATTCAATACTTCTCTCAATTGAATCCTTGGAGCTTCCCCAATCTTTGCCGTGGTTGCGGTAATCAAACATTGAGCAGAAATATGTGATATCTTCTTTAAGCGACAGCAGATATTTTTTTGTAAGACCTGCCGTTTCGGCATAGAACTGCGGTAAAAGCTTTGACGGCAGCTTGCTCTTTTGGGTTGCAACATTCATAATAAAATCGTAGTGTTTAAAGCAGATAAACGGCTGTTCGTTGTACAGCTTATAAAACTCCTCTCCCTTTGCCCACTCAACAAAAATCGTGTCGCAAAAATGGTGCATATCCCACTCGATTCTGTCGCATACATAACACGAATCAAGTCGCTTTTTAATAACTTCAAGCTGTTTCTTATCAGGCTTGCCCTTCAGCTTTTTCGGCATATCGTTATCAATAATTTCCTGAAGATGACTTTCAAGAATAAGCGCATTCGGCAATTTTTGTCCTTTTTCAAACATCTGCGAAAAATGGCGGTGACAAAAACCTTTTTTGTTGGTTTCAATCCTGATATTAGGCTCCATCATTGCATCGCCCGTAATGAATTTTACATACTGCTCCTCAAGCATACTCTCCATTCGGCAAAACGGACAACCGCATTTCGGCATAAATATATCGTTAATCGGAATTGTGCAGATAGTTTCTTTCACAATAATCCTCCTTTTGAGTTAATGTGGTGGTTATAACACACCGTTTTCATCATATCAAAACATATGTGTTTAAACAAAATATTTCATCAAGGCTTGCGTTCAATGAGTTCCTGTCTGAAATACAGTCGGGACTGAAATCTGTTTTACAAACAAACTATCTTCCCGACATTCATTTTCCATTTTCAATTTTCCATTTTCAATTTTAAATAAAGTATATCATAATTTTCCCGAATGTGATATACTTTATTAAGAAAATTTCGGCGGTGAAAATCATGGAATGTATTGAACTCGACAACAAAATCAAAATAACCGATGTGCATGACCTTGACCTTGCGCAGACTCTCGACTGCGGTCAGAGCTTTCGTTGGAAACCGCAGGCCGACGGTTCTTTTCACGGTGTTGCCTACGGCAAAAGCGTAACCGTCAGCCTTGACAAAACGGATATGTACATTGAAAATGCAACGGCTGACGACTTCAAAAACATCTGGTACAGCTACTTTGACTTTTCGCTTGATTACGGAAAAATCCGTGAAGAAATCAGCACAATACATCCCGTTCTGAACGAGGCGGCAAAGTACGCCCCGGGCATAAGGATTTTAAGACAAGAGCCTTTTGAGGCACTTTGCACATTCATCATTTCGCAGAACAACAATATAAAGCGAATCAAGGGTATTGTTGAGCGTTTGTGTGAGAACTTCGGCACACGGCTTGATGACGGAGAATTTGCGTTCCCGACAGCCGAAACACTTGCAAAGCTTTCGCCCGATGACCTTGCACCGCTGAGGGCAGGATTTCGCAACCGTTACATTATTGATGCGGCACAAAAGGTTGCAAACGGCGAGGTGAATCTTGACAGCTGTTTCACGCTTGGCTATGAAGACGCAAGAGCGGAGCTTATGAAAATTACGGGCGTCGGCAAAAAGGTTGCCGACTGCACACTTCTTTTCGGTATGCACAGAATTGAGGCTTTTCCGATTGATGTGTGGATGAAACGGGCAATGGAAAAGCTGTTCCCGAATATGAACGGTGACGATTTCGGTCAGTACGCAGGCATCGCCCAGCAGTACATTTTTCACTACAGCCGAATGCACCCGGAACTGTTTTAACGGTGTACCACCGTAATGTTAAGGTTTAATTGTAGCGGCGGTCAGTGACCGCCAATCGAAACGATTGCAAAATCGGTTCGACCGTGCATTGTCACAATTTTATTGCGGCATCTATTATTGATTTGGTTTTACAACCAAATCAAATGGCGATCGCTGATCGTCGCTACGGTATATCGGTAAATCACATATAAAAAGCAGTCGGGAAGACAATGTTTTGCATTTTGCAAACTGTCTTCCCGACTATAATTTTACATTTTCAATTTTCTGATTTATTTCGCTTTTTTCGCTGAACTGTCAAAAAGCAATACAAGAGTTGCGTTATCGGCTGTACCTGTTTCTTTAAGACCGTTGTTTTTCTGGAATTTCTTAACAGCCTCGGCTGTTACTTCGCCGTAGTAGCCTGTCACATTGTCCTTGTCGGCAATGTAACCGATGTTATAAAGGCGGAGCTGCATAGCCTTTACCGTGTCATTTTCATCTTCCTGCTTGAGTGAAAGGTCTGATGTAATGGTAAGATTATACTTATCGGCAACCGACTTTGAATCGCTTGCGGTTGTTGTTGCCTGAGTTGCGGTTGTTGCGTCAGTCTTTGACGCTGTCGCATCCTGAGCCTTTGTTGTGTCTGTTGCAGACTTTGGCTTGAGGTCGGGATACATAAAGTAAACCATTTTTTCAAGTGCTTCCAGAGCAGTATTGCCGGGTCTTGACATTTCTTCAAGCGAAACCTCAAGAATTTTGCCTGTCTTGACTGCGCCAAGACTTGCGAGTGTTGTATCGCCCTTAATTTTATCAAGAGTAGCTTTGTCTGCATAGAAGATAAAGTTCGGATTTGCAATCTTGAGAGTTGCAACATCAACATTGTTGTCGCTGATGTTTACTGCGGCATTAACCGCCCCCGTATAGCCGAGGAGCATATCGCCGTATGTTCCGCTTGTCATCATCTTGAGTCTGTCGTCTTCTGTATAGAGATAACAAACCGTATCAAGAATGCCGGAATTTCTGTTATTAACCTGCTGTTTGTAGTTGTTCATCTTATCAAGCAATTCATTGTAGGTATCTTCACCCTTCTTTGCGCCCGTTTTTGTGCCGCCGCAAATTTTGCCGATTGTCACATAGTTTGTTTCAACCTGCTTGGGAGTGTCACCGTGTGACATTGTGACAACCTGAATACCCTTGTCCTGAAGCTTCTTCTTTGCGTCCTCATTTATTGACTGACCTGCAAACACAAGGTTTGTGCCGGAATTGATAATTTTGTCGGTATCGGGATTTTCATATGAACCGACGCTCGGGGCAACTGCGATTGACTGCTGGTCAACCTCATCACTTCTGCCCACAATATATCTGTCATATCCTGTTGCGATGAGGATATCGGCTGTCGGCGCATCAAGAACAACTATGTTCTTTGGCTGACTTTCTATCGTGATGTTTGCCACCTTAACAGGATATTCTCCGTCAGAACAACCGCTGAAAAGCGCAACTGCCGAAAGCATTGTCACAACTGCAAGAGCAATTGAAATTATTTTTGTTTTCATAACTGACCTCCGATTAATCAGCAAAACAGCGATTCAACATACTGTCTTGCACATCTTGGCGAACGACCGCCTCTTGAAAGTGCAAACTGCTCAGCGCCGAGTGCAAGCTCTTCGTGAGTCATCTTGACGCCTCTCTGCTCTGCAAGAGAATATACAATTTCAAGAAAATCATTCTTTGAAGGAATTGTGTAGCAGACTGCAAGACCGAAACGGTCCGAAAGCGAAAGACTTTCCTGCATATTGTCACGAACATTGATATCATCAACAGTATGAGTTCTGTCGGAAATGCTTTCCTTAACAAGGTGTCTGCGATTTGACGTTGCATAAATCAACGCATTATCGGGACGAGCCGCAAGTCCGCCCTCAAGCACGGCTTTAAGGGTTGTATAGCTCTGATCCTGATGCTGGAACGAAAGATCATCAATAAATATAATGAATTTAAGCGGAAGAGCGGCAATCTTGTCAACAAGAAGCGGAAAGTCAATGAGCCTGTCCTTAGGCATTTCAACAATGCGGAGTCCGTCCTTGCGAAACTCGTTTGCAATTGCCTTGACTGTTGAGCTTTTACCTGTACCCTTATCACCGTAAAGCAGGCAGTTGTTACAGCTCTTGCCCTGAATAAATGAAAGTGTGTTGTTTACAACCTGACTTCTCTGACGCTCATATCCCGTAAATGTATCCATATCAATCTTGTCCGGATGCTCAACAGGCTGAATGTCACCGTCACGCCAGATGAATGCCTTGTAACGGGCAAACATTCCGCAACCGTTTTCCTTATAATAAGCAGAAAGCTTGTCAAGTGAACCGTCAAATCCGTCAAAGCACGGAGCGCACTTGCCTGTCTGCCACTTTGGAAGAATCGGAATAAGCTCCTTGATTTCATCGGCATAGGTATATGCCTCAAGCACTTCATCGGAAGTAAGCTTTGCGGCTGTTAAAATAGCGTCGCAGTCTGTCTTAACGGCAGAAACAACATTTTCGGGTAACTCACCCTGTCTGCCGGCTGTTGCGGCACGGGCAAAACAGTTATCGTCAAAAAGAGCCGTTTCGCTGATTGCAAATGCGAACTTATCCGCACAACCTCTTTCGCAAAGCATTGAGCAAAGCTTGCCGTATGCACCTAGAAATTCCTCAGGCTTTTTGTCGAGCGAAAGCAAAAGTTCATAAAAGGCTTTCGGAACGCTTCTGTTCATTATACCTCTGAATACAGAGAGTGACGACAAAAGCATTTTACACTTATTTACATTATTCATTCTAAACATCCCAATCTGTTCTAATCTATTTAATTGTACACATTTTTATCCGTTTAGTCAATAATTTACGGCAAACAACGGCATCCTATTTTTTACGCTTTAACAAGCCAAAATATGTATAATTTTTCACCGCATCAAGTATACATTGGGTTCAATGACGGTTAAAACGGCGATAAATCGGGATAAATACGGGCTTTTCAAGGTTTTCAAAGAATTTTTAAATTTTTTTTAAAAAAGTGTTGACATTTGGTGCAGCCCGTAGTATAATCAATACTGTTCTCAAGAGAGAAACAAAAGTTAATAAGTTGGTGTTGATGACGCTGAGGGTCCACCTGTTCCCATACCGAACACAGAAGTTAAGCTCAGTGGTGCCGAAGATACTTGGCTGGTGACGGCCCGGAAAAATAGGGAGATGCCAACATATAAAGTGTCCACCCAGTAGGGTGGGCGTTTTTTTATACTTTTTTTGCTTTGCAAACCCGTAGGGGCGTTCATTGCGAAAACAATTACAATGCCATTATACACTAATTGGAGTATCTATATGTTTAATATAACCGAACTTTTAAAAGATGAAATATCCGTATGGGAACGACTGAAAAATTGCGGAAAGCCTGTTGTGCTTTACGGAATGGGTGACGGTGCGGACAAGGTTCTTACCGCATTTGACCGATACGGAATCAAAGCGTCTGCCGTTATTGCAAGTGATGATTTTGTGCGTGGGCAGAAATTCCACGATTTCACGGTGAAGAAGCTTTCCAATGTTGAAACCGAATTCGGCGACATTATAATCGCCCTCTGCTTTGCAAGCCAGCTCCCCGATGTTATGGAACACATAATGAAAATTTCCGAAAAGCACGAAACGCTTGTCCCCTCCGTTCCCGTTTTTGGAAACAAACTTTTTGACAATGATTTTATTACCGAAAATAAAGAGCAAATTGAAAGTGCATACAGTCTGCTTGCCGATGACCTTTCAAAAAATGTTTACGAAAACATTCTGAAATTCTACTACACAGGCAGAATTGACCTCCTCCCCCCTGTCACAACCGACAAGGACGAGGCTTTCGACAATATTCTGAATCTCAGTGAAAACGAAAGCTATGTTGACCTCGGCGCATACAACGGCGACACGATTGACGAATTTCTGCACTACACAAACGGCAATTACAAGCGTATAATCGCATTTGAACCTAACGCAAAGAATTTTGAAAAGCTGAAACTTCATTGCAAGGGCATGGCGAATGTGTCGCTTTGGCAACTCGGCTCATACAGTAAAAACACGGAGCTTATATTCAACAACAAGGCCGGTCGCAACAGCGCAATTGCCGACAAGGGCGTTGCAACAAAGGTTGCGACAGTCGATACGATTCTCTGCGGAATGGCGGCAGGATACATTAAAGCCGATGTTGAGGGGGCTGATATGGAAACCCTCATCGGTATGCAGAAAACAATGGAAAACTACAAACCAAAGCTGAATTTTTCGGCATACCACAGATTTGAGGATATTTTCCGCCTTGCACTATACATTCACAGCGTGAATCCCGACTACAAAATTTTTCTCCGCCACCACCCATATATTCCGGCATGGGATACGAATTTATATTGTATATAATTTGCCGACGGCAAGTCGCCGTACGGGTTTTATACAAAACAAAAATGCATCAGACCTTTTTCGGGATCTGATGCATTTTTTAATAATTTCAGTTATGTCTTATTATTCGCTTACGAACAAGTGACGAACACCGCTAAATTATAATCAATGATTATTTTTTAGTTACTTTAAGTGCTCCTGTTGTCTTGTTGAAGCTGAATGTATATGTACCGCCTGATGCGATAAGTGTTACATTAGATGTGTAAGAGCTCTTGAGGTTCTTTGTACCGCTGTCAACAATCTTTGAACCGATTGTGTATGCTGTACCGTAGTTATAAACCTTGAATGAGTATGTACCCTCACTAAGCTTTACTGTACCCTTTGCAACATTGCTCTCGCCGCCCTTGTCATCAAGTACGAGGTTGATGTCGCCCGATACATGAACATCATCAGCTTTCTCATCCTTTGTAGGAACATAACCTACAACGAGTTTCTTTGTTTTTGTGTTGAGTGTGAATGTGTATGTACCGCCTGTTGCGTTGAGTGTTAGGTAGCTTGAATACTTGCTGTTGAGTGAAAGTGAATTTCCGTTTGTTGTGTTGTTGATTACTTTGCTGTAACCGTAAACCACATTATCTGCAGAAAGCTTGAACTTGTATGTGCCTGCTGCAAGATATGTTGAACCAACTGCGATAGTTCTGCCTTTTACAGGCGAAAGAATTGTGTTGAGGTCACCGATGAGGTAATCATTCGGGAGGTTTTTGTCATACTTAACAACGAGTGTGTTTGTCTTTGTGTTAAACTGGAATGTGTATGTACCGCCTGTTGCAACGAGTGTTGTGCTGCTCTTGAACTTCTTGTTGAATGTAAGACCCTTTGTTGTGTCTGTAAATGTCTTAGAGTAACCGAGAAGTGTGCCATAGTTATCAATCTTGAATGTGTATGTACCCTTCTGAAGAGCGATTTTTCCGCCTACTTTATCTGTACCGATTGATGTAAGCTTGAGCTTGATGTTGTCGCCGTATACATAGTAGCCGTCTGTAGGAACATCCGAAGGAGCAACTGTTGTCGGCTGTGTTGCCGGCTGTGTTGCTGTTGTGGGCTGTGTTGCTGTTGTTGGCTGTGTTGCTGTTGTAGGCTGAGGAGCTGTTGTTGGCTCTTCGCCCTGAACGAGAACTGCCTTTGCAGTAAATGCAGCACCTGCTACTTTGTTAGCACTATTGTCAATATAACCGATGTCCTTCTTTTCGCTTTCGAAGAGCTCATCACGTGTATCAGCCTCTGTACCTGTAAGATAATCAACATTGAGATTTACTGTTGTGTCACCGCTGCCTACAACATCAAATGTAAATGTGCAATAAACATTCTCTGACTTGAAGTTGAAAAGATCAAGGCTTGAGCAGGTGAAGAGAACCTTATTTGTAAGGCTTGGATTCCAAACGATGCTTCTCTGGAATACAGGGAAAACCTTTTCCCTTGTATTTGTTGATGCAAGCTTGAGAACCTTGCTGTCGTATGTAAGACTGCTCTGTGCATTAACGATCATGTGATCTGCCTTGAGAAGGTAAGTGACAACAACCTGCTTTGTCTGTGCATTGTAATCATACGAAACAGGATCTGCCACATTTGATGTAACATTGATCTTGTTGCCTGCACTTGTTTCTTCGCTTGTTTCGGCAGCACTTGCTGAGAAAGGCAGAGCTGTGAACATGCACAGCACCATCATTACCGCAAGAACCACAGAAAGCTTTTTCTGAATTTTTTTCATACTTGCTGCTCCTTTAATAAAATAAAATTACCGTTCGCCACAGTTTTGTGGCAATACTTCTAAGCTTCGGAAACTTTAACAGTACAAAATTCCCGAGGACAACTAAATTATAGCACATTTAAGTTGTTCGGGCAATGAATCTGTTATTCTTTTAACGGAAATGTTTTAGCTAAAAATCTGTGCAAAATAACGGTGAAATTGTTGCTTTGTACAAATTTTCGTGCTTATTATTGTGTATATTGCCTTTTTATCGACCGTTTTTACATATATTGACAATTACAATATAAGAATTTTCAGTGTTTTACGCCTGTTCATTTCATATAAAAAACAAAAGCCCGAATTCGAGAAATATCGGATTCGGGCTTGCTTATTATCAGAATTTATCAGAATGATTTAAAAAGCTCAATTGCTTTTGCGGGATCTGCGGCTCTGAAAACAGCCGTTCCCGCAACGCACACATCAACGCCTGCCTCTGATGCCTGCTCAATGGTATCTCTGCCGATTCCGCCGTCAGCCTCAATAAGGATATTGTTCAGACCTCTGCGTTGGCATTCCCTCTTGATTTCCTTAACCTTCGGCATCATCTCGGGCATAAAGCTCTGTCCGCCAAAGCCCGGTTCAACCGTCATAACAAGTACAAGGTCAAGCTTTTCAAGATACGGAAATACTGTCCAGGCAGGAGTGTTTGGCTTTAAAACAAGTCCGGGTTTGATTCCTCTTGACTTGATTTTCGCAATTGTATCATCAATGTCAGAGTCACATTCAACATGGAAGGTGATGATATCCGCACCTGCATCGGCAAAATCGTCAATATATTTAAGCGGATCGCTTATCATAAGGTGAACATCAAACGGGCGGTTTGAGAACTTTCTTACCGCCTTGATTACGGGAGCGCCAAAGGTTATGTTCGGAACAAAGTGACCGTCCATAACATCAAGATGCATCCAATCGGCGCCCGCCAGATCCATTCTTTCAATTTCTTCACCCATTTTTGAAAAGTCACAAGACAAAAGTGACGGAGCTATTTTCATATTTTACATCCTTTCCTACGGTTTTTGGACAGCCGGAGCAAAAACAGCGGCGGCGCCCCAGAACAACGCATAAATCAATACTTCAAGCGAACCCATAACCTGTACACCGGCATAAAGCGAAAGTGTTGACGCAACGAGCAATCCGAAAATTACGGCAATCAGCTGAATTATGATTGAAAGCGAAATATTGTGCTTGATTTTTACGCAACCCGTAACTGCACGGGCAAGCGATGCGGCTTTGCCGTTTGTAATGAGATATGAACGGGAGGTTTCCTCAACCGTATCCTCTGCCTCCCTGAGAACATTTCCGAGTCCTGTCGGAAGCACCTTGATACTGCGGTAGAACAAATCGTAGAGTTTTGCAACAAGGTCATTTGTAACATTATAATCGGTTGTTCTGATGAGGAAGCTTATGCCGTTGGTTTCGGCTCTCTGCATTTCAGCCTTGAGCTGAGCGTCGGGAGTGTATCTTGTAACAAACATTGCAACAAGTCTGCCTGCTCTTGACAGATATGTGACCTGTCTGCCCTGAGAAGTATATTTCTCTTCATATTCCATATTCGGAACTTCCACGCTGTACTTTTCCATAAGCGTGCGTGAACCCACAAGGATTCTTTCGCTCTTAATCCATCCCACAAGTCCGATTTCATCCTCATAAAGAACGCTTTCAACCTCGGGAAGTGTTTCCTCGGTTTCTGCAACTACCGAATCAAAAGCATTTGCAATCGGATTCTGAGCCTCTTTAAGAATTGCAATTCCGCAGAGAAGAGATTCATCAATGCCGTAATCCTCAAAGGTTTTGATGCCCTCAAGCGAGATTGACTCGGCAGGGAACAATTCATTTGCATCTATCATTATAGCCGTACTGTCACAGAACTGCTTTACCGACGGATAACCCGAAAGCATTGAGCCGTAGGAAAGCAGAGTTTTGCAGAGCTTTCTCACGGGGGCATTAACAGAAAGAAGTGTTGCCACAGGCACAGACACCGCCGTAATAAGTGCAAATGCATTCAAAGCGTCTGCAAATGACAGCTTAACAACACCGTACATTACCGCAATGATTATTGATGCAATTGTTGTTATCGGGGCAAGCTTTGACGCCAAATCCTCGCTCGGATCGGGTGCATAAGATATTTTGAGAAAGTTTGACGGAAATTCGGTCTTATGCTGATAGGCAATTATCGGACGGTCGGCGGCAGTACCGCTCATCATCTGCATTGCAACAGACTCGTTGTTGTAAATCTTTGACGCATATTTCTGTCCCTTTGACGAAACAAACTTAAAATTGTCCTTTACACGAAGAACCATATAAAGCTTTCCCACATTATTTGCAAAGAACGCAAGCATAGGAATTACCGTGTAGTAGTTCACATGAAATCCGTTCAAATCGCCAAGGCAGAAGAATGACACAATTATCTGAACCATTCCTGCCGCACCTGCAACGGCAACGGCTGTATCGGAATTACCTTTGATATGCATAAGCGGCGAAAGTCCGCTGAGCATTGCCACACGGTTCAGCACAAGCGACGCCGCCATAAGAATAAACAGCAAAATTGCGTATGCCGCCGGTGCAAAAGGAACTGCCGAACATATTGCATTCGGAAAAATTCTTGTAACGATTGTGAGAACAACCACAACTGCGGCAATTATTCCCGACAACAGACTTCTCATAAAGAGCTTTCTTATATTATGATTCAGCTCATAGAGAATACTTTTTTCGTCCTCCTCGCCTGTATAATCCTCAACAGGCTTTGAATTTTCCTCTTTTACGGTATCGTTATCGTCGGATTCATCCTTTGAAAAGATTCCGACAAGGGCCGAAATAACCTTTTCGCCTATAGGACGGTTATCCTTATGCTTTTCCTCGGTCGGGGCAATCTCCTCATCAACGATTGTCGGCTCGGGACGAAGCACATGAGCGATTACCGAAGGATTCTTTGAACGCACATACTCCTCATACTCATTCGCTACAGCCTCGGAAAATCTGCCTGCCTTGACATTGAGAATATTTCTCGGTTCATCGGGACGATACACGGGAACTTTTGCAACCACCTTGCGAGGCGGTTTTTCTGTATTCGGGAACTGATGAACGGGAGTCTGCGAAGCCTCTTTCTTTTCTTTGGTTTCGGTCTTTTCCTTTGGCTTATCCTCGGGAATGTCGATATCTATGGTATGGTAGCTTTTAATTTCAGCCTCGTCACGAAACTGGTCAACCTCTCCGAGCACTTCGCCCGAAAATTCTGTATTTTCATCATACTCAGGTGTGAGGGTAACTATCTTATTTTCTTCCTCGGCGGCTTTTTTCTTTGCCTCCTCATACTCACGCTTGGCTTTTTCGGCTTTTTCCGCAGCCTTTTTTTCAGCCTCTGCTTTAAGCTGTTCGGGAGTTACAAGGTCATCGTCATTTCCGTCCATTATAAGCTCTGCCTGCATTGTGGCGGCAGTCTTATCCCCGACTATTGAGTTTGAAGTATCAGGTTCGGATTCATCAAGCGGATTTGTATTTTTTAACCTCGGCTTTTTATCGGCATTGCTGAAAATCTCTTCAATCTTCGGCTTTGCACGGTATTTCTGTGCCGTCTGCTCCATTCGTTCCTGATCGGCAAGATAGTGGGTTTCTTCGAGTATGCTCTCGATTTCAAGCTCTTTAAGCCTGTCCTTGTCCATATCAGCCAAAGCATTCACTCCTTTTTATTTACTCTCGGGCAGATAGTTAGATTTATCGGAAACTATGCCGCCCGAGCGGTACTCTCTGTTTTTTGCAATCTTTGACATTTGAATACACAACTTCGATAACATCAAATGATTTTATTTAAACATAATATTTCATCAATGCGGGCGGATGATATCCTCCCGTCTGAAATATAGTCGCAATGCGTTGTGCATAAATGCACTGCCTTTTGCTCGTTATTTCAGACAGCGCTTTGCTCCCTTTTTCCGCCACCGGCGGCGGTCGCAAGGCTACCCCTACATACATGTACTTTCATAAATTTTACATTTTACATTTTCAATTTACAAAATCATCTGTTTTTCATCGCTTTGTACATCAAAATTCCTGCGGCAACCGACGCATTAAGGGAATTTATCTGACCTTTCATGGGCAATGACGCTATTACATCGCACTTTTCACGGACAAGTCTGGAAATGCCCTTACCTTCGTTGCCGATAACAATTGCACACGCACCCGAAAAATCACACTCGTCATAATCCGTGCCGTCCATATCTGCGCCGTAAACCCACACGCCTTTTTCTTTGAGTTCATCAAGTGTAACCGCAATATTGGTCACCCTTGCAACACGCATATATTCAATTGCGCCTGCAGACGCTTTGGCAACCGTGTAGCTTAAACCGGCACTTCTGCGTTTCGGAATAATAATTCCGTGAACTCCGGCACATTCTGCGGTTCTGATTATTGCACCGAGATTATGCGGATCTTCAACCTCATCAAGCACAACAACAAACGGAGCTTCGCCCCTGCTTTCGGCATATTCGAGGATATCGTCAACCGTTGAATAATCCTTTGCCGCTGCAAATGCTACAATACCCTGATGAGTTGCACCACCGCTCACATAATCAAGCTTTGTGCGGTCAACTTCCTTAACGGGAATTTTCTTGTCACGGGCTTTTGCGAGGATTCCCACAATCGCACCGCTCTTTTCACCCTTTGCAACAAGAATTTTGTCAATCGGGCGGTTACTGCGAACAGCCTCGCTTACAGGATTTCGCCCTGCAATCACATCAGGCTTTTGTTCTGTATTTTCAAATCTTTCGTTTTTCATCATAATCAGCCTTATTCGGTTTCCTTTTTATTTTTTGTGTCTGCATGGGACACACCACTTCATTTTGCTATCTATTATAACATAACAATTCAAATTATTAAATACTTTTAAGCCATTTGTTTTTAAAAACTCAAACTCTGTACAATGTATCAAGAGCAATCGCTCCGGAGTCGATGTATTCGGGAATTATGCCGTACATTCCCGTTTGTATGTCCTCAAAAAGTATCATGTGCGGAGGGAACACTGTAAAACTGCAGTACACGGCAATCAAAAGCAACATCATAAACACGCAGGGCAAAAAAAGCTGTTCAATTTTTCTTTCACCGTATTCAAGCCTTGCGCTGAGTGCAAACGCAGAAAAACACACAGCAATTGCACAAATGAACCTTGACAGACCTGCACTTTCAACACCGAGTGCATAGATTAGCAGATATGTCGCAAGACAGAATATTCCGACAAACCACAGCGAAATTATTCTTGACACGGCAAAGCGATGGAAGCCCGAGCGTTTTCCGATTGCCTCAACAAGACTCCACACAAGGTAGGAAAGCATAACAACCTTAGTCTGCTCCCACATACTGCCGTTTACAGCACCGAAAAATATGCCGAGCAACGCACCGTTTGTCAGCGAATAAAGATTTTTGAACACAATTATCATCAGCGGAACAATGACAAGCCCCCAAAGCCTCATTTTCACGGTTTCCTTTTTCATAAAACACACCTCGCCGATGTATTTTATGAGTATAGATTGTCATATATTACCTTGCCACAATTTGAATCGCAGAAAAAAATGTTTTTTTGAATCACAAATTTGCGATTTATTTTTCTAAATTTGCACTTATACATTCTGTATAACTCAACATTTTAAACATCAATGTGGAAAACTATGTTGAAAGTGTTGAAAGTGATGTTAAAAAATCCCGATACTACACGAAATTTACAAAGTTGTAACTTTTAACATTAAAAAAATAGGTTTTCCACATTTTTGGATACAGGATTGTAACGGGGAAATTAGATTACATTCTGTATAATCCACATGTCAAGTGGTATTTTTTGCTTTTTTTCAACATTTTTAATTTACAGAAAATGTTTTATAAAATCAAAAAAACAGGCACACCGCCGTGTACCTGTAAATTTCGTGTTAAATTGTCGGCTTTTAGTTTCTGAGAAGATGAATCGCCGTTTCAGCTTTCTCAATAATCCTCAAATCATTATCATAGGAGCACATTTTTCGTGCCTGTTGCAAATCAACCCAAATATAACTGTCAATTTCCTCCTCCTGAATTTTGACATTATCCGTAAATGCCTGTGCAAGGAAAAAGACAACCCGTTTGCGAATTTTACCGAAAGGACAGTATTCGCTGATTTCACGAAAGCCCTTTTCAATCACGACATCAAGACCTGTTTCCTCTTTAATTTCACGGATTGCTGTCTGATGTTCGTTTTCACCGTCTTCAATATGTCCCTTCGGAAAGCTCCAATATCTGCCGTTGCTGTTCTTTACAAGCAGAATTTTCGTGTTCTGTCTGCTTTTGTAGAAGATAACCGCACCGCACGACTTTTCGTAAAGGCACACAATGCTTTTCAGCTTAATATTTTTCAGTTTTGAAAGCACCTGTCGCAGTTCGGGCTCATAAAACACCTCACCGTATTGTGAGATTATCGGACGCTCGCCGTCAAGGCCGTCAAATTCGGCAACGGCAACCACAACGCCCTCAAAATATTCTGTTACGGGTTTGTGCGAAATCACATACGCACTTTTACAGCGTCCTGAAACGGAGGTAATTTGTGCCGAATACAGCTTATCGCCTATTTTTCCGAACACGCTCACCTTCACGCTGTCTGCTATCATCGGCATACACCTCCTTACAAGAATTTACCCGATATGATATCAGTTAAAAAGTCCGCTCATACTGTCAAGCTGAACCTGAGTGTTGGCACTCATTACACCGTTCATAAAAAGCACCTCGTCAATTCCGTTGGTTTTGCAGTAATCAACAAGATTATGTTTGAAATATCTGAAATCGATAACATGAACTTCTTCGTAGTTATTGGTGAGATACGGAACAAAAGCGTTGCCGTAACTTTCCTTTACAACGGCAATCTTCTTGCCTGCCGCCGCATTTTTCGAAGCTGATTTCAGAACCGTGAGGGCATTATCACCCATAATAAACACACCGTAGGTGTTTGAACCGCCCTCTGCGGCTTCATAGTAGGGACTGTTATAGCTTGCGGAAGAACCGTCTGCCTGTGTGATATCCATTGTTACATTATAAGGGAACTTCCAATAACTTACCGTATCGCTGTCAAGACCGTCTGCCGAGTTGGTAAACGAGCCTGTAAAGCCGTCAATCTTCTGTTCCTTGCAATCATCAAGCGAAAGAACGGACAAATCGTTTGTATCGGCAAATGCTGTGTAAGCATAGTAAGCGCCGAGGCCTGTCCAATGGTGGTCGCTCTTAAAGTAGATGTAATCTGTATTATGTTCCGCAAGACGGTTGTAGCAGTTAATCGGAGTTACCTTGTCGGAAAGAGCCGCATAAGCCGCCTTGATGTTGTCAGCCTGTGAGGTTGACGGAGCGTCGCTGTCTTTGAGCCTTTGCGGAAGTCCCATTTCGGTATGGTTAGGAACAATCATATCATAAACCTTTACGGAACTGCCGAACTTGTCTGCAAAGCCGTTAATTGTCTGAGCATAGTTCTGCGCTCTTGCATCATCACTGCTGAACAATTCATAGCCTATTTTGTTCCACACATAAATGCCGTACGAAAGAGTTCCGTTTGTATTGTCGTCCTTTATGCTCGGTGTCATAAAGTATGTAGGAGAAAGCTCGTCTGCTTTGTTAGCTGTCGAAGATTTTGCGGTTTCGTCGGGAGATGCCGTTGTACCCACTGTTCCCGTGGGAACGCTTGCAAGGGCATCTTCCTTTGAACAACCCTTAAAAATTGAAGTTATAATAAAAATAATAACAAACAGAATTACCAATGCGCTCACAACGATAACAATTCTGTTTCTGGTTCTTCTTTTGTTTCTTCTTTTTACAGGTCTTCTGACTGGACGCTGTGATGACGGTCTTGCGGCATAGCTTGCAGAACGGCGCTGTTGCTGTCTGCGACGATATTCACGGGAATCAATGCTGTCATCGAAATTATCAAGATCGAAATAATCGTAATCGTTTCTTCTGCTCATAGTGTTACTCTCCCAAACTGAAGATTTTTAAATTCAATTTGAATTCAATGAATTATATAAGTGTATTAATTACTCGCAGTGTACTCCTGTTTGAATCAAAGCAAGCCTTGCTCTGACCGTAAGGACATTATCACTTAGATTATACAACAGAAACTCATCAAAAACAATACAAAAAGCACAAAAAATACAATTTCCGTGAATTAACATTTACAAATGCAAAATAATAAATTACACATTTTTTGAATAAAATCGCAGTAAAAACAGTCAAATTTCTTGAACATATATGCAATTCGTGATAGAATTACAGGGTATGGAATTTTAAAAAATCCTTATCATCTTAAAAGGAGATATTTTTATGGAATACAGGTTTTCCGACAGGGTTTCAAGCCTGAAGCCGAGTGCTATCAGAGAAATCTTTAAATATGCCGCCGATCCGAGCGTTGTATCGCTTTCGGCAGGAAACCCGTCGCCCGATGCATTTCCCTCAAAGGAGATTGCGGAAATCTCGGCAAAGGTTTTTGCAGAAGATCCGATTTCGGTTTTACAGTACAGTGTTTCGGAGGGTTACACTCCGCTGAGAAAGCACCTTACGGAATATATGAAAAAGGAGCATAACACAGGCTCCGACGATGACGACATTCTCATCACAACAGGCGCACAGCAGATTATGGATTTATGCTCAAAGGCTCTTGTAAACGAGGGCGATGTTGTAATCTGCGAGGCACCGTCATTCATCGGCTCGCTTAACACATTCAGAAGCTACAACGCAAAGCTTGCAGGTGTTCCCGTTGAGCCTGACGGTATGAGCACAGAAAAGCTTGAAGAGGCTTTAAAAGCCAATCCGAATGCAAAGCTCATTTACACAATTCCGAATTTTCAAAATCCTTCGGGTGTTACAATGAGCCTTGAAAAGCGTAAGAAAGTTTATGAGCTTGCCAAAAAATACGGTGTTCTCATCATTGAGGACAACCCGTACGGCGACCTGCGTTACAGCGGTGAATATGTTCCGAACATAAAAAGCTTTGATACGGACGGAATTGTAATCTATGCCGGTTCATTCTCAAAGGTAATTTCACCGGGTATGCGTGTTGCTTACACAATTGCACCAAAGCCGATTTTTCAAAAGCTTGTTGTGTGCAAACAGGGCAACGATGTACATACAAATATCTGGGCACAATATGTATGCGATGAATTCATCACAAAGTATGACTTCAACGCTCATCTTGCAAAGCTTCGTGAAATCTACACAAAGAAAGCGAACTTCTGCATGGAGCTTCTTGACAAATACTGCGCACCGAAAATCACATATCATAAAATTGACGGCGGTCTTTTCATCTGGTGTGATTTGCCCGAGGATATTGATATGCCGAATTTCTGCAAAGAACTCGTTCTCAAAAAGGTTTGCGTAGTTCCGGGCAACGCATTTTTAACTGACGAAAACGAAACCTGTCACAGTTTCAGAATAAACTTTTCAACACCGACTGACGAACAGCTTGAAAGAGGAATCAAAATCCTCGGCGAGTATGCAAACAGTCTTTAATCACGGAGGGGAATAATGGAAAATCAGACAAAAAAAGAGGTTGTATTCAGCGCAATACAGCCCAGCGGAACAATTACACTCGGAAACTATCTCGGCGCGGTTCGCAACTGGGTTACAATGCAGAACGAATACGACTGCATTTACGCTCTTGCAGATTTGCACACAATCACGGTAAGACAGACTCCTGCCGTTATGCGTAAGAATATAATTGACGCTTATGCTTCAATTATGGCTTGCGGTATTGATGTTGAAAAAAGTCTTTTCTTCATTCAGAGTCATGTTCACACTCACGCAGAGCTTGCATGGGCGCTCAGCTGTTACACACAGTTCGGCGAGCTTTCAAGAATGACGCAGTTCAAGGACAAGTCTGCAAAGCACGCCGACAACATCAACGCAGGTCTTTTCACATATCCCGTACTCATGGCTGCCGACATTCTTCTCTATCAGGCTGACAAAGTACCTGTCGGTGCAGACCAGAAACAGCACATTGAAATTACAAGAAACATTGCAGAGCGTTTTAACGGTATTTACGGCAATGTGTTTAAGATTCCGGACGGTTTCATTCCAAAGAACGGTGCAAGGGTTATGAGTCTTCAGGACCCGACAAGAAAGATGAGCAAGTCCGATGAAAATGTCAACGGCTGTGTACATCTTCTTGATGCACCCGAGGTTATAATGAAGAAGTTCAAGAGAGCCGTTACGGACAGCGAGGCAAAGGTTCGCTATGCGGAGGGCAAAGACGGCGTAAATAACCTTATGGCAATTTACAGCGCAGTTACAGGTCTTTCATACGAGCAGATTGAAAAGGATTTTGACGGCAAGGGCTACGGCGACTTCAAGACAGCTGTAGGCGAGGCAGTTGTTGAAGAACTTCGTCCGATTCGTGAACGCTACGAAAAGCTTGTTGCAGACAAGGCATATCTTGAAAGCTGTTACAGAAAAGCCGATGAAATTGCCCTTAAAATCAGCAGCCGCACAATGGGCAAGGTTATGAAGAAAATCGGGTTTATCTAATTAAAAAGGAACTCTGCCATGACAAAAATCGAAAGTAAAGCGATTAACTTTATAAAGAAAAACATTCTTCTGTTTTTACTCGGGGCAGTGAGTATAATTGCGATTGTCATAAGAGCCTGCGGAATAGATTTTCAAAGCGATGATTTCAACAGCTTTTTAAATTCGTGGTGGAGCATAATCAAGCTGAATGATTTTACGGGGCTTGCAACTCAGGTGGGTAACTACAACATTCCGTATCAAGTCATAATCTATCTTATGACTCTTTTGCCGCTAAATGCTCTGTATGCGTACAAAATCGTATCAATAATCTTTGACTTTGTACTTGCAATTTCAACCGCAATGCTTGTTTATTCGTTTGCAAAGAATAACCGACGGCTCAAAGCGATACTCACCTACTCAGCCGTACTTCTTTCGGCAACGGTGATTTTTAACTCATCGTTTTGGGCGCAATGCGATTCAATTTACACCTCGTTTATAATCCTTGCAATACTGTTTTTGCACAAAGACAAGCCGATTGCATCGTTTGTGTTCATCGGCGTTGCGTTTGCATTCAAGTTGCAGACCGTATTCATCATTCCCGTTCTGCTTTATTACTGGATTTCGACAAAGAAAATTTCGATTCTGCATTTCTTTATAATTCCTGCGGTTGATGTGATAATGTGCCTGCCTGCAATTATTATGGGTAGACCGTTTATCGATATCATCACAATATATGCGGAACAGACCGACTACGGAAAGCTTATTCAGATGAACTGTCCGAACTTTTATGCACTCATATGTGACGGAAACGATATAACATATTATTATCTGTTCAAGCAGTTTTCGGTCTTTCTGACAATTGCCGTACTCGGAATTATGATGTGCATTATCATCTATAAAAAGGTTGATTTGAAAAACCTTGAAACTTTTCTTCTGACAACAGCGTGGACTGTGTTCACCTGTATCATGTTCCTTTCGTCAATGCACGAACGCTACGGTTATCTGCTTGACATTATTTTAATTGTCTATGCGGCGGTAAGTGCAAAGCATTTGTGGATTCCGATTGTGTCAACGCTTATAAGCCTGAGAGGCTATTGCTACTATCTGTTCTCCTACGAGCTTGTAAGCCTCAAGGTGACCGCAATCATCTGCACCGCACTTTATGTTTATATAACATTCTTGCTCGTAAAAACAATTTTCAGAGCAAAATCATCTGATAATATTTTTGCAAAAACAATTTAAAATTAAACATATTTT
>ENA-OYAE01000210-OYAE01000210.1-human-gut-metagenome-genome-assembly--contig:-NODE-210-length-16935-cov-7.278969_pt1 | contig 16935 bp, 10 predicted proteins | sample MGYA00244512_ERZ652809 | MGnify/ENA primary metagenome ERZ652809 (study PRJEB26926, sample SAMN06164862) | human gut metagenome | biome: ENVO:00009003; feature: ENVO:2100002; material: ENVO:00002003...
TGCTAATATCTTTTACCTTCTCTTTTCAAGGGGAAATTGGTATGAATTGGGTTATGTTCCAAACAGCCCCTTGTTTTTCGCGTACAAAAGTAGTATTTTCTTTCGAAACAAACACCTGATTAGAGAAATTTTTCTTTAATGAGAAGTCTTTTATAACTCCATAACAATATCTGCAAACTGAATGTTGCAAATTGCACAAGAAATCGTTTACTTTGCGCATATAAATTCAAATTACATCATGAAAATTATCAATTTTGCCGAGACAAACTCCATCCTGAACCAGTATGTTGCCGAGATCCGGGATGTACAAGTACAAAGCGACCGCCTTCGCTTCCGTCGAAACATTGAACGCATCGGGGAAATTATGGCGTATGAAATGAGTAAGGACTTTGCTTATTCTTTGAAGAATATCCAGACTCCGCTGGGGATAGCACCTGTGCAGACCCCGGATAATCAGCTGGTATTAAGTACCATTCTGCGTGCCGGATTACCTTTTCATCAAGGTTTTCTAAGCTACTTTGATGGTGCGGAAAATGCTTTTGTTTCTGCTTACCGAAAGTATAAGGATACGCTGAAGTTTGATATTCATATTGAGTACATCGCTTCACCACGCATCGATGGAAAGACACTGATTATTACCGACCCTATGCTGGCAACGGGTAGTAGTATGGAACTGAGCTATCAGGCTATGCTGACGAAAGGGCACCCGTCGGAGATACATGTCGCTTCCATTATTGCCAGCCGTCAGGCTGTGGAACACATTGCTGAAACATTTCCTGAAGACAAGACTACAATATGGTGTGCTGCCATCGATCCGGAGATAAACGAGCATTCATATATCGTTCCGGGGTTAGGGGATGCAGGAGATTTGGCATTCGGCGAAAAAGAATAGATATTATCAAGCTGCTTACTGCCAATCTTCAGAAATTGGTGGTAAGCAGAATGAATAAAATCTGAGTTAGATATCCCGCAAATAGTTTTCCAGTGTAACATCTTGCCCGAGTTGCATCTTCTTACGAATTCTGTATCGGCCTGTATTTATTGTTTCCGGTAAGACGGAAAGCATTTGTGCTATTTGTTTTGTTTCCATACCGGTGCGTACATATGCACATAAACGTAGTTCATTTTCCGATAAATTGGGATGAATGGAACATAATTTCTTAAAGAAATCGGGGTGTACTTCTTCAAAGTGATGTTTGAAAAACATCCATTCGTCTTCTGTATCCAAGTGTGATTTAATTTGTTGTTTTAGTGTTCTTCCTCCTGGCGTAGACAGTTCTTTACTACCTTCCAGTTCCTCTATTTGCTTTAGTAAACCTTTTAGCACCCGATTCTTTTCGATAGAGATCATGGAGTTTGAAGTCAATTCCCTGTTTTTTAGATCTAACTCCAGATGATATTTTTCATTTTGTAATTGTTGGCGTTGAAGGCGTTCGTTTAGTTCGCGGTTTTCTGCTTCTTTCAGTTGCTTGGCAATCTTTTCCTTCTTTCGTGACAACCAGAATATATAACCAATAATACAGCAAATCATTAAACCTATTAAGAAGCTGGCTATAGTTAATTTTTTATGGAGTTCGATACGCTCGGAAGCTTCATGCAATTCATTCTCATATTGTTCGATTGCCATTTTCATTTCATACTGATTGATTTCATTTGATTTGGCATATCCGGTTGTTTCTTCTTTATATTGCAAATATTGTTTTAGGTACTGATAAGCACTGTCAGGTAAGTTTTTCCTATCGTATATTTCCGCAAGACCATATAGAGTGTGAATGGCTGAAAAGGCATCCTTGTTGGCCTCGGCAGAATGGCGTGCTTTTTGAAAATAAAAAAGAGCAGAATCTTTCTCATTCTTATAAATGTATAATGCTCCCATATTAATGAGAGTATAAGTTTGTGATGTTTTACTTGTGATTTTTTGAGCGGTTTTATATGCTTCGCGCGCGTACTTTTCTTTATCAGGCAGAGTTTGCGAAACAAAATAGAGTGAGGTCAGTACATCGGTTCTGAAAGGAAGGTCTTCTTGCGCTATTCTCTCATCGAGTAAAGCAGTCAATATCTCTATGCCTTTTTGTGGGTGTCCAAGATGATATTGACTGATTCCTATATTGTGTCGATTCTTAATCTTATCATCAATGAATCCACCTTTCTTGAATATTTCGTCGGCTTGCAGATAATATTTATATCCTTCTTGGTATTCTCCGATTCTTCTCATAATCGAACCTATATTGACATATGTATAACCAAGACTATATAAATCATTTATGGATTTAAAGTAATTTTCTTGTCTCTTAAATGTGCGATAAGCTTGTGGGTATTTGTTATGTTTTGCCAAAAGCATTCCCTTAACGAAGAAAATACGGGCGTGATCATAAGTGTAATTAACGGAATCTACTTTTTCTAATGCTTCTTCTATAAGGGTTTCTGTTTCTTCTGTATTTGTTTCAAATTTCAGCCAGGCATCCCAATATAAGGCACGCGCTTGCAGGTCTCTATTGTTTTTTAGATTTGCTATCTGGTACATGCGTGTGACAAGTGGATAAAACTGCATTCGTTCATTATTCTTATAGTCCACCAGTTCGAGTTGCTTTCCTAAAGAGTCAAAAGAAGCATCGATAGGTTTCCATCGATATGAATTACTTCCTAAAACAGATTGTTGTAATAAGAATATACATAAATATATTAAAAATGCATTTTTCATGCTACAAAGATAACAAAAAAGGGTTTTGTACATCATTTGTCTATTCGGTTTTTTTCGATGAAATGGGGTCTTCCATTAATTTTGCCTATTATTGTTTAACGATCTCAAAGGAGTATTCTCTCTTTGGGAATAAAATGATTGCTTATGGGAAATATTACTTTTAAAATGTTTTTTCTGCTGACTGCATTGTTGGGTTACAACTTTGCTATGGCGCAGACGGGGGCTCCTCATACTCTAAGAGGAGAAAGTCAGGTTGCAAGTGTATCATTGAATTGGAAAAGTCCAGCCGAGGCTAAAACAATGCAATGGCATAATGATACACCTTATAACGGTGTGAGCGGAGTAAGCTTGAATGGGGAGATTCCTGTTCTTTATATTGCTAACCGTTTTGATAAGGATGATCTTAAAGAATATAAAGGTTCAGTAATTGATGCCATCTCATTTTGTAATTACAGTGCAGTGCTTGAGGTTAGCCTTTTACTGTATGAGAATGATAAAGTAGTACGTGAACAGAAGGTGAATCTTGAGAATCTGAAACTGAAAGAAATGCAGACTATCAAGTTGGACGAACCTTATACTGTGCGTGACGATGTAGAATTGACTGTAGCTGCTAAATTTGTTCATGGTACGAACCTTACTTTTGTTGGCATTATGGACCGCGTACCAGGTGTTACGGGCAAGGGTGACTTATATTCGTATGATGGAAAGAATTGGAAAAACGTGGTGAAAGGTAATTTCCTGGTATCTGCTCATATTGATATACCTGCTGCAGGAGAACCTGACGGATATAATGTATATCGTGGCGATACTAAAGTAAATACAGCTTTGCTGACGGAAAAAACTGCCTTGTTGAAAGACGAACCTAAGGGCACTTATGATTATTGTGTGTCGGCTGTTTATGGTGATAAGGAAGAAAAGTCATTCCCTTTGTCATTGACCAATATTCCTGTAGAGGATGCCCGCCCAATTGCAGTGGACGTAAGAGCTGCGGTTAATGGTTTGAATGCGACGTTGAGTTGGAAATCTCCGATTCTTGCTGATAAAACATTGACTTGGAGTAATGGGGAAAAAGGTAAGGCCATGGGAGGAACTTCCGGTACAGTGCGTAAAATATGGGCAGTAAATGCATTTTCCAGTGATGAATTGGCTTCTTATGCTGATCATAAAATTACAGCCATTAATGTTATGCTGAATTCCGCAGTAACGGAAATGCGTTTAGTGATTCTTGAGAATAGTAAAATTGTATATTCTCAGCAGGTATCAGCTGAAGAAATTGCTGCACTGGAAGTGCATAAATGGGCTAAAATGGCTTTAACAACTCCGTACGTTATTGATCCGAGTGCAGAATTGTCTTATGGTTATTATGTGGTTCATGCAGCAGATCTTTTCCCTGGGTTGTTGGATAGTGGACCGGCTATTTCCGGTGCATGCTTTATTTCAACTTCTACGGCAAAATCTGATTTTGATACTACAGTGCCCAGTTGGACTAATATTGAGGCAGCAGCTAATGCAAACTGGATGCTAAGTGCTGATGTGGAAGCTCAGAGTGAGATTAAGACTCCGGTAGTGAAAGACTATACCGTATATCGTGATGGCGTGGAAGTCAAATCCGGAATAACAGGTTTAACTTATACGGAGGAATTAGCTCCAGGTACATATACTTATACAGTTGTGGCAAATTATGCAGATGGTCTTTCTTCAAAGGCTTCCGCTTCTGCTACAGCTACAGTTGAATTGCCGGCTGAATATGTACGTCCTACCTTTACCGAAACTGATTTCGATAAAGGAAAGTTGTCTTTGAAATGGGATGTATATACGGATTTGCCTATGGAATTGAAACATTATGGTGAACCCAAGTATAAATGGGGTATGACCAATGATGGAAAAGATGTGGATCTTTATGTCGGAGCACAATTTACCAAAGAAGAGTTGGCTCTTTATGCAGATTATGAGATAACAGGTGTTAATCTGTACTTAACGGATGATGTTAAGGAGCTGAAAGTTGTGCTGTGCTCTGCCAATAAGAAAATCTTAGCTTCTAAGACTGCTACTTCTATCAAAACAGGTGAAATGTTTAGTGTTGCATTCGATGAGCCGGTAGCTGTACCTGTAGGAAGTTCTATTTATGTGGGATACTTTGTTCTGTTTGCTGATGGAAAAGAACCTATTGCTGCTGATGCCGGTCCACGTGTGACTGGAGGTGATATGCTTAGTTTGGATGGAACAACTTGGGTTGCTTACAGCCGGATCGATGCAGAATTTAATAGTAACTTTGTAGTAGGAGCACAGGTACGTTTGAAAGGTTCACAAAAGGCTGCTACGACTACACTTAGAAAGACAGCACCTGTTAATAATCAAATGGTTCCGCTTGAAAGTATGTCAGGCAGATCATTCTCTGACTTGAAATCGGCAACAGCCTTTGGGATAAATGGTGTTGTTGCAACTCGTGCAACTGATAGTAAGCCTGCTGTAAAGAACTTCCGCGTTTATTGCAACGGTTCATTGGCTACTGAAACAGAGAATCCGGAATATACTGCAACGTTGAATTACGGAAATTATGAATATGCTGTATCTGCTGTTTATACAAACGGATGGGAATCTGCTCTTTCTGATACTTATACTGTTGAATATAAGCAACCTAATCTTGCACCTGCTCCTTACGGTTTGAGCGGTACATTGGAGAATAAGAATCTGACTTTGACATGGCAATCGCCTGAAGCTGCTAATGAAATGAACTATCAAGATAAGACATCCGGTAGTAAAGCAATTGGATTGACTAGGAGTAGCGGGGTATATGGATACTTTGTAATTGCTTATGATGCTGATGATTTGGTTGATCAGGTAGGTAAATATATAACTCACATTAAATATAGTTTGAGTGATGTTTATTTGCAGACTTCTGCCATAGCTGTCTTTTATGATCGTAATTTAGTTTATGAACAAGAAGTTGATGTGAAGACTCTGGTAGCAGGAGAAAATGTTGTTCGTTTGGATAAACCGGTAGTAATTCCGGCTGGTCATGAAGTTTGTGTAGGATATTATGTTAGCCACATTAATGGAGTGAAGCCCAATATGACAGATGAAGGACCGGCAGTGGATGGAAAAGGTAATCTGATTACTACCGATGGAACTACTTGGAGAACGTTGAAGTCTATGAATAAGGATTTGGATTACAACTGGCGAATTTCTGCAGTTCTGCAGGATGCCGATAAGCAAGCTGTTACCCGTGCAGAAGAACCTGCTACAACTTATAATCTTTACATTGACGGTACACTCTTGAAAGAAGGTATTCAAGCTACTAATTATACAGTAGAAAATGCAGCAGACGGTTCATATACAGTAACTGCGGTAGTTGGCGGTGTAGAAACGGCTGCATCTAATGCTGTAATTGTAGGTGTACCGACAGGTATTGATAAAGTGGAAGATGGCAGTGCGAAAGCATATTATGACAGCCAACTTCAGAAAGTAGTATTACCAGAGGTGGGAACTGCTTATATCTACTCTGTTAGTGGTACTCTGATAAAGCAAGTTATGAATGTTGAGTTTGTAGATATGTCGGACTTGCCGGCTGGAGTATATGTTGTACGAGGTGTACTTGCTAGTGGAGAACAAATGATTAAAGTTCTTAAATAAGAATGTTAATAGATTGACAATGGAGGTTGAATAAGCCTTCCTCTCTAATGATTAAAAGTTCTCTCTGCCCTTTGGGGTATGAGGGGACTTTTTCTGTTATACGTTGGGAGAGAACTTTAGTCATTTTTTCCGTAATTGCGTTTTATAATGGTGGCCTGAAAGGCTTTTTTGCTGGAGAGGAGCAGGTCTTCATCATCAAAGGCACGAAGGCTGTACCAAAAAAGAAAATCTCCCGTACCACCCAGAATGCCAAATAATCCCAAAAAGAATATGTTGGCTTCTCCTGTACAGAATCCATGGATTGCAGGCATCACTCCCAATAAGATGCCTGGTAATAATAAGGATACCCGATAGAACTTCAATGGAATAGGACGAGTCAGAGAAAATCCTACTCCAGTCCAGTCAAAATGCCAGTGTAGGAGCTTTTTATCTTTTCCGCTAAACCAGTAAAGAATCCCTGCCTGGATTAGTATATAAAACACGAGGAGTAAAAATATGTAAAGCATAACTAGGGGACTACTGATTCCTTTTACAGCGGTGCCCAATAAACGACCGGCACTATAGGATGAAGGCTCATCCCATACATAAACAAACAGATAGCTGCCTGTCAGGAACAGAATGAAGAAAAACAGAAATCCTTTTATGTTGATGGACTTTGCCGTGAGTTTCACTTCCACTCCATCCGGGCGGTTGAATGGTTCCTTATTTGCGTCTTTCTTTTCCATTAATTCCTTTTTACTGATTTCTACGCTGCAAAGATAACAAGAGTATGAAATTAATTTAGGTTATCAGAATGTTATCTTTATGTTAAGATGAAAAGAAAAGTTTATCTATATTTGCCTGAAATATAGAATGCTTGATGAAAAAGTCGTATTATATACTCCTTACAATAACTGCAACTGCCGCTGTTCTGTACTTACTAGGAAATTGGGTGGGACGAAGTTTTGGGCTGAACCGGCAGCAAGTGATACGTAATATTCACGAAGCTTACGGCCGTGCGACGGATGCATTTGAAGCCGGACAAACTAAGGATCTGGCTGCCTTTTTTCGTCATGAACTGGATGAAGTGAATTTGAAGCAGATCAAGTTCCGTTTGGATACAGTATCTTTACACAGTGATTCCATCGTATTGAAACAGGATTTACGGTATTTTTCTGATTATCGGAAGCTATTGGAACAGCACTATACTTTCGTGTGCCCTGTGAATGATACTCAGGGAGTACATGCTTATATCCAGAATCTTCGTGCGGGGTTCATCGGCAAGCTGCTTTATATGTTCTTCGGAACGATAGTGGCTTTAGGACTTCTATTATTTGCCATACGTAAGCAGGTGGATATTATTCGTCGGCAAGACGAACTGGCACGAATGCGTGAAGATTTCTCTTATGCTATGGTTCACGACATGAAGAATCCGATCAGTTCCATCCTGATTGGCCTCAAAGTGCTTCGTAGTGGAAAAGTAGATGATAAACCTGAGAAGAAAGAAAAACATTTCGACATACTGGAGGCGGAGGCTCAGCATTTGCTTGCACTGGCCAATAAAGTACTGACTATCTCTAAGTTGGAACAGGGACAATTATTGCTGGACAAGAACTGGATTCAACTTCAACCTATGGTGGATGAACTGGTACACACGTTCACTGCTAAGGCAGAAAAGCCTACTATATTTCAGGTGGATTTACAGGAAGAGGGAGTCTATGCCGATGAAGAATATCTGAAAGAGGCTTTAAGTAACCTGATAGACAATGCGGTGAAATACTCTAAGGATACGATAGATATACAGATTACTTCCTGCCTTTCCGGACAGTATACTCAGATCAAGGTGCGGGATAATGGTATCGGTATTCCGCTTGCGGCTCAACGGATTGTATTTGATAAGTTTGAACGCGTAATTACCCGGAATGAGGATGCGAAGAAGAAAGTATCCGGCTTCGGCTTGGGGCTGAACTATGTGATGAATGTGGCTCGTGAACATGGAGGATACGTCAGTGTGGAGAGTGTGGAAGGAAAATATAGCGAATTTACGGTTTCTTTACCATTGCCGGTGGAGAACGAGGAATGACGTGGCCTGACCTGTCCGCTTTTCGATAGGCAAGCCGGACCACGTTTTTTTAATTGTTATTCTACGGGAGGCACATCCAGAATGCTGCCATATCGATGGAATTCGAAGGAGATGCTTTGCTCTTTAATATAATGTATTAACTCTACACGTCCGTTTTTCACAGGTTTTGCCGTGGCAATGTATTTGTTTCTACGGGCTGCCTCTTCATACATTTCCATCGGAAGATCAGCGCCACAAGTGCGGATACGTTCATAGCTCCTCATTGTTTTGAGGAATTCATCCAATGTTTCTTTCTTTAGTGTACAGCCGGTAGATGATAATGCAGTCGTGCGATCATCATTCGGGTCAAAGCTGATAGTCAGTGGTGTGTGGCAGAGCTTTGTGGCAAGTGCAATCATTTCCGCTTCTTCGTTACTATCTCCCGGGAAAAGGCGGAGTACCATATTCTTTAATGGCAGATAACGGAATGCATTCTGTTCGCCATATAACTTATTGATATCCCGTGCATGCGCAAATTCTTCTTCATAAGCATGAGGATAACTTTGCTTATAATCCGTATTACTTTCCGGTTTGTCGGTAATCTTCACAAGGCAGGCACAATAGTTCGGTCCGCCTGCTTTTACACCACCACCGAAAGCAGATAGTTTCATTCCACCGAAAGGTTGGCGGTTGACAATAGCACCTGTGATACCACGATTGATATAAAGATTACCTGCCAGAATGGAGTCCTTCCAGAGTTTTTGTTCGTTTTCATCCAGGCTTTGCAGACCGGAAGTCAAACCGTAGTCCAGGCTGTTCACCAACTCTATTCCCTGTTGAAGATTGTCAATACAAGCCACACTTAACATGGGACCGAACAATTCGGTGCGGAATGAATAACTGCCCGGTTTTACTCCCCACTTCACGGTAGGGGCGAGGATGTATTGCTTCTCGTCAATAAACTTAGGTGGAACCAACCAGGACTCGCCGGGTTCCAGTGTAAGGGCTTGCAATAACTTGTCGTTCCGGTTGGTAATCATGGGGCCTACTACGTTACCGGCTTCCCATACACTGCCTACTTTTATACTGGTGGCGGCATCCTTCAGCTTATCCTGGAAGTTCTTGTCTTCGTATACAGAGCGTTCTACAAGCAGTAGGGAACATGCTGAGCACTTTTGTCCGGCATTTCCGAAAGCAGAAGTAACGATATTCATGATGGCATGATCACGGTCACCCGAGGCTGTGAGGATAATAGCATTTTTTCCACCGGTTTCGGCAGAAAGTGGGGTAGACGGGTTGGTACGTGCAATGCTTTGGGCTGTATCCGTACCTCCTGTCAGGATGATATGCTTGATAGCCGGAGCTGTGGTCAATTCTTTCAGTGCTTCACGGTCGGTTATAATGACTTGCAATGCTTCTTTGGGCACTCCTGCATCCCAGAAAGCCTTGGCAAATAGCCATGCTACGGGAGCAGCTACTGTTGCGGGTTTCAGTATCACGGTATTGCCACCGGCCAATCCGGCTACAATGCCGCCGATAGGAATGGCACATGGGAAGTTCCACGGCGAAATGACGAGGATTGTTCCTTTGGAGGTGATGTCCACATCATGCAGTGCGGCGAATTTTTTCATTGTTGTGGTATAGAAGCGGGCGTAGTCGATACCTTCGGATACCTCTACATCTCCTTCTACCACTGTTTTACCTGTTACAGCACACATGCTGCCTATCAGGTCTCCGCGCATACCACCCAGACGATTGGCTGCTTCGAACATGATTCTATGACGTTCCTCTAAGGTAGTGTTCCGCCAGCTTGCGGGATCTTTCTCTGCAATGCCGATGATTTGCTTTATTTGTTCCGTATTGGCTTGCGACATTTCGCAAATACATACTTCATCATTCTGGCAGCGGTCCATGTACTTATGGCGTTTTTCACAGATGATGTCTTCGGTTCCTATTTGCAGAGGAATGATTTCCGGAGTATCGGCGGAAGACTTTTTCCATTTGGCAAAGATATTCCGCACCCATTCCTGATTTTGAGGCAGGTCGAAATCCGTATCCAGTTCGTTTTTCATCACGTCGGATGGAGGGACGGGAGAATATGGTAAAAGCCTGTTCTGCGTGCGCGTAGGAATATGAGAAACGCTGTCTTTCTTGTGATATGCTTCTTCAAACTGCTTTTGCAGGAAATTCCAGGTGTCGGTTCCCGGTTTCAGATTGAATGAATGAGTGAGGAAGTTATCCGGAGCTGTATTTTCGTCCATGCGGCGTACCAGATAGGAGACTGCATTCAGGAAGTGTTCATCTTTCACTACCGGTGCATATAGTATGATGTGATTACCCAGTTGCGACTGTGCACGCCATACATGGTCGGCCATACCTTCCAACATCTCAAATGTCATATACTCTGAACTGTTGTTTTTCTGGCTTAACAGGTAAGCGTAGGCTATTGTGAACAGGTTATGCGAAGCCACTCCGATGTGCAACGCTTTTACATTTTCGGGCAGCAGGGCGCGTTCCAGAATATGCAGGTAGTTTGCATCTACTTCCGTTTTTGTGGAAAGTATGGGGTTGGGCCAGCCGCGCAAGGAAGAAATTACGGTTTCCATTTCCAGATTGCAACCTTTTACAAGGCGCATTTTGAGTGGTGCACCTTCCTTAGCCACGCGTGCCTTTGCAAATTCCAGCAATTCCGTCTGGAAATCATAGGCATCGGGCAGATAAGCTTGTACAACGATACCGGCTGAATAGTCTCTGAATTCCGGTTTGCTTAGTACAGTTTTAAACAGGCGTAAAGTAAAGTGTGAATCTTTATATTCTTCCATATCCAGATTGACAAACTTCGCACGTTTCACTCCGTTTTCATCTGTATGCGGGAAGTCTATTGCTTTTTGGTAAAGAGCGGACATGCGTTTCACCAGTTCCGGGAAACTTTCTTCATAATTCAAAGCATGCGTCTGGGCATAGATGCCGGATATCTTTACGGAGATATAGTTAATATCCGGAGCTTCCAATGCTTCCAGGTAATGATGGTAACGGTGATCTGCTTCCCCATTGCCTAAAACGACTTCACCCAGTAGGTTCACATTTTGTCCAACCTTTTGCTGTGCACGTTCAGACAGGTGTCGGGTTAACTTGGGACGCGCTTCATCAAGGATAACTTTAGATGTATCCATGCGTAAGCGTTTCTTTATAATAGGTATGGCAATGAAGTCGAAATGATGTCCGAAGGCTTGGTACATTTTAAAGAGGAAAGTATCTCGCTTGTTCAGGAATTCAGGTACTCCATAGCGGTCTATCAGAGTCTTAATGCGGGCGGCAAGTTTTTTGCGATCACGTATCTGCGAAGATTCATCTAGCATTTTCACCAGGAACTTCTTGTCCTGCGGGCGTTGCACCATGACGGCATACTTGTGCTGTTCTTTGCGCTCTTCGTTTGTGATGGTTTGCTCACACGTGTCGTGTAGCTTCAGTACCCATTCTTGTACTTCGGCTATGGTAGGTCTATTATCCATAATCTATTCATGTTTAGTAAATGACTGAAAATAAATATCACTCGCGAACTAAAAACATGAATAAAGGGTGGGACTGAACATTACGGCACGATACCGGTGCAAGGTCTGGAGAGCTTGCTGGGAAAACCGGTCAAAGATTAATCTTCTACCCATAGTACAGTGATGTTAAAGGTTAATGTATGCCTGATGCAAATATACACTAATTCTTTTATTATCAAAGAGAAAGGGCAGAAAAACTTTGAAGGCGCAGCTATTCTAATACTCCTTCTGGAATTGCCGGAATGGTATTGAATGTCCCGATAATGGAATAGTCGGTATCATCCACTGTCATTGTTAAAAGTGGTTTTATGATAATGTCATTTCTTGTAGAGGCGTCTTTGGGGACAAGTTCTTTCCAATCTACATCCAGATAGCGTTGTATGAGGCCAAGTATAGCGTAACTCGTGATACCGTTTTCCATTTCAAACTTGAAATTATGCGGTGTGGGCGGAATTGTTGCATCTGTAAAGTTTCCTTTTGCATCGGCCGAATAGTTCAATGTGAGATAAGGTATGGCATCGGTAGAAGATGAAGCTTCCGTGGCATGTTCTGTTTTTGACGAGAAGCTGTAGGTACCTTTGGCAATGAGGTGATCCGAAACTTTGTGCTTTGAATCAGCGTAAGGGAAGAAATAGCACTCTCGCTTTTCATTATTGACTAAATACATCATGATTCCCGATTTAAGTGCGGGATGATTGCTCTCTTCTATGGTATATACCAGATAGCGGTCAATTACTTTCACTTGCAGGATTTCCGTTTCATGTGTTACCGGGTCTGTAAGGGCGATTTTTGTTTCTCCTTTTTGTTTCCCCTCTATACGGATAATTCCTAAACAGCTATTGTCGGATGTCCCTTCCTGATAGCTGGCGCTAATTATCTGAGGATTTCCTATCGAGAAATCTATCTTACCGCTGCCATTATTGATATATATGTGAACGTATCCGTCCTGCATAACTTCGTAAGATTGCTTATCAATCCGGAACGGTGTTGGGGTGTTGTTCTCTGATTTGTCGTCATCACAGCTCGTGAAGCTGATTACGGATATTAACAGGAATATCCAGAATAAGTGTTTTGTTTTCATCTTGCTTTATTTTAGGGCAAATATAGGCTTTTAAAGTTTAAATCCCAAAATTGTATATGATATTTGGGATTATCTGTTGACGGAATTGATTCTTTGCGGAAAAGATGTGAATCAAAGGTTGCTGATGACTTTCTTGTTAGTTTGCTGATAATCAGCTGATAGTATTTACCGAGTGCTTATCATAAGATGTAAAAGCGTTTACCGCCGTATGTAACGGCCTTTACCCCTTATTGTAACGACCTTTACCTCGGCATGTAACAGTCTTTACCTCGGCATGTAAATGGAGTTACCGTGTGGAGTGAACAAAGTTACCATTTGGGGTATCCCGCTATCACTTTATCACACTTTATTCATAACCCGTCTTCAACTATTGATTTGTATTATTTCTAAAAAGCCTCATTACCGTACTATATAATAGTAGCGGTAATGAGGCTTTTTAGAAAAGGAATAGTGTATTCGCTTACTTTACTTCCCAAATATCATTCGTCATCAACAGTTCCTTGAAGTTATGATACTTCTTCTTTGTTGATACTTCTTCAATCTGTTCCATGACAGAATCATCGTAAGTCGGAGCTTCTACATCGCGGATTACACCGAGAGCAACCGGGAAGTCAGGACCTTCCATCAGAGCCAATTTCAGTTGCAATGTATTATCCATGCAGTGTGCATCATGAATGAGGATATCCTTTTCTGTGATACCGTTCTCGCCCAACTTCACAACTTTCAGTCCGAAACCTTCCTGCATCAATCCAAACTCTTTGTTCTCACCGAAAAGCATTGGCTTACCGTGTTCCAGATAGATAGCATTCTTGGCACGTCCGTCTTTGTTGTATACAGAGCCGTAGGTTCCGTCATTGAAGATAACGCAGTGTTGCAAAATCTCACACACAGCAGTTCCTTTATGATTAGCAGCAGCCTTCAGAACTTCTCCTGTGCCGGGACCATCTGTAGCTACACAGCGTGCAAAGAAACGTCCACGGGCACCGAAGCAGAGTTCAGCTGGGTGGAACGGATCTTCTACCGTACCATAAGGAGAGGATTTACTGACGAAGCCACGCGGAGACGTTGGAGAATATTGTCCTTTTGTCAGACCGTAGATGCGGTTGTTCAGCAACAGAATGTTGATATCTATATTACGACGGATAGCATGGATAAAGTGGTTACCACCGATAGCCAGACCGTCACCATCACCTGAAACCTGCCAAACGCTCAGGTTAGGATTGGTAACTTTGCATCCGGTAGAGATAGCGGCAGCACGTCCGTGGATAGTCTGCATCGCATACGTATTCATATAATAAGGCAGACGGCTGGAGCAACCGATACCCGAAATAACGGCAGTTTCCCAAGGCTTAACGCCGATTTCTGCCAGTGCTTTGTGCAGTGAATTCAAGAAGAAGTGGTCACCGCAACCCGGACACCAACGAGGCTGTCCTTTTTTGAAATCTTTAGCTGTATATTCGCTCATGATGTTCTTAAGTTTTAAGTTGATAAGTTTTTTAGTAGTTACGAGTTACGAGCTACAAGCTACAAGTCTGTTCAGGGCAGTACTTGTTACTCGTAGCCTGTAGCTTGTCACTTCTTCAGTATCTCGGTGAAGGCAGCCACTAATTCGCTTACTACGAACGGCTGTCCCTTGACTTCATTGAATTGATACGGAGTGAAATTATCCACCTTCATGCGGAGATAACCGGCAAATTGTCCCAGATTCTGTTCGGCAACTACCACTTTTTTATATTTCTTCAATACTTCAGCCGTATTTTTAGGCAGCGGATTGATATAAGAGAAGTGGGCTAAAGCTACTTTTTGTCCGGCTTTGTTCATCTCTTCCATAGCAGAATACAAGTGTCCGTAAGTACCACCAAAACCTACAATCAGCAGGTCTGCGTCATCTACACAGCCTTGTACTTCTACATCGGGCACGACAATCTTTGCAACTTTTTCTGCACGCAGGTGGCACATCTGGTTGTGGTTTTCAGGATCGGTAGAGATTGCACCAGTGTTGCTGTCTTTTTCCAGGCCACCGAGGATGTGGGTATAGCCCTCTTGCCCCGGAACGGCCCAGTAACGTACCTGGTTCTCAGGGTTGCGTTTATAGGGAGTATAGTTGTCCTTCATTTCAGGAGTAACATACTGAGGTTTGATTTCAGGATATGTATCCAGATTCGGTAGTTTCCATGCACCGGAACCGTTGGCAACGAAACCATCTGTCAACAGAACCACTGGAGTCATGTGTTCCAAAGCCATCTTACAAGCTGCATAGGCTGCATCGAAGCAGTTTGTCGGTGAGGTTGCGGCAATAACCGGCATTGGGCTTTCACCGTTACGGCCAAATAAAGCCTGCAATAAGTCAGTTTGCTCCGATTTAGTCGGCAAACCTGTGGAAGGGCCACCGCGTTGTACATCCAGAACAACCAGAGGAAGTTCTGTAATCACTGCCAGGTTCATAGCTTCTGATTTTAGGCAGATACCCGGACCGGAAGTGGTAGTTACAGCCAATGCACCTGCAAAAGAAGCACCGACAGCCGTGGCACAGCCGGAAATCTCATCTTCGCATTGAACGGTAATGACACCTAAGGATTTATGTTTGGAGAGTTCATGTAATACGTCCGTAGCCGGAGTGATGGGATAAGACCCCAGGAATAACTTCAGACCTGCCTTTTCAGCAGCAGCAATGAAACCGTAGGCTGTAGCTTTGTTCCCCATGATATCCATGTATATTCCGGGTGCTTTTATCTTACTTTCTATCTTGTAAGTATGTGCTACGGAAGCGTGTGTATTGTGACCATAGTCGTAGCCGGCGTGAATCACCTTGATGTTGGCTTCTGCTATTTCCGGCTTTTTTGCAAACTTCTCTCTAAGGAAATCTTCCGCAATCTTCAGGTCACGATTGAACAACCAGCATACCAGGCCGAGAGCGAACATGTTGCGGCATTTCAGCATTGCTTTGTTGTCCATACCTGTTTCTGCCAGACAGTCTTTCACCATTTGAGAAATAGGAGCGGCAATAACATCTTGCTTGATACCCATTTCTTCGATAGGATTGTCAGTCTTGAAAGCGGCTTTCTGTAAATCGGAAGCTTGGAAACAGTCTGTGTCGATAATGATGCAAGCAGTAGACTTAGCAAACTTATACTGTGTTTTCAATGCGGCAGCGTTCATAGCTACCAATACGTCGCATTTATCACCCGGGGTGAATACTTTGCTGGCACCGATGTGTACCTGGAAACCTGATACGCCGGTCAGAGAGCCTTGCGGTGCGCGGATATCTGCGGGATAGTCGGGGAAAGTACTGATGTCATTTCCCACCGTAGCCGATACTGTTGAAAAGATGTTGCCGGCGAGCTGCATACCATCGCCGGAGTCTCCGGAAAAGCGGACTACCACTTGATCCAGTTCTTTTACCATCATGTCGTTTGCCATAATTTCGTATTACTATGATTAATTTATAGGATCACTTAAAATCTGTTCTCATGTTGGTTGGGTACTTACAAAAAGTACTACGCTTTTTATAGGCACGTTTGCAAATGTCGGAAAGTTATGTGACTTGGCAAAATCTTTTTGAGTTAATCTGTGATTGTGTACTAAAAGAATTGAGAAATGAGTGTTTTTTGATATTTGGAGTGAGCAAAACTCTGACTATGTGTCTGACTTGAACGAATAAAAGTTGCATATTATCATTTGTTCTGCTGATGCGTGTGTTGACTAAATGTAAGTGTGAATGTTTAAATTGATGCGGGGTGAAGTTGTTTTGACTTTACACTTTGATAAAATCTTGTGTTGTCTGTATTTTCTTGACTTCTCGATAAAAGATTCGTTCGGCCTTGTAAAATCGAGAGAATGCTTTATCTTTGCAACCGCAAATGTTGCTGGTCCTGTAGTTCAACGGATAGAATAGAAGTTTCCTAAACTTTAGATAGGGGTTCGATTC
>ENA-OYAE01000228-OYAE01000228.1-human-gut-metagenome-genome-assembly--contig:-NODE-228-length-16246-cov-8.763943_pt1 | contig 16246 bp, 17 predicted proteins | sample MGYA00244512_ERZ652809 | MGnify/ENA primary metagenome ERZ652809 (study PRJEB26926, sample SAMN06164862) | human gut metagenome | biome: ENVO:00009003; feature: ENVO:2100002; material: ENVO:00002003...
CGTATTTCGAGAAGAAAAAGCAAATTGGTTTTGAGAGGACTATAAATTCCAGTTTAACGAACAGGAGATGATGATCGCATGAAAATCCTACATGAACTTTCTTGGCTATGGGAAACGCTGGGCATTGCGCTTGTTGCTGCGGCTGTCTGCATGGCTTGCGCTGCGCTGATTGGCAAGGCAGCGAAGAAGAAGCTCGACAAAAAGGTGTTGGCGGTCGTAGGGGCAGCGGCATTTGTGGGCGCGATTCTGGCGGTCATTCTGATCGCCCGGACACCGATGCCGCTTTGATAGGACGGAGAACTTGATGGGCAGCGCATAAGCCCCTGCCTTTATACATCGCAGGAAGGAGGACAGCCGAAAATGAAAGACAGAACCTACATTGCAATCGACCTGAAATCCTTCTATGCCTCCGTGGAATGCCGGGAGCGCGACTTAGATCCTCTGGACACAAACCTCGTGGTAGCAGACGAAAGCCGGACGGACAAGACTATCTGCCTTGCCGTTACACCCTCCCTCAAAAGCTACGGTATCTCCGGACGCGGACGGCTATTTGAAGTCAAGCAGCGAGTGAAGGAAGCGAACGCCGGACGGCAGCACGACGCACCGGGACACAGGCTGGACGGCACATCACACTTCTTCTCGGAGCTGCAAGCAAACCCGTCTCTGGCGATCGACTTCATCATCGCGCCGCCCCGGATGGCGTATTACATGGAGTACAGCACCCGCATCTATCAGGTTTATCTCAAGTATATTGCCCCGGAGGACATCGTTGTCTACTCCATCGACGAGGTGTTCATGGATGTGACGGACTACCTGAACACCTACAAGCTCTCGGCACATGACCTTGCCATGAAGATCATCCTCGATGTGCTTGAAACAACCGGCATCACAGCAACAGCAGGAATCGGCACGAATCTTTTCCTCTGCAAAGTGGCAATGGACATTGTGGCGAAGCACATCCCCGCCGACAAGAACGGCGTCCGTATTGCGGAGCTGGATGAGATGAAGTTCCGACGTGAGCTTTGGTCTCATCAGCCGCTCACGGACTTCTGGCGCGTGGGTCGGGGCATTGCCAAGAAACTTGAGCAAAATGGGATGTTTACGATGGGCGATGTTGCCCTCTGTTCAGAGCGGAATGAAGACTTGCTTTACAAGCTGTTCGGCAAGAACGCGGAATTGCTCATTGACCATGCGTGGGGATGGGAACCGACCACCATTGAGGCAATCAAGGCATACCGTCCCAGCTCCAACAGCCTCAGCTCCGGTCAGGTATTGCACTGTCCCTATGAGCCGCAGAAGGCGAAGCTGGTTGTCCGGGAAATGACGGACTTGCTCGTGTTGGACTTGGTGGACAAGGGGCTTGTCACTGACCAGATGGTTCTCACAGTTGGCTACGACATCGAGAACCTGACCGATCCGGCACGACGGGCAAAGTATCACGGCGCGATTGAGAAAGACCCCTACGGACGGGAGATTCCCAAACAGGCGCATGGCTCTATCAACCTTGACGAACACACATCATCTACGCGCAAAATAATGTGTGCTGTGTCAGAACTCTTCGACCGGATCGTGGACAAGAATCTGCTTGTCCGCCGTATGTACGTTGTTGCAAATCATGTCCTGCCGGAAGCGGACGCGCCGAAGAAAAATGACGGGGTTGTCCAGCTCGACCTCTTCACTGACTATGCCGCCGAAGAGGAAAAGCAGAAAGCTGAGGACGCTGCATTGGAGCGTGAGCGGAAAATACAAGCCGCCACGCTTGCGATCAAAAAGAAGTATGGAAAGAACGCCATCCTCAAGGCGATGAATCTTGAAGAAGGCGCAACCGCGAAAGACCGTAATGCGCAGATCGGCGGGCATAAGGCATAAAGGATCAAACTAATCGGAATTTGCGGAGGTCAAATATGGTGTTCAAAGAAATTGTTGATGATAAGATGCTTTATATGGACTTATTGTTGCTGGCAGATGAGCAGGAAGATATGATTCACCGCTATCTTGAAAAGGGAACCATGTATGTACTTGATGATAATGGCGTGAAAGCAGAGTGTATCGTTACCGACGAGGGAAACGCGATTCTTGAAATCAAAAATATTGCTGTAAAGCCAGAATATCAGGGCTGCGGTTACGGAAAAGCCCTAATTAACTTCTTAATTCACCGATATACAGGGAAATACTCTATTATGCAAGTAGGGACAGGAGATAGTGCGTTGACTGTTCCGTTTTATGAGAAATGCGGTTTTACACGCTCTCATTGCATCCCTAATTTCTTTACTGACCATTATGACCATCCGATATTTGAGTGTGGTGTTCAACTTGTTGACATGATATATTTGCAAAGGCAGTTATAAATCCACGGTTACATGGAAGGGAGATGCACAATACACATGAACAATAGGTACGACGAGATTATCAATCTTCCTCACCACATCTCCAAGACGCGACCACAGATGCCGATGTCAGATCGAGCGGCGCAGTTCGCGCCCTTCGCAGCACTCACCGGATATGACTCCGCCATCATGGAAACCGGGCGTCTGACCGACGAAAGGATTGAGCTTGACGAGGAAGCTTTGACTGCATTGGACATGAAGTATCAGCTTCTTATGGATGCCTTTGAGGATGCACCGGAGGTCACCATCACCTACTTCCAGCCCGATGAGCGGAAGGCTGGCGGCAAATACATAACAGCAACCAGCGCGGTCAAAAAGGTTGATGATTTTGAGCGGCGAATCACCATGCAGGACGGCACGAAGATTCCGATGGATGACGTTCTAAGCATTGACGGAGAGCTGTTCTCATCGCTGGAATAATGTCGCTTGCCATGCGACCGAACGAATTGAATACAGAGATAAAAAGACTGCAAGGCGCAATGCCAAGCAGTCTTTTTTATGTGAAAACGGTGGATGCAGACGTATCAAATCTAAATGAGATTAAGAAAAATCCTATTCAATCCCGGACAAATCCCAATAAACTGTCCGTTGTTATATGAAGGGGTATTTTACGGGGAGTCTCTACGAGGGAATACGATTTTAGAGAATAGCAAGCACAGCCGGTGTATATACACACGGCGATTTTCGATTAAGGAAACCCTCCCCTTAATCTGAAAAATGCTTGTTGGGATGCCTCCCGAACCCTCTTCCTTTACGAAAGGACGGAACGCCTATGGCAAACAGAACGCGACCAAATCAGATACTCTTCTTCGTCTCAGACGATGAGAAAAGAATCATCAAGGCAAAGATGGCGCAACTCGGAACAAGGAACATGGGAGCATATCTCCGGAAGATGGCGATTGACGGCTATATCATCAAGGTGGACTATACGCAGCAGAAGAAACTTGCCGCCGCAGTCAGCCGTGTTGCTTCGAACATCAATCAGATTTGCCGCCGCATCAACTCCACCGGACACTTCTATGCGGATGATGTTGCAGAGTTGAAAGAAAGGCAGGGTGAGATATGGCAGTTACTAAAATCAAGCCAATCCGAGGAACTGTAAACAAAGCTCTCACCTATATTCTTGACCCGCAGAAGACAGACGATGCCTTCTATGTTTCGTCCTACGGGTGTGCTGCAAGCGATGCGGCGGCAAAAGAATTTGAATGGACAAGAAACCTCGCAGTACAGCAAGGAATGCAGATGCCGAAGGTGCTTGCCCGTCATCTGATCCAGTCCTTTAACATCGGTGAAGTGACACCGGAAGAGGCTCATGAAGTTGGAAAGCAGCTTGCGGACGAATGGCTCAAGGGCAAGTACGAATATGTGATTGCAACCCACATCGACAAGGGGCATTGCCATAATCACATCATCTTCAATGCCGTGAACTATGTGGACTTCCATGCCTACCGGAGCAACAGGAGAACCTATCGGGAACTGCGTCAACTCAGTGATGAGATATGCAAGGAACACGGGTTGTCTGTGATCCCTCCGTCGCAGAACAAGGGCATGGACTACAAGGAATACACCGAAGCCAAACGCGGCACAAGCTGGAAACAAAAGCTCAAGCAGACCATTGATCGGCTTGTCATCACCGCCAAAGACTATGATGACTTCCTTCGGCTCATGCAGGAAGCCGGTTATGAAATAAAGACCGGCAAATACATCTCCTTCCGTGCTGAAGGTCAGGAGCGGTTTACCCGTTCTAAAACCATCGGAGAGAACTACACAGAGGAACGCATCAAGGAACGAATTGCCGGACGGACGCCCCGAAGAAGCCAGAGACAGACCGTGCCGAATGGCATCTCCCTTATCGGAGATATTCAGGAGCGGATCAGGCTCATCGACAGCAAGGGCTATGAGTATAAAGCCAAGCTCACAATCCTCAAGGAAGCGGCACGGACGCTCAACTATCTCACGGAAAACAACTTGCTCCAATACGCTGATCTTGAGAAGAAGGTTGAGGATGTTCACGGCTCCTATGACCGCACCGGCAAGGAACTGAAAGCTGTGGAAGCACGTCTGCGTGAAGTCCAGCCGCTTATCAAGAATATCTCCAACTATCAGCGGCTCAAGCCCGTGTATGACGCCTTCCAGAAGGCGAAGGATAAGCCGAGCTTCAAGGCAAAGCACGAAGCGGAGCTTGTGATTTTTGAGGCGGCGCGGAGTACATTACTTGCCATGCAGGGAGATGAAAAACTGCCGAGCTTGAAGACGCTGCAAGCGGAACAGCAGCGACTTCTTGAAGAGCAACAGCGGCTCTACGATGAACGAGCAAAGCTCAAAAAGGAGGCGAGGATGATCGACACCATGAAGGCAAACGTGGACGATTTCCTCAAGCCGAGTGCAGAGCATGACCGCGACCAGCAGCACAGTTCACAGCGGGAATAAGGGAATAAAGCAAGGCGGTTATCATTGATAGCCGCCTTGCTTTTTGAAAAACAAAAACATCAAGAACTTGCAGCATTTCTTCTGATTTGCAAATGGGCTGATTGCAAACAAAAAGGATTTCGTGTATAATATGTTGGAGGTCGTAATTAGCGAATGAGTAAAGGGGCATAGACTATGGGAATAAGCTATAAAAAACTTTGGGTATTACTAATTGACCGCGACATCAAGAAGTCCTCGTTTCGGAAAGAGCTTAACCTTTCATCCGGAACTTGGACGAAACTGAACAAGGGGGAAGAAGTGTCCCTCTCTATTTTGCTGCGCATTTGTGGCTACTTAAACTGCGACATCGGAGATATTTGTGAGGCTGTGCGAACGGACAACCAGTGAGTCCGTTTTTTCGTACAGCTCTTTTTGTAGAATAGTAAGTGTGAAACTATAACTTTGGAGGTTGCTGAAATGGCTGAGAATAATACAAGCAATATCGGCTTCGAAAAACAAATCTGGGACGCGGCTTGCGTCCTGCGCGGAAACATCGACGCATCCGAATATAAGTCGGTCGTTCTCGGACTGATTTTTCTGAAATACATTTCGGATCGCTTTGAGGCAAAGTACAAGGAATTGGTTGAAGAAGGCGATGGATTTGAAGAAGACCAGGACGAATACACTGCCGAAAACATCTTCTTTGTCCCTGAGAATGCACGATGGAGCGCGATTGCTGCTGCCGCTCACACGCCGGAAATTGGCACGGTGATTGATGACGCAATGCGCAGTATCGAGAAAGAAAACAAGCGCCTCAAAGATATTCTTCCTAAGAACTTCGCCCGTCCAGAACTGGACAAGCGGCGTCTTGGTGAAGTGGTTGATCTCTTCACCAACATTCAGATGATCGAACATGGGAACAGCAAGGATATTCTCGGTCGTACATACGAATACTGTCTCTCCAAGTTTGCTGAGCAAGAAGGTAAACTTGCTGGTGAGTTCTATACTCCCTCTTGTGTTGTGCGTACCCTTGTTGAAGTATTGCAGCCGTTCAATGGGCGTGTTTATGACCCGTGCTGCGGCTCTGGCGGTATGTTCGTTCAGTCCGCAAAGTTCATCGAAAATCACGGCGGCAACATCAACAAGATTTCTGTCTTTGGTCAGGACTCCAACCCGACCACATGGAAGATGGCGCAGATGAATCTTGCTATTCGCGGTATTGAAGCCGACCTCGGCAAGTTTAATGCGGACACATTCTTTAACGATTGTCACCCGCAGCTCAAAGCAGACTTCATTATGGCGAATCCTCCCTTCAATCTTTCCGGCTGGGGTGCAGATAAACTTGTTGATGATGTCCGTTGGCAGTATGGTACGCCTCCTGCTGGCAACGCAAACTTCGCGTGGTTGCAGCACATGATCTGGCATCTCGCTCCGAATGGACGTATCGGCATGGTGCTTGCAAATGGTTCGCTTTCCTCACAGTCCGGCGGTGAAGGTGAAATCCGCAAGAACATTATCAATGCCGACCTTGTGGACTGTATCGTCGCAATGCCGACGCAGTTATTCTACACGACGCAGATTCCGGTATCGCTCTGGTTCCTTGCAAAGAACAAGAAGCAGAAAGGCAAGACACTATTCATCGACGCACGGAAACTCGGCACTATGGTTACGCGGAAGCTGCGCGAACTGACGGATGGAGACATCAAAAAAATTGCCGACACCTACAACGCATTCGTTGAAGGAACGCTTGAAGATAAAAAGGGCTTCTGTGCTGTTGTTACAACGCAGGACATTGCAAAGCAGGATTACATTCTCACTCCGGGACGCTATGTTGGTATTGAGGAACAGGAAGATGACGGTGAGCCGTTTGAAGAGAAAATGGGGCGTCTGACTTCTGAACTGTCTGAACTTTTCACTAAGTCTCATGAGCTTGAAGCTCAAATCAAAGAACGTCTGGGGGCGATTGGCTTTGAAATCTGAGCTGCACTTCGGATTCAACGAAAAACTAAACAGTGGTGATTCCGAAATACAGACGTATGGGTGCCGGGCAAACAATCCCGATATTTGTCGGAATTATATGCTTGAGGGAGTATGTGCTTTTGTGTGTGACGATCTGATTTGCAGGCAACCGTCGCGCTCATGGAAACGCCAGTATGCTAAACTAAAGGAGACGGAGAATGAGCGAATTTAGAACAATACGAGAGTTGTGTTCTGTTGTGGTGGATTGCCCACACTCAACTCCGAAGTGGACAGCAAACGGGAAAATTGTTATCAGGAACAATAATATCAAGCACGGAAGAATTGATTTTTCTTCGCCATCGTACACGGATGATGAACATTTTGCACAACGGATAAAGCGAGCGAAACCACAACCCGGTGACATAATCATCACTCGTGAAGCCCCTATTGGTGACGTTGGCATGATCCCGGAAAACACAGAGTGCTGCCTTGGGCAGAGAATGGTTTTGCTTCGAGCGAATCAATCCGTCTGTGATAACTTCTATTTACTATACAGTCTGCAATCTCTCTATGTACAACATCAGATTTCTTGGAGCGAAGGAACGGGAACGACTGTAAGCAATCTGCGCATTCCCCATCTTGAGCAGATACAGATCCCGTACCTTCCGCTTGAGCAACAAGCGAAAATCTCATCAGTTCTTCGTGCATTGGAAGAGAAGATTGAGAACAACAGAAGGCTAAACGATAATTTAGCGGCTTAGAGATGAACAGAAGAGACATCAATCTCGCCGGACATCAGCTTGGGTAAAAGACTATCCCGAAGTCGTTTGAGCTTGTCGTTTTCAATGGCGTTAATCCGCATTTGAGCGTACATCGGTGAAACGAGAGACTGAAACTCTGCCAGCTCGTCCTCCGAAGGAAGAATTAACTCATAAGAGAGCGTGTCCGACGGTGTTGTTCTTTGTCTACTGCCCGTTGAGCCAGTAACATGACTACACATAAAGTCGGAAAAGGAGCCGCTGTCTATGACTGAGTACAGGAAATCCGTAATAGATTGATCCTTTGCTTTATAGACGATGAACTCCGTAGAGCATACTGCATTCCCGGTCAGACAATACGGCTTCCAAACACGCTTCGTTGTTGGGTTGAGTTTTGAGATCATGAAGCACGAGGCATCAATGATGAATTTATTGCTCTTGATGGATGTGGATAGCTCAAAGACCGGAAACCTCGCCTCATCAAAAGCTGGAATGCTATAATGCTCAAGCAGTATCTCAGGCTCTTTCAGTGGGTTGAAACTCTTATTTGAGATCGTCGCAACCTCTCCAAGAGTTACAATACGCCAGTCGGAAGGCAAATCATTAGGCGAAACAGTCTCAAAACGCTCATGATATATTGCTTGCGCTTGCTGCTCTAAATTATCGTTTACCGTCTGAATAACTCTCACCAGTGGCGAGAGTTTTACAAAAGGGACTGCCACTGAATGTCGTTCTCTTACCTCGAAAGGAGACACGACAATGACAGAACAACTCATCACGGAGATACAGCGAAAAATGCTGCCGTATCTTAACAACGAACAGCTCATGCACCTTCGGGATGCAATGGCTGAGACATTGGAAGGGGCAACGATCACCTATGATAGTGGCTCAATTCCAGCAGACGAAGCAGATGCAGTCGAAGCATTTATCACGGCAAAGCGGATCGAAGGCTGTTCGGAGAAAACCCTGAGCTACTACCGGAAGACGATTGAATCTCTAATTGCCGGAGTTGGAAAGGCTGTGCGACAGATCACCACAGATGATTTGCGCCGCTATCTGACAAGCTATCAAGTTCAGCGTAGGTCGAGCAAAGTGACCATAGACAACATCCGCCGGATAATGTCCAGCTTCTTCTCATGGCTTGAAGATGAGGATTTCATTGTGAAAAGCCCGGTACGCCGGATTCACAAAGTTAAGACTGCAAAGGTGGTCAAGGACACCTACACCGATGAAGCGTTAGAGCTGATGCGTGACAACTGCACAACAGCACGAGACTTGGCGATGATTGATCTTCTGGCTTCCTCTGGAATGCGTGTTGGTGAGCTGGTCACACTAAACCGCGAAGACATCAACTTCAATGAGCGCGAATGCGTTGTTATCGGCAAGGGTAATAAAGAACGATTGGTCTATTTCGACGCAAGGACGAAAATCCACCTTCAAAACTACCTTGAGGGGCGAACAGATGAAAACCCAGCTTTGTTTGTTTCCCTGAAAGCTCCCTTTGACCGATTGATGATTGGCGGAGTGGAGACACGCCTTCGGGAGCTGGGAAAGCGTCTGAATATCCCGAAGGTTCACCCTCACAAGTTCAGGCGTACACTGGCTACAACTGCCATAGACAAAGGAATGCCCATAGAGCAAGTCCAGCAGCTCTTAGGGCATCAGAAAATCGACACCACCATGCACTATGCAATGGTGAAACAGCAGAATGTGAAGCTGGCACATAGAAAATACATCGGTTAGGATGGTGGGTAGTATGGATGGAACAATATATATGCCCGTTGGTGAAGTTTGTTCGTCTATTTCGGACACTTATCGCGAAAAAAAGAATATGGTGACGCTTATCAATACCTCGGACGTTTTAGAGGGTAGAGTTCTCAACCACGAACGAGTTCCAAACTCCAATTTGAAAGGGCAGTTCAAGAAGACTTTTCAGCGAGACGATATTTTATATAGCGAGATCCGTCCACAGAACAGGCGGTTTGCCTATGTGGATTTTTCGCCCATAGACTATATCGCTTCAACTAAACTGATGGTAATTCGTGCAAAAAAGGATGTGGTATCTCCTAAGTACCTATACTATTTCTTGAAGAATAGTTCCACAGTTGCAGAACTTCAACTGTTAGCTGAAACGCGATCTGGCACATTCCCTCAGATTACATTTTCCGAAGTTGCCAATTTGACCATACCCGTTCCTTCGCTTGCTGTACAAGAAGTTATCGTACAAACGATGCAATGCCTCGAAGATAAGATCACCTGCAACGAGCAGATAAACGATAATTTAGCGGCTTAGAGATGAACAGAAGAGACATCAATCTCGCCGGACATCAGCTTGGGTAAAAGACTATCCCGAAGTCGTTTGAGCTTGTCGTTTTCAATGGCGTTAATCCGCATTTGAGCGTACATCGGTGAAACGAGAGACTGAAACTCTGCCAGCTCGTCCTCCGAAGGAAGAATTAACTCATAAGAGAGCGTGTCCGACGGTGTTGTTCTTTGTCTACTGCCCGTTGAGCCAGTAACATGACTACACATAAAGTCGGAAAAGGAGCCGCTGTCTATGACTGAGTACAGGAAATCCGTAATAGATTGATCCTTTGCTTTATAGACGATGAACTCCGTAGAGCATACTGCATTCCCGGTCAGACAATACGGCTTCCAAACACGCTTCGTTGTTGGGTTGAGTTTTGAGATCATGAAGCACGAGGCATCAATGATGAATTTATTGCTCTTGATGGATGTGGATAGCTCAAAGACCGGAAACCTCGCCTCATCAAAAGCTGGAATGCTATAATGCTCAAGCAGTATCTCAGGCTCTTTCAGTGGGTTGAAACTCTTATTTGAGATCGTCGCAACCTCTCCAAGAGTTACAATACGCCAGTCGGAAGGCAAATCATTAGGCGAAACAGTCTCAAAACGCTCATGATATATTGCTTGCGCTTGCTGCTCTAAATTATCGTTTACCTGATATGGAGGATATACCATGTTTGATAAAGTTCAGGAGAGCTTGAAAAGAAGTAAAGATGAGCGTCAGAAAAAGCGGCTTGAAAAGGAACGGCTTCGTCTTGAGAAAGCCGCAGCAGAAGCAGTTCGCGAGAAAGAGCGGCTTCAACATGAGGCGGAAAAGATACAGGCTGAAAAAGATCGCCTTCTCTCCCTTGATGACAAAGGGCTGATGGTAGAACTGATTCTGGCAGTGCGCGGCTTATACTCACAGATAGAGTACATTCAGAGTCAGCAGGAGTCTTTATCCGAGCGGATTGACGATATTGAGTCAGACATCTCTTCCATCCGCAGCGATATTTCGGATTTGGAGAGCAGAATGAGTTCGTCCGATCAATAAAAGCCAATGAAGGAGGCGCAGACGTGATTATTTCCCCGCAATCTCTTGATACAAACCTCAGTCAGCTTTTAGCGGAGGTTAAGTCCGGCTCAATGCAGTTGCCGGAGTTTCAGCGTGACTGGACATGGGATGATAACCGGATTAGAGGCATCATCGCCAGCTTATCACAGGGTTATCCTATGGGTGCCATCATGCGGCTGCAATACGGCAATCCGGACATCCAATTCAAATACCGTACAATTACGGGTGTAAAAGGCGTTTCTGTGAAGCCGGAGCATTTGATTCTCGATGGTCAGCAGCGGCTTACTTCAATTTATCAGGCAACATCCTCTAAAGAGCCGGTCTCGACCAAAACAGAAAAAGGCAAGGCTATTAAGCGTTATTACTATCTCTCAATGGAGAAGTGCCTTGACGATGATGAGGATCGTTTTGATGCTGTCCTCTCCATCCCCGAAGACCGCAAGATAAAAGAGAACTTTGACCGAGACGTGAAGCTCGACCTCTCCACCAGAGAGTATGAATATGAGAACAAGCTGTTTCCGGTCAATATTGTGTTCGACAGCAACGCTGTTATGGACTGGTTCATGGGCTACATGACGCACTACGGAATGAAGCCGGAGGCGATGGATGAGTTTAAGCGTTTTCAAGCTGATGTACTAAATACGATTTCTGGCTACAAGTTGCCTGTTATTACGCTGGACAAGTCCACGCCGCGAGAGGCAGTGTGCAAGGTGTTTGAGAACGTTAATACCGGTGGTGTTCCTCTCACGGTGTTTGAGCTTGTTACCGCAACTTATGCCACAAGAGACTTTGACCTGAGAAAAGACTGGGTGCAGTGTCGAAATACAATTTGCGGTTTCGGTGACACGCTGAGAACAGACCTGTTCGATGGGATTGATGAGACTACCTTCCTGACAACGGTTTGTCTCTATACAAGTTATTTGAACAAGCAGTCTGGAAAGACAAACACAATCTCCTGCAAAAAGAAAGATGTTCTGGGACTTCCTTATGAATCGTACATAGCGAACCGGGATGCAGTGCTTTCTGGTTTCAAAATCGCAAAGGAGTTTCTTCTTCGGGATCAGTGCGTTTTCCGTCAAAGAGATTTGCCCTATACAACGCAGTTGATTCCACTTGCGGCAATCTGCGCTGTTCTCGGAAAATCCAAATGCAATGAGCCTAACACGATCAAAACGCTTTCTCGTTGGTATTGGTGTGGAATTTTGGGTGAGATGTACGGTGGCGCTAACGAAACCCGATATGCCTACGACATCGAGGACATGGTTGAAGAGGTTAACGGGCGTCCGAATGCAATGCACACGATCAACAGCGCAGTCTTTTCTTCTACGCGGCTGCTGACCCTTCAAACTCGCTTGAGTGCTGCTTATAAGGGGATTATGGCTCTTCTCTATAAGGAGAAATGCCGTGATTTTATGAATAGCACGACGATTGACATTGTGAACAGTATGCTTGAGTCTCCGGACATTCACCATATCTTCCCGGAAGCATATTGCGAGAAACTGGGCATCAAGCGCGAACGGTATAATTCCATCATTAACAAGACCCCGATTCTTCCAGCCACCAACCGCTCGATTGGCGGAAATGCGCCGAGTGAGTATCTGGGGGCAATTCTAAAAAAGGTTGATGGACTGACTGAGAATGAGTTGCAAGCACGGGTGGAATCGCACTTTATCAACTATGCAGAATTGAAGGCAGATGACTTCAATGGCTATTTCATCGACAGAGCAAAAAGCCTTCTCAACCTAATTGAAAAAGCGATGAATAAGCCCGTCACTGACAGAGATGCAGAAAACACGCTGGATCAGTTCGGGGCGAGTCTGGCGTAAAAGGGAGTGACAAACTATGGCAGGATATTTTACAGAATCAAATTACGAGAACGCTGTCTTGCAGCTTCTCAATGAAGAACTGGGCTATAACTATATCTATGGACCGGACGTGGAGCGCGATTACCACTCGCCGCTTTATGAGGATGTTCTGCTACCTTCCTTGCAGCGGATCAACAAGAGCCTGCCTATGGACGCTCTGACGGAGGCAATCTATAAGCTCAAGAACTTTGAAACCGGAACACTTTTACAAAAGAACATGGTCTTTATGGACTACCTCCAAAACGGAGTCCCGGTAAAATATTTTGACAAGGGAGAAGAACGCTCTACCCTTGTCTACCTTGTAGACTTCAAAAATCCTGCCAGTAACGAGTTCACGGTTGCGAATCAGTGGACTTTCATTGAGAACTCCGAAAAAAGACCGGATGTGATTCTCTTTGTCAATGGTCTCCCACTTGTCATTGTGGAGTTAAAGTCTCCGTCCCGTGAAGAAACCGACGCATCCGCAGCATACCGTCAGCTCCGGAACTATATGTATGAGATCCCCTCTATGTTCATTTATAATGCGGTATGTGTCATGAGCGACTTAACAACCTCAAAGGCTGGCACAATTACTTCCGGTGAAGACCGCTTTATGGAGTGGAAAACAACCGATGGAAGCTACGAGAATACGCAACACGCTTCGTTTGACACATTCTTTGTAGGACTATTTGAGAAGAACCGCTTCCTTGACATCGTGAAGAACTTCATCTGCTTTAATGTGGATGGACAGAATACATTCAAGATACTCGCTGGGTATCATCAGTATTTTGCAGTCAAAAAGGCGATTGAGTCTACGAAGCACGCGACTGTGACAGACGGCAAGGGCGGCGTCTTCTGGCATACACAGGGCAGCGGAAAATCGCTGTCTATGGTCTTCTATGCTCATTATCTGCAAGAAGCGTTAGAAAGCCCCACTATCGTTGTCATTACCGACCGTAACGATCTGGACGACCAGCTTTACGGACAATTTGCCCGCTGCAAGGACTTTCTCCGGCAAACGCCGCAGCACGCTGAGAGCCGCAAGAATCTGAAAGAACTGCTTGCAAACAGACAGGCAAACGGCATAATCTTCACGACCATGCAGAAGTTTGAGGAAAGTAACGAAGCTCTTTCGGAACGCCGGAACATTATCGTGATGGCTGACGAAGCGCATCGTGGGCAATATGGTCTCAATGAGAAGGTTGTGGTCAAGCAGAAGGACAACGGCGAAGTCGAGGCGAAAACCGTTATCGGCACTGCCCGCATTATAAGAGACACGCTTCCTAATGCGACCTACATTGGATTCACCGGAACACCGATCTCCACAAAAGACCGCAGTACACGAGAGGTCTTCGGTGATTACATCGACATCTATGATATGACACAGGCAGTTGAAGACGGCGCGACCAGACCCGTCTACTACGAGAGCCGTGTGATTCACCTGAAACTTGACGAAAACACTCTTCATCTGATCGACAATGAATATGACATTATGGCTGATAACGCCGATCCGTATGTCATCGAAAAGAGCAAAAAGGAACTCGGTCAGATGGAAGCAATCCTCGGTGCCGACCAGACGATCAATTCCTTGGTAAATGACATTCTTGACCATTACGAGAATTACCGCGAGAATATTCTGACCGGCAAGGCGATGATCGTTGCTTATTCGCGTCCTATAGCAATGAAGATTTATAAGCGCATTCTTGAGCTGCGCCCAGCGTGGACGGAAAAGATTGCAGTGGTCATGACGCAAGGCAATAACGATCCCGAAGAATGGCGTGAGATTATCGGCAACAAAGCTCATAAGGACGATATGGCGCGGAAATTCAAAGACAACAACTCTCCGCTGAAAATCGCCATCGTCGTGGATATGTGGCTGACCGGCTTTGATGTTCCCTCCCTTGCTACGATGTATGTCTATAAGCCGATGGCTGGACACAACCTGATGCAAGCTATCGCCCGCGTCAATCGTGTCTTCAAAGATAAAGAAGGCGGTTTGGTTGTCGATTACGTCGGTATTGCGGCTGCACTGAAACAGGCAATGAACGACTATACTGCCAGAGACAAGAAGAACTATGGTGATACAGATGTAAGCAAGGCTGCATATCCGAAGTTCCTTGAAAAGCTCTCTATTTGCAGAGATTTGTTCCACGGATTCAGTTATGAGAAATTCATGACCGGAAGCGACCTTGACAGGGCGAAGCTCATCAGCGGCGGAGTGAACTTCATACTCGGCAAGAGTGTTGCAGAGTACGAGCTTCCCGACCATGAGAAGACACAGAATGTGTTTATCAAAGAAGCCCTGCTTCTCAAGCAGGCACTTTCGCTGTGCAGCAGCTTGGTAGACGAGCAAACTCGCATGGAGGCAGCTTTCTTCGAGTCCGTAAGAACAATGACCGTGCGCTTGGTTTCAGGCGGTACCGGAAAGAAGTTTACGCTTCCGGAAGTAAATGAGCGCATTAACGAACTTTTGAAGCACAGTATCAAAAGCGAAGGCGTTATCAACCTTTTCTCTGATGTCCAGACTGAGTTTTCGTTGTTCGATCCGAAGTTCCTTGAAGAAGTGGCAAACATGAAGGAGAAGAATCTTGCAGTCGAACTCCTGAAAAAACTGATTTCCGAACAGGTCTCTGTTTACCGCCGAACAAATATCGTCAAGTCTGAGAAGTTCTCCGAAATCATTCAGAGCGCAATGAACCGCTATTTGAACGGAATGCTGACCAACGAGGAAGTCATTCAAGAATTACTCAAGCTGGCGAAAGACATTGCCGCTGCTGCCGCCGAGGGTGAAAAACTCGGATTGACAGCGGACGAGCTTGCTTTCTATGATGCTCTCACGAAGCCGCAAGCAATCAAGGACTTTTACGAGCATGACGAGCTTATTGCTATCACGAAGGAGCTGACAGATTTGCTTCGCAAAAACCAGACAATAGACTGGCAAAAGAAAGAGAGCGCAAGAGCTGGAATGCGTCGTCTGGTCAAAAGGTTGCTGAAAAAACACAAATATCCGCCAGAGGGTATGGATGATGCTGTCCAGACTGTCATGAGCCAGTGTGAGATGTGGACGGACAATGTAATGACCGCTTAACTCCCCTACGAGAAAGGAGTAGATCATGGGCAATTCAGTCATGTTGAAAGGCGTCGAATATGCCGGAGAGCAGATTGCCTACAAAGACAGCACCTATGAACTTGTATCGAAGGTTGCCTACCTGATCGGCGTCCCGCTCCGTATTTTTCAAAATGAACACGAGCCGCCGAAGATAGAGATATACAACCGGCTTGAGCAGGATAAAAATGCCCGCATCATCCGGAATCTATGTATCATCCGCACCGCCATTGAGCGCAATTACCGGAAAATAAATGACATCATGCGGATGGAATACCGTGGGCTTCTTTCGATGCCTGAGATCCTTCCAATGTCCAGTATGCAGCAGCTTTCAAATGACGGAATCAGCTTTATCAAAAAGTCGAGCACAAAGCTCTGCCACCACATTATCGAGATCAACCGGCTGATTTCAGACCGCATTA
>ENA-OYAE01000254-OYAE01000254.1-human-gut-metagenome-genome-assembly--contig:-NODE-254-length-15609-cov-6.916485_pt1 | contig 15609 bp, 10 predicted proteins | sample MGYA00244512_ERZ652809 | MGnify/ENA primary metagenome ERZ652809 (study PRJEB26926, sample SAMN06164862) | human gut metagenome | biome: ENVO:00009003; feature: ENVO:2100002; material: ENVO:00002003...
GTGGAGTTTCTTTCTTTCCACCATGGTGGAAAGAAAGTTTCCCCGTGATGGAAAGCAACTTTCTCCATGGTGGAAAGAATAAGTGCCTACTACGATTTTTCTTAACCGTCGCAGAGAAAAGAGATAAAAGTGGTGATGCGGCGGCTTAACTCCCATAATTCTTTGATTGGCGTATGAGTTATCTTTGCTTTTGTTTGTCCCCTTAAAACAATTTGATTACTTTTGTTGCTGCAATGCATTGCTTGGTTTTCGTATAGAAAACAATCAGCCTTAGCTTTAGCATTTTACGAAATGCAGAAGTGTGCATCTACGAACAAGAAATGTATTGGAACTTAATTAGCACAAATCAAATGGAGAAAGAAAAAAAATCCTTATTTAGCGTAGCGGACATAGTGAAGCGCGCCAAGCGTGTACTGAACTTTAAGACTGATGCTGATCTGGCCGCTTACCTGGGCGTTTCGCGTTCCACACTTAGTAACTGGATTGCGCGTAACAGTACTGACTTTCCGTTGCTGCTGAGCAAAATGAAAGACGTAGACTACAACTGGTTATTGTTGGGAAAAGGAAGTCCTGTATATCAGGCAAAATTATGCAATAGCGAGTACGCGAGGGGAGAAGTAGAGATCGTCCACAATCCCAAAACTCCCGATCCGGTGGGTGACCGTAGTGTAGCACTTTATGATATCACTGCTGCCGCCAATCTAAAAACACTGCTTGCTAACAAACATCAATATGTAGTAGGTAAGATACAGATTCCCAGCATTCCCTTGTGTGATGGCGCCCTCTATATCAGTGGAGATAGTATGTATCCCATTCTGAAATCAGGAGATATCGTAGGCTTTAAAGAAATCAGTAGCTTTAGCAATGTCATTTATGGTGAGATGTACTTGGTTTCATTCAATATTGATGGAGATGAATATTTGGCAGTGAAGTATGTGAACCGTTCGGAAATAGACGGTTGCATTAAGCTGGTGAGCTATAATCCGCATCATGAACCGATGGATGTGCCGTTTGCAGCTATCCAGGCAATGGCAATTGTGAAGTTTTCGATCCGGAAGAATATGATGATGTAAAATACTAATTTTCATAATCTATGGATTTCTTTACTCCCGTTGGGTTGCCTTCCGGTTTGCCACCTCTTGTACAGGCAGATAACCTCCTGTTGATGGGGTCTTGTTTTGCTACCAACATGGGGAGCTTACTCGTGGATGCTAAATTCCATCCGGATATAAATCCATTTGGGGTTCTTTATAATCCCTTGTCCATTTCGGCTGCCTTGCGTGAGGTGGTGGCAGGTAAGGTATATAAGGAAGAAGATTTGTTTTTCTTCCGCGAATGCTGGCACAGCCCCATGCATCATGGAGATTTTTCTTCCCCCTTAATGGAGGAAACTTTACAGCGCATTAATGCCCGTTTGCTGGCAGCACACGAATGCATTCATCAACTGGATTGTCTGATGTTGACTTTTGGTACATCCTGGGTGTACGAACAGAAGATTACGGGGCATGTGGTTGCAAACTGCCACAAGCAACCGGAATCTGTTTTTATTCGTCGCAGACTCAGTGTGCAGGAGATTGTATCCGACTATATTTCCCTTTTCTCCGGTTTGATTGCCCGGAACCCGAAGCTGAAAGTGATTCTTACCGTTAGTCCTATACGACACATACGCGATGGAATGCATGCCAATCAATTGAGTAAAGCTACGCTTTTGCTTGCCATCGACCAGTTGCAGGCTTCTTTTCCCGAACATGTCTCTTATTTTCCGGCTTATGAACTCTTGCTTGACGAGCTTCGCGACTATCGTTTTTATGCTGACGATATGGTGCATCCGTCCCCCCAGGCGGTACGCTATGTATGGGAGAAGTTTGTGCAGACTTGCTTCTCGGAAGATGCGTTAGAGATTATGCAGGAAAGTGAAAATATCAATAAAGCGCTATCTCATAAGCCCTTTCATCCGGAGTCAGAGGAGTATAAGCGTTTTTTAGGACAAATTGTGTTAAAAATAGATCGACTTAACCAAAAATACCCGTACTTAGATTTCCAAAACGAGAAAGAAATATGTCATATACGATTGAAACAATAGCCGAACGCATTGGTGCACGACGTGTGGGGGACACGCCGGCAACTATAGACTGGTTACTTACCGATAGCCGTTCCTTGAGTTTCCCCGAAGAAACTTTGTTCTTTGCCTTAACTACCAAACGCAATGATGGTGCCCGCTATATCCCTGATTTATATTCACGTGGCGTCCGTAACTTTGTGGTTAGCAAAGAAACCTACAAAGCAATTGAAAATGGGCAATTGACAATTGACAATTCTATGCAGCGTGATAGCGCGCAGCCCATTGTCAATTGTCAATTGTCAACTGTCAATTTTTTAGTGGTTGCCAATCCGTTGAAAGCTTTGCAGAAATTGGCGGAGCAACATCGTGAGCAATTCCAGATTCCTGTGATTGGCATTACAGGCAGTAATGGAAAGACTATTGTGAAAGAGTGGCTTCATCAGTTGCTTAGTCCCGAACGGGTAATTGTCCGTTCGCCTCGCAGTTATAATTCTCAGATCGGGGTGCCTCTGTCTGTCTGGCAGATGAACGAACAGTCTGAGCTTGCTATTTTCGAGGCTGGTATTTCTGAGATGGGAGAAATGCGTGCCTTACAGAATATTATCAAGCCAACCATTGGCATACTGACTAATATTGGTGGTGCTCATCAGGAAAACTTCTTTTCTCTGCAAGAGAAATGCATGGAGAAGCTGACTCTGTTTAAGAACTGCGATGTGGTGATTTATAACGGCGATGATGAGTTTATCAGCAATTGCGTGGCCAAGTCCATGCTCAGTGCCCGTGAAATAGCATGGAGCCGGAAAGATATGGAGCGTCCTCTGTTTATAAGTAAGGTGGAGAAGAAGGAGGATTGTACCGTCATCTCTTACCGTTATCTGGAAATGGATAATACTTTTATGCTGCCTTTTATTGACGATGCTTCTATTGAGAATTCGCTGAACTGCCTGGCTGCCTGTCTTTACCTAATGCTTCCTGCTGAAAAAATTACGGAGCGCATGACGACACTGGAACCGGTGGCTATGCGTTTGGAAGTGAAGGAGGGCAAAAACGGTTGCTTATTGATTAATGATAGTTATAACAGTGATCTCGCTTCATTGGACATTGCGCTTGATTTCCTCTACCGTCGCTCGCAAAGCAATGGGTTGAAGCGTACACTCATTCTTTCTGATATACTGGAAACGGGCCAGAATGCACCGACGCTTTACCGGAAGGTATCGCAGTTGATCAACAGTCGTGGCATTGAGCGCATCATCGGTGTTGGAAATGAGATTGCTTCGTGTGCTGCACGTTTTGATATTGAAAAGGCTTTCTATCCTAATACGGAAGCATTGTTGCGTGCTATTTCCCGTGGTGAGCTACGGTTGGAAAATGAAATTATATTGATAAAAGGTGCCCGTCAGTTTGGCTTTGATGCTTTGACGGAAGAACTGGAGAAGAAGGTACACGAAACGATTCTTGAAGTGAATCTCGGAGCCATGATAGCCAACCTGAATTATTATCGTAGTAAACTGAAGCCGGAAACCAAGATGGTCTGCATGGTGAAAGCGTCTGCGTATGGTGCAGGTTCGTATGAGATTGCCAAGACACTACAGGAACATCATGTCGACTATCTGGCTGTGGCTGTGGCCGACGAAGGTTCCGAACTGCGCAAAGCAGGCATTACGGCGAGCATTATCATTATGAATCCGGAGATGACGGCATTCAAGACTATGTTCGATTATAAGCTGGAGCCGGAAGTGTACAGCTTCCATTTGCTGGATGCACTGATTAAGGAGGCGGAAAAAGAAGGTATCACCAACTTCCCTATTCATATAAAACTGGATACGGGTATGCACCGTCTGGGTTTTGCCCCCGAGGATATGCCACGACTTATAGAACGGTTGAAGAGCCAGAATGCTGTCATTGCACGGTCTGTATTCTCTCACCTTGTAGGCAGTGATGCATCTCAGTTTGATGCGTTTACGCGTGGACAGATAGAAATGTTTGAAGCAGCCTCTATGCAGTTGCAAGCAGCATTTCCGCATAAGATACTCCGTCACATCTGCAACTCGGCAGGTATTGAGCGTTTCCCCGGAGCACAGTTCGATATGGTACGTCTGGGCATCGGTTTGTATGGTATCAGTCCGATCGATAATACTATTATAAATAATGTAAGTACACTGAAAACTACCATCCTGCAAATACGGGAGGTACCCGAAGAAGATACGGTTGGATATAGTCGCAAAGGGCATCTGACACGTGATTCACGTATTGCTGCACTGCCTATCGGATATGCCGACGGACTAAACCGTCACTTAGGCAATGGTCATGCATATTGTTTGGTGAATGGGCAACGTGCACCTTATGTCGGTAATATCTGCATGGATGTCTGCATGATAGACGTTACGGATATTGAATGTAAAGAGGGAGATACCGTAGAGATATTTGGCGATCATCTGCCCATTACGGTGCTTTCCGATGTACTTGAAACCATTCCTTACGAAGTATTGACAAGCGTTTCTACACGGGTGAAGAGGGTTTACTATCAGGACTGATATTCGGTTTTACCCTTATTCTTTTCGTTTTAATCCGTGTAAAAGTGTGTAATCTGTAGTGAAACTATTATATTTGCAACAAATTTAAAAAACTATGAATATGACAAACTTACTTTTATTAGGCTTTCTGCCCAGCGGTTCCGAATGGGTCATTATCGCTTTGCTTATCCTGTTGTTGTTTGGTGGTAAGAAGATACCTGAATTGATGAAGGGATTAGGTAAAGGCGTGAAGAGCTTCAAGGACGGTGTGAATGAGGCGAAAGAAGAAATAAATAAGGCGAAGGAGGATATAGAAGAGCCGGCTTCTAAAAAATAATAAGCTACGGGTTACAAGCTACGAGCTACAAGTACCTGCGCTATCATGCCGAAGGTACTTGTAGCTTGTAGTTCGTGGCTTGTAACTATTTCACTAGTATGGCAGATAAAGAACTAACCTTTTGGGATCATTTGGACGAACTGCGTCGGGTACTGTTTCGCGTTCTCGGCGTGTGGTTTGTATTTGCAGTCGGTTATTTTATTGCAATGCCGTGGCTATTTGATAATGTGGTGTTGGCACCCTGCCACAATGATTTCATCTTTTACGACGTGCTGCGATATGTAGGAAAAACATTCAATCTTAACGATGAATTCTTTACGCAGCAGTTTCATGTCAAACTGATCAATATAAATCTGGCGGCTCCGTTCTTTGTTCATATGTCCACCGCATTCTGGATGTCGGTGGTGACGGCTACGCCTTATATCTTTTTCGAAATCTGGAGGTTTATCAGTCCTGCTCTTTACCCTAACGAGCGTCGTGGGGTGAAGAAGGCTTTATGCATTGGTACGGTGATGTTTTTCCTCGGTGTACTGCTGGGCTATTTTATGGTCTATCCATTGACGTTGCGCTTTCTCTCAACCTACGAACTGAGTGCAGCCATCGAGAATCAGATTTCTTTAAATTCTTATATAGATAACTTCATGATGCTGGTGCTCTGTATGGGACTGGCTTTTGAATTGCCGTTGGTGACTTGGTTACTTTCACTTTTGGGATTGGTGCACAAATCTTTCCTGCGCAAGTATCGTCGTCATGCACTGGTGATAATTGTGATAGTCGCAGCTATTATTACGCCAACCGGCGACCCTTTCACTCTGACGGTGGTTTCCATTCCGCTTTATCTGCTCTATGAGTTGAGTATCCTGATGATTAAGGATAAGAAAACTGACATGGACGAGGCGGATGAAGATAAGGAGGAATAATGCAGGAAGAGGTACGGGAATACTATCACTTCTTACTTACTGTCTGCCGGGATGAAAATATTCCATTAACAACGGCTTACCGTCAGCTTCGTGAATTTCTGGAACGTCTTTGTCGTACACAAATGCCGGACGGTAGTCTGCAAATGACTGACTTGTCTGCACGTATCAGCTTTGTAGCCTCAAAAGCCGGACTGTCTGTTGTGGAACAAAATCGCTTACATACTTTTCGCCTGACCTCCAATGCTGTTCTGAACCGTTTGGCTGAACCCTCACGAGAGAATCTGTTGAGAGACATCAAGACATTGACTTTCTTTGTGAAGAAGCTTACGGGAGAGGAGATACCGGCGGAACTTTACCGCTTGCTTCCCCGTGCGGATGCTACTTATATCGTTTCTCCACTTGCTAAAGAACGGGTACGCCGGATGCGTGTTTGTTTTCAATATGCCGATGATACGTATTTATATGTATTACCTGTAGATGTCGTTGCTGATGAACCGTTACGGGTGCGATATAATGTACCGCAGGTGAATGAGGAATTTGCAGAAACCTGTCAATTGTTATGGCGCCATGCGCAGGTCAATCTATTGAATGTAGCTGTAGATGAGGCAGGTGTATTGACACCCTCTTTTATTATTTTAGAACCGGATTATCTGTTGGATATCAGTGCTCTGGCAGAGTGTTTTAAAGATTACGGGCATCATCCGGCCAATTATCTGCTGGCACGTTTGCAATCTCCCGATAATACACGTCCTCTTTTGCTCGGTAATATTGCCAATCTTTTCCTGGACGAATGGATCTATGCGAAAGAGGAGCCGGACTATTTATCCTGCATGAAAAAGGCTTTCCGCACTTATTCCATAGAGTTGGCTGCATGTGCCGATTTGCTGGACAAGGAGAAAGAAAAGGAATTCTTTGCCGATTGTAAACGACACTTCGAACATATCCGTCAAACGGTGACTGAAACTTTCCGGACTCCCGGTTATGAACTGGATAAAACAGATGCAGTATTGGAACCTACCTATATATGTGAAGCACTGGGGTTGCAAGGACGTCTGGACTATATGCAGCGCGATATGTCTTCCTTTATAGAAATGAAGTCGGGCAAAGCCGATGAGTATTCTATCCGGGGCAAGGTGGAACCGAAAGAGAATAATAAGGTACAGATGTTATTGTATCAGGCAGTGCTGGAATATTCTATGGAAATGGACCACCGCAGAGTAAAGGCATATTTGCTGTATACACGTTACCCGTTGCTATATCCTGCCCGTCCATCGTGGGCGATGGTACGGCGTGTGATGGATGTTCGCAACCGGATTGTGGCGAATGAATATGGCATGCAATTACGTAACAGTCCTCATTATACGGCGGAATGCCTGAAAGCTATCAATCCAGAGACACTGAATGAGCGTCATCTGAATAACACGTTATGGAAACGCTATCTTTATCCGTCCATCGATGCAGTGGCACAACGTATCCGGATGCTTACTGCATTGGAACAATGTTACTTCTATACACTCTACAATTTTATAACCAAGGAATTGTACACTTCAAAATCAGGTGATATTGATTATGAAGGGCGTGCAGGAGCTGCTGCTTTGTGGCTTTCCACACTTGAAGAAAAGCGTGAGGCGGGGGAGATACTATATGATCTGACGATCACAGAGAATCATGCGGCAGATATACATAAGGCATATCTTGTATTGGCACGTCCGGTTAATGATTTATCTCTGCAAGTTTTACCGAATTTCCGTGAGGGTGACGCCATTGTCCTCTATCAACGCAATCAAGATACGGACAATGTAACCAATAAGATGGTATTCAAAGGGAATATAGAGCGAATCACCGACCGGGATATCCGTATACGTCTTCGTGCTTCGCAGCAAAATGCTTCTGTGCTTCCTCTGGAGAGTCACTATGCCATAGAGCATGATTATATGGATACTTCTTTCCGCAGCATGTATCTGGGACTTTCCGCTTTCCTTTCCGCTAACAAGGATCGCCGGGACTTATTGCTGTCTCAGCGTGAACCGGAATTTGATACTTCTTTTGATGCCCGTATTGCAGCCGCTTCCAATGATTTTTCCCGCATTACCCTGAAGGCACAAGCAGCCAGGGATTATTTTCTTTTGATAGGTCCTCCGGGCACCGGAAAGACTTCCCGTGCTTTGCGTGGTATGGTAGAAGCTTTCTATCGTGAAGGGAAACAGATATTGTTACTTTCATATACAAATCGTGCAGTGGATGAGATCTGCAAAACCCTTTCTGTAATAACGCCTGAGATTGATTTTATTCGTATCGGAAGTGAGCTCTCTTGCGATCCTCCTTTCCGTTCCCGATTAATAGAGAATGTGCTGGAGTCTTGTTCTACACGTCGTGAAGTACATGCACGCATAGAGCGTTGCCGTGTTTTCGTTGGTACTGTTGCCACCTTCTCATCTAAAACGGATATGTTTCGTCTGAAGACTTTTGATGTGGCTATTGTGGATGAGGCTACCCAGATATTGGAGCCACAACTGTTAGGACTTCTTTGTGCACGAAATGTAGCTGGTAACAATGCCATCGGTAAGTTTATTCTTATCGGCGATCATAAACAACTGCCTGCCGTTGTTCTTCAATCCGAATCGCAATCTGAAGTGTGTGAAGAATGCCTACAGAGTATCGGTTTGTACAACCTGAAAGATTCTCTGTTCGAACGTCTCTATCGTACAGTCTCCGCCAATCACTCGTCACCAACCACTCAGCGTTTCTACGATATGCTTTGCCGGCAGGGACGTATGAATGTGGAAGTAGCCCGGTTCCCTAATCATGCTTTTTATGGCGGATTACTGGAAGCGGTCGGTTTGCCGCATCAGCAAGGTGAACTTGTACTTGCTCCGGGACTGGAGAGTGATGAATTTGCTGATGTATTGGTGAGTCGGGTAGCTTTTCTTCCCTCGGTGCCGGAGACTCCTTTACAATCAGCGAAGATTAACCATTTCGAAGCACAGCTTACAGCGCGGTTGGCTGCTGCCGTTTACCGACAGTATGAGGCAAGCGGTTCCGGCTTTCATTCTGCTTTGACTTTAGGCGTTATCACTCCTTATCGTAGCCAGATAGCCCTTATAAAGAGAGAAATAGCTGCTTTGGGTATTCCTGTTTTGAATGATATTCTGGTGGACACCGTAGAACGTTTCCAGGGGAGTGAGAGGGATGTGATTATTTATTCTTTCTGTGTAAACCGCACTTATCAACTGAAATTTCTTGCCAATCTTACGGAAGAAAAAGGAGTCTGGATTGACCGGAAACTAAACGTTGCGCTCACTCGTGCCCGCAAGCAGCTATTTATGACAGGGGTGCCTCACTTGTTACGACAAAATCCTATCTACGCCGATCTGCTCGATACGGTTTTATAAAGCTTTACCAATTCCATTTAGTAAATCTTAAATGTTCCTCAATTCTTTATATCTTTTATTAATATCTCTGAATGGAATAAACCCCTATATTTGCCGAACGTTTTTTTCATAGAGATTTAGATTTAAGGTTAGAAGAATTGTGGAAGTCGTGAGACTTCCCTTTTTTTCATCTTAAAGTTTTGCGCTCCTGTATTTCTCGTGAACCGTTTGGAGGTGTAATTTGCTAAAGTGGGCACTGAGGTTTGTGTAGTTTTGGCGGGAGAGTGCAGAAGAGAGTCGCTTCGTGAGAAGGGGCTTTTTTTGTGCCCATACTTTTTATATTATACTAAAAAAGGTGCCCATCGCTGAGCACCTTTTTCATTGTTTATTCTATTATAAACTTATAATATTATTATTCCAGTACGATAGGTTTGTATTTAGGTACCAAAGCCTTCATTACAATCCAACCGATCAGGTAAGCCACCGCACATACACAGAAAATAATGAAGTATCCTGCAGGTTTACCGGAGAAGCCCATAAATTCCATGGCAGGACGTACAAACTGTGCACCTTGTTCCAGCAAATCATGAGTCATTTCTACTTCTTTTCCATCTACTATTGTACTTCCTGATGAATATACGAAGAGATTACCTGCTACTTTCTGCAGAATCATTGAACCGAAACCACCGGCCATACCACCAATACCCGTGATACTTGCAATAGCTGCTCTTGGGAACATATCACTTACAGTAGAGAAGATATTAGCAGACCAGGATTGGTGAGCTGCACCACCGATACCGATCATGATAACCGGCAACCATGGAGAGATAGTGCCCAGAGGTTGTGCCAACAGTACTACCAGCGGGAAGAATGCGAAAATCAACATAGCACGCATACGTGCTGCATACGGGTTCAAACCGGTTCTGTTGATGATGATAGTAGGTAATTTACCACCATAGATTGAAAGCATCGTAATGGCATATAGGGTAAAGATCAGTGCAATACCCAATCCCTCGGAAGTTTTGATGCCAAATTGAGTATTCAGATAGGAAGGAGTCCAGAATAGGAAGAACCACCATACACCGTCAGTCATAAATTTACCGAAAGCGAATGCCCAGGTTTGTTTATAGCTAAAGCATTGCCAGAATTTCATCTTCTTTTCGTCTTTTTCTTCTACTACCGGAGCAGCACCTTCTTCATGCTTGTCCTGTTCGATATATTCCAGTTCGGCTTTGTTTACGTGTTTGCTTTCTGAAGGTTTAGAGTACATGAATACCCAGAAGCCCATCCAGATAAAGCCGAGACCACCAATTACAATGAAAGCCATTTCCCAACCCCATGCTTTAGCCAGCAAAGGAATAGTCAACGGAGCAACCAAAGCACCGATAGAAGCACCGGCATTAAAGATTGAAGTAGCATACGCACGGTCTTTCTTAGGGAAATACTCGGCAGTTACTTTGATAGCCGCAGGGAAGTTACCGGCCTCACCGAGTGCCAATACGCAACGGGCTGCAAGGAAGCAGTACATACTAATTGTAGCAATGGTTACCACAACATCACCGGTAGCACCCATTAATTCGGCTGCACTGTGCAGACCTACGAAGTGCTCGGTTACGATACCACAGAAAGCGTGGAGACAGGCACCTGCCGACCATACACCGATAGCCCAAAGAAATCCTTTCTTAGTTCCCATCCAGTCGATGAAGCGACCTGCAAACAACATGCAGACTGCATAAACAATAGAGAAAACAGAAGTGATTGTTCCATAGTGTGATTCGTCCCAATGGAATTCGGGTTTGATAAATTCATCCCACGTCAATGACAGCACTTGGCGGTCAAGGTAGTTTACTGTTGTCGCAAAAAATAACATGGCACAGATGGTCCACCTGTAGTTGGTCATCTTTCCCACTGCATTTTGATTTAAACTCATGATACGTTGATTTAAAATTATTAATTCTTATTTCTGGGGCCAAAAATACACATTATTTGATGTATATCAATACTTTTTTCGTCTAATTTCCTGCAATTTTTGTTCGAAATGCAAATAAATGGCAAAAAAACTCGTTATCGCGCACGAAATTGCTCGTTCTCGTACACGAAAAAATAAGATTGTAGAGGACGAAAATAAATAATGCACCATTTCGGTCGAAAAGTACACAACGTTTTAGGTGAGAACCGCTATCTTTGTCACATTACTTAATATAATCTATATACCTAAAAACAAGAATAGAATGATGAATAATCTACTTTGTAAAACTTTTGTAATGGGAGCGCTAATTTGCTCTACCCAGTTGTCCGCCCAGAAAGTTAGTGATAAGCAACCCTGGTCGGTGCGTATGGTAGAGTCAGAGATGATTCGTTGCCCAGAATCCTGGCAGTTGGATTTCCAACCCAAATTGAAATGGGACTATTGTCATGGACTGGAATTGCAGGCTATGTTGGATGTGTATGATACTTATGGAGATAAAAAGATATTCGACTATGCGTTGGCTTACGCAGACACAATGATACACAATGATGGAAGCATCGAGACTTATAAATTGCATGAATATAACATTGACCGTCTGAACTCTGGTAAATTCCTGTTTCGTATTTATGAACAGACGAAAGATGAGAAATATAAGAAAGCTATAGACCTGTTGCGTAGCCAGCTCGATACCCATCCACGCAATGAGGATGGAGGTTTCTGGCATAAGAAAGTTTATCCCAATCAGATGTGGCTGGATGGCATTTATATGGGAGCACCTTTCTATGCCGAATATGCTTTTCGTAACAACCGTGTACAGGATTATCAGGATATTGTCAATCAGTTTATTACAGTAGCCCGCCATACTTATGACCCCAAGAACGGTCTTTACCGTCATGCCTGTGACGTCAGTCGCAAGGAACGTTGGGCAGATCCTGTCACCGGACAGTCTCAGCATAGCTGGGGACGTGCTATGGGCTGGTATGCAATGGCATTTGTAGATGCGTTGGATTTTATTCCGAAACATGAAGCTGGTCGTGATTCCATGCTGGTTATCTTGAACAATATTGCTGCACAGGTGAAGCGTATACAGGATCCGAAGACAGGACTGTGGTATCAGGTACTGGATAAAAGCGGTGAGAAGGGAAACTATTTGGAGTCTTCTTGTTCTACTATGTTTGTTTATGCTTTGTTTAAGGCGGTTCGTAAAGGATATATTGATAAGTCATATCTAAAAGTAGCTCTCAAAGGCTACCAGGGCATTCTCGATAACTTCATCGAAGTAGATAAAGATGGTGTGGTAACTATTACGAAAGCTTGTGCAGTTGCCGGATTAGGCGGTAAGAATTACCGTATGGGCGATTACACCTATTATATAAATGAGACAATCCGTAGCAATGATCCCAAAGCAGTAGGTCCATTTATCATGGCAAGTTTGGAATGGGAACGTTTGCAGCAAGTAAAAGAAATCGTTAATCAAAAATAGGACAATGAAACGACTGGCTTATTATTTATGCGGTATAGTTTTTCTCTTGGTAGGGATCATCCCATTGTCGGCACAGACGCAATGGAAGGATACGATTGTTGTATCTCGCGATGGCTCGGGAGACTATCGCACCTTGACGGAAGCTATGGAAGGTATTCGGGCTTTTATGGATTATAAAGTGACGGTACTGGTAAAGAATGGTACTTATAAAGAAAAAGTGGTTATCCCTTCTTGGTTGCAGAATGTGGAATTCATTGGTGAAAGTGTGGAAAACACGATTATCACGTATGATGATCACGCCAATATTAATAAAATGGGTACTTTTCGCACTTACACAGTGAAAGTGGAGGGGAATAGCATAACTTTCAGGAATCTGACTATAGAAAATAATGCCGCCAGGCTGGGACAAGCCGTGGCACTCCATACGGAAGGTGATAAACTGGTATTCATAAACTGCCGTATTTTGGGTAATCAGGATACTATTTATACAGGTGCTGCCGGTACACGGCTCTATTTTGCAGATTGCTATATTGATGGCACTACCGATTTTATATTTGGCCCTTCTACCGCATTTTTTGAGAATTGCGAGATACGGAGTAAAACCAATTCATACGTAACGGCAGCTTCTACGCCTAAAGATATTGCGGTAGGATATGTTTTCAAGAACTGCCGGCTGACTGCCGATCCCGGTGTGGATAAGGTATATCTGGGACGTCCCTGGCGTCCGTATGCCGCTACCGTATTTATCAATTGCGAAATGGGCAAACATATCCGTCCCGAAGGTTGGCATAACTGGGGAAATGTAGAAAATGAGAAGACCGCTCGTTATGCTGAATATGGAAGTACGGGAGAAGGTGCTCCGGTAGCCGATCGTGTGAAGTGGGCGAAACAATTGACGAAAAAGGAAGCTGCACGATATGATGATCTGAGTTACATCTATAAAATGTGTAGTGATTGGAAACCTGCAAAATAACAACTTAACTTCCTGCCTGCAAGAACTTAATTCCTTGTCGACAGGAAGTTAACTTTTTGTTCGCAAGAAGTTAATTTCTTGCAGACAGGATTTAGCGCTTTAGAAAATCTGCTCTCATGGGGCTGAAACAGTCTATCAGGATACCAGCCTCAAGGCATACACAGCCATGTACTGCATCCGGTTCGATGTAAACACCGTCTCCGGTTTCTACAATTTGTTTTTCACCATTTACGGTAAATTCAAATTTACCGCTTGCCACATAAGTGGTTTGTGTATGATAGTGAGTATGTGGTGTACCGACAGCTCCTTGCTCGAATTTCACTTTTACAAGCATCACTTGTCCATCGTAACCCATGATTTGGCGTACCACTCCTTCACCTGCAGGTTCCCATACTATTTCTTTTTCAAGAATGAAGGTGTTGCTTCTTGTCTTTTCCATTTTGCCAGTCAGATTGATTATTTTACCGGCAAATATACGATTAATATTAATTTTTCTACCGATTGCGACTTTTTTTACCCTTAAAACCCTCTGTTTTTAGGTAATATTGCAGCCGGAAACTAAGAATACTATTTATATATAATGAACTATGAAACATAAGTTGACATTATTACTGGGGTTGTTTTTTCTGCTTTCTGCTTTTAAGGCTGACAAACCAGTGATTACGATTTTTATGATCGGAGACTCCACTATGGCTAATAAGTCATTGATGGGTGAAAATCCGGAACGGGGATGGGGGCAAATGTTGCCCGGTTATCTCTCCGAGGAAATACGTGTGGATAATCATGCCGTAAACGGGCGGAGTTCCAAGAGCTTTATTGATGAAGGGTGCTGGGAGAAGGTAATCTCACAAGTGAAGAAAGGTGATTATGTATTTATCCAATTCGGTCACAATGATGAGAAGTCCGACCCAAAGCGGTATACAGCTCCGGGAAGTACTTTTGATGAAAACCTGAAACGTTTTGTAAACGAAACACGTGCTAAGGGAGGTATCCCTGTTTTGTTTAACTCCATTGTGCGCCGAAACTTCGGCGCAGCGGATGGGAATGCAGTTGCTCAAGCTATTAGTCAGGATGATATACAGAAAGGTGTGAATCCGGATGCAAAGCGGGAAGCTTCGGAACAGCCGGCTGTTGCTGAAGGTGACAAGTTGATTGATACGCACGGAGCCTATCTGGACTCTCCGCGAAATGTAGCGAAAGAACTGGGTGTTGCATTTGTGGATATGAATAAGATTACGCACGACCTGGTAGAAGGCATGGGACCGGTAGACTCTAAAAAACTGTTCATGTGGGTACCTGCCAATCAGGTTGCCGCTATACCTAAAGGACGTGAAGATAATACCCACTTGAATGTACACGGTGGCCGCATTGTAGCCGGTCTGGCTATGGATGCCATTGCTAAGGAAGTACCGGAATTGGCTAAATATGTACGTCATTATGATTTCGTAGTAGCACAGGATGGTAGCGGAGACTTTTTCACTGTACAGGAAGCCATTGATGCTGTTCCCGATTTCCGCAAGAATATCCGTACTACGATATTGGTGCGTAAAGGTGTGTATAAAGAGAAAATTGTAGTACCCGAAAGCAAAATTAATATTTCCTTGATAGGTCAGGAGGGTGCTATACTTTCGTATGATGATTATGCGCAGAAGAAGAATTGCTTTGGTGGAGAAAAAGGAACTTCCGGTTCTTCTTCCTGCTATATTTATGCTCCGGACTTTTATGCCGAGAATATTACGTTTGAGAATTCCTCGGGGCCGGTAGGACAGGCTGTAGCCTGTTTTGTAAGTGCTGATCGTGCTTTTTTCAAAAACTGTCGTTTCCTTGGTTTCCAAGATACGCTCTATACCTATGGAAAAGGTTGTCGCCAGTACTATGAAGATTGCTATATAGAAGGTACGGTCGATTTTATCTTTGGCTGGTCTACGGCTGTATTCAATCGTTGTCACATTCATAGTAAAGGTGGGGGTTATGTGACAGC
>ENA-OYAE01000290-OYAE01000290.1-human-gut-metagenome-genome-assembly--contig:-NODE-290-length-14836-cov-5.642379_pt1 | contig 14836 bp, 16 predicted proteins | sample MGYA00244512_ERZ652809 | MGnify/ENA primary metagenome ERZ652809 (study PRJEB26926, sample SAMN06164862) | human gut metagenome | biome: ENVO:00009003; feature: ENVO:2100002; material: ENVO:00002003...
GAGATAGGAGTCCGTCTCGTGGGCTCGGAGATGTGTATAAGAGACAGATATAGTAGAGGGCTGAATACAAACGCGATTGGAGGTGACGCTGATGGACAAGCAGACAGACCCAAAAGGTTTTCTTGTGGTGCTGCCCGGTGAGATCATCGAGATACCGCAGGACAGCGACAAATCATGGCTGACGCTGTTTTACAGTTTGCCGCGAGAGCTTGCGGAGAAGTGGAAACCAGCCTATGAGTTGCCCCGCTGCCCGTATGAGGTTTTGCGGACGGACAAGTATGACCGCGTCGTATGTGATGATATGTTCAAGCTGCTTGTGTGGGACTGCTACGCATGGTGCGCATGGCAGTTCTTTCAAGTGCAAGACCGTAAGGGCAACTACCGCGACATTCCCGGTAACTGGAATCAGTACGCAGGATATTTCCCCTTGTGGCGGCTGTCGTACAGTATCATTCCCTACATCCGCATGAAATTTGAGCAGAACGGATTGGGCTTTCAAAACCTATATAACATCCCGCAGGGCGTGGAGGTGCCGTGGCTGACCTATCAACAGTTCAGCAATCTGGTCGGTAATGTCACCGACATGGTGATTGCGGAACAGAACTGGCAGCCGATGATCGACGCGATCTGGGAAAACCGCACCGTGGAGGATTACGAAACTACCAGCAGCACCGTTAAGACCGATTTCATGCGGAAATGGCATCACAACCGTTCCGGCAAGCCTATTTCTTTGGATGAAATGATGGAGAGCGAGGACGGCGATATTTTCGAGGTAGCCGATCCACGGAGTGAGTTTGAGCAGAAGGTTATTTCTGAAATGCAGATTGCCTCCTTTGCCGAGCAGAGCATTAGCGAGAAAGACCGGGAAATATTGAAGCTGCGCATGGACGGCTTGACTGAACAGGAGATTGCAGACAAGGTTGGCTACAAGACCGCCAGCGCAGTCCATAAGCGGATCGCCAAAATCGCAGGAGCTTATGAAGACTATGTGACAGTGGAGTATCAGAAGTATTTGGACAAGTAAACAGACGCAGAAACGGCAGCAGTTACCGAAATGGTAGCTGCTGCTTTTTCATGCGGGAAAGGAGATTCTATGAGCAGAGAACCGTTTGAAGCCATGCCCGATGTGATGGATGCAAAGCAGCTTGCCGAAGCGTTGCAGATTTCCAAAGCGGGGGCATATAACCTTTTGAGTAGCCCGGATTTCCCAACCTTGCGGATCGGCGGGCGCAAATTGGTGATGAAAAATGAGCTGGTGGAGTGGCTGAAAAGCCGGACAAACAGAACACCATGAAAACACAGTCAAGAGCTGGAAAAGCGGCAAATCAGCCGATAAGGCAAGGCGAAACATACTCCGCATCGTTTGGGGCGTTTCCATCAAAAAATCGCAGCACTTTTCCAATTCAAAAGCTGGGAAAAATCCATGATAATCAGGAGGTTTTATGAGAACTGGGCTTACCAAGAAGCAAAAGACAACCGTGATCTATTTTGACGAGCAGAGCCGCATCATTGAGGTGCAGACCCACAACACCTATCTCAAAAAGCGGCTGACAGCATTTGCGGCAAAGTACCCGCAATACTGCCGCCAGACCGACGATGATGAGCAAGGCGGGCTGACCTTTGAGATCGAGAAAGGGCGGTTAAGTTTTCGACTGACCGCCCCGTATAGCGAGGAACGGCGCAGGGCGGCAAGCGAGCGAGCGCGAGCAGGTGGGATAAATAGTAAAGTAAAGAAGTCAGTGTAATCATCACATTGATTTATTCACGCTTTCGTGATATACTATCAGCAGTACTTTATATGGTGGAGGTAAGTTGATGGCAGTATGCTATGACAAATTATTTCACAGAATGATCGACGAGCGCATGACAAACGCTCAACTCATGTCAATGGCTGGATTCAGTGCGAATATAATTACTCGTCTAAAGAAGAATGAGTATGTATCATTAGAGAGTATCGAAAAAATATGCTGTACTTTGAAATGTAGTGTTGATGATATTTTAGAATTTCAGGAGAATACAAATGATAACGGTTAAAGACTACATACTCAATTCGAGGTTTACAGCACCTTGCTTTGTCCAGGGAGACTCTCTCAAAGTTCTATCCACGCTGCCGAATAATTGCATTGATTGCGTAGTAACCAGTCCCCCTTATTATATGAAAAGACAGTATTTAGCCGGTGGGATAGGTTTAGAAGCGACATATGACGAGTACATTGAGAATCTGCTAGCTATTACACGAGAAATTCATCGAGTTCTTAAACCAACGGGTTCCTTCTGGCTTAACATAGGAGATAGCTATCAAAACAAGCAACTGCTGAATATTCCGCATCGAGTAGCCATTAGGATGCAAGATGAACAAAACTGGATCCTTAGAAACACGGTTGTTTGGGATAAAATGAAGGGAGCAATGTCACAGTCTAAAGATAGTTTAGGGTGTGAATATGAGCCTATGTTTCATTTTGTAAAAAAGAAATCTGGCTATTATTATGATTCTGATGCAGTAAGAAGAAAGCCTCGTAGCGCCCATGTTGAAAATGGTGCAGTAGTAAGCGCAACAGGAGTAAGTGGAGTAAGGTATCGACGCAAAATCGAGCTTAGCACTGAACTTACAGAAGAGCAACGTCAAGATGCATATAGAGCATTAGACAATGTGCTTAATCGAATAAAGGAAGGAGAGCTTGCTGACTTTCGGATGGTGATTAAAGGCGCTAACCAACGTGTCACTAACGGAAATACTACGAATTTAAGCGGCCGCGCTAAAGAGCTTCAAGATAAAGGCTTCTATTTTCTTTTTTATAACCCAAACGGGAGTATGATTTCAGATGTATGGCAAATCGTCCCAGAAGATACACAAGGAAGAAAACTACATTTTGCTCCTTTTCCAGAGGATTTAGTAAAAACGCCAATAATTCTGACTTGTCCACCTAATGGCATCGTTCTAGATCCATTTGTTGGAACAGGTACGACCAGCTATGTCGCATCTCAACTCAATCGAAGATCCATAGGTATTGACATGGCTGAAGAGTATCTTGAACTCGCAGAAAGTAGATGTTCGGAATATGGAAGCCTAAACGATGGAGAACTGGAGAAAGTGTTATGAGTAAAATTAGCGAATTTTTTGGATTAAACTGCAAAGATGAATCGTTGGATTTTGAAGCGGCAATGAATACTCAGATATGTCCATATACACAGCGGGTCTGCACAAAAATGAGAAAATCCGACCCGGATATTAAAATTGGTACATGTTCAGTTCAATACCAACATCAAGACGTAATTATTTGTCCGTATCGGCTACTGGAACATAATCAAATTTTCATTGACTGTCTACATTTGTTAACAATGCATGAACCCGGCAATGAACTTTATCTTGTCCCAGAGGTACAAATTCCCGGTGGACATGTTGACTATTTCTTGGTCTCGGCTAAAGACAAAAAAGTTAAAGATTTTATAGGTATTGAGTTGCAGACGATGGATACAACAGGAACAGTTTGGCCTGAACGCCAGAAGTTTTTGAATGAAAAAGGCATTTCGGTCGATGCTGAGGATTTAAGTAGTAAAAAGTCGTTCGGAATGAACTGGAAAATGACCCTAAAAACCATCCTCATTCAAATGCACCACAAGAGCGAGACATTTGAAAATCTGAATAAACACTTGGTCCTAATAATTCAGAAGCCTCTTTATGAGCACATGAAAAGTGACTTTTATTTTAATGAGATTGAAGGAGTCAGATTGGGAGATCCAGTTCATATTCACTCCTATGATTTTGAAGAGAGTGAACAGAAACTCAATCTTTCACTTCATACACGAGTTAGCACGGATTCCGAAGGCATCGCAAAATGTCTTGGCCTTAACGCTGAAAGCAAGGTTGAGTTGCAGGATCTAATTCGTATTCTTGAGCCGAAGTTGATTGATGCGAACAGGTTGAAGATTGGAATTACTGGATAAGAAAAATCTTCGATATTAGCCTACCCATTGCAGAAGAGTTATGTATGATTGAGAGGTGAATAATTGTGGGGACAATTTTTATAGCTGGTTCTTATGGGGTCGGAAAAAGCACTTTGTGTGATAACCTTTCAAGAGTATCAGGTGTGCCGGCCTATTCTGCCGGAGATTTAATCAGCTGTATCAACGGTGAGCAGTATGGCGCAAATAAAGTGGTTCAGGACAAAGAAGCTAATCAAGATATCCTTGTTATCGAAGTTGGAAAAAAGTTAGACCATTACCCCACAATACTGCTTGCCGGGCATTTTTGCATTTTCGATAGTCTGAATAATGTTGATAAATTACCTTATAGTGTATTTCAGAAAATTGCATTAGATCAAATTCTCTTATTAGAAGCTGAACCCTCTCGCATTTTATCCAACCTGAGTCTTAGAGACAACAAAAAGTATCGGCTTGAACATATCCGGTTGCTTCTTAAAGCAGAAAGACAAATGGCTCAAGAAGTAGCAAAACAATGCGGTTGCAGTTTGCATATCCACCAGATGTCTTTTGATAATTCTGACTTGCAAAAGTGTATGCACACATTAGCTTTGGAAGGAGCGTCTTTATGAGGATCCTTTTAGATACAAATGTTGTAATCCACCGTGAGAACAAAAGAGTTTCCAACTATAGTATTGGACATCTATTCCGCTGGATAGACAAACTTAAATACGATAAGGTCATCCATCCATACACCATATCTGAAATACAGAAATATCGAGATCCCGAAACACAGGAGACCATCTCTGTTAAATTGGAGTCTTATGATGTAATTAAAACAGTTCGTCAGCCTGATACGATATTTCTAAGTAAAATTGGACAACCAGAGAAGAATGAAAATGACCACATTGATAACTGCTTGCTATATGAGGTATACCTTGGCCGGGTAGATATTCTTATCACGGAAGATCGTAGACTACGGAATAAAGCAGATCATTTAGGGCTTTCAAATTGTGTCTTTTCAATTAACGGTTTCATTGCCAAAGTATCCGCAGAAAATCCGGATTTAATAGAATATAAAGCACTTTCCGTCGAAAAAGTCTATTTTGGGAATGTTGATAGCACTGATAGTTTTTTTGATAGTTTTCGAAATTCATATACTGAATTTGATCGATGGTTTGCTCGTAAGTGTGATGAAGAAGCTTATATCTGTCGCTCCGATAGTAACAAAATATTGGGATTTCTGTATTTAAAAACAGAAGACGTTTCGGAAAACTACTCAGATATTGAACCGCCGTTCTCTCCAAAGCGAAGATTGAAAGTAGGAACTTTTAAAGTCGAGTCAACCGGTTTTCGTTTAGGTGAACGTTTTGTTAAGATTATTTTTGACAATGCGCAGCAACGAAACGTTGATGAAATCTATGTGACTTTGTTTACTGATCGGGGAGAACTTGTCGCCTTAGAAGAACTACTATATCGTTGGGGTTTTGTTTACTACGGTATCAAGCATAATGGAGGAAAGGAAGAAAAGGTTTTAGTAAAATTTCTTCACAAAATAATTGATAATGGCACACCAAAGCTAAATTACCCGAACATCTCTCATTTGTGCAATAAATTTATTCTACCAATTATGCCACAATACCATACAACACTTCTACCAGACTCACAGTTAAACAGTGAGAATCGAATAGATTTTCTCGGGCGAGAGCCGCATCGCTATGCACTTCAAAAAGTATATATTTCATGGGCGTCAACCAATGGAGCAAAGCCGGGAGATTTAATTCTCTTCTATAGGATGGGATTACCCGGAGAAAATAAAAAGTATAAATCTGTTGTATCGACTATTGCGATAGTCGATGAAATTATCGAAAACATTGGCAGCGAAGAGAATCTTTTATCTCTATGCCAAAACAGAAGCGTCTTTAGTGTCGATGAGTTAAAAGAATTTTGGAGAAAGCATCGGTATAACCTAAAAATTTTGAAATTTATTTTTGTAAAGAGCCTGTCCAAAAGACTTACTCTTGGATATCTCTGGGAGCATAATATTATTGCCGCTCCGGGAGGTCCACGTCCGTTTACCCCTATAACCGACGAGCAGTTTGACATGATTGTAAAGGATTCAGAAACAGAGATTACTTATGTAGAATGAAGAGGAATACATTTTGAAAGCACTTCTTTTATCCATCAAACCTGAGTATGTGGAGAAGATACTACAAGGGGAAAAAAAATTTGAATACCGTAAGCGATTGGCAAAGGAAGACGTTTCATATATATACGTTTATAGCACAGCTCCGTCAATGAAAGTTGTCGCTTCAGTTCATATTGAGGGTCACTTATCCGATTCTCCTACTGCATTGTGGGAGAAAACAAAAGCAGCCGCAGGTATTAGCCGTGCCAAATTTCGAGACTATTTTCGTGGCTGTAAAACCGCATATGCTTATAAACTCGGCAAGGTAGAGGTATTTGAATCCCCAAAAAATCTATCCGACTTTGGAGTAGCCGTGGCTCCACAATCCTTTGTATACATCAAAATTGAATAAAACATATAAGGAAGACCGTCTATTAGACGGTCTTCCTTATTAAAAAAACAAGAAAGGAGCGACTACCCATGCCAAAGAAAAAACTGCCGCAGACCATCGAGGAATGTAATGCCGAGCTGGAACGCACACAGAAGCTATTACAGCAGTACGAAAACCGAAACAAGATGCTTAACCGCAAGCTGTCCGCCGAAAAACGCAGGGAGCGCAATCACCGTATTTTCCTGTTTGGCGGCTTTATGGAAAGCATCGTGCCGGAGCTGAAAACCATGACGGAGGACGAAGGCAAGGACTTTCTGTATCACATTGCAAAGAGTACGGAAGCACAGGAGTATTTGAAAAAACGCGCCGAGGGGGTGGAAGCTGGATAATACCCTTGGTAACAAGGGCGCACTTATACACCCTTGCGGGTGTTGTGCGCTCTGCCGAGGGCTTGTGGGCGCATGGAAATCTTCACGCGCTCACATTGGCGGCTTGCGCCGCACAGGGAAAACTGCATTTTCCCTGCGACAGCTTGCGCTGTCTACCCTTTTGCGCCCCCACGAAGCAGAACACCTTGCTGCGGCAAGCTGTTCCGTTTCATGGGACTGAATCACGAAGATCGGAGGTAAACCGTTATCGCAATCTATCATTGCAGCATCAAGATCATCAGCCGTGGGAATGGCAAGTCAGCCGTTGCCGCTGCTGCCTACCGAAGCGGCGAGAAAATCACAAACGAATGGGACGGCATGATCCATGACTACACCCGAAAGCGCGGTATCGTCCATTCGGAAATCCTGCTGCCGTCCAACGCTCCCCCAAACTTTCAAGACCGGGGAACGCTTTGGAACAGCGTGGAGCAAATTGAAAAGGCGTGCAACTCCCAACTGGCGCGGGAATTAGAGGTTGCGCTGCCCATAGAGTTATCCAGAGAGGAACAGGTACGGCTTGTCCGTGCGTACTGTTCCTCTCAATTTGTTTCCAGAGGAATGTGCGCAGACTTCAATATCCATGACACAGGCAGCGGCAACCCACACGCTCATATTCTTCTCACCATGCGCCCAATGGACGAACGTGGTAAGTGGCTTCCGAAGTCCAAAAAGGAATATGTGCTGGACGAAAACGGCGAGAGAATCCGCCTGTCCAGCGGCAGATACAAAACCCGCAAGGTTGACCTTGTGGACTGGAACAGTCAGGAGAACGCTGAGGTCTGGCGCAAGGTGTGGGCTGACCTTGCCAACGAGTATTTAGCGCAGAACAACCGCCCGGAGCGCATCGACCACCGCAGCTATGAACGGCAGGGAATCGACCAAATCCCCACCGTTCATATCGGCGTGGCAGCGTCACAGATGGAGAAGAAAGGCATTGCCACCGAGCGCGGCGAACTGAACCGCAGTATCAAAGCGGCAAATCGTCTGCTCCGCGACATCAAGGCGCAGATCGGCAAGCTGAAAGAATGGCTGCTTGATGTGTTCAAGGCAAAGGAGAGCTTGCGCGCCGAGCCGCCGCAGCCGAAATCCACCGACATCTCCACGCTGCTGTTCCGCTATCTGGATATTCAGAAAGCCAATGGCAGGAAGTATTCCCAAAGCTGGCAGCAACAGCACTCCGCAGACGAACTCAAAGCAATTTCCAAAGCTGTCAATCTTCTTTCAGAAAAAGGTATCTATACGCTGGAAGAACTGGATGCAGCCCTGTCCGTTGTCCATGACAAGGCAAGCGAAATCCGCAGCGGCATGAAGCCGAGAGAGACGCGCATCCGTCAACTCCAAAAGCTCATAGAACAGGCGCAGAACCTACGAGAGACGCAATCCATCCACGATGAATACAAGCAAATCCGCTGGAAAGGCAAGCAGGAGAAGTTTGCAGAAGCGCACCGCGCCGATCTTGCGGTGTGGGATGCAGCAAACCGTTATCTGCGGGCAAATCTGCCGGATATGAAGCTGACGCCGAAAGTGTGGCAGACCGAGCTTGCCGCGCTGACTGCTGAGAACGAAGCAGAGTATGTGAAGCTGAAAGCCCAGCGAGAGGAAGTTGCCGAGCTGCAAAAGGTACGCCGCTATGTGGATGTAGCCCTGAAAGTAGACGCACCGCAAAAGACGAAAACCAAATATCACGATATAGACCGATAACCCATCGGAGAAAGGACACCACCATGAACAACAATAAGAAGTTTGAACATGAAATTGACCCTGATCTGCTGGCAGAAATCGAGGAATGGGAAAAGGCAGACCACGACGAACCAGCGGAATATTACTTCTCCAATCCAGACCCGTATCTCAAACCGCAGCCCTTATCGCCCAACCATCCCCGGCACAACTGCTGCTTTAACGAGGACGGCCATCTCTGCGTGAAAAATCTGTCCGCGTTCTGGCTGCCGGAGTTCACCTTGCAAAAGGAAATCGACGGCACAGTCTACACCGTCACAGGCAGCTATGACGGCGTGGAAACGCTGGATAAAAAGATGGAACGCATCATGGGCGAAAAGTTTACAGAAATGATGGAGGATTCCGAATGACAAATACAGAGTTTCTTGGTACAATAGAAGCAACCAATCCTGTACTGGCAGTTGCCCCTTTGAAGGAGGAAACAGAAATGTTACGGGCAACTGATAAAATCACCGCGCTTTACTGCCGCTTATCCGTGGAAGATTTGAAAGAGGATAAGAAAGGCGGCAAAGAGGACGAATCCAACAGCATCCAGAATCAGAAAATGATCCTGCTCCAATACGCAAAGGAGCACCGTTTCCCGAATCCAACCTTTTTCGTGGACGATGGATATAGCGGTACGAACTTTGACCGTCCCGGCTTTCAAGCTATGCTTGCGGAAATCGAAGCGGGCAGAGTGGCAGTCTGCTGTACGAAAGACCTATCACGACTGGGGCGTAATTCCTCGCTGACAGGGCTGTATATCAACTTCACATTCCCAAAGTACAATGTGCGCTATATTGCCATCAACGACCATTTTGACACCATCGATCCCAACAGTACCGACAGCGACATTGCGGGTATCAAGAACTGGTTCAACGAGTTTTTTGCCAAGGACACCAGCCGCAAAATTCGTGCTGTCAATAAGGCGAAGGGCGAACGCGGCGTTCCCCTGACCACCAATGTTCCGTTCGGCTACCGTAAAGACCCGGAGGACAAGATGAAGTGGGTCGTGGATGAAGCGGCGGCATTGGTAGTCAAGCGCATTTTCAAGCTGTGCATGGAAGGGCGAGGCCCGATGCAGATCGCAAAGCTCTTGCAGGAGGAAAAGGTACTTAACCCAACCGCCTACAAGAAGCGCGAGGGCATCAAGACACCCAGCCCGGAAACCGCTGATCCGTACCATTGGAACACCAACACGGTCGTTCACATTCTGGAACGGCGGGAATACACAGGATGCACCGTCAATTTCAAGACCTATACCAATTCTATTTGGGATAAGAAACAGAGGGAAACGCCCGTTGAAAAGCAGGCAGTTTTCTACAATACCCACCCGGCGATCATTGAGCAGGAGGTCTTTGACAAGGTGCAGGAAATTCGCCAGCAGCGTCACCGCAGGACAAAGACGGGCAAGAGCAGTCTGTTTTCCGGTATGGTCTACTGCGCTGATTGTGGAGCAAAAATGCGCTACTGCACCACCAACTACTTTGAAAAGCGGCAGGATCATTTTGTATGTGCCAACTACCGCAGCAATACGGGAAGTTGTTCGGCACACTTTATCCGTGCTGTTGTTCTGGAAGAATTGGTCTGGATGCACATGAGAACTGTGATTTTCTATGTCAGTCGGTATGAGGATCATTTCCGTGCCGTCATGGAGCAGAAACTCCGGCTGTCCAGCGAAGCCGCGATCCGTGGACACAAGAAGCGGCTGGCACAGGCTGAAAAGCGGCTGGGAGAGCTTGACCGTTTGTTTATCCGCATTTACGAGGACAATGTGGCGGGGCGCATCACAGATGAAAAGTTTTCTATGATGAGCAAGACCTATGAGGACGAACAAGCGCAGCTTAAAGCGGAAATTCAGGCTTTGCAGCAGGAAATCGAAGTACAGGAACGACAGATTGAAAATTTGGAGCAGTTTATCCAGCGGGTACGCAAATACGAGGATTTAGACGAGCTTACCCCGTATGCGCTGCGGGAGCTTGTCAAGGCAATCTACATTGAAGCCCCGGACAAGTCCAGCGGCAAGCGGCATCAGGGCATCCGCATTTCCTATGACCTTGTGGGCTTTATCCCCGTGGAAGAACTGCTGAAACAGGAAACGGCGTGACCGAAGCCACGCCGTTCCTGAGAAAATACGATATTACTTTCTTATGACCCCCGCCGTTTATGGCGGGGCTTTGTACAGGACTTTTTATCAGTCCTCGTTCTCTTCCTTGATCTTTTCGACTATCTCGTCGGGGATCGCTTCGCCGTGGCGGACGACGAGGATGCAGAGGGTCGAGAGGATAAAGGCTATCGGGCAATAGTAGAACAGGGACATATATGTGCCGGTAAGCATACGGACGATACCGTAGATTATCGGGGTAGCTATCTGTGCGGAGAAGGTTGCGGTGTAGTAATAGCCGGTGAATGTGCCGACCTTGTCGATACCGCCTATTTCAAGCACGAGAGGCAGGGTGTTGACGGTGATGAACATATTCGCCGCGCCGCCCACGACAAGAGCTACCCAGATGAGCGCTCCGCTGAGTGCGTTGATGTGAAGTATCTCGGTGAGCAGATATGCGCCGAATGCGACGATGAATATGGCAAGTCCGCCGAGTATGGTCTTTTTGCGGCCGAACTTCTTGCCGAGCCAGCCCGCAGGGATGGCGGCGACTGCGGAAGCGGCGGCAAATGCAGTGGTCATGATGGTTGCCTGAGCGGCGGTCTTATGAAGAATCTCATCCGCAAACAGAGCGAAGAAGGTGGAGATGGCGTTCGTGCCGCAGAAGAGGAAGAACAGACCCATGAGCATGAAGATAAGGCTTCTTCTCTCGCCGGAGGTGAGCTTCTCTTTCTTTCTTGCTTCTTTTTCTGCCTTTGCAGCTTCCTTTTCAGCCTTGCGTCTTGCCTCTGCGTCGGCTGCCTGGTTCATCTCGCCCTTTATCTTAATGCGGCTGTCGGGCTCCTTGACGAAGAAGAGGATGATGAGCATACCGATTACCATAACGGCGGCGCCGAGCAGGAAAACATAGGGGAAGGTGTTGAGCTCGTTGAACTCAGGGGACTTCGAGGAGATTCCCGTGGATGCGCAGTAGATAGCGGTGACGATAGTGCCGGCGAACAGGCCGAGCGCGCCGCCGATGCCGCCCATGAGGTTGATGACGGCGTTGCCCTCGGAACGGATGTCACTGGGGGTCAGGTCAGGCATGAGCGCGACGACGGGAGCTCTCCAGAGCGACATGACGAAGACGAAGAGAATGATGAAGAGCATCGTCAGCGGAAGTGAACCGACTTTTATCGCGACTATCGGGATTATCGCAAAGAGGATAGCCGAGATAGGCGCGCCGAAGATAACATACGGACGGCGCTTGCCGAAACGGGAATGGGTGTTATCGGAAAGCTTGCCGAAGGTCGGCTGGAAGATGACGCCGAAAATATTATCAAACGTCATGATGATGCCGATGAACAGCGGGACAAGCGTTATGCCGCCGGCGGCGGTTGTAACATCCTCGCCGTTTGCTGCGGCGAACTCGGCGAGAGCCGGGAACGCGGCGTTGAGCTTTGCCGACCACGAGGTTATCGTGGCGCTGTTATTGAGCAGGTGGTTGAGTATCTTGGTTATGTAGGGATCGTAGATTGCCCATGCGATAGACGACGCAAGGAAACCGAATCCCGTGAGTATCGTGTGCGGATAGTGCAGCTTGCCGTTGGGCTTAGCACAGAAATACTGCTTCGCTTTTTCCATGTTTGGTTATAACCTCCTTAAATGCCGCGCGGCCGGTTCGTCATATGCGCGGTCTTAAACAGTGTAATTGTAACATATCTGTTCTGATTTGCAAATAGTTTTTTAAACTTATTGCATAAAATATATTTTTATCTATTTATTTCAGGAAGCCGCTGACTATGACCTCTTCAGCTTCCTCTTCTGTCAGTCCAAAAGTCATGAGCTTCAGGAGCTGGTCGTTGTTTATGCGCCCGATAGCCGCCTCGTGGACTATCTGCGCGTCGGCGTCGTTGGCGGTTATCTCCGGGATGGAGCGTATCTTCGCCTTGTCCATGATTATCGAGTCGCACTGGACATGGGCGCGGCAGGCGGTGTTGCCTACCGCTCTGGGATAGAACACCTGCTCGGAGTGATCCCTCGCGACGGAGCGGGAGACTATCTGCGCGCTCGAATTTTTGCCGTTTAAGTTCACGGTCATGTTTGAACGGGCTTTCTGGCTGCCGTGGGTGAGCAGGCGCTCGGTGATGACTATCTTGGCATTCGCGTCGAGAGCCGCCTCGGTCTCGCGCAGAGTAGAGTCGACGCCCGCGAGCTGTATCATCTCCATCTCGCAGTAAGAGCCCTCCTCCATGGTGACTTCGGTCACGGGGTTGAGTATTCTCTCGCCTGTGCCCTCGCCTTCGCCGTAGTGCTTCTCGACATATTTTACTTTTGCGTTCTTGCCGATAAAGAAGCGGTGGATGCCGTCGTGCTCGGTCTTTTCGCCGCCGCAGTTGTGTATGCCGCAGCCCGCGACTATCAACACATCCGCGCCCTCGCCGACATAAAAATCGTTATATACCTTGTCGTTTATTCCGGTCTCGGTGATGATAACTGGGATATGCACCTCTTCGCCCTTTGTGAACGGCTTTATATATATGTCTATGCCCGGGTTTCCTTTTTTGGGCTCTATTGTTATATTTTCGCTCGACTGTCTCGCGATGCCCTGACCGTTCTTTCTGATGTTGAACGCGCCCGTCGGCATTGAATCCATGTCCGCTATCGTGTGCAGCAGCGACATATCGACTTTTTTGAGCAAATCCGGCATATCATTCACCGTCCTTTCTGTTGAAGTCGCAGCTCTCATCAAGCTCGCAGAGCAGCTGCGGGAGAATCTCTTCCTTTGTGCCGCGCGTGCGAATCTTGCCCTTTTCGACGACTATCATCTCGTCGGCGAGCTGCATTATGCGCTCCTGATGCGAAATTACTATCACTGTTTCATATCTGTTCTTGCACATCGAGCGGAAGCTCTCGACAAGCATTGCGAAGCTCCACAGGTCAATTCCCGCCTCCGGCTCATCGAATATCGCAAGGTCTACATTTCTCGCCATGAGCGTGGCAATTTCAACACGCTTGACTTCACCGCCCGAGAGCGACGCGTCAACCTCGCGGTTGAGATATTCACGCGAGCAGAGCCCTACGCTCGTCAGATATGCGCAGCAGGCGTCCTCGGGCAGCTCGCTACCGTGGGCGAGGCTCAGAAGCCTGCGCACCGTGAGCCCTTTGAAACGCGGCGGCTGCTGAAAAGCGTAGCCGATGCCGAGCTTCGCGCGCTCGGTGATGCTCATATGAGTTATATCCGTTCCATTATAGATTATCTGTCCTGCGGTCGGCTGTTCGATGCCCATAATAAGCTTTGCGAGCGTGGATTTTCCGCCGCCGTTCGGTCCTGTTATGACAACGAACTTGCCGTCGTCAAATGTGAGGCTGATATCGTCGATTATCTCAAGCTCGTCGTCCGCACTGCCGACCGAGAAGGAGACATTTTTCAATTCAAGCATATTCTGCTTCCTTTCGCTTATTTATATGCAGGTTGATTATACAGATTTTTTATTGATATGACAAGATATTTTGCGCCGATATTTGCATATGATGTGCCGGTAATTTAAGCTTTGGCGTTATTTTATGAGTTTTTTGTAAACAAAGTCTGATTTTATTTGAATTTTTATAAGAAAGCTGATAGAATGAAGAGGTAATGCTACCGGACAAGGAGGTATCGGTTTGTCAGATAAAGAAAACCTGCAGCCGCTCGAAGAGAACGAGGCTGCCGAAAAGGAAGAAAAAAACTTTGAGTATGACAGAACGCTTTGCAGCCTTTGCCAGAAGAAGGCGCGCGAAGAGGGCAGCTATTACTGCGAGGACTGCCGTACCAAGATGATGAAGACGAAGATAAAGGGCGGTTCCGTAGTTGCCGCGGTGCTCTGCGTGATAGTTTCGCTGTTCGCGCTGATGCTCCTGGGCGCAAACGCCACGCAGATGGTCGGTCTGCTTGAGGCGGACTCCCTCTTGAACCAGGGCTATGTCAACGCCGCGCTCAACAAGGTGTCCCAGGCGAGCGAGGCAAACGCCTCTCTCAACGGCAGCGACTTTATCTCGAATCTGTCGAAGACCCTCGGCAATCAGACGATATTCACCCTCGGCTACGGCGAGACCGCGATGACCGCGAAGATCTATGCAAAAGGCTACACCGAGATAGACGCGGGCGGATATGTTGTGAACACTCTCGG
>ENA-OYAE01000327-OYAE01000327.1-human-gut-metagenome-genome-assembly--contig:-NODE-327-length-13911-cov-5.811778_pt1 | contig 13911 bp, 10 predicted proteins | sample MGYA00244512_ERZ652809 | MGnify/ENA primary metagenome ERZ652809 (study PRJEB26926, sample SAMN06164862) | human gut metagenome | biome: ENVO:00009003; feature: ENVO:2100002; material: ENVO:00002003...
TCGGCAGCGTCAGATGTGTATAAGAGACAGATCTATATGCTCCCATACATCCATTGAATCCAGAATTGTTCCATCTAAATCAAAGATTGCCGCATTAAAATCCATGTTTCTTTTCCTTTCCGCAAAATAAATCTTTCAGTTCCGCAGCAGCAGCTTTTATATCAGACTGCGCTATGATGGCAGATACAACAGCCAGCCCGTCAATTCCCATGGGCTTGAAACGCCCTGCATTTCCCTTATTGATACCGCCAATAACAACTATCGGCAAAGAAACGGCTGCGCGGATTTTCTGTAATTCTTCCATTGATACAGAATCAGCGTCGGTTTTAGTTCCAGTAGGGAACATTGCGCCAACTCCCAAATAATCTGCACCATCCTGTTGTGCCTGTATTGCTTCTGCAATGGAAGATGCAGATACTCCCAACAGCATATTTTCCCCAATTACTTTGCGGACGGCAGCCGCAGGTAAATCATGCTGTCCAATATGTACCCCCGTAGCCTGCACAGCCATTGCAATATCTATCCGGTCGTTTATGATAAGGGGAATATGGTATTTATCCGTAACCTGTTTCACGGCAACAGCCTGATTGTAAAATTCTAATGAGGACAATTCTTTTTCTCGGAGTTGTATCATTGTGCAGCCTCCTAAAATTGCCTGTTCTACCGCTTCTGTCAGGCTATCGCAGCTCATTAGTTGACGATCAGTAACAAGATAAAGTGTATAATCAAAGTTCATTTTGCACCTGCCTATTCTTTAGATAAACCATGCTGATACAATTCGTAGAAATGGTGCGTCGGGCCACAGCCTTTTCCAATCGCAAGAGAGTGTTCGATTGCCATTGTGACATAAGCCTTTGCAGATTCGACTGCAAGCGGAACACTTTTTCCCTTTGCAAGCTGGGAAGCGATTGCAGAAGAAAAGGTACAGCCTGTCCCATGAGTATTTTTCGTATCAATGCGGGATGTTTCAAAATGGTAGAAATTTTCTCCATCAAATAGGACATCAACAGCATTTCCTATATGATGTCCACCCTTGACAACAATCGCCTTACAACCCATGGCATATATTTTTCTTGCGGCAGCCTCCATATCTGAAACTGTGGAAATCTGCATATCCGCTATTTTCTCTGCCTCTGGAATATTCGGAGTAAGTACATCGGCCAGTGGAATTACTGTGTCTATCAAGGTGGAAACCGCCGTAGGATTCATCAATGGGCAGCCATTTTTGGCATACATAACCGGGTCGATTACGACATTTTGGGGCTTATATTGTAATAGTTTCTTTGCCACCGCTTTCATACATTCTGGTGTAGAAAGCATACCGATTTTTACTGCGTCCACTTCAATATCTTCAAATACGGCGTCAATCTGTTTTTCAATCATATCCGGGGTAATATCTTGGATGTCGATAACACGGCTGGTGTTCTCTGCAACAACAGAAACAATAACACTCATTCCAAATACACCGTGAGCAGAAAAAGTTTTCAAATCAGCCTGAATACCTGCACCTCCGCTGCAATCTGATCCGGCAATGGACAATACTTTTTTCATTTTGCATTTTCCTCCATTCTCTCGTTCCGATAGGCCATCTTCCAAAAAGCAAGCTCTAACAAACTTGCTTTTTCAAAAATATCAGCCAGATACTTTTTATTTGCTACTGATAACCCGGCACATTTATGCTCTGCAAAAGCAGACCATTCTTTGCAGCTTTCTGCATATTGTTCATCCGCATAATCTTTGATAAAGTCCCAATATCTTGACTGTCTGCTTGTAGGAACAGCCGCCAATTTGCGGAATATATAGCTGTAACTTAGCATACAGGGAAGAACCGCCATTAAAATTTCTTCATTCTTTCCATGTGACGCAATCTCAAACATGAAATCAATGTAATTTTGATTTTCAGGCAAAGGGGCGATCAGTTCAATATCATCATCTGTTATGCAAAATTGCTTTAGATAATCCAGCCGCACTTCCGATTCCGTATCATTTACAAAGTTCAGCATGGAGTAGTAAAGCTGAATTTCTCTTAATGTAGCAGCATGAAAAATTGCCTTTCCGTATATGCGGGCATAGTTTTTCAGATAGATACTATCCTGAATCATATATCTCTTGAATTTTTCAAGAGGTAGCTTTCCAGTTTGCACTTCCTGCACAAATGGGGTAGCTGCACATTCTTCCCAAATGGGGATGTTGTGGGTTAAGATGTCTTTCATAAATGCCATGTTTGATCCTCCTAAGATAAAAAAATAGAGCCTCTAAAACAATTAGAAGCTCTTTCAGACGCAATACGAGCGTAAGAAATTGCTTCCCTACGCCGGTATTAGCCGACAGGTCCAGAGGTCAGGTCTTACCTTTTTCAACTTGTTCAGTTCCCTCGCAAACACATATCATATCTTATTCAATTAAAAAAGGACATTCCCAAAACAGAGAATGTCCAAAAAATACGAATCTGTATTCTTCAGCTCCCTGCGTTGGTATTAGCCAACAGGTTCAAAGGGTCAGGTTTTAACCTTCTCAACTACAAGGTAGTCCCCCTGCTTGAGTATTATTATAGTTAAGAAGTCCCCAAAAGTCAAGTCTACGCATTTAGGGCGATAAAAGTCCACGGAAATCAAGGGTTTTTCCGCATGGTCGGCAGGCAGGTGGATAAAGTTATCCTGTTCCCCTCAAAACGGGGTTCTAAATGCGGAAAAATGGACAAAAAAGAAGCGCCGGACGCAGAGGCTTTGACACCTCCGCGCCCGGCGTTTTGCTTATTCGTCTGTGAAGTGGAACCGCTGCGCCGCAAAGTCGGCGTCACTCATGGTGTCCAACTTATCGGCGGTCTGGCAGGCCAGCGCTGCCATTTCCTTGTCCATGTCCGGCAAAGCTGCCCGGAGATTTGCCGCCGTCCTGCGGCGGTCGGCGTTGTGGTACAGACAGATCAGGTTTTCTTCTTCCACGGTGAAATACATTCCTCATACCTCCATTTCTTTTGATTTTTCCCGCGCCGGGGGCTTCTTTTTCTGCTCCTCCTTGGCGGCGGCAAGCTGCGCCCGGATGGACGGCTTCTTTTGTTTCTGCGTTGTCTTTTGGGTCTGCTTGGGCTTTTTGGCCTCCGCCTTGGTTGCCTCGGCCACATCCAAAAGGGAAATCTGTTCCCCGGCTTTTGCCCTTGCTTCCAGTTCCTCCATAGACGGGGCGTTGTTCATCATGCCGTCGATCATGTTGTAGTTCTGCTCGGTGGACATTTCCGCCGTCTTGATATGGCTTTCTGGCTGGGCGGGGATGGCAAAGGCTCTTGTGCCGTTTGCCATAATAAGATACCTGCCGTCCTCCGACTGGTGGTGGAATCCATACCCGGCGGCCTCCATCTGTTCCCGGCTCCTGTCGGTCAGATAGAAACGGCCTCTCGGCGTCTGGATTTGTTCGCCGGTCATGCACTCGTCCGGCGTGAGCTGCTTTTCCGGCTGGGCGAAAAACTCCGGCACCTGCCGGTAGTCGGCCCCCTCGTCCACATAGTAGGCGGTCTGTTTTCCATCCTGCCGGAACACCACAATATCCCCCATCGAGAGGGAATGTCCCTTGTAATCGGCGGGATGTTCCATGTTGAAGCGGCGGTAAATCTCGTCCAGTGTGATGTCCTTGTCCAGCGGCGCGGAGTAGATAAGCTGGTAATTCTTCCTGTCCACCGAAAGCCCATCCGCCTGCAATTCCTCATAGGAACGATAGCGGAAGTCGCGCCCCTCCGGGCCGGGCGGCACTTGGTAGATGGAAAAGTTGGGCTGCGCCGGGGCCTCATAGTCAGAGGCAACATATTCCTCCACCGTCAGCCCGGCAGTGGCGGCCTCCTGTTCCAGCTCTGCCTCGATCTGTTTTTTGTAGTCCTGCAAGCTCTGGTCGAAGTCGGCAAGCTGCGGCGGCTCCGGCAAGTGGTACTGGCCCTGATTGAGAAGCGGGCGGCACTCTTTTACATAGTCCAAAACCGCGTTGAAATAAGCGGTCTGTTCCGGCGTCAGGGTTTCCCCGGATCGCAGGGGACGCCGGGCCTCCTGCTCCATAGTGGCCAGATTGCAATGCAGCTCCATATATGGGACGAACTCATGCAGCAGCATATCCCGCTGGGCCTTGTCCGCCTCCCATGCCTCCGGCCCCTCATGGTGCAGCACATGGTTTTTCCAGCTTTCATCCTGTGCGTAGTATTCGTGATAGCCCCGGATATGCTGGATCAGGGAACCGTCCCCGTCGCCAAAGTCCTGCCGTCCCTCGTAGCTGTCCGGCTGGCCCTGCATGGTAAAATCAATGCGGAACTTGGTCTTGTCGTACCAATGGCCCGTATAGCCCGGCTGCTCCCGTTCATGGCGTCTGGCGCTGTCCAGCTCCTTAAAAACGGCCTCGGCTTCATGCAGCGGCATTTGCTGGCCGTCTTTCAGATGGGGGCTTTCACTCCAAAGGATCGTGACAACTGGCTCCGCTGCCGGATTCTGGGCGATCTGCCGCTTGGCGTTTGCAACGGCAATCTCACTTTCGATCTCGCTTTTCACAAAGGAATCCATCTGGCCCTTTTGCAGCTCATAGCCCTGTTCACACAGGCGGTTGATAAGCCCGATTACCTTGTCGTTATCGCCCACGGCCTCGGCATAGGCCACGATCAACTGCCGTTCCTCGCTGCCCAAACGCGGGGCGTTTTTCTCTGCCAGTTCAATCAGAGCGGCAGCCCGGTCAGCCGGGGACGCCTCCGGCATGAACGGCTTTCCATTCAAAAGGCCGTCGATCCCATTCCACGCCTGCGGCTGGGGAATGGCGTTGGCCTGTTCGGTTGCTTCCAGAAAATCATCCAGCCCGTCGCCGGTCAGGGGTTCTATTGTCCCAGCCGGTCGCTCATGGATGGCAAGGATTTCTTTTCCGGCTTCCGCAAGGGACAGGTCGGGATTGTCAAGCTGGCCTCCGTCCAGTTCTTTGTAGTCGGGACCGTACAGCGTGTAATCGTAGCCGGTTTCTGATGTCTGGATATACAGATATTCGCCGCTTTCCAGACGGTAGGCGGCCTCCTGCGGGGCTTTGGCCTGTTCCAGCGTTCCATCCCCGGCAATGGTAAAGCCCTGCGCCTGCGCCGCCTCCTTGGTTCCCTGCGACACTTCGCCGGTGGATTTCAAATCCGCGTCAATGAGGGTTTGCAGCATGGCTTTTACGCTGGCGGTCATTTCCTGCTGTTGCTCCGGGGGCAGCTTGGAAAATACGCTGTCCGGGTCTGGCTGCTCGGCGGCCTGTTCCAGCGGTGCGGCCTGCGGCTGCTCCTGCTGGGCCTGCCGTTCTTTCTGAAGCTGGGCAAGGTGGCCGTCAATGGTGGTAATCAGTTCATGGGCGGTGGCCCGGATGGTTTCAAGGGAGGCTTTCAGCTCTTTCAAGTCCTTGCCGGAACTCCAACCGGCCACATAGCCAAAGGAATAATCGGAGGTGTCCAGCCCGTAGTGCTGGCAGACGGCATAGGCCACGCTTTCGGCCTGCACTTCGCGGGTGCGGCTGTCGGGACGGTCGGCCTGCTCAATGGCCGGGGCTTCCGGGTCGATGGCGTGGAGCTTGGAATGGGCGATCTCGTGGATAGCCGTCTTTAGGGTCTGTAATTCGCTCATGCCCTCCTGAATGGCGATCCGCTTTTCCGTCAGGTGGTAGTAGCCGTGGGAACCGCTCGGAATGTCCTCAAAACCAATGGGAACCGGGGAGGTCTGTTCCAGCGCCTTAAAGAATTCCCCGTAGCGTTCCACGCTGCCGGTCAGTTCTTCCACGCCGATAGAGGGCAGCGGTTCTCCCTCGGTCTGGCTCACATCAAAGACGGAAACGATCTTAAAGGCCGGAACCTGTATTTCCTGTACTTCGGTAACAGGCTTTCCGTCTTTTCCCATCACCGGCCTGCCCTGTGCGTCCAGCTTTTGCACTTCCTTTTTTGCCTTGAACGGGGCCGGGGCCAGTATCTTGATGGCCTTTTCGCCTTTCTTCACATTGCGGTGAAAATCGTCCCGCCACTTGTTGTAGCCTGCCACAAGCTGTCCGCCCTGCATGGCGATCAAGAGGGTATTGTTGAAGCTGTAACTGTGGAACTTGGATATGGTGGTGAGATAGGCTTTGTAGCGTTCACTCTCGAAAAGCTCCTGTATGCCGGTTTCCAGCCGGTCGGTGATCTCTTTCATGCGCTCGGCGCTGTTCTGGCCGTTTAAGAGAATGGGGGTGACAGGCTGCGGGGCCTTTGCGGGGGTTGCCGCCTCCGGCTGCACCTTGCTTTCCTCCCGCAGAATTTCCGGCGCAGGATAGGCCATCACCCGGTATTCCTCCGGCACTGGCTGACCCTCATGGACGCGCTGCCATTCGTCGCTGGTTCGCAGGATATAGCCGTAATCGGTAAAGGTTCCCTGTTCCTCGTTGGCGATAAAACTTCCCAGCCGGTCGGTGTCAATGGCCGGTTTCCACGGGTCGGGAACGACAAACAGCCCGGAATCATTCAGATAATATTCCCCCAGACTGCGGTTGTCCTTGGCGTTGATTAAGACAAAACAATCGGTGTTTTCAGCGTAGTCCAAAAGCTGCCCGATGGTCTGCATTTTCGCCGGGGACTGCATGACGGCGTTCAGCTCCGCAAGCTCCACGGCGTCCAGCTTTTGAAGCTGGGCAGCAAGGAAGTTCAGTTCGTCCACGCTGGCTGTCTTGATTAAGTCCTCCGGCAGTTCCAGCGGTTTTCCCTCCGGGGCGGAAAAGTCGCCAATGAACAAGTCCTGCTGGTTGTCGGCGGTGATATGGATTTCCTTTAAGGTTTCCTGTACCTGTTCGGCGGAAGTCGGCAGGGAAAGCCAGTACCCATGCGGCCCGCCGGTCTGCGCCTCGGCGCGGTTATCAAGAAAAATGGAAAATACTTCGTTCACGGGTTCCCTCCTTTCCGGGGTGGCTGTGGTCTGTTGCGGCTGTGCGGCTTCCTCCTGTGTGGGAAGTGCTGCGGCTTTTGCCGGTTCCTCCCCCTCGATGGTATAGCCGGGGAGCAGGCAGCCATTGACCTTAAAACAGTCGGCGTATTCCTTGGGGATGGCCGGGGAAATTTCGGTAAAGTAATGGTCGTGGGCTTTGATCCGGCCATTCAGGTACTTGTCCAGTTCTTCCCGGCTGGAAAAGACTTTCCGTTCCTGTCCGGCGATCTTTTCCATCGGGTTTCCGTGGGGTGCGTTGGTATAAAGACCCCAGCGGAGCGTCCACGAGTAGGGGACGGATTTTTGGGCGGCGCTGTCATACCGGGTGTTCTCGGAAATGGAGTAATCCATCTGGTAAACCATGTTGCTGCGGATATGGCGGTATTCGTCCGGGGCCTCCCACTGGTTTGCGGTGTGGGTGACGGGAAGCGTCCGGGCATATTCAAGGGCTTTGTCCAGAAACAGGGTTCTTCCGGCCTGTTCCTCCCATGCGGCGGCCTGTTCTTTCAGGCGGTCAAACACTTCCTGTTCTGCGGCGGCGCTTTCCGCCCGCAGGGAAAGAAGCTCCGCAAGGGGCAGCTTTACCATTTCGGAAAGATCGGCCTTGCCGCTTTCAAAGTAAATCCGACGCTCGATCCGCATAGTGCTGGCCGGTTCTAAATCGTCGTGGTCGTAGGAGCTGTAAGACATTTTGGGTTCACATCCTTTCTATGGCGGTGATCTGATACAAGGGGTTTGGGGCTTCCCCAAAGAGAAAATCCCCGGCCCGGCAGGTGCGCCGGGTCAGGGATTTTGCCGGGAGTGTGGCTACACTCCCTATGCTTGCTGTTTTTAGTTCTTGCCCCTCTGTTCCACGCGGTAGTTTACATACTTGCCGCCGGTATCGGCCAAAAGCACCGTCCCGTCATAGGTTTTGCCGGTTTTCATGGAGCGCAGGCCCTTTACCTTTGCCTTTCCGTCTTTAAGGAGCGCGGCGGCGATTTTCGGGGTGAACGCCTTGCCCCGTTCCTCAAAAAATCGGTCATTCTTCCACATGACAAACTGGCAGCTTCGGTTTCCGCAGTAGTAGTTCTTTTTGCCCTCGTAGACGCTTTCCCCGCAGCGCGGACATTTGCCGATAACCACACGCTCGGCTTGAAACAACTTCTGCGCGTCCTCGCTGATCTGAGAGTAGTTTGCGATCAGGCCCCTTGTCATTTCTGCAATGCCAGCCATGAAGCCCTCCGGGTCGGCCTGCCCCTTGGCAATGGCCGTCAGCTCTGTTTCCCACTGTGCCGTAAGCTGGGGAGAGGTCAGCACCTCCGGCAGCACGCAGGCAAGGTTGTGGCCGTCCTTGGTGGGAAGTAGCTGTTTGCCCCTGCGCTCCACAAAGCCCATCTGCACCAGCTTTTCTAAGATGGAGGCGCGGGTGGCCGGGGTTCCCAAACCTTGGCGCTCGGCGTCCTCCGGCAGATCGTCCGCACCGGCGCGCTCCATAGCGGAAAGGAGGGTATCTTCTGTGTAGGATTTTGGCGGTGCGGTGAAATGCTCGGTGACTGTGGCAGTTACCTTGTCAAAGGTCTGTCCCTCGGTGATCTCCAGCAGTTCCCGCGCAAGCTCCGGGGCGGTGTCGTCGGCGTCTGTTTTGAACGACGCCTTAAATCGGCGGTCAAGCTCTTTCCAGCCGGGGGTCAGGATGGTCTTTCCCTTGGCGGTAAAGGTTTTCCCGGCACAGGTGAATGTGGCGGTGACAGCCTCGTACACATGGGGCGCGGCCACGGCGCACAGCAGCTTGCAGCACACAAGGGACAGCAGTTTCTTTTCCCCCTCGGCCAGCCCGTCAAAGCCTTTCTGCACAAATTCCATCGTCGGGACAATGGCGTGGTGGTCGCTTACCTTTTTGCTGTTCAGCACCCGGCCAAACTGCGGGGACAGGTCAAGCCCCGCCGCAAAGGGAAGCAGCGGCCACAGGCCGGACACAAGGCTTTCCGCCGTTGGCAGCATATCATCGGTCAAATACTGGCTGTCGGTGCGGGGATAGGTCAGCAGCTTCTTTTCGTAAAGCTGTTGGGCATAGTCAAGGGTCTGCTTGGCGGTAAATCCAAACAGCCGGTTTGCCTCCCGCTGCAAGGTGGTGAGGTCATAGAGGCGGGGCGGCTGCTCCGTCTTTTTCTCCCGTGTTACCGACACACAAACGGCCTGCGCCGTTTCACAGGCGGCTTTCAGGGTCTTGGCGTCGTCTGCGTTTCCCATGCGTTCACTGGCCGCCTCCATGCCGCCCGCCGCGATCTGAACAATGTGGTATTTCTCTTTCTGAAAGCTGCTGATCTTGGCCTCCCGGTCAACCAGCATTTTGAGGGTCGGTGTCTGGACACGGCCCACGGTCAGGGTCTTATGGTAGAGGATGGAGAACAGCCGGGTCGCGTTGATCCCCACCAGCCAATCCGCCTGCGCCCGGCAAAGGGCCGACTGATACAGGTTATCATAATCGGTTCCCGGTTTCAGGTGGGCAAAGCCGTCTTTGATGGCCGCGTCCTCCATGCTGGAAATCCAAAGGCGCTGAAACGGTTTCTTGCAGCCCGCCATCCGGTAGACGAAACGGAAAATCAATTCCCCCTCGCGCCCGGCGTCGGTGGCACACACAAGGCCGGTAACATCGGGGCGCTCCATCAAAGAACGCAGGGTGTCAAACTGCTTTTTCTTATCGTCGGGAATGATGTACTGCCATTCCTGCGGCAGAATCGGCAGGTCGTCATAGCGCCATTTTTTGAAACGCTCGTCATAAGTCCCAGCGTCGGCAAGGGAAACAAGGTGGCCGATACACCAGCTCACCAGATAGCCGTTCCCCTCCATGTAGCCGTCCTGTTTCTTGTCCGCGCCGATCACGCCCGCAATGCTGCGGGCTACGCTTGGTTTCTCTGCAATTACTAACTGATAGCTCATACTTCGTCCTCCTTATTTCCATCTTCACTTGTCATATCCTCGTCCGGCTCCGGGGCTTCGTCCTCGTCGTCCTCGTCCTCGCCAAAGTCATACTCGGCCAGATCGTCATTTCCTGTGGTGTCGGCTTTTTCCTTTTTGAATTTCAGGAAGTAGAGGGCTGCGCCGCCGCCCAGCAGCACCACCACAAAGAACACCACAAGGCCGCCCATGCCGCTTGGCTTTTCCTCCTGCGGCTTTTCTTCCTCCGGCTGGGGTTTAGGCTCCGGCCCGTTGCAGGCGGTCAGGTTGTTTTTACAGACCGGGCAGGCCGTATTGACGGCCCCGGCTTGACACTTGGCCGTACAGTTGCAGACCTCCGGCTCTTTTTTCCCGTCCTCCAACAAGGCTTGCAGGTCGGCGTCGTCCACTTGGTTGAGGAAATGCACCGCCGTTTCCTTGTCCTCGTTGGCCCGGTCGATCAGGATATAAAAATAATTCCCGGCCTTGGTGGTGACGGTGATAAGCTGCTTATCCCCGAAAAAATCATCCACCAGCGTAGCGTTGCCCTGCGGGGTGACGGGTACGCCCACCGGCTCCATGCCGCCGGTGGTAGGTTCTTCGGTTTCCTCCGGCACTTCTGCGGGGGCCTCGGTGGTTTCCGGCAGCGGCACAGGGTCAGGGTCAGCGCCCCCGGCGTAGGCGGTAACGGTCGTGGTCGCCATGCAGAGCGCAGCGGCCACAGCCAGCGTCAAGGTGCGGAACAGTTTAGATTTCTTCATGGGCGCTGTCCTCCTGTTCAAAGTCCGGGATCGGGGCCGGGGCCGCCTGCAACGCGCCGCCGCGCACAAAGGCGGCGAACTCCTGCGGGGTCATGTTGAGGCCGCGCACAAGCTGGACGATCTGCAAGTTTTCCTGTTCGGTCTTGGCCGCTTCCAGCTCCCGAAGCTGCTTTTGCAGCTCCGCGATCTTGCCCTTGGTTTTCTCAATATCCTTTTCAATGCGCTCCAATTTGTTCATTGCCATAGTGATTTACTCCTTTCTGGCGTTTAAGGCAACCGCCCGTAACAATAAAAATGCTGCTGCCAGTAGCTTGAATTGAGGTTTGTGTAGGAAATGGGGTCTCCGCAGTGCAGCATGACCGAATTTCCCACATACAGCCCCACATGGGACATCCCGGCAGTGTCATAAGTGCCGACGAAAAATACAAGGTCGCCGGGCTTGGCCTGCTCCGGGGAAACGGGAGTGCAGATGTTGTAAAGCCCCTGCGCCGTCTGGCGTCCCACATTCCAGCCGGAATGATTGATAACCCAGCTAATGAAGCCGGAACAATCAAAGCTGGTGCTTGGGGAGCTGCCGCCCCACACATAGGGATAGCCCACATACTTTTCCGCCTCGGCGATCATGGCGGCAAAGGCTTCGTCCTTTAGCGCCTCCGGGGGGATTTCATAGTAGGTCGGCTCTTTCGGGGTGGAGGCGTGGGGATAGCTGCCGTTGGGGAACAGGTCTGGCCGGTTGCCCAAAGTCTGCATATAGGCAGCATAAAAGCCCATCTGTTCCTCGGTGAGAATGTAGATGGGCAGGTGGGACAGGTCAAAGTTTTCCAGCTTCACATTGCAGATGTAGTAAGTGTAGGGTACTTCCACGGTGTAGGTGTTTCCCTCGCTGTCCGTCCTCGTTTCGGTGCGGTAGCGGGTTTCCGTTTCGATGGTCTGGGTCAGGATGTACTGTTTTTCAAAGAGCATAGCAAGATCGCCCTGTACCTCCCCCAAAGTGAACACGCCGTTATGCAGCGCGGAGAGGATGGAGGTCAGCACATAGGGGTCATGCTTGATCTCGTCCAGATCGAAACGGTATTCGTCATAACCGGGGTGCAGGCTTTCGTAGTTGTCAAGTTCGTGCTGCAAGTCTGCTTCCAGCGCGCCATAGGCGGCTTCGGCTCCCAGCATATCGCTGTCCTCGGAGAGATAGGAGGTGGCGGCAAGGCCCGTCCCGGTGCTGCCAAACATGGCGGTGCAGGATTGCAAGCCGCCCATCACCAGCAGGAGCATAAGGCCTACGCCGCCGACGATCAGCGCCCCTTTCCAGTGCCGGGCGGCAAAGGACGCGGCCTGTCTGCTTTTCTCTGCGGCTTTCTTGGCTGCGGCAGCCGTGGTCTTGGCGGTGCTTGCCGCCCCCTGTGCGGTCTGGCCCGCCGCCCTTGCTGCCTTGGCATATTCCCGCTTGATGTGCTGTTTCTGCCAGAAGCGGGAAACGGGGTTCTTGGTCGCCTGCGCCAGCTCCGGGTTGTCCCGCAGGGATTTTTGATACGCAAACTCGGCGTTGGCGGCGATGGACTTTCGCTCGGCCTTGGCTGCGGCCCGGTAGGGTTTGAGCTTGTGGCGGTGGACGCCGCTGCGGATCATGCGGCCCGCCTGCCGTTCCGCCAGTTCCTCCCCCTTGTGGCCGCCCTCCACGCCCACATTTTCGTGTTCTACCTCATGGATTTTTCCGTGGAGGTAAAGCCCGGCTTCCTGTATGGGGCGGCTGGCCGGGTTTGGTTTGAGCTGGGGAGGGGATTTCTCCACCTTGTCAAAATACAGCCTGCTTTTGGCCTTGCCCTTGGCCTCGTCATAAACGGTTTCCTTGGTGACGACACGCTTTTTCGGCAAGGCTTCTTTGGCTGCTTCCAGCTGATCCGCCCGTTTTTCTGCCTTTTTGATATACGGGGCCAACTCCGGGGAGGCCCGTTCCTCGGCGGTAAACTGCAACCGGGAAACAGGGCCGGTGGCCTGCGCCACGGTTTCCCCGGCGTCCTTGGCCGCTTTCTTTGCCTTGTGGCGGTCGTGCAGTTCGTCCGCCCGTTCCAGTATTTTTTCCGCCGCGCCCTCCGGCTGGGCGGTGTATTCCTGCTCGGCCTCCCGGCTGGACACATTGACGCTTTCGCCGGTGGTCTGGTTATCCAGTGTCAGGCCGTCGCGGGTCATGTGCTGCGTTACCTTGTCGCGGGGTTTTAAGGGTTCCATATCCGATCACCTCCTTGCTGTCTGTTCCGGCAGCGCCCGGTTTCAATCTCTGCAATATAGCGCAGGATGGGGTACACCTGCGGGGGAACAACTGCGTTTCCCAAAGTCTTTAACCGCTTTGCCACATTCGCCGGTGGGTCGCTGATTAAGTACGGGATTTGCGCCGGTTCTTTGGCCCACATGGAATGTCCGTCCATCTCCGGGGGAATCCCATCAGCCATTCCACCCAGTCGGGATTCAGTTTCACATCCCCCGGCGGGCTGCCCAGCAGTTTGTAAACCGCCCATGACAGCCGCGCCGTCCATACGGTTCCGCTGGGATTGTATTTTCGGAAGCTCCCAGTCGGGGTCATCCGCACATCGACAGTTTTCCCCACATCCCCCGTGTCGCTGGCAAGGGGCGTGGGAAGCAGCATGGCCGATGATGAAAGTTCTTTTGCGCTCATGCCATGCGCCGACGGCGACAGCAGGAAGTACGAAAACCCTAACGGCGTAGCCTGCCTGCTCCAAGTCAAAAACCGTCTTGTCGAGCCCCAGATGGATGAAGCCAGCAACATTTTCTCCAAGCACCCAAGAGGGGTGCAGTTCCCGGATAACGCGGAGCATTTCGGGCCATAAATACCGTTCGTCCTCAAATCCCCGTTGTTTCCCGGCACTGGAAAAGGGCTGGCAGGGGAATCCCCCGGAAATAAGTGTGGTGGTTTCTCGTCCTGTTTTTTCAAAAAATGCCTCCTTTGTCACTGTGGTAATGTCCCGGAATTTTGGTACCTGCGGCCAGTGCTTTTTCAAAACTTCCATCGGGAAATCCGCCCATTCGCACTGGCATACGGTGGTAAACCCTGCGGCTTCCGCCGCAAGGTCGATCCCGCCGATCCCGGAAAACAGGCTGAAATGTGTTAAGGCGCTCATACCGTCGCCCCCTCGCCTAACCGGGTCGTCATGATCTGGTAGAGCTGGGTGTTTTTCGGGATGGGGTTCTTAAAGGGCAGGATCACATTTTCGTAAATGAGAAGCCCCTCGCCGGGTTCGGAATTGTCCCTGTCTCTTATACACATCTCCGAGCCCACGAGACGGACT
>ENA-OYAE01000349-OYAE01000349.1-human-gut-metagenome-genome-assembly--contig:-NODE-349-length-13449-cov-5.075631_pt1 | contig 13449 bp, 10 predicted proteins | sample MGYA00244512_ERZ652809 | MGnify/ENA primary metagenome ERZ652809 (study PRJEB26926, sample SAMN06164862) | human gut metagenome | biome: ENVO:00009003; feature: ENVO:2100002; material: ENVO:00002003...
TGAGGATGGAATTAATAATATTAAAGAAACTTTAAACTTAACAGATGTTAAGAACATTAAATCAAATGAAAAACCTTCAAAAGATGGAAATACATATACATGGAATGCGAAAGGAAATGATGTGTATTATGAAGGAACAGCCACAAAACAACTTCCAGTGTCTGTTAAGATTCGTTATGAATTAGATGGTCAAGAGATGTCTGCAAAAGATATGGAAGGTAAGTCTGGTCATTTGAAATTAACTATTTCTTTCACAAATAATTATTCAGAAGTTAAAAATATCAATGGCAAATCTATCGTAATTCACCCTAGTTATTTAGCTGGTGGTATGTTGAATATGAGTACTGGCAAGTTCTCAAATGTAAAATGTGAATCTGGTAAGATTGTTAATGATGGAACAAATGAAATGTTGGCATTTGCGAATATTCCAGGCTTGAATGAAACATTAAAATCTGCAGGTTTAGACAAAGTAAATAATCAATTAGGAATCAGTGATGATGTAACAGTAGAAGCGGATGTCAATGATTTTGATTTAGGATCTATAATGGTTGGCATGACAAATGAAATTGATTTGGCAAGTGAATTAGGTGAAATTGGTTCTGTATCTGAATTAACAGATGGCGTTAACCAATTAATTGAAGCCGACAATCAATTGATCGATGGATCAAAACAATTGTATGATGGAACAACTCAATTAAAAGAACAAGCCGCTCCGTTAACAGGTTCATCTGATCAGGTAAGACAATTATCTGCAGGTGCTATCCAATTAAATGATGGTGTTAAAGCCTTACAAACAGGTATTAGCCAATATACGGCTGGTGCTAGTGCAATCAATGAGGGTGTTGACCAGTTGTATGGTATTCCTCAAAATGTGGGTTTAATTCAATCTGCCGTTACAACTTCAACGGAGGAACAAGCAAGTTTAGTGGATGGTTCGCAAGCTGTTGCAGATGGGTTAGGACAATTATTAGATCAATTAAATGGATCTAATGTAACAGCATCAGTTAAAGAAATGAATACACTTTTAGATGGTTCTAAAACAAAACTACAAGGAATGGCTGATACTTTAGCTACAGATAAAAAAACTCTTGAAGATATGCAAACAGATTTAACCAATGCATCTACTAAATTATCTGGTTTGTCTAATTTAAAAAATGAATTGGATAATTTGGGTAATGAAATTGTAACTAAAGAAACACAGAATAATACTGCGATTGCAGACTATAATTCGAAGAAAAAAACAGTTAATGATGAAATCACTGCTATTAAAAATAGTATGAAGACTGAGATTGAAACATCTATTGGTACACTAAGTACAGCTAAAAAGGCATTAAATGATGCTGGCAAGACTGATGAAGCATATAGTATTCAAACTCAAATCGATGCATTGGAAGCAGAAAAAGCTAATGTAGATGCAATTAGTACAATTGAAGAATTATCTGAATTGCAGACTTTAACAGAGGAATTCAAAACATTAAATGATACTCTAGTAACTGTTCAATCTACTGTTTCAGAAATGAGTACATTAGTAAGTAAATCAATTAGCAATTTAGAAGGTTTAGCAACAGATGTTAATACAGCATTGACTACAATTGATACATTAAGTCAAACTTTATCTGGATCAACTAAAAAAGTTGAAGGTATGCAAACTATGCTTAACAGTTTAAAACCTGGAGTTACAGAACTATACAATGGAGCGTTAAAAATTAATGCTGGAGCAATTAACTTAGGAAATAAGTTGGGTGAACTACAAACTGCTTCAAAATCTGGTGTAGATAAAATCAAAGCTGGTACTACTCAATTAACATCAAACAATGCTACATTAAATGGTGGTGCTAGTGCATTATCACAGGCAACAGGAACACTTGCTGGACAGAGTGGAACATTCAATGAAATGGCTGATGGATTAGATACATTGGGTAAGGCATTTGAAACATTGAATGATGGTGCTAAACAATTGTATGAGGGTAACGAACAATTCAAATCTGAAGGATTGGATCAATTAAAAGAAAAGGTAGATTTAGGTGTTGGAGAACTTGAAACATTACAAAGTGTAATGGATGAAATCAAAGCTATGAACAAAGAATATGCTTCTTACTCTGGTGCTCCAGAAGGTGCTACAGTAACTAGTCGCTACGTATTCCGTACTAAGGAAGAAAGTTCTAAATAGTTTATAAAGGTATTCTTCGGAATGCCTTTTTAATTTGATATTCTTTTGTTGGCGTGTTAAAATAAAGAGGAATTTATATGGGGGTATATAATCATGAAACATATTAATACAGTAGATACTCGTAACTTGTGTGAAAGCGCAAAAAATGGTGGATGTGGAGAATGCCAAACTTCTTGCCAATCAGCTTGTAAAACCAGCTGCGGAATCGCTAACCAAGCTTGCGAAAATAATAAAGAAAGTAAGTAATTAAGAAATGCCGAAGTGATTCGGCATTTTTAATGCCGCCTTTAAGGCAGCATTTTTTAAATTTGAGGGAGGAAAAATACATGATTCATCAATATAAAATGTTTGATCAGAATATTGTATTGGATATTTGTTCAGGAAGCATTCATGTGGTAGATGAAATTGCTTATGATATGATTGCTGAATTTTTAGATAAAGATAAAAATACCTTGGTTTTAGAAATGAAGGAGAAATATCCTAGTGTTGAAACATCTGAATTAGAAGAATGTTACGACCAGATTTTAGAATTAAAAGAACAAGGTCGTTTATTTAGTGAAGATACATATGAACCTATGGCAGGACAGTTAAAGGCTAAGACAAGTGGTGTTATTAAAGCTTTATGTCTTCATATTGCCCATACTTGTAACTTGAATTGCTCGTATTGTTTTGCCAGCCAAGGAAAATACCATGGGGACCGTGCATTAATGAGTTTTGAAACGGGAAAACGAGCTCTTGATTTCTTGGTGGAAAATTCAGGAACACGCAGAAACTTAGAAGTGGATTTCTTTGGTGGAGAGCCACTAATGAACTTTGATGTGGTTAAACAATTAGTTGAGTATGCTCGTAGTATTGAAAAAGATGCTGGAAAGAATTTCCGTTTTACACTAACGACAAATGGTATGTTGATTGATGATGACGTAATTGAATTTGCGAACAAAGAAATGAGCAATGTTGTATTAAGCTTAGATGGACGTAAAGAAGTTCATGACCGTTATCGTGTGGATTATTCTGGTAAGGGAAGTTTTGATACAATCGTTCCTAAATTCCAAAAGTTAGTAAAGGCTCGTGAAGGTAAAAATTACTATATGCGTGGTACTTTTACTCATGCCAATCCAGACTTCTTAAAAGATGTGCAACAAATGTTAGACTTAGGTTTTAGAGAATTAAGTATGGAACCTGTTGTTGCCAAGTCAGATGATCCTTCTGCACTAACTGAAGCGGATCGTGAATTTGTTATGAAACAATATGAAGATTTAGCGAAGTTGATGTTGGAATATGATGAGAAGAAAGATCCATTTACTTTCTATCACTATATGATTGATTTAAAAGGTGGACCATGTATTTATAAACGTATTTCAGGATGTGGTTCAGGAACTGAATATATGGCCGTAACACCATGGGGAGATTTATATCCTTGTCACCAATTTGTAGGAGAAGAAGCCTTTAAATTAGGAGACATTTATACGGGTGTCACAAACAAAAAGATTCAGGATGAATTTGCATCATGTAACGTATATGCACGTAAAGAATGTGCAGATTGCTGGGCAAGACTTTATTGTTCTGGAGGATGTGCAGCCAATGCATACCATGCGACAGGATCTGTCAAAGGTGTATATAAAGAGGGTTGTGAACTATTCTGTAAACGACTAGAGTGTGCCCTTGCCGTAGCTATTATTCGTGATATGAAAGAAAATAATCATGAAGACGCCGATTGTTAGTTTTCTAAAATCATATCAAGAAAAATCACCTGTAAGAATGCATATGCCAGGCCATAAAGGCGCTGGCATTCTTGGTTTTGAAGGAATGGATCTTACAGAAATTTATGGAGCTGATGAATTGTTTGCGGCAGAGGGAATCATTAAGGAAAGTGAACAAAATGCTTCAAACTTATTTGGCTGTCCAACCTATTATTCAACGCAAGGCTCTACTTTATGCATTCAAACGATGTGCACGATATTATGCCAAGATGCCAAAAGTAAAGGCAAGAAGCCTAAAATTCTTGCAGGAAGAAATGCGCATCGAAGTTTTATTCATGCGGCTGCACTATTAGATTTTGAGATTGAATGGTTATATGGAAATAGTGATTATTTATCTTGTAAGATACATGCAGAGGATTTAGAAAAGGCGATTATTGAAAGTCTTCCAACGGCTGTATATCTGACCAATCCAGACTATTTAGGAAATCTTTTGGATATTAAGTCTTTAGCTAGTGTATGTAAAAAACATAATGTACTACTCGCCATCGATAATGCGCATGGTGCATATCTTCGTTTTCTAAAAGATTCTTTATACCCTATTGATTTGGGTGCTGATCTATGTTGTGATTCGGCCCATAAAACACTGCCTGTACTTACAGGGGGAGCTTATCTTCATTTAAGTGATTCTTTGAATCAAGTATGGAAAAATGACGTTAAACATTTTATGGAATACTTTTCTTCTACAAGTCCATCCTATTTGATTATGGCATCTTTAGATGCGGCAAATGAGGTGTTGGATACTACGTTTAAAAACTCTTTGTTTGAATGTATTCAAAGAGTTGATGGATTAAAGAATACGTTGGTTCAACATGGATACACGATTTTATCTGGTGAACCCATGAAGATTACGATTTCAACAAAAGAGTTTGGCTATACTGGAAATGAAATCGCAAATCTTTTAATGGAATGTGATATCTATCCTGAATTCTATGATTCAGACTATATTGTATTAATGCCATCTCCATATAATACGAAGGATGATTTAAAACGATTAGAGACATGTTTATGTGGAATTGAAGGAAAGCCCATTTTAGTAAATAAACCACCAAAATTAGAACAATCTAAAAAAGCCATGAATGTGCGTCAAGCTTTATTTTCGTCAAGCATAACATTGGATGTATCTAAATCATTAGGACAAGTATGCTCCAGTGTGACTGTATCTTGTCCTCCTGCGATTCTTCCAGTGATTCCAGGAGAAGTGATTAGTGAGTCTTCTATTGAAGTCATGAAATATTATGGTATTGAAACCATACGAGTTGTCAAAGAATGACAACTCTTTTCTTTTGTGTATGTGAAACCGCTAACAATTGAAGTATAATAAAATAAGAAATAAACATACGAAAAGGAGGAGAATCATATGTTTGACAAATTGTTTGAACCCATACAGATTCGTGGTATGGAATTAAGAAATCGTGTTGTCATGTCTGCGATGGGAACACATGAAAGTGCGGAAAGTGAAGATGGAAAGAGTGTTACAGATAAGCTGATTGCGTATCATGTGGCTCGTGCAAAAGGTGGAAATGGATTAAATACAATTGAAGTTACAAGTGTTGATGCGGCCAGTGCACCTTTTGGATTTTTGTCTATTGCCGACGATAAATATATTTCTGGATTTAAAAAGTTAAATGATGCCGTGCATGAAGCTGGAGGAAAAACTTGCATTCAATTATGGCAAGGTGGATTAGCCGTAGCTTCAGATCAAACGGCTCAAATTTTAGTGCCCAATGACTTACCATTAAGTCCACAATATACAGTGCCAGCTATCACAAATGAAAGATTACTCGATATAATAGATAAGTTTGGCCAAGCTGCAAAACGTGCAGTAGAAGCTGGATTTGATTGTTTAGAATTCCATTGTGCACATAACTATTTACCACACTCTATGCTTTCAGGTGGAATTAACCATCGAAGTGATGAGTGGGGTGGCTCTTTTGAAAACCGTAAGAAATTCCCATTGGAATGTATTAAATCGATTCGTGCCAATATGCCAGAAGATATGCCACTATTCATGCGTGTAGATTGTCATGATGACATGTTAGATGGTGGATTAACGGTTGAAGAAGTGATTGAATTCTGTAAAGATGCTAAAGAATTAGGTGTTGATGTATTAAATATTAGTCGTGGAAATATATTAACGGCAGCTACATTATATGAAGTGGCACCAGTTGATATTGAAAATGGATTTAACGTAGAAGATGCTGCACGCATTCGAAAAGAAACGGGTATGTTGACAATGCCTTGTGGACGTATCAATACGCCTGAATTTGCCGAAAAAATCTTAGAAGATGACAAGGCCGATTTAGTTGTCATGGCACGTGCTCAACTTGCCGACGCTAATTTCTGTAACAAGGCTAGAGCTGGTAAAGTCAATCAAATTCGCTATTGTATTGGATGTAACCAAGGCTGCTATGACTCATTCTGTGCATCCTTATATAATCCAGCGATTAAACACATTACTTGTATGCGAAATCCGGGATTATTAGAAGAGGAAACATTAGGCTTAAAACCAGGATCTGCTTCTAAAAAAGTTGTCATCTTAGGTGGTGGAATTGCAGGTATGGAAGCAGCTCTAGATTTAAAAGAAACAGGCAATACACCAATTTTATTTGAAAAGAGTGAAAGTCTTGGTGGACAATTCTTATTGGCCGGGGCTATTTCAGCTAAAAAAGACTTTAAGAATGCGGTAGATAAAATGATTTTGGATGTTCAAAAATCTGGAATTGAGGTGCACTTAAATACTGTTGTTACTAAGGAAATGCTAGAAGAAATTAAGCCGGATGCACTCATTGTTGCGATTGGGTCAAGTCCGTTTGTACTTTCAATTGAAGGTAGTGAAAGAGCTATTGTTGCACATGATGTATTGAGTGAAAAAGTAGAAGTGCCAGGTGAAAACGTTGTCATTATTGGTGGTGGTCTTGTTGGTTTTGAAACCGCTGAATTCTTGGCTGCCAGACAAAAGAAAGTTACTGTTTTAGAAATGAAAGAAAAAGCTTTACAGGATCTAGGTCCATTACGTCAAATTACAGCGCAGTTTGTGATGGCACAAATGCCAATCACAATTGAGACAAGTGCCACTGTAGAACGAATTGATGATCATGCAGTTGTTGCCAGTGGCAAAGAATATCCATATGATAGTGTCATTATGGCTGTTGGTTCAAAGGCAAACGACACAAGTATGTATGCAGATTTAGATATTCCTACATATATCGTTGGTGACTGCAAGAAAGCAGGTGTTGCTTTAGATGCATTTAAAGATGCTTATCATGCAGTATTAGAAATTAATAAGTAGGTAGCGATATGACAACTTTATTTGATGAACTTAAAATTGGTTCAATGATATTGAAAAACCGTACCTTTATGGCTCCTATGTCTTTAGGGTATGGAGATCAAACGGGAATCCCAACACTACAAGAACAGGCATATTGGCTTGAAAGAGCTAAAGGAGAAGTAGGATGTATTATTACGGATGCGACTAGTGTTGACCCTAATACACCTTATTTAGGAAATACGCTATGTTTTAGAAGTGAAGAAAGCATTTTGGAATATAAGAAGTTTACGGATAAGATCCATGCATATGGAACAAAAATTATTCCTCAAATTACACATCCAGGGCCAGAAAGTATCTCTTCATTCTTTGGGGTTACACCAATTTCTAGTAGTGGCTATTTAAATTCGATGTACCAACAAACTCGTGAATTAAAAATAGAAGAAATTCCAAACATTATTTCCATGTATGCAAATACTTCTTATCAGGCAAAACAGGCTGGTTTTGATGGAATTGAACTGCATTGTGCTCACGGCTATATGCTTCTAGGCTCTTTCTTGAGTCCTTTAAAAAATAAGCGAACAGATGAATATGGTGGCAATCTAATGCATCGTGCACGCTTATTATTTGAAGTGGTAGAAGCGATTAAATCAAAATGTGGAGATGATTTTCCAATTATTTTAAGAATGTCTGGATCTGAGAAGATTCCAGGTGGAAATACAATTGAAGATACACTTCAATTGATACCTGAATTAGAAAAAAGAGGTGTTGATGCCTTTGAAATTTCGGGTGGATCTCAATATGAATTGCCAAACAAAATTATGCCAAGTCATGGAGAAGAGTGTGCAACCAATTTGAAAGAAGCTTTAAGAATCAAAGAAATCAGTCACGTACCCGTATTGTTGGTGGGAAAGATTAATGAAGCGAAATTGGCTCGTTCTTTAGTGGAGGAAGAGAAAGTCGATGGTATTGTACTAGGTCGTGCTTTACTTGCAGATCCAGATTTTGTCAAGAAGGCAAAAGAACATAAAGATGCACAAATTGCACCTTGTACAGGATGTCTTGCAGGATGTGTTGGACAACAAACAAAGCGGTTATATGGAACTTGCGTGATTAATCCATTCTGTGGTCATGAAATGGAAATAAAGATAGAACCAACTGTTTCGAATAAAAAAATTATGATTGTAGGTGGCGGAATCGGTGGATTAAGCACTGCAAGAATGTGTTCTTTAAGAGGACTTGATGTAGAAGTTTTTGAAAAAAGTGATGTGTTAGGTGGACAGATCAATCTTGCTAGCAAGATTACACCGAAAAAAGAAATGCATAAATGGATTGATTATTTAGAAAATGAATGTCAAAGATTGCATATTCCAGTTCATTTAAATCATGAAGTGAAAGTGAATGATGTACATAATTTTGATGTGATTCTAGTATGTAATGGTTCTATTCCAAATAAACCAAATGGAGATGCCTATACAGCACATGATATTTTAGGTGATAAAGTCGATGTGCATGGAAATATCCTTGTCGTAGGTGGAGGCATGGTTGGCGTTGAGGCAAGTGAATATATTTGTGAAAAGCACCCGGATGCACATGTTATAATTTTGGAAATGAAAAAGAATATTGGTGATGGAGAATCTCCGGCAAACTTAGTTTCTACAATGACTCGTATTCAAAGTCTACCAATCAAGGCACTAACAGAAACAAAACTTGTATCAGTAGAAGATGGTGTTAAGGTTGAAAAAGGTGGAGAAACACAAAATTTAGGAAAATTTGACTTTATCGTATATGCGACAGGCTCAAAACCAGACCCAAGTCTATATGAAGCTATTAGAGAAACGGGAAAAGAAACATACTTATTTGGTGATGCATCATGTGTAGCACAAGCTTTGGAAGCAGTTCGTGATGGCGTAAATATTGCATTAAAACTATAAGAAAAGAAGTGAAGTCTTAATTGGCTTCACTTTTAAATTGATCAATATATTTTTGTACAGAATTTGTCATTTCTTTTGAAAAATCCGAATTGTATTTTCGTTTACAGAAAGCTGTTGCCCATTCGTTTAATGTTTTATTTCCAGCTTTATATTCATACATATTTTTTAATTCCTGTTGGTCTTTTCTATGATATTGATCAACACAAACAATATCTTCTAATTGACAACGTTTTGATTTTTGTCTTTTAAAATGATCCTCTGCAGGATATCCAAGTACTAACATGCATACAGGGACTACATACTCACTTAGATTTAATAATTCTCTATGTAAATCATGCTGCTCTAAAATATCACCTATGTAACAAGATCCGATTTCTAAACTTTCGGCAGCTACAACCGCATTTTGTGCGGCAATGGTCGCATCTGTTGTGGCTAGTAATAAATCGCCTACGCCTGGTTTTCTAGGACTGCAATTTTCATAATTAAATAAATCATACCATTTCTGAAAATCAACACAGAAAATTAAAACCATTTTAGCCTGATTAATAAAAGATTGATTATCACACGTTTTAGATAGCGTTTCTTGTAGTTTCTTATCTTGTACATCAATGATTGTATACATTTGTTGGTTTCCTGCACTCGGTGCCTGCATGCAAACTTCTAATATCAATTTTCTTTTTTCTTGGGATATTTCTTTATCTTTAAAAATGCGACAAGATTTGCGGTCAAATAAACTTTGAATAATTGGATTCATCATAAATCCCCTTTCTTTTTGAAAATATTTTACTACAGATATGCTATTATTTAAGTATGAAACTCAAAGAAATTAAGAAAAATGCACATAAAAATGTAAAAACTCACTATGCGACCTATTTAGTGTTATGTCTTGCAGCAGTACTTATGGGAAGTGAATTTAGTTCGACTTTATCCCTTTTAAAACAAGATAATGCCAAGAGAGTTTCAGGCCTATTAATGCACTCTTCTTTTGTGAAGTCGATGACATTTTTACTTCCTGAAGACGTCTTTGGTACGACCAACGGTGTATTTGCACATGTGGTAAATGGAATTACTTCAGGATCCTTTGTGAAGACACTATTTTTAGGTTTATCTACCATTGTTCATTCAAAAGATATTGCGGGTATTTGTTTTGTCGTGATGGGTTTATGCATATCTGTGTTTTATAGAGTGTATATTGTGAATGTATTGCCAGTCATCAATCGCAGACTATTTTTGGAAGGAAGAGTTTATGCAAAACTTCCACTTGATCGATTGGTTTATTTAATGCGAATTCGTAAACAGATGAATGTTGCGTTTGTGAGGTTAGTGAAATCTATGATTTTAATAATTATGAACTTTACTGCGATAGGAGGCGTCTACTTTTACTATGTGTATTTCTTAGTGGATTATATCTTAGCTGAAAATCCGACGATATCTTTAAAAGATGCACTTTCTTTATCTCGAAATATGATGAAGGGACATAAGTTGGAATGTTTTAAATGGCAATTTTCAATGGCTGGATGGTACATTCTGGATGTTTGTACATTTGGGATTAGTGCTATATTTTATTCGAATATGTATCGTATGGCTGTGATGAGTGAATTTTATACACTAAGAAGAAAAGAATTTCAAAGTGCTATCTTAAATGATACGTATTTATTTGAAAAACCAAGCAGTGCTTTGATGCGTAATACGTATTCGGATGTAATTGCGGCATTGAATGCGAAAAATCCAATAGAAAATGCGTATACGGGCGTAAAAAAATTCTTGTGTGATAATTTTGGGATCATCTTTCATTTGAGTTCAAAAGAAAAACAATATGAAAGATATACCTATAATAAAATGGAAGCTGAAACTATGATTACCGAAGTGTATTTATTATGTTATCCAGTAAGGCTATCTCCAATTGAAGAGTAGTATAAGAAGTCAAATCTTCGTGTTTTACATCCAAATCGAAATTATACAGTAACATCTATTTTAGTCTGTTTCTTCTTTATGTGTTTTGTCGGATGGATCTGGGAAGTGAGTCTATCTATGATTAGCTATGGATGTTTTGTGAATCGCGGAGTTTTACATGGTCCGTGGATTCCTATTTATGGTTTTGGCTGTGTTTTAATTTTACTTTTATTAAAACGATTTAGAATGCGCCCCAAAGTTGAATTTAGTATGGCCGTACTTCTTTGTGGATGTATTGAATACTTTACTGGTTTCTTTTTAGAGCTTACGCATAATGGTCAAAAATGGTGGGATTATACAGGCTACTTCTTAAATCTTCATGGAAGAATTTGTGCGGAAGGCTTATTGGTGTTTGGCATTGGTGGTATGGCTTTTGTCTATTTGATTGCGCCATTAATTGATAACTGGGTTAAAGAACACTTAAATAAAAAATTATCTGCGGCATGTTTGGTTTTACTTCTTTTATTTGGTGCAGATGTTGTTTATTCGCACTTTGAACCTAATGTAGGAGAAGGTGTGACTCAATGATAAAAAAGTAAAATGGAAATCAAATCAAGATGATTGCGATCATTGCGATGTTTATGGATCATTTCGCAACTACATTTTATCCGAATTATGAAAAGTATTGGTGGCTTTTATTGATTCATTTAATTGGACGAGTGGCAGCACCTATCATGTGGTTTATGGTGGTTGAAGGCTATACGCATACGCATAGTTTAAAGAAGTACTTAGAAAGATTATTGATTTTTTCAATTATCGCTCACTTTGCGTATAACTTCTGTTTTGGCATTTCTTTGATTCCTTTAAAAGATTCTTTATTAAATCAGACAAGTATTATATGGCCATTATTCTTGTCGGTGATTGGTTTATGGGTGGAAGATCAAGAATGGAAAGAAGCAAAGAAGATAGGTTGTATTCTAATTCTTTGTTTGTTGGCATTTCCAAGTGATTGGTCATGCTTTCCCATTCTTTGTACAAACCACATTTATAAAAATCAAGGCAATCTAAAAAAACAAGTACTCGGTATGGCCTTATATATTTCTATGTATGCAATGGTCTATTGTTTATGTATTGATGTAGTTTATGGTTTGTTGCAGTTCGGAATTGTTTTAGTATATCCGATTATGTCTTTATATGATGGAACAAGAGGAAAGAGTACATTTATGAAATGGTTTTTTTATTGGTTCTATGTGGGACATTTAGTTTTATGTGGATTGATTCGTGTAATGATGTAGAGGGAAAAATGAAAATATTAATTTTTGGGATGTGTAACATTGGAAAGAGCACTGTTGGTGAGTTCTTGGCAAGGAAATTAGGTTACGACTTTATCGATATGGATGCGAAAATCAAAGAAAAGTATGGAACAATGCTTGGTTTTCAAGATGAATATAGTGATCAATATGAACGTGATGAATTGCGTGCAGAAATGATTTCATCTTGGATCAAAGAAAATGAAAATGTAGTCATTGCCCTAAGTCCTATTGCGTATTTAGATGCATATGAAGATTTCTTTGAAGATTCAGATATTATTTGTTTCGACTTAACAGATCGAACTGAAAATGTTTTTAAACGCTTGGAATTTACGGATGATAATGACAATCTTTTGCACATCCCTCAATCGTATCTAAATAAGCATAAGGCATATTATATGAGTGAAATATGGCGGATTTTGATTATTTCCATACTTTATATGCATCCAAAATGGATTCGATTTCAATGGATGGTAAAAGTTTAGATGGAATTGTTGAGGATATATGCAAGAAATATAAATTAGTCTAAGATTGTGATATAATCAATGGGCAAGTAAAAACATACATGACAGGGGTGCAAATGCTGAGAAAAACCCTTATTACCTGATCTGGTTAATTCTAGCGTAGGGAGTCATATCGATTGATGGTGGCACTCTAGGGTGCCTTTTTTATTTGGAAAGGAGCTAGTGAATGAAGAAAAATCGTAGAATTGTCATGCCGTTGCTTGTGTTTATTCTAGTGATTGGTGGCTGGGAATTATATGTGCGTGTATTTGATATTTCACTTTATATTTTGCCAAGTCCATCAAAAATTATCAGTGCACTTATTGAGAATTTTGATATTCTAATGCAACATTCGCTTGTTACGTTGCAAGAATCAATCTTAGGATTGTTGATTAGTACTTTCTTTGCGATACTTATTTCAATTTGTATGGATCTATCCAAAACATTTAAGACAAGTGTTTATCCATATTTGATTGTGACACAAACCGTTCCTATTATGGTTTTAGGGCCTTTGTTTTCAATTTGGTTTGGATTTGATTTGTTGCCCAAAGTGTTAATTGTCATATTTATGTGCTGTCTCTTATACACATCTCCGAGCCCACGAGACGGACTCC
>ENA-OYAE01000377-OYAE01000377.1-human-gut-metagenome-genome-assembly--contig:-NODE-377-length-13061-cov-4.430724_pt1 | contig 13061 bp, 8 predicted proteins | sample MGYA00244512_ERZ652809 | MGnify/ENA primary metagenome ERZ652809 (study PRJEB26926, sample SAMN06164862) | human gut metagenome | biome: ENVO:00009003; feature: ENVO:2100002; material: ENVO:00002003...
TAGGAGTCCGTCTCGTGGGCTCGGAGATGTGTATAAGAGACAGGCCGAACGGAATGCCATCAACGCTCCCATCCAGGGAAGTGCCGCCGACATCATAAAAGTAGCCATGGCACACATCTATCAGCGCTTCCAAGCTTACAATCTGAAAGCAAAGATGATTTTACAGGTCCATGACGAACTAAATTTCAGCGTTCCAGAGGCAGAAAAAGAGCTTGTACAGAAAATCGTAATCGAAGAGATGGAGCAGGCATATCGCATGTACGTACCCCTGAAAGCCGATTGTGGGTGGGGAAACAACTGGTTGCAGGCACACTAAACAGCCCAATAACTTTATTTAACTTACAATCAGAAAGCAACAGAAGCAATCCTTTCCAAATACAGTTTGCTCATCAGAATATCCGGCAACCTCGCTGCCGGATATTTTTTATTCACCAATCTTGCCAAAAGGAAAGCATACCGGAACCCTCACTACTGACATATTGATAAAATTTAATCCGATATTTATATTTATGTCAATTTAATACGTACCTTTGCAGCGAAATCAATGACATATTGATAGAAAATAGAAAGTTAAACTAAAAAAGACATAAAACCATGAAAGCAAAAGTATCTTTAAAAACAGTGATTGTTTCAGCACTTCTCTTAGTTTGCGGATTAAATGCCTCAGCCGACAATAAGAGCAACCTCATTTACAATTCGGAAGAAGTAAATGGCATGAAGGTGGCAGAGACCGTATACAAGATGGACGGAAACACGCTTGCCAACTATATGAAGTACAATTATAAGTACGACGACCAGAACCGCATGACGGAAAGCGAAGCCCTGAAATGGAACAGCACCAAGAATACATGGGGCAAGGACATGTGCATCCGCTATGCATACCAAGGCAAGACGATGACTACCACATACTACAAATGGAACAACAAGAAAGGCGAATACATACTGGTTCCCGAGATGACAGTAATCATGGACAACCCTAACATGTAATTGACAAACTCTCTCTTAAAGTAAGAAATCTTATTCCTAACAACAATAACCGAAACCTTTCATAAAAGAGCCGGAATGATTCGCACATTCCGGCTCTTTTATTATATCTTGAAAAACAAATCCTTTCCGTCAGATACCAATAACCTTACACGATTAGTATCCTGGATTGTTTTCTATAATGGCACTGTTTGTATCAATCTCACTTTGGGGAAGCGGCCAAAGTTCATCCTTTCCTTTGATATACTTCATCGTGTTATACACACGGAGATTCAGTGCTTTCCCATCCCAAGAACTACCTTCTGAATATGCCGGATGCCAGTTGTCATCAAATGAAGGCTTGGCATTGGACATAAGCCCTTTTTGATTGGGAGCATAAATCTTACCTGTCATCACTGTAGAAGCCATACCCCAACGACGGAGATCAAACCAACGAAAACCTTCATTACAAAGTTCAACAGTACGTTCGTAACGTAATGCCTTTCGGAGTCCGCTCTGCGAAGTAACTACCACATCGGGCATTCCTACACGATTACGAATTATATTGATGTCCGTTCGTGCTAACTCCAGATTGCCATCAGCCATTTCAATATTGGCTTCTGCCTCTATTAGATAAACCTCTGCTAAACGCATCAAGCCGCAATTAAGATCACTGGTTTCATGGTTGGAGATTGCAGCTCTTTCCAACTCGGCTATATCCAAATATTTCCTCCAGAGATATCCAGCAGGACCTTTAGTGCCATTGGCACCGTATACGCCCTTGGTTCCCTGTGACTCCATGTTTGTCACGTCCTTGCCCGTGCTATAGTCGTGAATCTTTTTACTGGTAGTGGAAGTCTGGAATTCTAGATTGAATATGCGTGAACCAGGTCGCAAACAGAAAAGATCCAGACGAGGGTCCCGGTTTTGCCAAGGGTTCTGCCAGTCATACAGAGAAGATTCCGTAATCGATTTGCCATCCTTGCATTGAAACATATCAACAAATGTTTGTGTAGGACCAAAATAGGCGCATCCTCCCAGTGTACGTGGAGCCATGTAATATGCCTCCTTGGTTTTATTACTGGATATTACCGCATCATACTGCACGGACCAGAGCCACTCATTGCTTGCCTCACCGTCATAACCAAACAGAGCCGTCTGACCGGTTGGCTCTCCTGCCTCATGACTTTCTCCACAATACTGTGTATTGATGGATTCCAATTCAAAGCCTGCCTCCTTAGCCAAATTCAAGGCTTGTTTGGCCGAACTGGCAGCCAAGTCATACTTTTTCCAATTCAAGGCAATACGGGCACGTAACGCATACGCTGCTACCCGTCCGATGCGTGCACTGCCATAGCTTTCTGCTTTATGGCGGAGTGGAAGGTTAGCCAAACACTCGTCGCTAAGATCCGAAAGCAGATTCTCTACAATGGTCTCTCTCGGTGTACGTGGGGTCTGGCTGTCATTTATACCCGCTGTGTGGACCACATACGGCAAGTCTCCATAGTGCTGGCAAGCTTGATCATAACAGAATGCCCGTATGCACAGCAGCTCTGCCCGTATACTCTCTATATCCGTATCAGAGGCTGTGCCACGCAGATTATCCAGCGCATCGAGAAGCTGGTTGATACGTGCCACGGTCTTATACACGCAATTATAAAGCTTGTTTGCCACCGCGTTTTCAGCAGAAGCTCCGGAGGTGATTAATTCCGTATACATAGCCGTGTTGACACGTGTAGCACCAATATCGGTAATATTGTCTGTCACCTTCCACCAGGTGGTGGTGCTGGCACTATAAGCTGTCAGAGATGAGTAAACAGCGTTCAAACCGAAATTCGCCTCTTCCATACTCGAAGGATAAGAGGCAGAAGACGGTGAAGTGAGTGGTTCAAGGTCGAGTGAACAAGCACCGAGACCTAATAGAGACAGCGAAAGGAGTGCTGTATAAATATTGTTTCGTTTCATATCATTTTTTCTTTTTATGTCTTCTTGAATACAGACGGTTTCCCTATTCCGGCTAATCAGAATTTGATGTCAACGCCAAAAGTGAAGGCTTTCGTCTGGGGATAATTGTTTGCCGCACCCAGAGATACCCCATCTGTTGCTGATGCGTTATAGTTGACTTCGGGGTCATAGCCATCCCAAAAGTCAGTAAAAGTCAAGAGATTCTCAGCATTGGCATAAATGTAGGCAGACTTCAGTCCGATGGCTTTCATCCATTTGGAGGGCAGGTCGTAACCCAGCTGCAGGTTCTTCAGACGCAGGTAAGCGGCACTCTTCATCCAGAAGGATGATGTATAGGTGTTGTTACTGCTCTTATAAGAGAGGCGAGGCGTGGATGCATCATGATTCTGCTCCGTCCAATAGTCAAGGTGTTCCTTGCGGTAGGTTCCTCCCTGATAGCAAGGCATCACATAGTAGGAATTGAGATAACCGTCGGCCTTGCCAACTCCTTGCAAGAAAGCCGAAAGACGAATTCCTTTGTATCCCACTCCTAAATTAAAGCTATAACTATAGCGTGGAACTGTACTTCCGATAATCGTCTTGTCATCTGTAGTAATTTTGTTGTCTCCGCTGACATTCCGGTATTTCAGGTCACCGGGATATACGGTTGTACCGAATTGGGGACAGTTGGCATTGATTTCGTCCGCTTCTTCTTGTGAATTGATGAAACCGTCGCATATCAATCCGTAAATGGAGTTAATGGAAGACCCCTCTTGGTTACGAATATCACCGCTTGTGCTGCTTGTGCCCCGCATGTCGGTGATGGTGTTTTTCACGTCGCTCAGCGTAAGGGCGGCATCCAGCGAAAAGTCCCTCGTCAGCTTCTTGCTGTAGCCTACGCTTAGCTCCCATCCCTGGTTTCTTACCTTGCCGGCATTCTGGAAGGGAGCACCCATACCAATGTGGTTGGGGATGTCCAGCTTCATCAGGATACCATCCGTTATCTTCCTATACCAGTCGGCAGTGATGTTGATACAGCCGAACAGTGAAAGATCTATGCCTAAGTCAGTCATGGTAGAAGTCTCCCATGTAAGGTCCCTATTGGAGAGCGAGGTAACAGCAGAGGTCGTGTAAAGATTACCTCCCATAGATATAGAGCCCGTAGAGAGTTGCTGAGTAGTGGGATAATAGGAACTTCCGATATTCTGGTTGCCCAGTTTGCCCCAAGAGGCACGTAATTTCAGATTATCCACTCTATCGCGTATAGATTCCATAAAGGGTTCCTCGCTGATGCGCCATGCTGCAGAGAATGAAGGGAACACGCCATATCGGTTACCCTCTGCAAATCTGGAAGAACCGTCGGTACGGATATTGGCCTCCACAAGGTAGCGTTCCTTGTAGTTGTAATTCAAGCGGCCAAAGAAGGAGTTGATGGCCCATTGGTACTCCCCTCCTCCATTGTTCATGTTCTCAATGTTACCGGCATCAATTTGGTCATATTGAGGGAAGTTGAATACTTGACGATAGGCAGAAAGAGTCTTTTCTGTATAGATCTGACACTCCATACCTGCCATTACTTTGAAGTAGTGGTCATCCAGCTGTTTCTCATAGTTGGTCAGTGCCTGTGTGTTCCAGTAGAAGTAACGGTAGGCCGATTCTGTAAGCGAGTTGTAGGTTTCGCCGCTCTTGAAGCTGGTAGTACCTTCCGGGTCACCATACGTGGTGACAGAATTCTTATAGTTATGGTTATTCTTGGTGATATAACGTGGAGTGGCTTGAACTGACACATTCCATCCATCGAGAATCTTATAGGTCAGAGCCATCGCCATGGTAGCACGGATAACATTGTTTTTCACAATACCGCCTTCACGCAACAACAGCACGGGGTTATTGCCCATCAGACCATTTGCCCCATTATAAAGACCAGTAGTAAATTGATTGACAATGTTCGGGGTTCGGGTGTTCATATAATTGAAGGCATGTCCTTCGTAGGGAGAACTATTTTTATTGGCATTGCTTACTTGTATGTCAAACTTCATGTCCAGACGGTCGCTAAGCTTGATGTCCATATTGTTGCGTACAGAGATTTTACGGTAAGAGGAATTGACCACTATACCCGTCTGGTCCAGATACCCTATAGAAGTAAGTGTCTTGATACGTTCTGATGAAGAAGTCAGAGTAAGCGTATGCCCATGGTTGAATCCGTTTTCTGTAAGAATCAAGTCCTGCCAGTCTGTATTAGGATAGATGTCCGGGTCAGTAGCCATGCCAGCCACATATTCCCTTATATATTCATCACTATAGGGCAGGTCGGATCCGTCGTTACCTGCTGCCACATTTTCCAATTGCATATATTCCAATGCATCCACTTTTTGAGGAAGCATCGTTGCGCCTTGGAATCCAAAATATCCTTTATAGGATATGCTGAACTTGTCTTGACTGCCACCCCGTTTGGTAGTCACCAGAATGACACCATTGGCAGCACGTGAACCATAGATGGATGCAGATGCAGCATCTTTCAAGACGGACACTGACTCGATGATGTTAGGATCCACTTCATCTATGGTTCCTTCTACGCCATCGACCAACACCAACGGGGCGGCACTATCACCACCGAAGGTTCCGATACCACGTATACGTATATGACCGCCATTGCCGCCTGGCTCACCGCTCTGTGTAGTGACAGTTACACCTGCAGCCATGCCTTGCAGAGCCGAAGATACGTTTGATACTCGACGGCTTGCAAGCTTCTCGCTGTTAAGCGAAAAAACCGAGCCTGACAGATTAACCTTCTTGTTAGTGCTATAACCTACCACTACCACGTCGTTAAGCAATTGTGAGTCTTCATCCAGTACCACATGAATGAAGTTCTCCCCTGCAGTCTTCAGCTTGAGGGTACGGAAGCCGATGTAGGATACGATGAGTTCCGCGTCTTCGATGGTTTCAAAATTGAAGTTGCCGTCCACATCGGTAATGGTTTTCTCGGGAGAATGGGTCACTTGAATTGTAGCACCGGGAAGTGGATTATTGAACCGGTCCACCACTTTACCTTTGACGGGTTTCAGTGAAGCTGCGACTACATTCAACGAAACAAGCAGCCCACAGACACACACAAAGGATTTAATCATTCTTGTTTTCATTAGTTTCTATGATGATTTTAATTTCGGCTGCAAAAGAATGGATGCTGTATTACAGACTTGTGTCACTTCTGTGATTTTGATATGACACCGGATGAGAGCCCGACATATGTAACTTGAACGTAACCCCATAGAAACGACGAAGTAATTTCACTCACCTATTTTTGCTCTCAATTCAAACAACAAATAATTGAAAGAGAAAAGCAATGAACAAAAAGAACATTTTTTACGCCGCATTGCTGCTTATGGCAATAGGGGCAGAAGCTAAAGAGATTAAAGGCAAAGTCATGGCCGACGGCAAGGGGCTGGCCAAAGTTGTAGTAACCGATGGCACCGCATTCGCTCTTACCAGTGAAGACGGAAGCTATATGATTGATGCTGATGAGAAGGCCCACTTTATCTATGTAGTGACACCTTCAGGCTATATGGCTCCTTGCAACGGGGGTACTCCCGTCTTCTATAAGACTCTGAACGAGAACAGCCACGATTTCCAGCTCCATCGCTGGGGAACAGTAGGAGGCAAATACGCCATGATGGCAGCAGCCGATACACAACCGCGCGGAGAGAACGCATTCCATCGGCTTGAAACGGAAGCTTTCCCCGACCTCAAGCAAGTGGGCTTTGAATATATGAGCCAGAATATTCCTGCTTTCGCCATCTTCTTGGGCGACATCTTATGGGATAACCTGGAAATGTTTCCCCACATCAAGCAAGAGATAGCAAAGATCCAAATTCCCATCTATCCGGTTATCGGCAACCACGACCACGACAAGGAGGTGAGCGACGATGATGCCAGTGCACATCTTTATCGGCATTTCTTTGGACCCACTTACTATGCGTTCAATGCTGGAAAAGACTATTATATCGTTTTGGACAATATCCTTTATAAAGGAAACAAGAAGTATGAGGTGGGGCTCAATGATCAGCAGCTCAATTGGGTGAAGAGCTATCTGCAGTACGTCCCCAAAGGGGCTCATCTGTTTGTTTGCATGCATGCTCCGGCATACTTCTATAACGAGAACTACAAGTTGGGACGCGTAGCCGAGTTACTCGACCTTTTCGAGGGTTATAAGGTAGATATTCTCAGTGGTCACACTCATGTACAATGCAACACACAAATCAGAAACAACATTCGTGAGTACAATATCGCCTCCATCGGAGGCGCGTGGTGGTTATGGGACGGCATCTATAGCAAAGACGGTACCCCTATTGGCTACCAAGTATTCGAATCCGGCAAGAACGGAATTGCAAATTATTTCAAGTCATTAGGACATGACCGTGACTATCAGTTCCGTTACTATCCCGTGGGTACAGTACCCGGCCATGAAGACGAACTCTGCGTCAAGGTATGGAATTGGGATAACCGCTGGAAAGTGGAATACTACGAAGACGGGAAGTTGAAAGGCGAAATGAAGCAGTATAAAGGCATGGATCCTGATTATGATTTCTTCCTGCAGCGCAAAGCTGTCACAGAGGGAAAGGATATGAAGGAACGTGGTCGCCAAGCTAACAAGAATGCTTATTTCTTTTTCTCTACAAAACCGAGCGATAAAGCAAAGAAAATAAAAATCGTGGTGACTGACGCCAACGGGAAAAGCTACGAGCAGTCTTTGGAACATTAAGTAAACAGACAGATAGTAATCGGTACCTGATTATGAGCCATTCCCTGCTCCTCGTTATTCAGCTATCGGTTATTATTCGTACCTTTACCCGAAAAAGGAATGCCACATGATACCCAAGACCCTCATTACCTACATCGAGACAGCAATCATTCCCCGGTACAAGGAGTTTGACAAGGCACACAACCTCTCACACGTCCGCACCGTCATCGAAGAAAGCCTTGCCCTCGCCCGGCAATATCCCGAAGCGGACGAACGCCTGGCATACGTCATTGCCGCCTACCATGACACGGGACTGTGCCGCGACCGCGCCACCCACCACCTTGTCTCCGGCGAGATACTGATGGCGGACTCCACCCTGCGGCAATGGTTCTCCGACACGGAAATCCTCCTCATGAAAGAAGCCGTAGAGGACCACCGGGCCTCTACAGACCACGAACCTCGTAGCATCTACGGCAAGATTGTTGCCGAAGCGGACCGTATCATCGACCCGGACATCACTCTGCGCCGCACCGTGCAGTACGGATTGAAACAGAATCCTGCCGCCGACAAGGAGTGGCACTACCAGCGGTTCCATCAGCATCTCATGGCAAAATATGCACCCGGCGGTTATCTGAAGCTCTGGTTTCCCGAGGGCAAGAATGCGGAACAGCTGAAGAAGCTCCAAGCCATTATCGCAGACGAAGGACAGCTGCGGCAAGTTTTCAACCGAATATTCGAGGAGGAAAAGTAATAGCGGTATCAATGAAGCATATGCCCCATTTCATTTCCGACTATGGAAACGATTTGTTTCCTATAATGGAACAGAGTGTTCTCTATAAGGAAACAAAGTGTTTCCTATAACGGAACAAATCGTTTTATCCCGTCGAAACAAGTCGTTTCATACAAGAGAAACAATCTGTTCCGACGGGGTGTAACAAAGTGTTCAGTACTGTGAACTAATACAATAGCTCTATTTAGAAGGTCTCACAAGATAAGTATCCGCCTCCATAAATATAAAGACTTATAGGCGTGCCAACATGAGGAAATCATAAAACTCACAGATGGACTGGCCTTCGGTCTCTGATTCGAAGACAAAGAAGAGCGGCTGCTTTCCCTTATGCAGCTTTGCCGGAATAGAGAGCGAAGCATAGAACTCCCTGCAAGTGCTGCCAGCCTTCACATTCACAAGTCCTATCTCTACACCGCCTTTTGTTGTCCAAGGGCTACCCAGCATGATGCGGATGCGCCCGTCGGTATCTTCAGCCTTCAACCTTAACTGCATCTGCAAAGACTTATCTCGCGGAACGGCATTCATATTCAAGTATTTATATCCTACAATCGACCCACTTGTGTTATTCACCACCGGAGCGAACGGGATTTTGTGGTTGTTATCGCCGGCATAGGGATTATTATCCCGGTACACAGGCCGGATATAAGACCCCGTATACACATAATGGGGATAGACCTCTTTGATTCCTCCGGGATTGGTGTGCCAACAAGCCAGCCCGGCCGAGATGCGCTGCATAGGATTGAGCCCTTCAAGAAGGAAGCCTTCAGAATTGAACTCTCCGCGTGAAATCACGACTTTCCCGCCTTTTCCTTTTTCCACCTTTACATCAATGGCCGACACCATAGCTTGGCGTGCATAGCAATCGGTACCTATCTGGCGATGATAGAACACGTACCATTGCCCTCCTATCTTGCAGATACTGCCATGCGTATTTCCACCGGGCATGGCCGAAGCTATCACATTGCCTTTTTCATCATATTCGCGCGCACGGGCATCGATGATTGTTCCGCCATAGGTCCAGGGACCCAGAGGATGCTCGCTGTAGGCATAGGCCAACGTATAGTTGCTTGCATTGGGCAGACCATCTTCACCCTCAGCGGTAGTACGGCTATAGATAAACACATACTTATCCTCAATCTTGCGGATGGAGGATGCCTCAAAGAAGCGGAATATACCTTCCTGCCGATAGCCTGAAATCATGTTCTCCACCACTTCGGTACCCGGCTTTACCGTGCACATAGTAGTGGGGTCCAACTCCGCGCCATGCGAAATGCCAAATCCCCAATAACCATACACACGTCCATCATCATCGACAAACACTGCGGGGTCGAATCCCAAACAACCGAAAGTCTCGCGAGGACGCTCCTTATGCCAGTTGCATACCGTAAACGGGCCATCGGGACGGTCGCTTTTGGCAATCATGGAATTGCGCCCACCACCTTGATTATTCGGAAAGAGGTAGTAAGTTTTCTTACCATCGGCATCGGTAGTTACTGTCACGTCAGGGGCAAAAAGCACGTCGTCGGTTCCATCAGCATTCAGTTTATACAGTTCGGGCGACTCATTGACTTTAAATATCACGCCGTCATATCTCCAACGGGTCAGGTCCTCTACGGGTGCCGACCACACCACCTGGTCACGTCCGCAATACATCCACTTGAGATTATCGTGCGAACCATAAATATAAAGACGGTACTTGCCGGGACAGTCAGGATCCTCAAACACATAGGGCTCACCATCAGGAATAAATTCCCAAAGCGGCAGATAAGGATTCTGTGCAGATAATGTAAAAGACAGACCGATGAGACATGAGAAAATCATCAGAATTTTTCTTACTTTGTTTTTCATAATCGCATTGATTTATAGAATGATACTTAAATTTATAATTGCGACAAAACTATCAATTTATCATTTTACTCTCGTGCTTTTAATGCAAATTAACATACCCACTTTCCCCGGTAAGTACTATCTTTGCTTAAAAAAGTGAAGATAGGCTGCACCTCAGCATAAAAAATGAACGCGTTCATTTCATTCTGCCTTCGGTTTGCACTATCTTTGCATCCAATTAACTGAACAATAACTAAAAAACAAGATAACACTATGGCATTAAAAGCTGGTATCGTGGGCCTTCCCAACGTAGGAAAATCCACTCTTTTCAACTGCTTGAGCAGCGCAAAGGCACAAGCGGCAAACTTCCCGTTCTGTACAATCGACGCCCAAATGGGGCAAGTGTCCGTACCCGACGAACGACTGACGAAGCTCGCCGAGCTGGTTCACCCGGGGCGTATCGTACCCGCCGTGTGCGACATTGTCGACATTGCCGGACTGGTGAAAGGCGCCAGCAAAGGTGAAGGACTCGGCAACCAGTTCCTGGGCAACATCCGCGAGTGCGACGCCATCATCCACGTGCTGCGCTGCTTCGACAATGGCAACATCGTCCACGTGGACGGCTCGGTGAACCCCGTACGCGACAAGGAAATCATCGACACAGAGCTGCAACTGAAAGACCTCGAAACCGTGGAAAACCGCATCAAGCGCGTAGAGAAAATAGCCAAGGTGGGTGGCGACAAGGCTGCAAAGATAGAGTACGAACTCCTGCTCCGCTACAAGGATGCCCTGGAACAAGGACAAAGCGCCCGCACCGTCATCCCGCAGAACGACGACGAGGAACAATGCGCCAAGCAGATGTTCCTGCTTACTACCAAGCCCGTGCTCTATGTCTGCAACGTGGATGATGTCAGCGCCGCCGGCGGCAACCAGTACGTAGAGCAGGTGCGCGAAGCCATCAAGGGCGAGGATGCCGAACTTATCATCATCTCCGCCCAGACCGAGGCCGACATTGCCGAACTGGAGACATACGAGGAAAAACAGATGTTCCTCGAAGACCTGGGACTGAAAGAGAGCGGTTGCAACCGTTTGATTAAAGCTATCTACAGCCTGCTGAACCTCGAAACCTTCATCACTGCCGGAGAGATGGAAGTAAAGGCATGGACCTATCGCAAGGGATGGAAAGCACCGCAATGCGCCGGCGTTATCCATACGGATTTCGAGAAAGGGTTTATCCGGGCAGAGGTCATCAAGTATGAGGATTATATCAAGTATGGCAGCGAAGCAGCCGTGCGCGAAGCCGGAAAGTTGGGTGTGGAAGGCAAGGAGTATGTGGTGCAGGATGGGGACATCATGCACTTCAGGTTCAATGTGTAATGATATTCATTCCAGATGGCAATGTACTTTCTTTGTACATTGCCATTTTCTAATAAACTCCATACAATAACAATATGAAACAGATTATCTTCCTTTTATTCTTATTGTCCTGTACTGCCGTTTATGCACAACAGCAAGACTCAGTAACCATTCACGGACGGGTGACTGATTACAACGGACAGCCGATAGACAGTGCCAGCGTCTGGTGGCAAAACCCGCAGTTCAATGACATCATAGAAGCCATAACCGACAAAGACGGGCATTACACGGCCCGTATACCCAAAGGAAAATATCAAAGTGCAGCCTCTATTTATCTGCCCTCCTATGCGCACATTGCCATGAAAAGCGGGCTGCCCGAGACTGAACACCGCCTGGAGTTCTGGGCCTGGGATTTCATCGCCGACCGCGACACTACACTCGACATACGTTATCATCGTATGGAAGCTTATGGCCTGCGTGCTTTCCGCATCCCCGGAGCCATGCCTACTTATCAGATATACGTCCGTCCCATGAGCTTGACACGTACCTACCAATGGATGAAAGAAACAAAGCCCGAGTCATTGGTACACGGTGAAAACCTGAGTGACATTGAGCAACAAGAACAAAACGAAGAAGCCAAAGAATGCCAGATGGCTCCCCGCCCCGGGCAACTGAAAGTCACCGTCTGGATAGACGGCGAGAAAGTCCCCGTGCTGATGAAGCAGGAAATAAAAGAATATTTCGACAGCAACGAATATGGCAACGCCTATCTATTGACAGTAGACATGCCCAAGCATCCCAGAAAAGACCTTCCCTACCGTATCTTCAAAGTAGAGCTGGAAGACATGGAGAACGGTGACCGGGGCGAAGGGCTTTACTATATGGAAAAGGAAAACTACGTTCAATAAACCATACACAACAAATGGCAAACAGTAATCTGAAATACCTCATAGCAGGTACCGGCGGCGTAGGCGGAAGCATCGCCGCCTTTCTTTCATTATCCGGCAAAGACGTCACTTGCATTGCACGCGGCGAACACCTTGCCGCCATACGCGGGAACGGTCTGCAACTGCACTCCGATTTGAAAGGTGAACATTGTCTGAAAGTGGCGACATTTACCGCAGAAGAATTCCAAGGCAAAGCGGATGTTATCTTCGTCTGCGTCAAAGGTTATTCCGTAGACTCCATTACGGAACTCATCAAACGTGCCTCACACGAGCGTACAGTGGTAATCCCCATCCTGAATGTTTACGGAACCGGTCCCCGTATCCAACGGTTGGTCCCCGGCGTCACAGTGCTCGACGGCTGCATCTACATCGTAGGATTCGTATCCGGACGGGGAGAAATCACGCAGATGGGAAAGATTTTCCGGCTCGTCTACGGAGCACACCGCAGCCTGTCTCTTATACACATCTCCGAGCCCACGAGACGGACTCCTATCTC
>ENA-OYAE01000383-OYAE01000383.1-human-gut-metagenome-genome-assembly--contig:-NODE-383-length-12963-cov-4.129067_pt1 | contig 12963 bp, 5 predicted proteins | sample MGYA00244512_ERZ652809 | MGnify/ENA primary metagenome ERZ652809 (study PRJEB26926, sample SAMN06164862) | human gut metagenome | biome: ENVO:00009003; feature: ENVO:2100002; material: ENVO:00002003...
GAGATAGGAGTCCGTCTCGTGGGCTCGGAGATGTGTATAAGAGACAGGTATTATTAACTATACTGGTTTGCGGTTTGACTGCTTGCAAGCCGGGACAAAAGAAAGAGGAAAATATGGAAAAAGAAACGAAGCTGAAGATTGAAACAAGTGCGGGTGACATCACCGTGAAACTGTATAATGAAACCCCGAAACATCGTGATAACTTTATTAAGCTGGTGAAAGACGGCACGTATGAAGGTACGCTGTTCCACCGTGTCATCAAGGACTTTATGATACAAGCAGGTGACCCGGAATCGAAAAAGGCTCCAAAAGGCAAGATGCTGGGGGCAGGCGACGTAGGTTATACTGTTCCTGCCGAATTTGTTTATCCGAAGTATTTTCACAAAAAAGGTGCTTTGTCGGCTGCACGCCAGGGTGATGAGGTGAATCCCGACAAGGCATCATCCGGCTGCCAGTTCTACATTGTGACTGGAAAAGTGTATAATGACTCTACCTTGCTGGGGATGGAACAGCAGATGAATCAGATGCGCCTGAACAATGCTTTCAATGCATTGGCCCAGAAGCATATGAAGGAAATCTACAAGATGCGTAAGAATAATGACCAGGACGGTCTGATGGATTTGCAAGATTCTTTGATTGCGCAGGCAGAGGCTCAGGTTGCCAAGGAACCGGAGTTCAAGTTTACTCCCGAGCAGGTGAAGGCTTATACTACCATGGGTGGTACTCCGCATTTGGACGGTGCATATACCGTATTCGGTGAAGTGCTGGAAGGTATGGATATAGTTGATAAAATACAGAAGGTCAAGACTGATCGTAACGACCGTCCTGAAGAGGATGTGGTTATTAAAAAAGTGACAGTGATAGATTGATGATAGATTCTGTCATTCTATTTTATGAAGATAAACAAAAAGATATTTGACAACGGTCTGCGGTTGGTGCACAATGAAGATACCAGCACGCAGATGGTTGCCTTGAATATTGTTTATGACGTAGGTGCCCGTGACGAGCATCCCGAGCATACGGGCTTTGCCCATTTGTTTGAGCATCTGATGTTTGGAGGTTCGGTGCATATTCCTGATTATGACGCTCCTTTGCAACTGGCAGGTGGGGAGAATAATGCATGGACCAATAATGATATTACCAATTACTACCTGACGGTTCCAAAATCGAATGTGGAAATCGGCTTCTGGCTGGAGTCCGACCGTATGCTGGAACTGGCATTCAGTGAGCAAAGTCTTGAGGTGCAGCGTGCAGTGGTGATGGAGGAGTTCAAGCAACGTTGTCTGAACCAGCCGTATGGTGATGTGGGGCATCTGCTTCGTCCTTTGGCTTATCAAACGCATCCTTATCGCTGGCCTACTATCGGGAAAGACCTCTCTCACATTGCCAATGCCACGCTGGATGAGGTAAAGGAATTCTTTTTCCGTTTTTATGCACCTAATAATGCAGTTCTGGCCGTTACCGGAAATATTTCGTGGGAAGAAACGATTAGGCTGACTGAAAAATGGTTTGCTCCTATTCCCCGTAGGAATGTGCCTGTAAGACAATTACCGCAAGAAGTTGTACAGACGGCGGAACGCCGGCAGACGGTGGAACGGAATGTTCCTCTGGATGCTTTGTTCATGGCTTATCACATGTGCAGTCGTGAAGATGCCGATTATTATGCCTTCGATATTCTGTCGGATATTCTGAGCAATGGACGTTCCAGTCGCTTGACCCGCAGGCTGGTGCAGGAGCAAAAGCTCTTTTCCAGTCTCGATGCCTATATCTCCGGTACACGGGATGCCGGACTGCTGCATATCAGTGGAAAGCCATCTGCTGGCGTATCTTTGGAGCAAGCCGAGGCTGCTGTCCGGAAAGAGTTGGAAGAGTTGAAATCCGGGTTTGTTGGAGAGCAGGAATTGGAGAAAGTAAAGAACAAGTTTGAGTCTACACAGATATTCGGCAACATCAATTATCTGAATGTTGCCACGAACCTTGCCTGGTTTGAACTGACCGGGCAGGCGGAAGACATAGACCGTGAAGTGGACAATTACCGCTCTGTGACGGCAGAACAGCTTCATAGGGTAGCCCAACAGACCTTCCGCGATGAAAATGGGATTGTGCTTTATTACCAAAAAGAAAACCTTTAGTATGAGAAATTTATTTGATACGTATAAGCAACACTACAAAGCATTGCTTCTCCTGGGACTACCCATTGTGGTGGGGCAGTTGGGAGTCATTGTGCTGGGGTTTGCCGATACGCTGATGATTGGGCATCATAGCACGGAAGAGCTGGGTGCCGCTTCTTTCGTAAACAATCTGTTTACTCTCTGTATTATTTTCAGTACGGGGTTCAGCTACGGGCTGACCCCGGTTGTGGGAGGCTTCTACGGTAACCGCCGTTTTGCCGAAGCCGGACAAGCGTTACGGTGCAGTCTGGTGGCCAATGTGCTGGTAGCTTTATTGCTGACTCTTGTCATGGCTGTTCTGTATTTCAATGTGGAACGGCTGGGGCAGCCCGAAGAATTACTGCCTCTGATTAAGCCTTATTATCTAGTGCTGCTTGCTTCACTGGTTTTTGTCATGTTGTTCAACGGCTTTAAACAGTTTACGGATGGCATCACCGACACCAAGACGGCTATGTGGATTCTGCTTGGAGGGAATGCGCTTAACATCGTAGGAAACTATATTCTGATCAATGGAAAATTGGGTTTCCCGGAGATGGGATTGCTTGGCGCGGGTGTAAGTACCTTGTTCTCTCGCATTGTGATGGTCGTGGTCTTTGCGGTGATTGTGCTTCGTAGTCGCCGTTTTATCCGTTATAGACTCGGATTTATGAGGCTGGGATGGTCGACACCGATGTTCAGGAAACTCAATGCTTTGGGCTGGCCTGTCGGTATGCAGATGGGAATGGAGACCGCTTCCTTCAGCCTCAGTGTTGTCATGGTGGGGTGGCTGGGGACACTTGCTCTGGCATCACATCAGATAATGCTCACTGTCTCTCAGTTCACCTTCATGATGTATTATGGCATGGGTGCTGCAGTTGCTGTGCGTGTCAGTAACTTTAAGGGGCAGGGCGACGGGCAGAATGTGCGCCGTTCGGCGTATGCTGGCCTTCACGTCATCTTATGCATGGAAGTGGTGCTGTTGAGTATTGTCTTTGCACTTCGCGGTCAGGTCGGAGGATGGTTTACAGATAATATGGAAGTGTCCGGTATGGTAGCCGCTCTCTTCTTTCCGTTCCTGATTTACCAGTTCGGTGACGGATTGCAGATTAATTTTGCCAATGCCCTGCGTGGTATCTCGGATGTGAAACCGATGATGATTATTGCATTTATATCCTATTTTGTTATATCTTTGCCCGTAGGGTACCTCTGCGGTTTCATCTTCGGCTGGGGACTGACGGGGGTCTGGATGGCTTTCCCGTTTGGACTGACCAGTGCAGGGGTGATGCTGTGGCTGAGATTCCGTAGACAGACCAGGGAAAGGATTTGATAATATGAACAGTGTCTCCAAAGTAAAGATTGCCGTAGGCTACACTTTGTTGCTGGCGGTATTGTTTTTTTCCTTGTTCTTCGTACACCGGGAGATGGAGAACCTTATTCTTACCGATGACCGCGATGTACAATGGACAGACAGCGTACTAGCTTTGATACGCGAGAAGGATACCAATACGATAAGAATGCTGCGTACGCTGAGTGAGGCGAATGACAGCATGGTATCCACCAGTGACATTGAGCAGATAATTGCCCAGCAGGACTCAGTAGTGACCCAGCAACGTGTGCAGCACCGTATCATTACACATCGGGATACCGTCGTGACACGCCCTCGGAAGAAGGGTTTTTTCCGTCGTTTGGGTGAAGTGTTTGTCCCCCCAAAGAAAGATACGGCTATCCAGGTGAAGACCTCCCTCGAATTTGCGACGGATACGGTGATTGAACCTTATAATCCGGCCGATTCTTTGCATGAGAAACTGCGTGCTGTGGCCCAGCAGAAAAAAGCTGTAAACACTGTTATACAACGACGTAAACGCTATCTGCAACGCTTGGACCATATGCTGACCGCTCGTATTGACAGTTTGCTGAAAGATTATGAGACGGAAACTCTGCTGCGTGCACGGACGGAAGCCGAGTATCAACAGGCGGTCCGACGCCGTTCGGCCAAGATTATCAGTGGCATTGCCGTAGGTGCGGTATTGCTTTCCGTTTTTTTCCTTATTATCATCGGTCGCGACATAACTCGAAGCAACCGTTACCGCCGTGAGTTGGAAGAGGCCCGCCGTCGTGCCGAAGATTTACTTGCTGTCCGTGAAAAACTGATGCTTGCCATTACCCATGATTTCAAAGCCCCGCTCGGTTCTATCATGGGCTATGCCGATTTGCTTTCCCGTCTGACGGTGGATGAGCGCCAGCGGTTCTATCTGGACAATATGAAAACCTCATCGGAGCATCTGCTGAAGCTGGTCGTTGATTTGCTCGACTTCCATCGTCTTGATTTGAACAAGGCTGAAGTCAACCGGGTCACTTTTCATCCTTCCCGCCTGCTTGAAGAGATACACGTAAGTTTTGAACCGCTTACGGCTGCCAAAGGGCTGGCGCTTCATTGCGACATTGCCCCGGAGCTGGACGGTACCTATATTTGTGACCCCTTGCGTCTGCGTCAGATTATCAACAATTTGCTGTCCAATGCCGTGAAGTTTACGGACCAAGGCGGTATTACCATGACTGCCCGTTACGAGGACCGTCGACTGGTAGTTGCCATTGCTGATACGGGTAGAGGTATGGAGCCTGCTGACCGTGAGCGTATCTTCCAGGAATTCACCCGATTACCGGGTGCTCAGGGTAAAGAAGGGTTCGGACTCGGACTTTCCATCGTCCGTATGTTGGTACAGTTACTTGAAGGTACGATTGATGTAGACAGTGTACCAGGTAAGGGAAGCACTTTCACGATATATATTCCTATCTATCCCGTAAGGAGCGAAAGGCGTAGAATGAAGGATGAAGAATTGGGCTGTGTTGTCACGCCGGAGGGCAATTCTTCATTCTCCGTTCCTTGTTCTTCATTGAAGAATGTCCTCCTTATCGATGATGACCGTATTCAACTTACCCTTACTGCCGCCATGCTTCAGCAGAGTGGTATAAATTCTGTTTCTTGTTTACAACTGGATGAATTGCTGGATGCCTTGCGCACTGCAACCTTTGATGTTCTGCTTACTGATGTGCAGATGCCTGCTATTAATGGTTTTGATTTACTGAAACTGCTGCGTGCTTCGAACATACCGCAGGCACAGTCTGTTCCGGTGATTGCTGTCACTGCTCGCAGTGACATGCAGCGTGAGGAATTTACGGCGCATGGCTTTGCCGGATGCCTGCATAAGCCGTTTACCGTCAGTGAATTGCTGCATGAATTGAATGTGGAGGACAAAGGGAAGGAGGTTACGGAAGTTTCGGAAACTTCGGCTTGCCCGGGGTATAAATTCTCTTCGCTCACCGTTTTTTCGGTCGATGACCCCGAGGCCGCAAAGTCCATTCTGGAAAGTTTTGTGGCTGAAACCCGTCTCAATGCGGAGCGTTTGCAGAAGGCTGTGGAGAATGAGGATGTGGACGAGATGGCTGCTGTCTCCCACAAAATGATTCCCCTCTTTACGTTGATTGGAGCTACGGAACTGGTTGCATTGCTGAAACTGTTGGAAACTTCTCATGGAGTGCCTTTTACCGGAGAGTTGAAAGAGCACGCCCTTGCCGCCCTCGTTTTGATAGAGGATGTCATTACTCAGGCAACAGCTTTTCCGTAATGGGGGAACAGAGAAGAATACATGATTTTTCTCTATCGGGAACCAAATGTCGAAAGAAATTGTTTACTTTGTAGGACTTTTAAATACGATGAAAGATTGACGTTCCGATGAGAAGAAAATGGTTGAGAATAGCACTGTGGGTGCTGCTTACTCCTATTATACTGTTTATAATATTGATGATACTGCTCTATGTGCCTCCCGTACAGAATTTGATACGGAAGCAGGCTACAGCAATTGCATCAGATGCTACGGGTATGGACATATCTGTGGAGCGGATTGACCTTCGCTTTCCTTTGAATTTGTTGGTTCGCGGTGTATTGGTGGTACAGCCTGCCGACAGTGCTGTTGAGGTGCAGCATCCCGATACTTTGCTGAATCTTGGAAGTTTGAACGTGCGGGTGCAGGCATGGCCTTTACTCAAAGGGAAAGTGGAGGTGGATGACATTACCCTGAAACAAGTTGCTGTTAACTCTTCCAATTTAATGGAAGGTATGTGCATCAAAGGGGTACTGGGGCATTTCTTTTTCGAAAGCCATGGCATAGACCTTACAAAAGAAGATGCTATTCTCAATAATATAGAATTGAGCGATACCCATGTGCAGGTAATGCTTGCAGATACCACTGAGACTCCCAAGGACACTACTGACACTGCGTTAAACTGGAAAGTCACACTCCATACCCTGAAGTTGAAGAACGTCTCGGTCGATTTACAGATGCCATTGGACTCCATGGGGCTGAAAGCCCATATCGGAAATGCTGAGATTGCGGACGCTGCTGCCGACCTGAAACACCAGTTCTATGGCTGGAGAAAATTCCTGCTGACTGGAACTTCTGTCAATTATGATACCGGCGGCCCGGGGAGTGCGATAGGTTTCGACCCCTCGCACATTGCTCTTCACGACATTCGTATGGGCATTGATTCTGTGATGTACTACGGTAGAGATATGAATGCCGTTATCCGGGAATTTTCCATGTATGAGCGTTCCGGTTTGAGTGTAACTTCCCTGACCGGGCGGTTGTTTGCCGACTCTACCGTTATCCGTATCCCTTCTTTGAAGTTGCTGACACCTCATAGTGAGATGAATCTTACGGCACAGACTTACTGGGAACTGATAAATATACCTACCACCGGCCGTTTGACAGCCCGTTTCAATGCCCGTATCGGCAAACAGGATGTACTGCTTTTTGCCGGTGGCCTGCCGGAAACTTTCAAGGAAGCCTATCCGTTCCGTTCGTTGGTGATTCATGCCGGTACGGAAGGAAACCTGAAGCAGATGCAGATTTCCCGTTTTACGGCTGAGCTGCCCGGAGCCTTTTCGTTGAGTGGGGGAGGAGAATTCTGGAACCTGACCGACAGTGTGAAACGCAATGGAAACATGGACTTCGAGATGCATACGCAGAACTTGAACTTCCTGACCGGACTAGCTGACATTGCTCCCGATGGCTCCGTCATCGTGCCGGACAGTATGCACCTTGCGGCACGTGTCGGTATGGAGGGGGCGCAGTGCACTGCCGCCCTGAAACTGCAGGAGAAGGAAGGCGCCTTGAATCTGGATGCCGCCTATAATCTTGCTACGGAAGCCTACCATGCCGACCTTGCCATCAACAACTTGCAGGTGCATCACTTCCTGCCCAAGGACTCTATTTATACTCTTACGGTAAAGATGTCCGCTAAGGGACAAGGGGTGGATGTGGCATCACGAAAGACTGTGGCTGCTTTGAATGCCTCCTTGGAAAAACTACAGTATGGCCATTGGGACATTTCCGGTGTGGAGGCGCATGCCGGACTCAAGTCATCCGTTGCTACCGTCCGTCTTGCCAGCGATAATGTTCTTCTCAAGATGCAGGGAAATGCGGATATGCGTCTTGACCGCAGCTATCTGGATGGCGCTTTGGATTTGAATGTGGAAGAGGTGAATCTGCATAAGCTGGGGTTGGTGCCCCGACCGTTGAAACACCCATTTGCCTTTACAATGGGAGCGGAGGCACGTCATGATTCTCTCGAGTTGAGGCTTGATGCCGGTGACTTGAATCTGCGTTTCCGCGCTCATAGCACGTTGAAGAAGTTGATGGAACAGTCGGATAAATTTGTCTCTATCCTGACAAAGCAGATTGATGAACGGCGTTTGGACCATGCCGCTTTGCGACAAGTCCTTCCTTCAGCCGGCATGTATCTGGAAGCCGGTAACCAGAATCCCGTCAGCTATTTCCTGGCTGCAAAGGGTATTTCCTATAATGATTTCAAACTGAGCTTCGGATTTACTCCGCAAGTCGGCATCAATGGACGTACAGCTGTTCACGGATTGCGCATGGACTCCTTGCAGCTCGATACGATATTTTTTACAGTGAAGCAGGATACTGCCCGCATGAAGTTGCAAGGTGGTGTCATAAACGGTCCCAAGAACCCGCAGTTTGTGTTCCGCAGTACACTGACGGGTGAAGTCCGTAATGAAGATGCGGAGCTGACTGTGGATTATGTGGATGGAAAAGGGCAGACTGGTGTGCTGTTCGGTATTAACGCCCGTCCGTTGACCGAAGGACATGGTCGCGGTGATGGTGTGCTGCTGAACCTTATTCCTGCCGAGCCGATTATCGCTTTCCGTAAATTCCACTTTGCGGACAATAGTAACTGGATTTATCTGCATAAGAATATGCGCGTCTATGCCAATATTGATATGGACAGCGACGATGGTCTGTGTTTCCGTATGCAATCCGACAAGAATGATACCCTTTCCTTGCAGAATATAAACGTAGAACTGAGCCGATTGCGCCTGGATGAACTTACGGAGGTACTTCCTTATATGCCTCGGCTTACGGGATTGTTCTCCGCCGAAGCAAATTATATACAGACTGCCACTTCCCTGCAGGTGTCCGCCGAAGCCAATGTAGAGAAACTGACCTACGAACGCCAACCGGTTGGAGATATAGGTCTGGGGGCTACCTGGTTGCCGGGCGACAAGAATACGCACTATTTGAATACCTATTTTACACATGATAACGAAGAAGTGATGACCGCCGACGGTATCTTGACGCAGAAAAACGGAAAGGATACTCTGGAAGTGTCCACTCGTTTCGAGCATTTCCCATTGAAGATGGCCAATGCATTCATCCCTGACCAAATGGTGGCCTTTACCGGAGATATTGATGGAGGGCTTTATATTTATGGTTCGCTGGACAAGCCTCAAATGCATGGTGATATTGTTTTGGACAGTGTGTCTGTCTATGCACGCCAGGCGGGAGCACGTTACTGGTTCGACAACCGTCCGGTACAGATAAAGGACAATCAGTTGATATTCGATAAGTTTGCCATTTATACCACCAGCAAGAATCCGTTTACGATTGACGGTAAGGTTGATTTCCGGAATATGGAGCGTCCTACTGCCAACCTCAATCTGCTGGCAGAGAACTATACGTTGCTGGATGCACCGCGTACCCGCGAAAGTCTGGTATATGGAAAGGTGTTCGTTGACTTGCATGCCACGGTGAAGGGACCGCTTGACGGGCTCACGATGCGTGGAAACATGAATCTGCTGGGCAATACCAACGTAACCTACGTGTTGACCGATTCCCCTTTAACGGTGGAAGACCGTCTCAGTGGGCTGGTTACCTTTACCTCATTCACCGATACGACGTCGGTAAAGGCGGATGAAGTTCCTGCCATGTCGTTGGGAGGATTGGAAATGTATATGTCCGTCCATATTGACGATGCTGTCCGTCTTCGTGCCGACTTGAGTCCCGACCGCAGCAAATACATCGAACTGGAAGGTGGCGGTGATTTGAATATGCAGTATACTCCCCAAGGGGATATGAGCCTTACCGGACGCTATACCCTTTCGGGTGGCGTCATGAAATATTCGCTGCCTATCATCCCCTTGAAGGAGTTTCAGTTCAATCCCGGCAGTTATGTGGATTGGCGAGGGAATATTATGAATCCTACGCTAAGCCTAAAGGCTACGGAACGTATGCGTGCTTCTGTGGCCGACGGTGACGGGGACGGTTCGCGCATGGTGAACTTCGATGTTTCCATTTCCATCAAGAACAGGCTTGACGCTCCCGATCTTATATTCGATATTTCGGCGCCCGAAGATGGCACAGTAGAGAATGAGCTGCAGGCAATGGGGGCAGAAGAGCGTAGTAAGCAGGCTATTGCGATGCTTGCTACGGGTATTTACTTGAATAGCGGCGCCAAAGGAGGAGGTTTGTCAATGGGAGCCGCCTTGAACTCAGTGCTTCAGAGCCAGATAAACTCCTTGGCGGGAGGTATAAAAGGTGCCAATATCAGTGTAGGTGTGGAAGACCGTACCTCTACTGAAACGGGCGACACGCAGAAAGACTTCAGTTTCCGTTATTCCCAGCGTTTCTTCAACGATCGCGTACAGATAGTCATCGGTGGAAAAGTATCCACCGGGGCCAATGCGACGAACGATGCGGAATCATTCATTGACAATATATCGCTGGAATACCGTCTTGATGCGTCGGGTACCCGATATGTCCGTGTATTCCATAATAAGAACTACGAAAGCATACTCGACGGTGAGATAACCGAAACGGGTGTTGGCCTTGTGCTGCGCCGGAAGATGGACCGGTTGGGTGAACTCTTCATCTTCAGGAAGAAAAAGATAAAACCGGAGGCTGAAAACAGCGATATGAAAAAGTAGGAATGTGATATGAAACGACTGATATTATATATTGCAGGATTGATATTTCTGGCAGGTTGCTCCACCACGAAGCACTTGCCCGAGGGGGAGATACTCTATACCGGACAAAAGCCGATGATTGTATTGAACCGCAGTGAAACGTCTGTTGGCGAGATTGCCATGGAAGAGGTGGAAGCCGCCCTTGCTACGGCACCGAACAATTCGTTGCTGGGGAGCTCTACTATCCGCTATCCCTTTCCTTTCGGACTGTGGATTTACAATGGTTTCCAGAAGTATGAGAAGGGACTCGGAAAGTGGATATTCAATAAATTTGCCGCCACTCCGGTGCTTCTGTCTACGGTGAATCCCGATATACGTCAGAAGGCGGCGGTTAACTTGCTGCGCGATTACGGCTATTTCAACGGAAGCGTCAGCTACAAGACATTTGTCGACCCGAAGGACTCGCTGAAGGCAAAGTTGCAATATACGGTGAACATGCGTAATCCCTACTTTATAGATACGGTGTACTATCGTGGTTTCAACCAACGTACCACTCGCATTATGGAGCTGGGGCGCCGACGTTCCCTTATCAGTCCGGGAGAACAATTCAATGTGGCTGATCTGGATGGGGAGCGTACCCGTATCAGTACCCTGCTGCGTAATGTGGGTTGTTATTATTTCCGTCCCGACTACCTGACCTATCAAGCCGATACCATGATGGTTCCTAATGGGCATGTCCAGATGCGCTTGATTCCCGTTCCCGGTATGCCAAAGGTAGCCGAGAAGCAGTTTCGTGTGGGGCGTAAATCCGTCTATCTTCTTGGAAAGCAGGGGCAGGAACCCAATGACAGCATGGATTACAAAGGCTTGACCATACATTACTACAACAAACCACCGGTACGTCCCAACATGCTTTACCGTTGGTTGAACTATCAAGGTTATCGGCGGAAACGTCAGATACAGGACAGCGCAGGTATTGCCCGCCAGCGTTCTATGCAGAGTTTGTATAGCTTATATCGTCAAACCCGTATTCAGGAGCGCCTGGCAAGCGTCGGTATTTTCCGTTATGCGGAGATGCAGTATATACCGCGTGATACGGCATTTGTGTCTGATACATTGGATGTGAAGGTCATTGCCGCGCTCGATAAACCCTACGATGCGGAATTGGATTTTAATGTCACTATGAAGAGCAATAATCAGACGGGACCGGGTGCCGCTTTTACGGTGACGAAGAATAATGTCTTCGGTGGTGGTGAAAGCTGGAATGTGAAGTTGAACGGTTCGTACGAATGGCAGACGGGCAAGGCAAGTTCTTCCCTAATGAACAGCTATGAACTGGGTATCTCCACTTCGCTTATCTTTCCGCGCGTGGTGTTTCCCAGGATGGGCGACCGTGAGTATGACTTCCCGGCTACAACGACTTTCCGTTTATATGCCGACCAGATGAACCGTGCCAAGTATTATAAGCTGTTGGCTTTTGGCGGTAATGTCACTTATGACTTCCAGCCCAAATCGACTTCCAGGCACAGTATAACTCCTTTCCGGTTGACATTCAATGTACTGCGCAATCCTACTGCCGCTTTCGATACGTTGCGTGCCGAGAATCCAGCACTCTACGTTAGTTTGCGCGACCAGTTCATTCCTGCCATGGAGTACACCTATACTTATGACAACGCTTCCGTGCGCGGCAAGCGTAACCCCATCTGGTGGCAGACCACCGTTGCGTCGGCCGGTAACCTGACTTCTGCCGTCTACCGTATTTTCGGCAAGCCGTTCAGTGAGGAAGGAAAGAAGCTTTTCGGGGTACCTTTTGCACAGTTCCTGAAGTTGAATTCGGAATTCAGGTACCATTACCGGATAGACAAGAACCAGATGATTGCTTCGCGTATTGCGGGAGGGGTGATATGGTCGTATGGCAACGCTACGACCGCACCTTATACGGAACAGTTCTATATCGGTGGTGCCAACAGTGTGCGCGCCTTTTCTGCACGCAGTATAGGTCCGGGCGGTTATCCTCCCGAGACGGATAGGAAATATACCTATATCAACCACGTGGGTGATATTCGCATGGAAGCCAATATCGAGTATCGCTTCCGTATGATTGCCGACTTGTATGGAGCCGTATTCTTGGATGCCGGCAATGTATGGCTGATGCGTAAAGATGAAAACCGCCCGAATGGTGAATTTACGTTGAAGAATTTCCCGAAACAGATTGCTTTGGGCACGGGATTTGGCTTGCGTTACGATTTGGACTTTCTTGTTTTTCGTCTGGACTTGGGTATCGGGCTGCATGATCCGTATGATACCGGGAAGTCGGGGTATTATAATATTCCCAAGTTCAAGGACAGCATGGCGTTGCATTTTGCCATCGGTTATCCGTTCTAAATGTACCTTTTTGAACGGATAGTGGTAAAGAATGAACTAAAACTCCCTTCTGTCAGCCATAAATTTTTGTACATTTGCAGCCGTTATCAACTGTGATATACTAACCTTTTTAAATAATAACTAAATATGAAACCAACTTTATTCTTATTGGCAGCCGGCATGGGC
>ENA-OYAE01000463-OYAE01000463.1-human-gut-metagenome-genome-assembly--contig:-NODE-463-length-11926-cov-4.255244_pt1 | contig 11926 bp, 10 predicted proteins | sample MGYA00244512_ERZ652809 | MGnify/ENA primary metagenome ERZ652809 (study PRJEB26926, sample SAMN06164862) | human gut metagenome | biome: ENVO:00009003; feature: ENVO:2100002; material: ENVO:00002003...
CGAGATAGGAGTCCGTCTCGTGGGCTCGGAGATGTGTATAAGAGACAGTCATTATTCTTATCACAGTCATGTTAGTTTCTTACAACAGCTGTGTTCTTTTCTTACAACAGCTGTTGTAAGAATAATAAGAAGCATAAAAACTGCCAGTCAGCAGTATACAGATGATTAGTTTCTCGCAGTGCAGGGGGGAGTTTCTTTCTGTTCAGAAGAAGGAGATAAAAAACAGACCGTCCGGCCCGGAATGAAAAAGATTCACCCCAGGTCGGACGGTTATAAACAAAAAAACAAAGTTTTATTCTTCGTACATCTTATCAATCAGCTCCTTGTAGTTCTTTGCCACAACAGAACGTTTCAGCTTCAGCGTATTCGTCAGTTCCCCACGCTCCATGCTGAATGGTTCCGGCAGAAGTGTGAAACGCTTCACTTGCTCATAATGGGCAAATTGCTGCTGCAAGGTATCGATACGGGCACGGAACAACGCCTGTATCTTGGGATGTTGCAGTAACTCATCCATATTGCCGTATGCAATGTCTTTCTCCTTGGCATAATCTTTCACAAAGCCATAAACGGGAACTATCAAAGCGGAAACAAACTTACGCTCATCGGCAATGACAGCAATCTGGTCAATGTAACGGTCAATAGCCAGCTTCGTTTCTAATGCCTGCGGCGAAATGTATTTTCCGTTAGAGGTCTTGAACAAGTCTTTGATACGCTCCGTCAGATACAGATGACTATCCTTCAAATAACCGGCATCACCCGTGTGGAACCAACCGTCACGGTCGATGGCAGCAGCCGTTGCCTCCGGTTTCTTGTAGTATCCGGTAGTGATAGTCTTACCACGAAGAAGTATCTCGTTATTCTCGCCAATCTTCACCTCCACATCAGGCATCACCGTACCTACGGAACCAATCTCATAGCCTTCGTTGAGGAAGCAGGAAACGGTAGCCGTAGATTCCGTCAGACCATAGCCCACCACCATGTTTATACCTACAGAATGCACAAACTCGCAGATTTCATCGGGCACAGCAGCACCTGCCGTAGGGAAGAAATTACCGTTCTCAATACCTATCGTCTTCTTCAGCAGAGCATAAATGGTCTTTTCGTAGAACTTGTATTTCAGATGAAGCATCATCGGAGGAGTCTTTCCTTGACGCACATAATCAATGTTATGCGTCCTGCCCACCTTGATGGCATCCAACATCATCGCCTTACGCAGACCGGTTTCCTGGGAAATCTTCTCCTGCACACCGGCATAGACTTTCTCCCAAAAACGGGGTACACTGCACATCAGTGTAGGACGTATCTCTTTAATAGTAGTCTGTATATCTTGTGGACGGAGATTGATGCAGACCTGCACCCCCCGGTGTATACAAAGGTAGGTCCATGCCTTTTCGAATACATGGGTCAGCGGAAGGAAGTTCATGGAAACATCCTGGTCTGTCATGAAAGGCAATCGGATATCATGAATGCGGAAAGCCTCTCTATAATTGAAATGATGGAGCATGACACCTTTCGGCTCACCGGTAGTACCGGAAGTATAAAGGATATTGGCGAGGTCATCATCTGAGGCAGCTGCTGTACGTTCTTCTACAATGGCATTGTGCTGCAACTCTTCATCCATTGCCATAAATTCATCAAAATAGATGGAAGTCATGTCGCGCGGATCTTTCACCACAGCACGGTCGAAGATGATGAGCTGCTGCAGAGACTGGCAAAATCCGAACACACTGAAAGCGGCATCGTACTGGAACTGCTCGCCTACAAACAGATAACGTATCTGTGCATCGTTGATGATATACTGTGCCTGAGCCGGTGAGCTGGTAGCATACAAAGGTATAGTCACCGCCCGGTTGGCGAATGCACCGAAATCAGTAAAGAGACATTCGGGCTTATTCTGCGAGAAGATACCGATATTCTCTTGCGGCTCTATTCCCAAAGCCACCATTGCATTGGCAGTCCGGCGTACAGTCTGTGAGAACTCTTTCCAAGAGATGGGTATCCATTGTGCAGTTTCATAGTCTCTGTATTTCAGGGCTATTTTGTCTCCATACTTCTCTGCCTGGCGGTGCACCAGAACAGACAAATGATGATAAGTCATAACTTTTGATATTGGTAAATACGGTACAAAGGTAGTGGTTTCATTTGAAACTAATCCGATATTAGCGGGTAATTATTCAATATGGGTACTCCTTTCCGTTTTTTATTCGTAAGTTTGCAGCAGGATTATTTATTTACCGAATATGATTTACGATATACCGACTTTAACTTCCGAAGCAATCGGATTGCTCAAATCACTGATAGCCATTCCTTCCTTGAGCCGCGACGAGGAGAAAGCGGCGGATTATCTGCAGAACTATATCGAAATGCAAGGCATGGCAACAGGACGTAAAGGCAACAATGTATGGTGCCTCAGCCCGATGTTCGACCTAAAGAAACCGACCTTGCTGCTGAATTCCCATATCGACACCGTAAAACCCGTCAACGGGTGGCGGAAAGATCCTTTCAAACCAACGCTGGAAAGTAATGGAAAGCTCTACGGGCTGGGCAGCAACGATGCCGGAGCCAGTGTAGTCAGCCTGCTGCAAGTATTCCTGACATTGTGCCGCACCACTCAGGCCTACAATCTGATATATCTTGCCTCGTGTGAGGAAGAAGTATCAGGCAAGGGGGGAATAGAATGCGTATTGCCGGAACTCCCTCCCATACAGTTTGCCATTGTAGGCGAGCCGACAGAGATGCAACCTGCCATTGCAGAAAAAGGATTGATGGTGCTGGACGTAACTGCTACCGGAAAATCGGGACATGCTGCCCGAAACGAGGGAGATAATGCTATATATAAGGTATTGGATGATATTGCCTGGTTTCGTGATTACCGTTTTCCAAAAGAATCTTCCCTGTTGGGTCCCGTGAAAATGAGCGTAACCATGGTAAACGCCGGTACACAGCATAACGTCATTCCCGACCGTTGTACTTTTGTCGTAGACATTCGCAGCAACGAGTGTTATAGCAATCAGGAGCTATTCGATGAAATACAGAAACACATCACGTGTGAAGCCAAAGCCCGCTCCTTCCGGCTAAGCTCTTCACACGTAGCTCCGGAGCATCCGGTAGTGCAAAAGGCTATTACCATGAAACGTACTCCTTTCGGCTCACCGACCTTGTCCGACCAGGCACTGATGCCGTTCCCTTCTCTAAAGATGGGACCAGGGAAAAGTGCCCGTTCACACACTGCCGATGAATTTATCTTTGTCAAGGAGATAGAGGAGGCGATAGGAATGTATTTGGAGTTGCTGGAAGGAGTGAAAATTTAAATTATCATTATCTGTTCAGCCACGGCTCCGGATTCAGTTTTTCCTTCTCTTTCCTCAATTGGAAATGTAGCACCGTACGACCATTGTCGGCCCCATCCGAGAAGATTTGTCCGAGGGTCTGTTTGGTGGTAACATCATCGCCCTGCTTCACCAAGGCCGATGACAAGTTGCAATAGACGGATATATAATTCCCGTGACGGACAAGGATATTGAACAGTCCGTTCAGTTTAAAGACAGCCGCCACTTTACCATTGAAGATGGCGCGGGCTTGGGCACCCGGTTTCCCTTGTATATCGATGCCTTTATTGTCCAGCTTGACATTGCGCAAACCTTCTACAGAATACTGGCCGTAATGGCTGGTAATGATATACGCTCCAGTGATAGGCATCGGCAACTTACCGCGATTATTAGCAAAATTCCCGGATAATTCACGGTCTGCCTTACTCATGGAGTAAGTATCCAAAGGCTGTGCCTTTGGCTTTGCGGACGTAGAGGCAGTCGCAGTTTTCTCACCAGCCTTTTTACGTGCGGCTGCCTCACGGCGCGCTTCTTCTGCCGCACGTTTACGCGCTTTCTCTATCTCTTCCGCTATCAGGCGGTCAATGCGTGCATTGAGCTGATTGGCTTCACGGCGTTTCTTATTCAGTTCGTTCTGCAATCCCCGCTGTTTCTTTTTCAGATTGGCCACCAACAACTTCTGTTCCTTCTCCTGCGCTTCCAGCTTGACTTTCTCCTCTTCACGTTCTTTCAGCAATCCTTCCTTGGCAGCCTTCACTTGCTGAAGCTCAGCCTTCTTACGGTTCAGCTGTTCCTGCTTTTTCAACACCTCCTCACCTTGCAGGCGCTGATAAGTGGCATATTCGCGTACATAACGCATGCGTCGATAGGTCTGTGCCAGGCTCTTGGCAGAGAAAATGAACATCAGCTTCTCTTCAATGGAACGGTTCTTATACAAATATTGGACGGACGATTCATATTTCTTCTTCTTGTCCTTTAGGTCACGTTGCAAGCGAGTCAACTGACGTCCCAATGAAGACAACTCGCGCTCTATGGATTCCACATCATTATTGATAGTCAGAATATAACGTCTGCGTTCTTCTATCTGTCCGGTCAGTGCAGCAAGACCTTTCAACTGGCTTCCCACATCCTTCTTGGTGGTTATCAACAGCGTCTCCGACTCTACTATCTGTTTCTGCAAGGCACCACGCTTGCTTTCCAGTTCCTTAATCAGCTTGTTGGACTGGGCAAAGAGCGGAGAAACCGGCAAAAGGAGGAGAAAGAAGAAAAGGAGAAGCTTCATAAGTTATAAGGGATTATCCAACAACTATCAACTATCAATTATCAACTAATCAAAGGTCCATCAGCATTTCCAGCAGTTCTTCCAGCTCCACCTCTTTATATTTCTGTGAGAGCTGGGTAGGGGCCAGTACAAAAGGCTTATCCGAGAAGTTGGAAAGTTCAATCTTTCCCTTTTCCAGAGAGGGTATCCCGAGTTCCTTGCCGGTAAGCACCTTCTTACCATTGGGTTTGGAAGCAGCATAAAGCAGTTTCTCCAAATGGGCAAAATCCGCCTTCTTGGGCAGCACATCCTTCAGTTCCTTACGTGTTGCACGGACATAACGTTTTCCCATACGGTCTACCAACAGAATCTCATCCGGGGTGACTTCCATACGTGCCACCTCCGTACGAAGTATCGGCATCAGAAAGGAAATCTGCATGCATTCTTCCTTCTTCAACTTCATCGTACCGTTCACAGTAAGGGTGGCATCTTTATGGGGTACCGTCAGCTGCACTTTGGAGGAAAGGCAGGCAGATTCTCCGGACAGAGAACTTGAGTGACGCGAAGTCTTGCAACCGGCAAGCCCCACAGCCAGCAACAACAGCAAGGACAATAGGCGGCACGTCCTTGCCATATCATTCAGCAGGTTTAGTTTCATCTGATATATATTTCTTTTTTTGTATTTTCTGTTTCAACGTATCAGAGCGATTGCCCTTATCCCAGGCTTGTTTCCAGTATTTCAAGGCACCTTCCGCATCGCCAGTCATGTAATAGATATCTCCGCAATGTTCCAAGACCACGTCACTGCTATCTTTATCATTCTTTATCGCCTCATCTATGTAGAGACGCGCCTCGGCATAATTACCTTTAACAAACAATATCCATGCATATGTATCGAGATAGGTGGAATTGTTCGGCTCGGCTTTCACTGTCTTGTAGCTCATCTCTTCCGCCTTGTCTAAGTCGCGACGCTCCACGGAAAGATAATATGCGTAGTTATTCAAGGCACCGATGTTTGAAGGATTGTACACCAAAGCGGAATCATAAGCCGCATAAGCTTCCGCATGCAGATTCTTGGTGTGATAAGCATCACCGATAATGGCATAAAAATCTGATACGACCTCCTTCTTGCTATCGTCCTTGACGTGTGACAAAGCCTTTTGACAGATGGCAAGAGCATCATCCGTCCGTTCCGCCTGGTTGTAGGCAATGGCCAGATAGAAATAGAACTCCAACATATCGGGATTGGACTCCACACCGGCTTCGCACAAATTCATTATTTCCTTGTAATCCTCCTGGCGCACGGCTTCCCCCAGCAATGTCATACGAGCCGCTGTGTTGGTAGGGTCTATCGCCAGAACCTGGCGCAGAACCGGTCCTGCCTCCTTGTTCATTCCTTTGGAAAGAAGATATTGGGCATACAGCAAAGGTAATTGTGCCTCATCGGGCTCCTGCTCCATGATACGGTTGAAGAGCGTAATGACACGTGTGCTGTCCTTGCCTGCCTGCTCATTCTGCACGATGAACTGCCGCATCACATTCAGTTTGGTGTCCGAAGCCACTTTCTTGTTCAGTAACAGCGTGTCCAATTGCTGTTCATATAGTTCCTTCTGTCCGGTCTCTTCGTAGTAAGAAGCCAATGAGTACATGGCCATTGCATTGTCCGGCTCTTCGGCCAGCACCTTCTTGTAAATCTCATAAGCTTCCTGCTTTTTCCCGTTCTGCATATAGACATCCCCCAGTACCACCTGATAGCGCCTATCGTTGGGATACTCTTCTACCAGACTTTCTATTTCATGAAAGGCGCTCTTGTCGTCCTTCTTTTGCAGATAGATGCGGAACTTCTCCATACTGAGCTGTTCGTTCTTGCCCATCCGTTCCTCGAGCTTGTTCAGTATACCGATAACTTTGTCATACTCTTCCTGGCGGTTGTAAATCTCCAGCAAGTTGTATAGCGGGTCCAGCTTATCCGAGAAACGTACCGCCATATTTTCCAACAAGACAGCGGCTTTCTCCGTTTCGTTTTGCTGCATGTACAGATTGGCAAGTCCCTGGGCATACCAGTAATTGTCGGGAGCATTCTCCACCGCCTTTTCCAACGCGGCTTGTCCCAGCGGCACCTGCTTGAGGAACATATAATACTGGGCCATCTCATACAAAGCCGATGATGCGTTCGGGTTTATCGTCAGGCAATGTTGCAGGACATCAAAAGCTGCATCATAGTCTTTCTGGACTTTCAGACGGGCGGCTTCAAGAAAGAAGTAGTCGTAACGGCGCTGCTGTTCGGGGGTAAGCTCCTTTACGGGCGAAACATCGGCTTTCTTCGACTTCTTCCGTTTCTTCAATTCCTTCCGTGCCTTTTCAGGCCGACCGTACCCGCTCATTTTCTCCTTAGAAGCTTGAACATTGGCAGCCTGCACTCCATACGTAGTAAGGCAGAAGGCACCTATCAACAACGCAAGTATTATTTTTACTCTGATTCTCATCTATTTAATTATAAATTCTTAGCCCGTAAAAACGGAACAATATCCATTCATTTTTTACCCGTATGCCCGAAGCCACCGGCACCGCGCTCCGTCTCATCCAGCACTTCCACTTCCTGCCAAAGAGCTTGTTCGTGACGCGCTATCACCATTTGTGCAATCCTCTCCCCATCTTCGATGACGAAGGTTTCTGCAGAAAGGTTGACGAGAATAATACAAACTTCACCACGGTAATCGGCATCAATCGTTCCAGGGGAGTTCAGCACGGTAATCCCCTTCTTAATGGCCAATCCGCTACGCGGACGCACTTGCGCCTCAAATCCTTCCGGAAGAGCGATATAAAGGCCAGTAGGCACCAGACACCGCTGCATCGGAGCCAGCGAAATAGATTCATTAAGGTTTGCACGGATATCCATTCCTGCAGACAGCTCAGTGGCATAAGCCGGAAGCGGATGCTTTGATTTATTGATGATTTGTACGTTCAACATGATGTTATTTACGATTTGACGATTTACAATTAGGGCTACTTCTATTCTTACAATTCGAGTAATTCAAGTTTCGCAATTCATCTCCGTTTCACTATAAACTTGGGCGAAAATACGGCTTTTTATACAAAATAGTGATACATTTGCAGTTAAATAATAGTAACTTCAATCGTAAATAACATCATGATGAATTGGAATACGCTCATATCTGCCAAACGTTTCGGACTGGAAGAGTTTCATCAGGAACGCCATGAAAACCGCTCGGAATTCCAACGTGACTATGACCGCCTTGTCTTCTCCGCCCCCTTCCGCCGTCTGCAGAACAAAACCCAGGTATTCCCTCTTCCCGGTAGTGTATTCGTCCACAACCGATTGACGCACAGCCTGGAAGTATCATGTGTAGGTCGCTCACTAGGCAACGATGTATCGAAAGCTCTCATAGCCCGCCGTCAGGAACTGCAAGACAGCTACCTCACCGAAATAGGCTCCATCGTTTCCGCCGCCTGCCTGGCACACGACTTGGGAAATCCTCCTTTCGGACATTCGGGAGAACGAGCAATTTCCACCTTTTTTTCTGAAGGAAAAGGAATGTCCCTGAAGGGCCAACTGACACCTGCCCAATGGGAGGACCTTACTCACTTTGAAGGAAATGCAAATGCGTTCCGCCTGCTTACCCACCAGTTTGAGGGAAGGCGACAGGGAGGATTTGTACTCACCTACTCCACCTTGGCAAGCATCGTGAAATATCCCTTTTCATCGAGTCTTGCTGGCAAAAAGTCAAAATTCGGTTTCTTCATCACAGAGGAAGAAAGTTTCCGCCGCATAGCAGAAGAGTTGGGTATGGAGAAGCAGAACGATGCCCCGTTGAAATATGCCCGCCACCCGCTAGTCTATCTGGTGGAAGCCGCCGATGACATCTGCTACCAGATGATGGATATTGAGGATGCTCACAAACTGAAAATTCTGACTACACAAGAAACCAAAGAGTTGCTTCTTTCTTATTTCTCGAAAGAGCGCCAAGCACACCGGCTCAAAACGATGGAGATAGTAAGTGACACCAATGAGCAAATAGCCTATCTGCGTTCCAGCGTTATCGGGCTGCTTATCGGCGAATGCGTGCAAGCCTTTGTAGACAATGAAGAAAAGATTCTGAAAGGAGAATTTGAAGGAAGCCTCATCAACCATATATCCGAGGTACCAGCCAATGCCTACAAGCACTGTGCAGACATCTCCCTGAAGAGGATTTACCGCTCACGCGACGTACTGGACATTGAACTTGCCGGTTTCCGCATCATCAGTACCCTACTCGAACTGATGATTGACGCCGTGCGTTCTCCAGAAAAGGCATATTCGCAACTGCTCATCAATCGCGTATCGGGCCAGTACAACATAAAAGCGCCTGCACTCTATGAAAGAATACAGGCGGTATTGGATTACATCTCCGGAATGACAGATGTATTTGCACTCGATTTATACAGGAAAATAAACGGGAATAGCTTGCCAGCGGTATAACAGACGACAAGCATTCTTCCGGATAGTCCTATGATACAACCTTATTTGCTCCCGACGTAAGCTTGCATGCCTCCGGTGCGCTCGCTATGAATGACTCGATGTGGCGAATGCGCTTTTCTGCCAAAATCTCGTCCACGGCAATCAGGATACCCGTTTCCTCCACATCTCCGAAACCGTAATTGATGGCTGTACCAAACATACGCATGGTAGGGCTGAGACTCATATAGGCATTCACCAGAGGGGGAATATTATACCCCGCCTTACGGATTTCACAATTCAAAATCTTATAGTCTTCTTTAAAAGAGTCTTTACAGAAGAGAGCTGCCAATTCACTCTCGTCCGATTCCAGAAGTAACGGCTTCATCGGAGTAATCAGGTTGTCCTTATCCGCAAAGTGTTTCCGAAGAAAATAAAGAATCTTATCACGACTCTGACGATGATAGCTGGGATACATAGTCACCTTTCCGAAGAAATACTTCACATTGGGCATGACTACGGTCAGTGCGCCCAAACCATCCCACAGATTATCCAACGCAAACAGACCTTTACTGTCTGCACGCGTAGACTGATACTCCAACGTAACGAACGAACGTCCCAACTCAATGGTCGTAGGAAGATAGTCCTTCAAAAATTTATCCGAAAAGTTAAACATATGGGCAGTTGCCAGAATAGGGGCACCATGTTCATCAAAACGCACATCCGTACCTAAGATATAACGGTATCCACCCAAAATTTCTTCAGCTTCCGGATTCCAGACAATCAACTGCTTGTACGGATTGTCCATGATGTCATATTCGTCAATATCCATAGACTTGCCCGTTCCTCCTCCCGCAGCGCGGAACGCAATCTCGCGCAAACGGCCGATCTCCTTCATGGTATTCGGAGAGTCTTGGGCAGTAATGATATATATCTGGTTATGACTTCTATTGGTCATGCGCAGGCGCTTCTCCTCAGTCAACTCCGCTTTCAACAGCTCCTTGCTTATCGGTGCAATTACATCTTCCATATTTCTCTGTTAGTAGTTCTTCTTTTATATAAATACGGTCTCTCTACAATTTATATACAATATCCTTCACATATTGCGCCCATCCAGCCGGGCTTTTCGATTTATCGAAAGTTTGCCAGGGGATAGGCTTCCCTATGGTGATAGTAAATGTTTTATGGCGATTCTTCAGCATTTCATCTGCCAGGTAAAGCATGGCGATATTGAACTTGACACCCAATATCTTACAAAGATTGGCAAGATTATAAAAGAAATTGGAGTTCCGCCCTTCGAAGTGGATGGGAACTACATCACGGTGGGCTTCGACACTCTTCACGATAAAGGTCTTTTTCCAATCCAAGTCACGGATGACCCCATTCTGCCTACGTGAACAAAGACCTGCGGGAAACATGATGAGCTGATTGTCCGAAGCAAATCCCGCCTCCACCATTCTCGGGAAGTCTTTGGCCTGCTTTCCCGTCTTGTTGATGGGGATGCAGAGCGGTGCCAGTCCGTGCAGGTTCATCAGCAGGTCGTTGACCATATATTTCACCTTGCCGCCATAAAAGGAGCCCAAGACATAACCCAACGCCACTCCGTCCTGCCCACCCAGGGGATGGTTGGATACAAAAGTATAAAGCCCTTCTTTAGGCAGATTCTCCTCCCCCTTTACCACAATATTGGCATCAAGGAACTCCAGACAAGCTTTCAGAAAATCCACACCGACTTTATCTTTCGACTCCCGCAAAAAGACATTCAATTCCTCTTGATGAACGATATGCTTCAAATAAGAAACCACGAACTTGGGGATATACTTAGACTTCTTCGGAGCCTTTTCCCGAAGTATCTTGTCTATGTCAATCAAAAATAAAGAGTCGTCAGCCATTCTTCTTTTGATGAAATGAATGCGCAAAATTAACTCATCTTTTTAATTAATCGCAAAAAAAGGACAGAAAACTACACCCGAAATCTATCAAATAACACCTAAAAACTATCAATTGACAGTTTTCCCCCTAAAGTGTGTTTGAAATCCGTCTGCCTGAAAGAGAAAACTTCCGTAAACTTGCAATATCATGATTAACGAAAAAACATAGCACATATGAACAATATAACATTTAAAAAAGACCTGCTCGGAGTTCAAGACGATTTATTGCGTTTTGCATACAAACTTACTTCCGACCGTGAAGAAGCCAACGACCTCCTGCAGGAAACATCCCTGAAAGCTCTGGATAACGAAGAGAAGTATACTCCCGATACCAATTTCAAAGGATGGATATATACCATCATGCGTAATATCTTCATCAACAATTACCGCAAAGTGGTGCGTGACCAGACTTTTGCGGACACCACGGATAATCTCTATCACCTGAACCTGCCGCATGACACCGCTTTTGAGAGCACAGAAAGAGCATATGATTTGAAAGAGATGCACCGCATTGTCAACGCCCTGCCACGGGAGTACAAGATTCCCTTCTCCATGCATGTCTCCGGCTTCAAGTACCGCGAAATTGCAGAGAAGCTGGGGTTACCCTTAGGCACGGTAAAGAGCCGCATTTACTTCACCCGCCAAAGATTACAACAAGACTTGAAGGATTTTGTTTAAGAACCCAGCATATAAAACCAGTGATTTCCATAAATTAAGAAGAGTACAAATTTTAGTTGTATCAAAAGAGAGAAAGGTAGGCCGGGACAATCCCATGTCTACCTTTCATGGCCTCGCCTTTATATTTCTGCACGAACATATTCAAGCCGTTACGCTTTGCGATAATATTATTTACAAAAATCAGGTAGTAACCTCTGGTTACATTCCACCTTTCCAGCTATCCCTGTCTCTTATACACATCTCCGAGCCCACGAGACGGACTCCTATCTCG
>ENA-OYAE01000486-OYAE01000486.1-human-gut-metagenome-genome-assembly--contig:-NODE-486-length-11657-cov-7.446216_pt1 | contig 11657 bp, 7 predicted proteins | sample MGYA00244512_ERZ652809 | MGnify/ENA primary metagenome ERZ652809 (study PRJEB26926, sample SAMN06164862) | human gut metagenome | biome: ENVO:00009003; feature: ENVO:2100002; material: ENVO:00002003...
GAGATAGGAGTCCGTCTCGTGGGCTCGGAGATGTGTATAAGAGACAGGTGATATACTTACTGATAGACCGTCTGTTTCGGTGAACCGGATTATCCGACCGGCTTAGTCTGCGTATATCCCTCCTTTTTAAGTAGTTCCAGCACTTTCTGCTTGAAATCTCCTTGTACGATGATTTCTCCGTCTTTGGCACTTCCGCCTACGCCACATTTAGACTTCAGCAATTTACCTAACTCCTTCAGGTCATTCTCCGTACCTACGAAACCTGTGACAAGTGTGACTACTTTTCCTCCTCTATTCTTGCGATCCAACTGAACACGCAATTTCTGTTGAGAAGCTTTCGGGGTAACTTGTTCCCCATCATCTTCCATTTCATAACTATAGTCCGGATTGGTAGAATAAACCACATTCAACCGTTCTTTCCAATCATTATTCTTCATATTTGTTCTGTTTTAAGAATCAAAAGTAATATTTTGCGTGGAACTTTGCAATCTTTTGAGACTTTTGTCGTCTAATAGAAAACTCTAATTAGCTTCAAGTATACGAAATATGAAAAGAATCATCTGGCTATTTCTATTGTCTTTGGTTACTCTACTATCTTTTTCGCAATCTTTCAAGGGTACTGTTACGGATACTGATGGGAAGCCGGTTCCTTATGCCGCCCTCTATCTAAGAGAAATGAAGTCAGGTTTAACTACCGATGAGCATGGGCGGTTTCAAACGAAATTATCTGCCGGACAATATACCTGTGAGGTCTCTTCTTTAGGATTCATATCCCAGACCTTTACTTTTCAAATGCTGAATCGTGATTATGAGAAGGATATAGTGCTTGCCGAACGTACCTATAGCCTGCCGGAAGTAAGCATCACCAAGGGAAATGAAGATCCCGCCTATGCAGTGATGCGCAAAGCGATAGCGCGTGCTCCTTATTATCGTACTCAGATAAAAAGCTATACAGCCGGTACATATCTGAAAGGAACCGGTAAAGGGATCGCTATTCCTGCTGTCCTGAAACTATCCAAAGAGGTGCGGAAAGATGCAAAAGAATGGCTTGGAAAGCTGTTTGTCTTGGAGCAACAGCAGATCGTGAATTTTACTGCTCCCAATATCTGGAATAATAAGGTATTAGCCAATAAAAACTCTTTTCCTGAGGAAATACAGGTGGACATGGGGATAACTACAGTTAATCTCTATACTTCTGAACTTTTCGGCAAAGTCTCTCCTTTAAATAAAAGTGCCTTTTCATACTATCGTTTCAGACTTGACGCTTGCTTTGTGGAAGAAGGACAAATGATAAATAAGATCCGTGTGATTCCCAAGAAAGACGATAGCCGTTTGCTGGAAGGAGACCTGTTCATTGTAGAAGATTTGTGGTGTATATCGGCTGCTGATGTCAATGTTCGTGCTACCGGGCTGAAAGCAAAGATTAAGATCACTTGCAAGGAAGTACAGTCTTCTGTCTTTCTGCCGGTTTCTATTACTACCTCTTCTACCATCGATATAATGGGTTTCAAGGCAGAGGCTTCCTATCTGGCGGCAATACACTATAGAGAGGTAAAAACGGATATCCAGCCGGAAACCAATACGGATACAACAACAAAACCTGTAGTTACCACCACCGCAATGGTGCAGCCAAAGAAACATAAATTTGAACGTCCGGCACGGATCGGACGCAAAGATACTCAGGTTGATTCGCTTGCCGACAAGCGAGATTCTCTTTATTGGACCACTATCCGTAACGTGCCGTTGCGGTTGGAAGAAGTGCAGAGTTATCAATATAAAGAAGAAAAGATTGCTTTGAAAGATTCGTCACCCGGAGAAAAGTCCGGGAAGAAAACAGTAGTCGGGCAAGTACTGAACACCATTATGTGGGGAAAGACTTTCAGAACTTCCAATAAAAGTGCCTGGCTGACTTTACCCGGTCTTTCCGCTTATATTCCCGAATATAATTTTGTGGATGGCTTCTGGTTAGGAGTAAAGCTAAAAACAGGAGTGAAGTTATCAGAATCTTCTACACTTCGTTTTGTACCTTCTTTCTATTATACCACAGCCCGCAAAAACTGGATTGGACAAGGAGAATTGACGCTGGATTATGCTCCCCGGAACCGTGGCTATTTATCCCTTTCCGGAGGTCTTCTGTCTGCCGATTATAATTCGGAAAGCGGAGAATCCCGTTTGATTAATAGTATGTCCAGCTCGTTGTTCGGCCATAACCATCTGAAGCTTTACGAGAATACTTTCTTCACAGTTGACCATGCGATAGAGCCGGCTAACGGATTACTTTTTTCTTCCTCACTTTCTTGGCAACGCAGGAAGATGCTGGATAACCATATCCGTAAAAGTTGGTTCAAGAGGGATGCCGAGCCGAATATTCCGGAAAACACTGCTTTCCGGCCGATGCCTGAGAATGATATCCTGAAAGCTTCTTTTGAGTTGGAGTATACTCCGGCTCACTACTATCACATGTCGCAAGGTAAGAAAGTGTATGAAGCTTCCCGTTATCCTACATTTGCCCTGAAATATGACAGAGCCTTCCCTATGAGCGGTAGCCGTTATCTGACCTCGTACCACCTGATGCAATTCTCTGCCAAACAGAAAATCGAGTTCGGCATGTTCAATCGTCTGTATTGGTCAGTGAATGCAGGCTCATTCTTTGATGCCAAGAATCTCCAGTTCCCCGACTTCAAGCATTTTGCTTCTACCCGCATACTGGTTACGGAACGTTCTTTCGATACCGGGTTTAGTTTACTGGATAACTATGCTTTGTCCACTAATACCCGCTGGACACAGGCTAATGTCTCCTGGTATACTCCATATCTGCTTTTGAAACATCTTCCTTTTCTGTCAAGAAAAGCATTTGATGAAGCATTGCATCTTCGTTCCATTGTGATATATGGTCGGCGTCCCTATACGGAGATCGGATATTCGATCGGGTTTTCCGATAGGGCACGGATAGGAGTCTTTGCCGGTTTCGATTGTCTGAAGTTCCATTCGGTGGGAGTTTCCCTTAGTTTACCGTTATCTCTCTTTGACGATCAATAAAACTTTTGTAGAAATTATGTTAACTTTCTTCTATAGGACTATTCTTTTCAGAAAAAAACGTATTTTTGTCAACCCGTAACCGAAAGAAATGAAGAAAATGACCACGAACCAGGCAATTCAATATAAGGATAGCATGAAAGTGCCGGAGCCTACTTTGCGCAGGTTGCCGTGGTACTTGTCGAATGTTAAGCTGCTCAAGCAGCGGGGCGAACGGTACGTCTCTTCTACACAGATATCCAAAGAAATCAATATAGATGCTTCCCAGATAGCCAAGGATTTGTCGTATGTCAACATCTCCGGGCGTACGCGTGTGGGCTACGAAGTCGATACTCTGATAGCCGTATTGGAAGACTTCCTCGGATTTACCGATATGCATAAAGCATTTCTGTTTGGAGTAGGTAGCTTGGGTGGTGCATTGTTGCGCGACTCCGGTTTGAAGCATTTCGGGCTGGAAATTGTAGCGGCATTTGATGTGAACCCGGAATTGGTAGGCACTACATTGAACGGAATTCCGATCTTCCATTCCAGTGAATTCGAGCAGAAGATGCGCGAATATGATGTGAACATCGGTGTGCTGACTGTACCTATCGAGATAGCCCAATGCATTACGGACACCATGATAGCCGGTGGCATCAAAGCTGTATGGAACTTTACGCCGTTCCGTATCCGTGTGCCGGAAAATATCGTTGTTCAGAATACTTCTCTATATGCTCATTTGGCGGTGATGTTCAACCGCCTGAATTTTAACGAAATCAAATAATGAAGATTATTGCTGTCGGAATGAACTATGCACTGCACAATAAAGAGCTGGGGCATACGTTAGTTAATAAAGAGCCGGTTATCTTCATGAAGCCCGACTCGGCTATATTGAAAGACGGAAAGCCTTTCTTTATTCCCGATTTTTCGGATGAGGTTCATTACGAAACTGAGGTGGTGGTACGTATCTGCCGTTTGGGAAAAAACATTGCGCCGCGTTTTGCCAACCGTTACTATGACGCAGTGACTGTAGGCATCGACTTTACGGCACGCGACTTACAACGTAAGTTCCGTGAAGCGGGTAATCCCTGGGAACTTTGCAAAGGGTTTGACAATTCGGCAGCTATCGGAACTTTTGTTCCTTTGGAGCAGGCAGGAGGCGATTTGCAGCAGCTTGATTTCCGTCTGGAAATAGACGGAAGGGAAGTACAGCATGGCAATACTTCGGATATGCTTTTCAAAGTGGATGAGATAATTGCATACGTCAGCCGCTTTATGACGCTGAAAATTGGTGACCTGTTGTTTACGGGAACTCCCGCAGGCGTAGGCCCGGTACAGATAGGACAGCATTTACAAGGATACCTCGGAGAAGATAAGTTGCTCGACTTTTATATTCGTTGAGTCAATTTATTACGATATGTTTATCAAACGTTGCTGGTTGCTTTGTTGCTTTATTGCTTTTCTTCTTCCGGTTTCAGCGCAGGAATTCATTACGCTGAACTGGCAGGAATTGTCTTCTGCACAGACGCTTCCTGTGGTGACGCGCGAACTTCCGTTAGGGAACGACTTCCGTTCCTTTACTTATCAGGTAGAAATTGAATTTCCGGAATACCAGAAACTAAGCCGGAATGAGGTGACAGCATTAGAGATACGGCTCGACAGTTTGCGTCAGCTACCTAATGAAAATGTTGCTTTCCGGGAAGGTTTACCGGCATCTCCGCAGATAAACTCTTTCACAAAAATCTCTGCACATCATGGTTTTCTCTCCATAAGTTTTGTCCCTGTAGTTTTTCGTGAAGGAAGCTACCAACGGCTGAACTCGTTCAAGTTATCCGTGAAATCCTATCCAAAGAAAGATGGAATAGGAGGGGGAACAGCCACTCGAGGCTCGGGAACAACTTTAACCAGAGCTTCTTTAAAAGATTGCACTACTTCGCTTCTCGCTTCAGGTCGTTGGACAAAGATAGGTGTGAGAAATACCGGAGTCTTTAAAATCACGAATGCCGAATTAAAGAAGATGGGATTCTCAAGACCCGAGAAAGTCCGCGTATTTGGTTATGGTGGTTATTTGTTATCCCAGCGTTTCAATGAACATCCGGCAGCAGATTTACCCGAAGTTCCCTTGCTGCGTTTGTCAGACGGTGTGTTGTTTTATGGTCGTGGCACTGTATCCTGGAAACCGAGTTCCGATAACACTTACTTTGTTCGCGAACGTAACTTCTATTCCGATGAAGGTTATTATTTCCTGACTGACCGGGAGGATATTCCGGAAATGGAAGTCGAAGTCCTTTCTTCTTTGAAAGAACCTTCTACCAACAGGTTGACGGCCTTTAATTCCTATACTCTGCATGAAAAAGAGGTATATAGTTGGGCAAGTACCGGCAGACAACTATATGAAGATTATGATTATGCGACGGGTAACACCAAGAATTATACGTTGAGTTTGCCGGGTATCGTTCCGGAAGATTCTGTATGGCTGACCACAGTTTTTGCTGCCCGTTCCATTGGAGCATCTACCTATTATTCGGTTGCAGTGAATGGTAAGGCGAGAGGAAATGCTACACTGGCATCCATATCTTCCGACAATCAATATTACACTAGAGCTACTTCTGCCTCCATAAGTACCTCCTGGCTGGGTACAGAGTCGGAGAATACTGTAGTGACCGTTACCCATACCCGCCCTTCCGGGACATCGGGGCGCCTGGATTATATTGCTTTGAACTATATCCGCTCGCTTACGCTGAATGCTGCTCCTTACCTTACTTTCCGTTCTTTGACCTCCATCAATAAAGAGACGACATTTGTACTTTCCGGTGCCACAGCTTCTACTGTTGTGTGGGATGTCACCGATCCCGCAAATATTTGCAGGATGGAAGGCAGCTTTGCAGGCGACACATATACGTTTACCATTCCCGCAGGAAAATTGCGTGAGTTCGTAGCCATCACTCCGGAAGCTTCCGGCTTTGATACGGTAGAAACAGTCGGGAATATTGCAAATCAAAATCTGCACTCTTTGGGAGCCACGGATATGATTATTATTTCTCCCGACCGGAAAGACCTGATGACACAGGCGGAACGGCTGGCACAAGCACACCGTGAAAAAGATGGCCTGTCTGTTCTTGTTCTTGCTGCTCCGCAAATCTACAATGAATTCTCTTCCGGTACACCGGATGGAACGGCTTACCGTCGTTTGATGAAGATGTTGTATGATCGTTTTCCGAATAAGGCTGAAAGTCCTAAATATTTGTTATTTTTCGGAGATTGCAGTTATGATAACCGTATGCTGACTTCCTCCTGGAAGAATTATCGGCCTGAAAACTTTTTGCTATCTTATCAATCGGAAACCTCTCTTGAGGAAACCTCTTCCTATGTAACGGACGATTATTTCGGCTTTCTCGATGATGGAGAAGGTGAAAATCTGTCAGATGCCATGCTGGATATAGGTATCGGACGTTTCCCGGTTCGCACGGCTGCTGAGGCAAAAGCTACTGTTGATAAGACCATCGCTTATATGGAAAATAAGCATGCAGGACCGTGGAAACACACCGTTTGCTATGTGGGCGATGACGGGGATGGCAGACTGCACATGTCCCAATCTGAAATCCTGGCAAGTTATACAGAACGGAATTATCCTTCCTTCCTTGTTGAAAGAATCTATGCCGATGCTTTCCGTCGCGAATCTTCTGCTACCGGAGAAACTTATCCCGATGCAACAAAACGCCTATTGCAATTATTCGACAAAGGCATGCTGGTAGTCAACTATACAGGGCACGGAAGTACTTCCGCCTGGGCAGAGGAGAATCTGCTGAACATGGGAGATATTACCAAGATGACATCCCCACGTCTTCCTCTATGGATAACAGCTACTTGTGACTTTACCCGTTTCGACGATATCCAGACTTCCGCCGGAGAGCAGGCATTCCTGAATGCCAAAGGCGGGGCTATTGCTTTGCTCACCACTTCCCGGGTGGTATATGCTGCGCAGAATTCTACTTTAAACCAGGCTTTCCTTCGTCATATCTTTTCCCGTCCTGAAGGTAAACGCCTGCGACTGGGAGATGTTATGCGGCTTTCAAAGTGCGATGCATCTTTGGCTACTGACAAGAATAAATTGAATTTCTCTCTGATCGGCGATCCTGCCTTGACCCTGGCATATCCTGATTATCAAATCCTGGTGGATGAATTTGCCGGAGTGAATGTAGCAGAAGAAACAAACACCTATCCGCAGGTGAAAGCCGGTAGCAAGATTACTGTAAAAGGACGTATCCTGACTCCCGAAGGTGCTTTAGCAGAAGACTTTACCGGCACAGTGCATCCTACTGTACTGGATAGTAAGGAAGAAGTAACCACTCTTGATAATCGTGGTGAGGGGGCTTATACTTATACGGAGCGCAGTAAAACTCTCTTCTCAGGCAGTGATTCGGTTCGTCAGGGGCGGTTTGAGTTTACTTTCCCTGTACCGTTGGATATCAATTATTCCGATGAAGAAGGCTTATTGAGTCTTTACGCTCTGGATGCTGTTCACTCTAATGAAGCGGGCGGAGCTTTCGACCGTTTCCTGGTAGGCGGTACGGATGATGATGTTTCTTTGGCAGATACGTTAGGCCCTAAGATAACCATTTATCTGAATACGCCGGACTTCAGTTCCGGTGGACAAACCAATACTACTCCCTTGTTTGTAGCCGAGTTAGAAGATGCGGATGGTATCAATACGGTTGGCAATGGTATCGGGCATGACCTTTCGCTTAGTATAGACGGCAGTGCGGTGTCGACTTACAATCTGAATGATTATTATACTCCGGTAGCGGGAGATTATACCCGGGGTACAGTGCATTTTTCAGTGCCCGAACTTACGGAGGGGAAACATATATTGTCATTCCGTGCTTGGGATTTACTGAATAATTCTTCTACAAAGACTTTAGAGTTTGAGGTGGTTCGAGGGCTACGTCCCGGTCTCTTTTCAGTAACTTGCACACAGAGTCCTGCCCGTGAAAGTACTACATTTATTCTTTCTCACAATCGCCCCGGTTCCACACTTTCAGTCCGTATGTCCGTGTATGATTTTGCCGGGCGGGAAATGTGGACACATATGGAGAAAGGGATATCTGAAGGACAAACCTACTATGTAGAATGGGATTTGTGTAGTAACGGTGGGCAACGCCTGGCACCGGGTGTTTATCTATATCGTGCTTCTATTGTCTCTGATGGCAGTCGTGAAAGTACGAAATCACAGAAAATCATCATCCTGTCACAATAAACAGGGGGATTCTCTGTTTAATTAGTATTAAAAAGATATTCTTCATCCGCAGATGAAGAATTAAATGATATCGTATGAAGAAATACATCTTACCATTAATCATAGCTTTCTTGTCCGTACACCTTCTTGCTCAGGACAAGAATCAGTTTAACCCTGTTAATACCGGTGTTAACTCTCTGGGGATTGCCCCTGACTCCCGTGGTGGTGGTATGGGAGATGTGGGCGCGGCTACAGATCCGGATGTGAACTCCCAATTCTGGAACCCGGCAAAGTATCCGTTTACTATCAGCCGTGCCGGAGTGGCGGTTTCATATACTCCCTGGTTGCGTAAGCTGGTGAATGATATTGACTTGGCATATCTGGCAGGGTACTATCGCATCGGAGATTATCAGGCAGTCAGCGGTTCTTTGCGCTATTTTTCTTTGGGGGAAGTACCCGTGGGATATACCGGTGACGAGAATTCTCCGGGATATACGATTAAACCTTATGAGATGGCGGTGGATATAGCTTACTCACGTATGCTTTCCGAGCGTTTCTCTGCAGCGGTTGCATTACGGTATATTTACTCCGACCTGGCATACAGGGAAGACGAAGAAGTTTCTGCCGGTTCCGCTTTTGCTGCCGACATTGCCTTCTATTATACAAATTACGTCATACTTGCCCAGCGTGAGTGCATGCTTTCTTTCGGATTGAATGCTTCTAATATCGGTACGAAGATTTCTTATGATAGCGGTAATACCAGTCAGTTCCTGCCTACTAACTTGCGTTTGGGTGCTTCTTTACTGTTCCCGATAGATGATTACAATACAATTGGAGTTAGTTTCGACGCCAATAAATATATGGTTCCCACCCGTCCTATCCGTGGAGAAGACGAGTCACAGGAAGAATATGAAGAACGTCTGGACCGTGATTATAATGATATCTCACCCATTAAGGGTATTTTCAAATCTTTCAGTGATGCTCCCGGTGGTTTCAAGGAAGAACTGCAGGAGATACAATGGTCGTTGGGATTGGAATATACCTATCACGAACAGTTCTCCATTCGTGGTGGTTACCATTGGGAACATGAGAACAAAGGAAACCGCAAGTATTTCTCTTTCGGAGCAGGTTTCAAGATGAGCGTGTTTTCACTGGATGCTGCTTACCTGGTATCTACAGCGCAGAGCAATCCACTCGACCAGACACTTCGCTTCACGTTAGGTTTCGACCTTGACGGAATAAAGGACTTGTTCGGACGTCGTAGAAGATAAATCAGCTCATAACTTTATTCCTTCTTTTCAGATAAGAATTATCTTACTTCACCTTTATAAGCACACAGTTGTTTCCTTTCATGGAAGTTCAGTTTACTCCAAATGGTAACTTTAGTAACTCCACACGGTAACTCCATTTACATGCCGTGGTAAAGACCGTTACATGCCGTGGTAAAGGTCGTTACAATAAGGGGTAAAGGCCGTTACATGCGGCAGTAAATGCTTTTACATCTTGCAGTAAACCGTCGGTAAATGCTATTGATTGATTATCAGTAAACTAACAAGAATAGAATTACAGAGCACTGAATCTTGTCTTTTTCAGTGAATACTATCCACAGACGATTGAATTCGCATAAATTAAATTTGGAGGCAAAGATAAACAGTTATATCTTTGTCTCTCAGATTCAGTCATTGATTCCTGAATAGTTGTATGGAATAGTATGAAATGAAAAAAATGATTTTAGAATCGGTGAAAGACACAGAAGATATCCATAGCCTCTTAACAATGATTCAAGAGGAAAATACATTGGCATTCAATATGTTCTATGAGATGTATTATGACCAGGTATTTCGCTATACTTACTATTTTCTGAAAGATACAGAATCTTGTCGGGAAGTAGTTGCTGATGTTTTCTTTGCTGTATGGCAATCGCGCAAAAGACTAAAGGATATAGAAAATCTGGAAGCTTATTTATTTATATCCGTAAGAAACGAGGTTACCCGTTACAATAAGAAAAATGGCAGGCAAAACCGTGTCTCATTGGATGAATTACCTGTCCAATTGGAAATCACAGAAGAAGAATCTCCTTACGATAAGATCTCTTATAAAGAAATGGAGCAGCTATTGGGAAAGATTATTGGCGAATTGCCGGAAAAATGCCGTTTGATATTTCTTATGGCTCGTCAGGAGCAATTAAAACCCAAAGAAATAGCAGAGAGACTTTGCATTTCGGAAAACACGGTGCGCGTACAAATGAAAATTGCTATAGAAAAGATTATCAAGCAAATAAAACCCTATTATCCGGACTTGACTCTTTCTCTATTATGGTCTTTCTTTTTCTCTTCTATTAGTTAAAGAATTTAAAAATATGGGATGCCTTTTAAATGAAATCCCATCAAGCCTACTCCTCAATTTAGAAACAATTAATTATGAGCGAGGAAAACAAATTTATTGATATTCTACGAAATGAATTAATTCATGACATCAGTGATCGTGAAAAAGCGATGTTAGAAGACTGGAGTCATTCTAATGATGATAATCGTAGTTTCCGCCAGTTGATTCGTGAAATGAAACTTTCTTCTGAAATCGAAAAGAAAGAAGAAGAAATGAAATCCTATATCTTGCAAGAAGTTCATAAACGGATAAACAGGAGCCGATACATCAGGCGTCTTCTAAAGATCAGCACTGTGGCCGCTTCTATTGCAATTCTATTGGGAATGACCGGCTATTTTTCATATAAAGAAGGTTTCAATCAAGTCAACAGTCAACCAATAGAGATGTCTAATCCATTCGGTATGTTATCAACAATCACTTTGCCCGATGGGAGTAAAGTCATTTTGAATGCCGGAACTACAATCACTTATCCCAATGCTTTTGTCTCAAAGAACAGGGAAGTCGAAATAAATGGAGAAGCTTTCTTTGAGGTGGCTCATGATGCCGAGCATCCTTTTATAGTGAAGGCTAATCAGATTAACGTTGAAGTATTGGGTACACAATTCAATGTAAAAGCATACGAAGAAGATGACTGGATTGAGGTTTCTTTATCAGAAGGAAAAGTCGAGGTGCAGAGTAAAGACAAGAAAAGAAGAATCTTCCTGTCTCCTGGAGAACAAGCATATTATGATAAGCACAATCATTCTTTGACTACACGTACAGTGGATATTGCCCATTATACATCGTGGAGAAACGGGATCTATTATTTCAGGGCACTTCCTTTGAAAGAAATAGTCAAACAGCTTGAACGTATTTTCAATGTAAATATTTGCATAACCTCTTCTAATATTGAGGATATTATTCTGACCGGCGACTTCTTACGAGGTGAGAATCTGGAGCAAATATTGCGTGTGATAACTGCAGATAAACGTTTAAAATACAGGATTGAAGAATATATGATCTATATAGATGAAAATAAAAG
>ENA-OYAE01000490-OYAE01000490.1-human-gut-metagenome-genome-assembly--contig:-NODE-490-length-11569-cov-5.626976_pt1 | contig 11569 bp, 10 predicted proteins | sample MGYA00244512_ERZ652809 | MGnify/ENA primary metagenome ERZ652809 (study PRJEB26926, sample SAMN06164862) | human gut metagenome | biome: ENVO:00009003; feature: ENVO:2100002; material: ENVO:00002003...
GTATAAATTATGAAAAATAGAATATATTTAAGCTTGTTCGCCATCGGACTTGCTTTGAGTAGTTGCAGTGATGAAACTTTGGGCACTTCCCAAGTTCAGGATGGCAATCTGGTTATTACGGCTACTATTGACGGAAACAACATAGATACCCGTACATTGATATACAATGAAGCTGATGGTAGTACTCTTTTTTGGTCACCCGGTGATGCGATCGGCGTGAATAGCGAGAGTGCAAAAAATGTAAAATTCACTTCTATAAATGCAAGTAGAACAGTTGCGGCTAATTTTTTAGGAGCAATAGAAGGTACTCCGGTAAATGCTTATTATCCTTACAGCGATGTTGTTGGAGATGGGTTGGAGAATAATAAGCTGACTATAACGTTACCGGATGTTATAAAGTTTGAATCTAATCCTGAGGCAGAGACAGCTAGTCCTACCTCGATAATGAGCACCAATGGTCCGATGGTTTCAACGCAATATACATCACAAGAAAATGGTGGTTCATTCGCCTTTAAACATATATGTAGTTTGATGCGAATTGCAATCTCCAGTATTCCTGCAAATGCCACTTCTCTGGTCATAAGTGCAGACCAGAACATTGCAGGAACAGGTACGATAGAAGATATCACAACCAATGCCTCGTTGACTCCTCCTACTATAGGTAGTAAAACGGTAACTATCACTTTACCGAAAACAACTACTTATGGAGAGAAGATATTCTATGTCCCATTGCCTGTAGCCACTTATTCAAAGCTGACAGTGGAATTGAAGAAAGAGGATGGTTCGGCAATCCTAACTAAAAGCATTTCCGACTTATCGGTAGCTTGCGGTCAATTGGTAGATATGAATAAACTGATAGGGCTTGAACTTAAACCTTCGGAAGTCAAAGAGGCTGTAGTGAACCTGGAATATGGTGAGGTGGTAGATATTATAATCAAGGATGTAACAGCACAAGATGCGACCATTGAATTCCCGACATATAATGAGGGAGGAGAACGTTCCGTCAATTTGTTGTTTGCAGAAAAGCCAACTACTAAAGTGACCATTAAAGGAGATGGAATATCTATTTCAAATTTAAATGTAAAACTCCTCGGTTCTCAAGAGTATGATGGTAGTGCTTGGACAAGCATTCCTGAATGGAGCAATGCAGCAACGGCTCCTGATTTTGACATCACTCTGCCCGGAGCAACAAATATCACCCTTGATTCAGATAATGAAAAGGTAGCTCAGTATGGCAACGTATCCCTCGCCGGAGGTGGCAATAGTTATATCGGCAGTCAATTGAAAGGAAATATCACGGTAAATTCATTGACGGTTCAAGCAGGGACTAATATTAATGTTACAGGTCTTGTAGGACAAATAACAATTTCAAATGACAATAGTAATACTAAGAATGTTTTCTTGAAGAATGGAAGCAACGTAAAGAAGAGCGGCTATTGCTATGAATTTTATAACTTATCTGAACATACTGTCACTTATAAAAATCTGCTGGCATGGGACGGAACGTCAAGATTGGAGCCCCAGAAAGATAATTCTGGATGCTATCTGATCCGTTCTGCTGCTGAATTGGCGCGGTTCCAAGGAACGCTTGAAGCTGCAAAAAAGGCCGCTGTGACTGCTACTATGACCGCCAGTACCAAACTGTGTTGTGATATTAATATGGACAGCAAACCATTGAAAGGTATTGTATTGGGCGCCGGATGCACTTTCGACGGACAGAATCATACAATCTCCAATCTTACTATCAATGATTATATGCTCAATGAAGATAGTGAATATACAGACCCTGCCTGCGCCGGCCTTTTCAGTACCACGTTGGATAATTCTGTTGTAACCGGAGTAAAGCTGAAGACTGTGAAGATTACGACAGAAGCCAAATGGTTGGGAGCCTTGATTGGGCATTCCTATTCTAAGGAAATCAGTGGATGTAACGTGGAAGAAGTGACAATTAATGGCTCGACCACCAATAATACTTTTGGTGATTATTTACGACAATACCCTAAATAGGCTTGTCTGATTTATAATAACTGAAATCTTAAACTTTGAAAAGAGATATAACATTTCCAGATATAATACGTTATATTTGCAGAGTTATAAAAAGAAAGAAAAGGAAAAACCCTGACAAAGCGATAACTCTGTCAGGGCTAAATTTAAGATTTTACGAGAGATTTAACCCTCTGGTGGGTATGGGTCATTGCCGTAGCTATGCTTTTCACGAATACGTCCATCTAATCCGTGTATAGCAACTTCTTGACCGTTCTTAATAGCGATTTCACGAGCACGCTCAAATGCTTCTTGCTGTGTTCTGAAATTACCAGAACTGCGTTGAGCATTTTCTTGCTTGACCTTCCATTGGTCGCCATTACGAACAACATGAATGTTCTTGCCTGCCATATTTACCTCCTTTCTGTTCTTAGTGGCAACATGTTTCAGGTTGCCGTTATACAATAAAATAGCCCCATTCCTACACCCGATAGGTTTGGGGCTTATTTAGTGTTAAACAATCTATATGCCAATAGGTTCCTTGTCTTAAATAATGGCATAAATCTGACAAAGTTTATAAATAAAATGACAAATTGACAGATATTATGAACAGAACAATAATTTCAATCGAAGTACAAGACCACGGTGGTACGGAAGCCACTATTATTGTAAAAGGAGAACGTAACAACCAAATGTTGTTTGAAGAACGATTTGAGTATAAGGATGAAGAAAAACACCCATTGCGTCTTCACCTTCTGAAAGAACGGTTTATGGAGAAATACTTTGCCGAAGGAAAGAGTTTGGGCATTATGAGTATTCGCAAACTATTCAAGGATATTACAGAAAGGAGTAAATCTGTTGGTGTACCCGATTATAGAACAATTGATAAATAAAAAAGTCGGAGGATTGGAGCTAATTACAAATATATTCTTTTGAATATGACTACCCATTCTAAACCTTGGTCAGTTCGTTCCGGGTATTCAGCAACTTTTACTTCAATGTATTTTCTCATAACAACACCTCCTTTCCTTATAGTTTTTTTTTGGAAGAAAATGGACGTTGTATAAGAGAAACCTCCGACTTTTACAAAAATACAAATTTTCTAACTATCTTTGCAACGTCTTACGGGACAAAGTTTTTTGGAAATAAGATAGTGCCTCACTTCTTGTGAAATCGCCAAATCTCATTAAAGGATATGCGAGGCACGGTGACAGCTCATATACAGTGGGCTGCCTATCCGTGCGCATATCCAGGTGTTTGGCGATACCTACAAGAGTGCGAGGATGGCAGTCCACTTCTTATATAACATTGTTAAACTTCTCCTATTGACTACCTGCGGAGAACTCTTGTAAAATTCGCCACCATGGAACTTATAGTAGGTTTCTTTTGTATTCTGTTTGCGTTGGGTATTTCTATTGCCACCGCTGTATTAGCTTCCCGAAAAGGACGTAATTCTGTAAACTGGTTCTTTTTATCTCTATTTTGGGGTATTGTAGGATTGATTGTATTAGCATGTTCCAAGCATTTAGAACGTGAAAAAGGAGAAAGTGATACTCTCGTTAAGGTCTTATGGAGTATCGTGCTTATACCGCTTGTTTTATTTGCCGTATTTTTCTACAATCGTACAGTAGAAAAAAGGGAACTCCGAAAGAGCTATCAAATTGAAGAAGTTGCTCCCAAAATAGAACTTTCCGACAACTATATTGAACGGACAGTAGATTTGAATGATTATTTCAATTCAAGTACTGGCTGGGATGACGAAACGGATTGGAACTATGCAGGACTTGAGGACGAAGAAAGCCAAAAGGCTTTTGATAAAGTTCTTAAAAAGAACAGAATTTATTGGAGTGACAAAAAGCAGTGCTGGGTTATCAAGGTAAAGAAAAACGCAGAGCAAGCTCCCAAAGTAAGATTTTAATATTTTTTATCAATCGCTCAATTATCCAGTATTTCATTTGGAAATAGAAGAAATGGGAACGTCCTCACGGATAGCTCCCATTTTTAGTTTCCATAAGTCCTTCGTATCTTTGTGATGCTTACCACGGCAATCGTAAATCAAATTGGATGTCAAACCATTAAAACGAAAGATTATGGAAATAGATGTATTTCAATTTTCGTACTGGGACGGCTACCAAGTTATAGCCGTTTACAGTAAACAACGTATCTGATACATTACGATTTTCCCTATAACTGGGAATGAGAGAATGGGCAGGAGTTATTTCTTGCCCTTCTTTTTAGGTTTAATATCGTATTTCAGAGCCTTCTGCATAAGAGCAGAAAAATCCACTGGAACTTCTGCTTGCTTCTTTAATTCTTTTGCAGGTAGAAGTTCGATAGCCATTGCCTTTTCCATGTCTTCTATTGTTACTTGTTTCTTTTTACTCATTTTGTCAGACTTTGAAAAGTTATACGATAATTTGAATTGCAAAGTAACAAATTAAATCGTGAAACATCATCAAAATCTCTCGTATTATAGCGGAAGCAGAACTCATTAACATATCGTTGAAGGTGTTTCTTGCTTGTATGGTTATATATTCCTGTCAAGCCACGTTTCAGAATACTCCAAAAACCTTCGATATTGTTAGTATAAGCATCTTCATCAACGTATTGTCCGTGACCGTGGTCAATCACGTAATGCTCGTATAACTTGCTAACGGTTTTATATCCGCACCATTCATCAGAGAATAACGTTGCCGTGCGTTTTACAGTTTTGAGAATAGGAACTGTCAATGATTTATAGGAAGTGTCACGGACTACTTTACAAACCACCTTACCGCCACGCTGGAGCATACCCATGACGGGAACTTTATCTTTGAAGCTCCTACCTTGACACTTCTTTACTTTCTTGTTATAGTGCCGATTTTTATTCTTGCCACCTACGAAAGTTTCATCAAGCTCTACTTCTCCCTCAAGTTTCTCTTCCATGACAATACCAAAGCATTCACGAATACGCTGATTCATAAACCACGCAGTTTTATAGGTTACGGATATTCTCTTGGATAATTCGATTGATGAAATACCTTTCTTGCGGGATGTTATTTCATAGATAGCCACGAACCATTTTCTCAACGGCAATTTAGAGCCTTCAAACATAGTTCCTATTCTGACATTGAAGTTCTTGCCCGTATTCTTACAGCGGTACATTCCATCACCACGGTTATATACTTTGGACGTAGGGTCATAAGGAGAAACAGGAATACCGTTTGCCCAGCGTTGTTGTTCCAGATACTTGATGCAGCTTTCCTCCGTAGGAAATGCTTCCAAAAGGTCATATAAGGAGTTGAATTTACCGATATTCATCTTACCAAAGTTTATAGTTCTTGCTATATATAACTCTGGTGAGAAAAGTTGCTTGGGAAAACAGTTATCTGTATAGCAAGTATAGATAAAACGTGGTTATGCTATGAACAGATATTACCTAAATATCTTGTGATATACAGCTATCACCGACCATCCGTTCTGAGGGGAGTAGTCGAAATAGCTGTACATGAATTCCAACCTGTACATTATGAGGTATCGAAGTAGTCGTTCATAGCAAACCACGTTTTTCTACCTTATAACAGGTTTAGATGAAAATCAAACGAAAAAGGAGACGAATTTTTCAACAAAATAAAATACCGCCCAAAACTCTTGTTCTGAACGGTATTATTAGCAAAGTTAGTTAGGGTATTGTCGTAAATAATCACCATACTTTTAATGCTTTTCGCATCGGTGGATTGATTGGATATATGGATAAAAATACTGTCACAGATGCCCAAGTTACAGATTGCTCTGTTACCAACGCAACACTTACAGGATGCTATGGCATTGGTGGCTTGGTGGGAACAACCATGTATGCACAAAACATTACATTTACTAATTGCAAGACTTCCGCTATCACTATAAAAATGGATCAAACGGCGATGAGTGCTCTACAGAAACATGAAGTGGAAAATAACCATCGGTCTGAAGATTACATTCAAAATTATATCGGTTATATGTCGAAAATGATTGGTGATGCGTTCACTGCCAGCGGCTCTACTTTGACCTTTACGAATTGCACTCCGGATACTGAGTTTACGTCAGAAGAAGGAGACGGTTTCTGGTATAATAATTCATACACAGGTTATAGCAGTGGACAAGACTTTAGTGTAAAAGGCTCTCAGTATGTAGGCAAGGTGGATAAAAATCCTACTATTATCGTAGGAAATAAGGCATGGATCAAAAGCACTGATTATCATGTATTCACAGAACATGCAGCCCGATAATAGAATATTGATAAAAAAATGAAGAGTGTGTGAAATATCCTATATTTTCACACGTTTTTGGCTGCCCGATAAGTCGGGCAGCCATTTTTTTCTATTGAAAATACAGGTGTTCCAATATAATTCCGTACCTTTGCCTTGCTATTTTTACAGGTAATCTATTTTATTGATTTAGTGAATTTACAGTAATAAACATGATAAAGAACATCATAAAAGTCCTTTGGATATTCTTAGCCGTCATAGTATTGGCTTGCGTCACTGTTTTCTTCTCCATTGCTAAAGGTTGGATAGGCTATATGCCTCCTGTTGAAGATCTGGAAAACCCTAATTATAAGTTTGCTACACAAGTTTTCTCGGAAGATGGGAAGGTACTTGGTACTTATTCGTTTAGCAAAGAGAACCGTGTATATGTGGGCTATAATGATTTGTCCTCCAATATCATCAATGCATTGATTGCAACAGAAGATGTGCGTTTTGCCGAGCATTCCGGAATTGATGCAATTGCTTTGTTTCGTGCCATTGTGAAGCGTGGTTTATTATTCCAGAAGAATGCAGGTGGAGGTAGTACGATTACCCAACAATTATCGAAGCAGCTCTATTCGCCCAGCGCGGACAATGTAATGGAACGTTTGTTTCAGAAGCCCATTGAGTGGGTAATTGCAGTGAAATTGGAGCGTTACTATACCAAGGAAGAGATACTTACGATGTATCTTAATAAATTTGACTTTTTAAACAATGCAGTCGGTATCAAAACTGCAGCCAACACTTACTTTGGCTGTGAACCTAAAGATTTAAAAATAGAAGAAGCTGCCACTTTAGTTGGTATGTGTAAAAATCCGGCTCTTTATAATCCCGTTCGTTTCAACGAGCGTTCACGCGGACGCCGTAATGTGGTGCTCGATCAAATGCGTAAAGCAGGATATATCACTGCCGAAGAATGTGATTCACTGCAAGCACTTCCACTGACTTTGAAATATACCCGTGTTGACCATAAAGAAGGTATGGCAACCTATTTCCGCGAATATCTGCGTGGAGTATTAAATGCCAAGAAGCCTGTGAAGGGAGATTATCGAGGTTGGCAGATGCAGAAATTCTATGAGGATTCTCTTGATTGGGAAAATAATCCTTTGTTCGGCTGGTGTGAAAAGAATATGAAGAAAGATGGTTCAAAATATAACCTTTATACGGATGGTCTGAAAATCTATACGACTATTGACTCCCGTATGCAGCAATATGCAGAAGAGGCGGTAGAAGAACATTTGAAAGAACTGCAAGGCTATTTCTTCAAAGAAAAGAAAGGACGTAAAAAAGCGCCTTACAGCAACAGGATCACGCAGGAGCAGGTAGATGAAATCCTTGCCCGCACCATGAAACAGTCTGATCGTTATCGGACCATGAAGAAAGCCGGTGCATCGGATGCTCAAATTGAAAAGGCTTTCAATACACCTGAAGAAATGTCGGTATTCACCTGGAATGGTGAAAAGGATACGATCATGACGCCTATGGATTCTATCCGTTATTACAAACACTTCCTTCGTGCCGGTTTTATGTCAATGGATCCGCACAACGGACATGTAAAGGCGTATGTAGGCGGACCTAATTATAATTACTTCCAATACGACATGGCAATGGTAGGACGTCGGCAGATTGGTTCTACTATGAAACCTTATGTATATTCACTGGCTATGGAGAATGGATTTTCTCCTTGCGATGAGATGCGGCATGTGGAGTTTCAGGGCTTCGATGAGAATGGTAAACCTTGGGCGCCTCGTAATGCAAATAATAAGCGTTACGGAGAGATGGTGACTTTGAAATGGGGACTGGCTAATTCGGACAACTGGATTACGGCGCGATTGATGAGTAAATTAAACCCGTATGAGTTAAAACGATTGTTACATAGTTTCGGTGTGCGCAATCGTGAGATTGTACCTTCTATTGCTCTTTGTCTTGGTCCTTGCGAAATCTCGGTAGGAGAGATGGTAAGTGCATATACGGCATTCCCCAATAAAGGAATTCGTGTGGCACCTATGTTTGTAACCCGTATAGAAGATAGTGATGGCAATGTACTGGCTACGTTCTCTCCGGAAATGGAAGAAGTTGTCAGCGTTTCCAGTGCTTATAAGATGTTGGTTATGCTGCGTGCGGTAATCAATGAGGGAACCGGTGGACGTGTTCGTCGCTTAGGCGTGAAAGCCGATATGGGTGGTAAAACTGGAACAACTAATTACAATGCAGATGGCTGGTTCATGGGCTTTACCCCTTCATTGGTATCCGGATGTTGGGTAGGCGGTGAAGAACGTGACATTCACTTCGATGGTATGACGCATGGGCAAGGTGCTTCTATGGCATTGCCTATCTGGTCAAAATACATGGTAAAAGTGCTTGGAGACAAAACACTGGGATATGATGAAAGTGAGACATTCCAACTCCCTGAGGGTTTTGATCCCTGTAAGGATAACGGAGACGTTGATTTGGAACCGGCATCGGAAATCGGTTTGGATGACTTCTTTGATTAAAATTCAAGTGTTCTAAATTCTTGATTTCGAAAGTGGTTTATACAATCAGCATCGGTAGTAACGAGCAACGGAAAGAGAATCTTTCGTTGGCGCGGAAGCGGTTGAAAGAACTGTTTCCTGGTATTCGTTTTTCTACGGAAGAAGAGACTAAACCGCTTTATTTCCGGCGTTCATCTTTATTTTCCAATCAGGTAGCACGTTTTATTTCCAATGATGATGCGGCGGAAATAACTTCTTGCCTGAAAGCTATTGAACGGGAAGCGGGACGGATGCCTGAAGAGAAAAAACAAGAAATAGTCCGGTTGGATCTGGACTTGTTGTCGTGTGATGATACTGTCTATAAACCCGACGATTTAAAAAGAGACTACATTTGTCGGGGATTAAAAGAGATAGAGTAATTTCAAATGGGTATGCGGGCGACGCGGATAAAGCGGAAGAACGTGGATCTATTAAATTGTAAAATTGTAAATATAAACATGTTGAAGTTTTTAGGAATCATTCCCGCCCGTTATGCATCCACGCGTTTTCCTGCAAAACCGTTGGCTATGCTGGGAGGTAAAACTGTAATACAGCGAGTCTATGAACAAGTGGCCGGTATTTTGGACGATGCTTATGTGGCTACAGATGACGAACGGATTGAAGAAGCTGTAAAAGCTTTCGGAGGTAAAGTAGTGATGACTTCTGTGAATCATAAAAGTGGTACGGATCGTTGCTATGAAGCATATACTAAAATAGGGGGAAACTTTGATGTCATAGTCAACATTCAGGGCGACGAACCTTTTATTCAACCCTCCCAATTGGAAACTGTAAAAGCTTGTTTCGACGATATTACGACCCAGATTGCTACACTGGTGAAACCTTTCACTCCTGAGAATGGATTTGAAGCTTTGGAGAATATCAATTCTCCGAAAGTAGTGCTGAATAAGAATATGAATGCACTCTATTTCAGCCGTTCTATTATCCCTTATCAGCGGAATGCGGAAAAACAGGATTGGCTGAAAAATCACACTTATTATAAGCATATAGGATTATACGCTTATCGTGCTGAAGTTTTAAAAGAGATTACTTCGTTGCCGCAATCTTCACTGGAACTGGCAGAATCGCTGGAACAACTTCGTTGGTTGGAGAATGGCTATACCATTAAAGCCGGTATTACCGAAGTAGAGACCATCGGCATTGATACTCCCCAGGATTTGGAAAAGGCTGAAGAATTTTTGAAAATATGTTAGACAGATCTATCCAGCCCCTTATTCGTGAACCGGAACAACTGGCAGTGCCATCTCCCGAGTGTCGGGTGATGAAAAATGGCATACCTTTATATATACTCAATGCCGGGGATAATGAAGTAGTCCGAATTGACCTGTTGATGGAAGGTGGACGCTGGCAACAAGATCAACGCTTGCAGGCTTTGTTTACCAACCGGATGCTGCGCGAAGGTACCCGGCGTTATTCGGCCGCGGCCATTGCCGAAAAGTTGGATTACTATGGTGCCTGGTTGGAACTTTCCAGCTCATCCGAGTATGCTTATATCACTCTTTATTCTTTAAATAAATATCTGCCGGAGACTTTAGATGTCTTTGAATCTATCGTAAAAGAACCTCTTTTCCCTGAAAAAGAGCTGGGAGTGATTATCGACAGCAATATCCAACAATTTCTTGTAAACAGCTCCAAGGTGGATTTCCTGGCCCATCGCACTTTGATAAATGCCGTATATGGCGATACGCATCCGTGCGGTCAATTAGTGCAGAAGGAAGATTATTATTTGATCAACCCTTCTGTCCTGCAATCTTTTTACGACCGATATTATCACTCCGGAAATTGCAGTATCTATCTTGCGGGGAAAGTCAGCGAAGACGCTATCCGTCGTATTGAAACTCTTTTTGGAAGTGAACCTTTCGGCAAAGATTTTCGCAAACCGGAAAAACTGTCTTATGTTCCGGTTACTTCTTCTGAGAAACGTATTTTTACCGAGCGTGCCGATGCAATGCAAAGTGCTGTTCGCATGGGAATGCTTTCTTTGGACCGACGCCATCCTGACTATTTGAAAGTCCGTGTTTTGGTTACCTTGTTCGGAGGGTATTTCGGTAGCCGTTTGATGTCTAACATTCGTGAAGATAAAGGATATACGTATGGTATATCTGCCGGTATTATGCCTTATCCCGATAGTGGGTTGCTGGTTGTCAATGCAGAGACAGCCAATGAATTTGTAGAACCGCTTATCAAAGAAGTTTACCATGAAATAGACCGCCTGCAAAATGACCTCGTACCTGTCGAAGAACTTGCCATGGTGAGGAATTATATGCTGGGCGATATGTGTCGTAGCTATGAGTCTGCTTTTTCACTGGCGGATGCCTGGATCTTTATTCATACTTCCGGTCTCCCGGACTCTTATGTGAGGGATACCGTAGAAGCTGTGAAGACAATTACTCCTGCCGAGATACGTGAACTTGCCTCACGCTATTTGTGCAAAGAGACATTAAAAGAAATCGTATCCGGCAAAAAAATGTCATAAAAGAAGTGGAATACCCCTTCCTTTTAGCAGATTAATTGTATCTTTGTGCAAATACTATATAGGACGTGTAACAAGTTGCTACGTTTACACGTCTTATTATTAAAATCGCTAATTTATAATTTTCAATGAAATATCTATATACTGCACTCATTCTGGTATTCATGTCCCAAGGCGGGGCGACGGCCCAGGAAAAGAAATCCGGTTTCTTCGATAAAGTAAAAACGACTTTCTCTTCTGAAATAAAGATAGGAACTCATACCTTCAAAGACGGCTCCGTATATACCTGTCTCTTATACACATCTCCGAGCCCACGA
>ENA-OYAE01000526-OYAE01000526.1-human-gut-metagenome-genome-assembly--contig:-NODE-526-length-11072-cov-3.636925_pt1 | contig 11072 bp, 9 predicted proteins | sample MGYA00244512_ERZ652809 | MGnify/ENA primary metagenome ERZ652809 (study PRJEB26926, sample SAMN06164862) | human gut metagenome | biome: ENVO:00009003; feature: ENVO:2100002; material: ENVO:00002003...
GAGATAGGAGTCCGTCTCGTGGGCTCGGAGATGTGTATAAGAGACAGCTATACCGTGACCGAGACGGCCCACCCCGACCTGGCAAACTACTACTGCACGACCACCGCCGACGATGCCGCGGCCGAAGTGCAGGTCATGTCCGGCCAGACGGCGGAAGTGACCATCACGAACAGCTATGCGCCGTTCCTGACGCTGACCATCACCAAGCAGGTGACAGGCGGTCTGGGCGACGCCCGCCGTGAGTTTCCCTTCACGGCCACGGTCGCCGGCCAGGCCATCACCGCCGCCAGTGCCTATGTGACGAAAGGGGAAGGCGCGGCCCTGACCGGGAGCGGCTTCACGCTGCGCCACCGGGGCAGCATCACCATCGGCCACCTGCGCCCGGGGGATGCCTTCACCGTGACCGAGACCGACAACACCGGTTATGAGACGAGCTTCGACCTTGACGGCAGCGTCGAGGTCGGCACCAGCGGCGGGGGAACTCTGGGCGCACAGAGCGCCACGCTTACCTGCGTCAACAACAAGGACGGCGCACCGCCCACGGGATTTGGCCCGGACACGGCCCCGGCAGTCTGGATGCTGCTCTGCGCCCTGCTGGGCTTGGTCTGCCTGCGCCGCCGCAAGGGGGCGTGACCTATGGAGCCGCAGACCCGGCGCCGGGCAGCCTGGGCGGATATCCGGGAGTTTCTTGTGCGGGCCGGGGCGCTGGCCGCGCTGCTGGTCATGCTGTTCGGCGTCGTGTTCGGGTTGTACATCCAGCCCGATGCCGCGATGCACCCGCATTTGAAGCCCGGCGACCTGCTGCTGTTTTACCGGCTGCCCCGCAGCTGCACGGCAGGGGAGGTCGTTGTCTTTACCAAGGATGGCCAGCGCCGCACAGGCCGGGTCGCAGCCCGGGGCGGCGACACGGTGGAAGTGACCGACGCGGCGGCGCTTGTCATCAACGGCAGCACGGTGGCGGAGCCTGATATCTACGAAGAAACGCCGAAATATGACAGCAACGTGACCTACCCGCTGACCCTGGCCGACGGCGAATATTTTATATTATGCGACGCCCGCGCAGGCGCCCGCGACAGCCGCTGGTTCGGCCCGGTGCAGGCAGGGGAGATACAGGGCCGCGTGATCGCTGTATTGCGGCGGAATGGGATATAAAGGGGCGGCCTTGCCGTTGCCGTCCGCCTTTCCTTCCGAGCCATCCATCACATAAAAACGAGGTACTTACCATGAACACCATCAAACTTTCTGCCGCTCTCACCGCTGCTGTGCTGGCCGGGGCGCTGTCCACGGCGGCCTATGCAGCCGATGTCGAAAGACCTGCCAGCCGCATCACGGTCAGCGGCGGCAGCATCATCCTTAAAAAGGCCATCAACCTGGACAAAGCCCCCGGCGCGGGCGGCATCAAGGGCACGATCACTTTCAACGTGGCCGCAGGCCAGGATGGCGACCTGCCCCAGGCCCACACCGCGGACGAAATGCTCGGCACGGCGGATCAGCTTGCCAGTACCACGGCCACGGCGGAATTTACCGCCGATGCCCAAGGAAAAGCCAACACCGAGAGCAATGTGACCGTTGATTTCAATATGGACAAGTTCACAAAGCCCGGCATCTACTACTACCGTCTGACCGAGCAGGGCCACGGCATCAGCGGCCTGTCCACCGCGCCGCTCTACCTGCTGAAGGTCAGCGTCGCCAATGAGAGCGAGGCCGAGCCGGATGGACAGCACTTCAAGCTGGAGTATGCCATCCTGGCCGAGAAAGAGACCGGCACAAAAGCCGAGCTCGTTACCAACGAGTACACGACCCACAGCCTGACCGTGACCAAGCGGCTGGCGGGTGACTTTGCCAGCTATGGCGACAGCTTTGACTTTACGCTGCACATCACAGATCCTGACACCGAAAACCATATGGCGTCGGTGACGCTGCGCACCGGCCCGGCAGACGACGAACTGAGCAGCCCCGGCACGGTGTATACCCTGGAGAACGGCGAGAAGGAGATCAAGGTGACCCTCAAGGGCAACGAGCAGTTGGAAGTGACCGGCCTGCCCGAGGGCGCGACCTATACCATCGATGAGAGCGGCACCGACGCGGCGAAATATACCTCGACCACCTGGGTGTTCCCCGGCGGCACCGGGACAGGCACCAGCCTGGGCCAGCAGACCATCGGCGCGGCAGACGCGGCCATCACGGTCACGAACACCCGTGACGCGGTCACGCCCACCGGCCTGCTGTTGGATGCTGCGCCCTACGGCGCTATGCTGGCCCTGGCGGTGGGCAGCGGTGCGGTGGTGTTCCGCAAGCGCCGCTGTGATTGATGCTTTCCGCAGCGGCACACCTGGCCCGGCTGGGCAGTGCGGTGGTCAGCGCCCTGGCAGCCGTGCTGATGGCGGTGCTGCTGGCTTTCGGCGGGTTCGCCCTCTGGCAGGACGCAGCCGTCAGCCGGGGCGCATTTGCCAGCGCGGACCTGCTGCAATATAAGCCCGCCGACAAGAACACTGCTGCCCCGACACTGGCCGAATTGCAGGCGCTGAACCCCGACGTCTGCGGCTGGCTGACCATCGACGGCACCCACATCGACTACCCGCTTGTGCAGGGCGCGACGAATATGGACTACATCAACCGCGACGTCTACGGCGAATTTTCGCTGTCGGGGGCGGTGTTTCTGGACAGCCGCAGCAAGGCGGATTTCAGCGACGGGTATTCCATTGTCTACGCCCACCATATGGAGAATGGCGCAATGTTCGGCGATGTATCGAAGTTTGCGCAGGCAGACTACTTTGCGGCGCACCCTTCCGGCAGTCTGATACTGCCCGATGCAGCGTATGAGATCGAGCTGTTTGTCTGCCTGGAGGCAGACGCCTACGACGCGGAGATTTACGCTGTGGAGCGCTACACCGCCGACACTGCCGCCTTGCTTGACGCGGTGCAGGCCCGGGCTGTGCAGCGGCGGGCGCTGGATGTGGGCTCGCAGGACAGGCTGATCGCCCTGTCCACCTGCGCCGGGGCCGAGACGAACGGCCGTGTGGTGCTGCTGGGACGGCTGCGCCCGGCAACTTTGGATGAAGGAGATGAAACACAATGAGTTTTGGCAAAACGACCCTGCGGTGCTGGCTGCCCGCGGCGGCGCTGGCGCTGGCGCTGCTCTGCCCGCTGCCGGTCTTTGCGGCACAGGCGGGGGCCGAGATCCCGGTGACGGTGCGCACCGACGGCGCAGCCTGCGACACGGTGTACACGGTGGAGATCACCCCGCTGGATAACGCCCCGGCACCGGCCCAGACCAGCGTGCAGGTCAAGGGTGGCGGCACGGTGTATTTTACCGGCCTGACCTTTGACGCGCCGGGGGATTACCGCTATAAGTTGGCCCAGGTAAAAGGCCGCGCCGCCGATACGACCTACGACGGCCGCACCTACACTGTGACGGTGCGGGTGATGACCGCCGCCGACGGCGGCCTTGATACCGAACTGTGGGCGGTGCGCAGCGGCAGAACAGCTAAAGCGGCGGGGGTGGTGTTCACCAACCGCTATGACCCGCCCGCCCCGGCGGCCACGGCCACACCTGCGCCGAGCGCCGCGCCGATGCCGCGCCCCATAAAAAACACGGCCCGCCCGGTGGGGGCCCTGCCCCGGACCGGGGATGCTTTCCCGCTGGAGGCACTGGCCGCGCTGCTCTGCGCGGGCGTAGTGGGCTTTGGCACGGCCTGGAACAAACGCAGATAGTCAGATAGTATGTAATAAGGAAGGCCCCGGCAGTTTGCAGCTGCCGGGGCACTTGATTTGCAGGGGAAACCTGACTATAATAAACAAAAAAGGTCACTTGCAAATGCAAGTGACCTTGGTGCGCCGGAAGGGACTCGAACCCCCGACCTTCTGATTCGTAGTCAGACACTCTATCCAGCTGAGCTACCGGCGCATATTCTCTTGGCGTTCTCGCCGGAGAACGTGTTTTATTATAGCGCCGGCGGTGGGGAAAGTCAAGCGGTTTTTCAAAAAAACTCAAAAAAATCCGCAAATGGGCATCTTTACCGAAAATTTGCAGCTAAACGCGCGGCTTTTCGGCTGTTTGCCGTTGCCAGGAGCGCGACAGAGAATTGACAAATACTTTGCAACATTTTCTAATATTCATAGATTTTGGATTACGAACGATGGTGTTTGCAATCGCAGCCGCCATCGGCTTTTTTATTCTCTTTCGTGTCCACAGTGTACGCACAAATGCGCGCGCACAGTACAGAACATTAAACGGATAAACCAGAATCGACCCCAATTTGTATTCCATTAAGAAACGGAGTGGCACTAAACCATGGCGAAGTACATCGTCAAGCGCGTGGCAATGGGCATTTTCAGCGTGTTCATCGTCGCGACCCTTACCTTTTTCATCATGAACCTGGTCCCCGGCGGCCCGTTCGTGGCGGAAAAGTCCATCAGTAAAGCAGCCCAGCAGGCTCTGGCCGAAAAATACGGCCTGGACAAGCCCCTGGGTGTGCAGTACCTCAACTACATGAACAGCCTTGTCCACGGCGATATGGGCCTGAGCCTGAAACAGCGCGGCCGTACCGTCAACCAGATTATCTTCTCCAAGCTGCCTGTGTCTGCCCGCACCGCCGGTCTGGCCGTTCTGGTCGCCCTGTGCGTCGGCATTCCGCTGGGCTGTCTGTCTGCGTATAACCGAGGAAAATGGGCTGACAACCTTATTATTGTCTTCGCCACCTGCGGCATTGCTATCCCGAGCTTTATTTCCAGCGTCGTGCTGCTTTACACCTTCGGCATGAATCTGAAAATTTTGCCCACCGTCGGTTTGAATGAGCCGGCGGCCTACATCATGCCCGTGACGGCGCTGGCTATTTACCCCACCGCCTACATCACCCGCCTGATGCGTTCCAGTCTGCTGGACGTCATGGGGCAGGATTACATGCGCACCGCCCGCGCCAAGGGCGTTTCCAGCGTGAAGATCCTGTTCAAGCACGCCCTGCGCAACGCCATCCTGCCTGTTGTCACCTATGTCGGCCCCATGCTGGCAGGTCTGATGACCGGTTCCTTTGTTGTCGAGAAGATCTTCTCCATCCCCGGCCTGGGCCGTGACTTCGTGTCTGCCATCACCAACCGTGACTACATGATGATCATGGGCACCACGATTCTGCTGGCGACCCTCGTCATTGTTGCCAACGTCATCGTTGACATCCTGTACAAGATCATCGACCCGCGCATCAAGCTGAAGTAAGGAGGAGCAGACAAAATGGAAAATCTGAAAAAGAATCCGTTGAGCCTGCAACTCAACGTGGAAGATTTCGCCCCCGCATCCAACGACGAGAAGAAGAGCCTTGTCATCATGCGTGAGAGCGTCAACTTCTGGAAGGACGGCATGCGCCGCCTGAAGAAAAACAAGATCGCCATGGTCAGCCTGGTGGTCATCCTGCTGATTGCCTTCATGGCCTACATTCTGCCCAGCTTCTGGCCGTACAGCTACGAGCAGCAGATCAAGGGCAGCAACAACCTGGCTCCGTTTGAGTATTCTGCCGCGGAGCAGAAGCTCATCGACCAGGGCGAGAGCGTATTCCCCCACATTTTGGGCACCGACCGTATGGGCCGTGACTTTGCCGTGCGTGTCATGATGGGCACCCGCGTCTCCCTGTCCGTCGGCCTGCTGGCCTCTGTGCTGGTCCTGCTCATCGGTGCGACCTACGGCGCTATCTCCGCATTTGCGGGCGGCTGGGTCGATAACATCATGATGCGCATTACCGATATTCTCTACACCATCCCCGACATCCTGCTCATTATCCTGCTGGCTATGGCCATCAAGGAACCGCTGGAAGCGCTGGCGACCAAGCCCGGCTTTGGCTGGATGCAGACCCTCGGCCCCAATATGGTGTCCATCTTCATCATCTTCGCGCTGCTGTATTGGGTCGGCATGGCGCGTATCGTCCGCTCCCAGGTCCTGACGCTGAAAGAGAGCGAGTATGTCACCGCTGCCCGCGCACTGGGCGCATCCGGCGGCCGCATCATCAAAAAGCACCTGCTGACCAACTGCATGGGTACCCTGATCGTCACCACCACCCTGCAGATCCCGTCCTCCATCTTCACCGAGAGCTACCTGAGTTTCCTCGGCCTGGGCGTTGCCGCGCCTATGCCGTCCTTGGGCTCTCTGGCAACCGACGCCGTCAAGGGCATGAACACCTACCCGGTGCTGCTGATTGCCCCCGCGCTGATGATCAGCGTTATGATTCTGGTTTTCAACCTGTTCGGCGATGGCCTGCGCGACGCATTTGACCCGAAACTGAAGAGCTGAGAGGGGAGGAGAAGCAAACATGAGCGAGAAAATTCTTGAAATCAAGGACGAACGCCTGTCCTTCTTCACCCCCGCGGGCGAAGTCAAAGCGCTGAACGGCGTGTCCTTCAGCATGAACCAGGGCGACGTGCTGGGCATCGTCGGCGAGTCCGGCTCCGGCAAGTCTGTCACGGCGTATTCCATCATGGGCCTGACCGCTTACCCCGGCCGTCTGGTCGGCGGCACGGTGTGGTTCAACGGCCACCAGATCGACAAAATGACCGAGAAGGAGTTCCGCAAGATCCGCGGCAACGAGGTCTCCATCATCTTCCAGGACCCTATGACGAGTCTGAACCCGGTGTACACCATCGGCAACCAGATCGTCGAGGTCATCCTGCTGCACACCAAAAAGACCAAGCAGGAAGCCTGGGCCCGCGCTAAGGAGCTGCTGGAGCTGGTCGGCATCAACGAGCCGGACCGCCGCCTGAAGCAGTACCCCCACGAGCTGTCCGGCGGTATGCGCCAGCGTGTTATGATCGCCATTGCGCTGGCCTGCGAGCCGAAGCTGCTGATCGCTGACGAGCCGACCACCGCGCTGGACGTCACGATCCAGGCGCAGATCCTTGAGCTGATGAACGACCTGCGCCACAAGCTGGGTATGTCCATCATCATGATTACCCATGACCTGGGTGTTGTCGCCCAGATGTGCGAGAAGATCGCCGTCATGTACGCCGGTCACATCGTCGAGTACGGCACCACCGACGAGATTTTCTACAACCCCCAGCACGAGTACACCAAGGGCTTGATCAACTCCATCCCCAAGCTGAACGCCGAGGAGAAGGAACGCTTGGTGCCCATCGAGGGCCAGCCGGTTGACCTGCTGAATCCGCCTGCGGGCTGCCCCTTCGCGCCGCGCTGCAAGAGCTGCATGAAGGTCTGCCTGAATAAAATGCCGCCCAAAACCGAATTGAGCGACACCCATTACACCTATTGCTGGCTGCGCCAGAAAGAAGAATTTGAGAAAGGGGGCAAAGCCGAATGAGCGAGAATCTTGTTGAAGTAAAGCATTTGCAGCAGTACTTCCCGGCCGGCGGCGTGGGCAAGAACAAGCAGTATGTGCAGGCTGTCGATGACGTCAGCTTTGCCATCCGCAAGGGCGAGACCCTGGGTCTGGTCGGCGAATCCGGCTGCGGCAAGACCACCACCGGCCGCACCCTGCTGCGTTTGTATGAACCGACGGATGGCACCATCATCTATGACGGCAAGGTGCTGTTTGACAAGAAAAAGAAGATCGCGGTGGATATGCTGCCCTACCGCCGCCGTATGCAGATCGTGTTCCAGGACCCCTACGCGAGCCTGGACCCGGCCCTGAACGCTGCCGTCGACGGCGGCAACACCCTCATCACCATCGAGGAGCCCCTGCTCATCATCGACGAGAACAACGAAATCCAGCCCGGTCAGGCCGAGAGCTACGAAGTCAGCGATGACGGCTTGGTCTGGACCTTCCATCTGCGCGACGGCCTGAAGTGGAGCGACGGTTCCGATTTGACCGCCGCCGACTTCGAGTACAGCTTCAAGCGTCTGGCCTGCCCCGACACCGCCGCCCCCTACGCCGAGACGGTTGTCGGCATGATCGACGGCTATCAGGATGCCATCGGCAACCCCGATGCGGACGGCAACACCACCACCGATCCCGACTGGGACGCCCTGAACGTCGTTGCCAGCGAGGACGGTAAGGACCTGACCATCACCCTGAGCTATCCCTGCTCCTACTTTGACAAGCTGGCCGCTTTCGTCGCCACTTCACCCGTGCAGCAGGCCACTGTGGAGGCCAACGGCGACGCCTGGTGCACCGAGCCCGACACCTACGTCTGCAACGGCCCCTACATGATCACCGAGTGGACTCCCTCCGAGCGTATTGTTCTGTCCAAGAACCCGAACTACGTCGGCGGCTGGGATTCCTCCAAGATCGTTTCCGACACCATCACCCTGCTTCTGCTCGAGGATTCCAGCGCTGCCTACGCCGCCTACAACAGCGGTGAGGCACAGCTCGTCAAGGACGTCCCCACCGATGAGATCCCCAGCCTGACCAGGGCCGAGGACGGCGGCGACTTCTATCTCGATGAGATCATGGGCACCTACTACATCTCCCTGAACGATCAGAAGGAGCCGTTCACCGACCCCAATGTCCGTAAGGCTATGTCTCTGGCCATTGACCGCGACTACGTTGCCAACACCATCATGCAGGGCATCTACACCCCCGCCACTGCGCTGGTTGGCCCCGGCATCGTGGACAACGAGGGCTACTTCATGGACAATGCCAACGGCGGCAAGCCCTACATCGGCGACGACTACGAGGCCAACCTCGAGGAGGCCAAGCAGCTGATGGCCGAGGCTGGTTACCCGGACGGCGAGGGCTTCCCGGTTGTTGAGTACAGCGCCAACGACGCCGGCTACCACATCCCCGTTGCTGAGTACGTCCAGCAGGCCTGGGGCGAGCTGGGCATCACCGTCAACATCAACAAGGTCGAGTGGGCCAGCTTCCTGCCGATGCGCCGCGCCGGTGACTATGACATCAGCCGCAACGGCTGGTCCATGGACTACAACGACCCCTCCAACATGCTGGAGCTGTTCACCACCAACAACGGCAACAACGACGGCAAGTACGCCAACCCCGACTTCGACAAGGTCATCGAAGAGTCCCGCGTTGCCGACAAGGCTACCCACTTTGAGAAGCTGCACGAGGCCGAGGACATGCTGATGGCCGACGCCGCCTGCATCCCCGTTGCGTATTACAACGACTTCTGGCTGCAGAGCCCCTCTCTGAAGGGCACCTGGCACAGCCCCTACGGCTACTGGTATCTGCAGTATGGTTATGTTGAGGAGTAATTCTTTATAACGGAATAAATTTAAGGCACATCCGAAAGGATGTGCCTTTTTTCTTGGTTCACGCCCCCAGCGTTGCCGCCATCACGGCTTTGATGGTATGCATTCTGTTCTCGGCCTCCTGGAATACGATGGACTGCGGGCCGTTGAATACCTCGTCGGTCACTTCCATGGCGTCGCGGCCAAATTTCTCGCCCATTTCCTTGCCCACGGCGGTCTTGTGGTCATGGTAGGCGGGTAGGCAGTGCATGAACACGGCGGTGCCCTTGGCCTTCGCCATCAGCTGCGCGTTGACTTGGTAGGGGGCCAGGGCATTGATACGCTCCTCCCACACTTCCACCGGCTCACCCATGCTGACCCACACATCGGTGTAGACCACATCGGCCCCGGCCACAGCGTCGGTATCCTCGGAAAGTGTGATGCTGCCGCCGCTCAGGCGGGCAAACTCCCGGCACTTGGCGACCAGCTCGGGGTTCGGCCAGTAGGCTTTGGGTGCGCAGGCCACAAAAGGCAGGCCCATCTTCGCGCAGCCGATCATCAGGCTGTTGCCCATGTTGTAGCGGGCGTCGCCCATGTAGGCAAATTTCAGGCCCTGCAGCTTGCCGAAATGCTCACGCAGCGTCAAAAAGTCGGCCAGGATCTGGGTGGGGTGGTACTCGTTCGTCAGGCCGTTCCACACCGGCACGCTGGCGTACTTGGCAAGCTCTTCCACAATGGCCTGGCCGTAGCCGCGGTACTCGATGCCCTCAAACATACCGGAGAGCACCTGCGCCGTGTCGGCGATGGACTCCTTTTTGCCGATCTGGCTGCCGGTGGGGTCCAGGTAGGTGGTACCCATCCCTAAGTCGTGGGCCGCGACCTCGAACGAGCAGCGGGTGCGGGTGGAGGTCTTTTCAAAAATCAGCGCCACGTTTTTGCCGCGCAGCGTATCGTGGGGAATGCCCGCCTTTTTCTTGGCTTTCAGCTCGGCCGCCAGGTCCAGCAGGCCGCCGATCTCAGCCGGGGTAAAGTCCAACAGCGTCAAAAAATCATGTCCTACGAGGTCCATATGGTTGCTCCTTTTGTAAATATACGTATTATCTGTATAAATATACATATGATTATACCACGTTTGCAGGCTATGTGCAAGAGCGAGTTTGTGGTATAATCTTTATAAAGGCTTCCCCCGAGGGGGAAGGCAAAGAAAATGGAAAGGAGGCCGCCCCACCCATGCCCAAAATCTACTTCCACGTCGATGTCAACTCGGCCTTCCTCTCATGGTCGGCGCTTAAATCGCTGCAGGACGGCGGAACCGTCGACCTGCGCACCATCCCCGCCGTTGTGGGCGGCGACGAGGCCAAGCGCCATGGCGTTGTGCTGGCCAAAAGCGCCCCTGCAAAAAAATTCGGCATCCAGACAGGGGAGAGTCTTTTCGCCGCCCGCGCCAAGTGCCCGGGGCTGACCATTGTGCCGCCGGACTTTGACTTCTACGTCAAAAACAGCAAGGCACTGATTGCTATTTTGAACGACTACACCCCGGATGTTGAACAATACAGCATCGACGAGGCCTTCCTTGACATGACCGGCACCGAGGCGCTGTTCGGCCCGCCGCTGACCGCCGCCCACACCATCCGCCGCCGCGTGCGCCGGGAGCTGGGCTTCACGGTCAATGTCGGCATCGCGCCCAACCGCCTGCTTGCCAAAATGGCCTCCGACTTTGAAAAGCCCGACAAGGTCCATACCTTATATAGATACGAGGTCGAAAAGAAGATGTGGCCGCTGCCGGTGGGCGATCTGTTCGGTGTCGGCCCCAGTGCGGCCAAGCGGCTGAACGGTTGCGGGGTCTACACCATCGGCGATTTCGCCAAGCTCGACCGCGAGACGGCGGTGGGGCTGTTCGGCACCCGGGGCGATACGCTGTGGAACCTGTCTCTTATACACATCTGACGCT
>ENA-OYAE01000532-OYAE01000532.1-human-gut-metagenome-genome-assembly--contig:-NODE-532-length-11035-cov-4.570674_pt1 | contig 11035 bp, 9 predicted proteins | sample MGYA00244512_ERZ652809 | MGnify/ENA primary metagenome ERZ652809 (study PRJEB26926, sample SAMN06164862) | human gut metagenome | biome: ENVO:00009003; feature: ENVO:2100002; material: ENVO:00002003...
AGATAGGAGTCCGTCTCGTGGGCTCGGAGATGTGTATAAGAGACAGGTATATATTATTGCAAAATACACAAAATGTTTTCTGTTCTCTAAATTATATTTCTTCTTTCTCATGCTTTCCCCCGGGAACTGTCTCTGTCGGCCGATACTCTTTAAAGAGCTTCATCTGAATCAACACGATACCCGATTCCCTTCACAGTCTTTATCACATCCTCACCAAGCTTTGCCCTAATGCGCTTCATATAGACAGTCACTGTATGGTCATAGACATCGTTGCCTGTTGCCTCCCAGATGCAGTCAATCACGGCATTTCTGGACACAGCCTTGTCGTGATTGGTAAAAAGCAGATCAAGTATGCGGTTTTCAAGACTTGAAAGAGCAATCACCTGTCCAGCCCTTCTTGCCTCTTTTTTGTCCAAATCATAGCTTATGCTTCCTGCGTGTATGACAGATGAGCTGTCATCACTTTTCGTACGTAAAAATACGCGGTTTACCCTCGCCACAAGCTCTCTTACTGAAAAAGGCTTTGTGATGTAATCCTCCGCTCCAAGCTCAAGTCCCTTTACTATATCATTTTCCTCATCCCTTGCGGTAAGAAAAATCACCGGTGTTTTTTCTTTTTCCAGCCTTTCGCTGTAAAAATCAAAGCCGTTCCCATCCGGAAGCGACACATCAAGCAGCACAAGGCCGGGGTGCTCACTCAAAAGCGCCCCAGCCTCCTTTAAATTGCCTGCTGTCAAAAGCTCATATTCAGGTTCTGTAAAGGTATCACACAGTCCCTCTGTTATTCCTTTATTGTCCTCTATGAGAAGTATTTTTTTCATATCAGCTCCCGCATTTCCTACAGATTTTCATTTTTGATCGTCTCAATAATGTTATTGTGTCTAAGCTTCGTCATTGATAGTTTCATGATAGCATAAATCAGCATTATTACAACCACTATACACAATATAATTGCTTTATACGGCGGCTCATAAATGATTGCGTCATCCATCCTGTTCATCATAACACATAAGAGATAGCTTATTAAAATACCAAGCGGTACACCTATTACAAGTGCCTTTACAGATATAAATACACTCTCGAGCCTGACCATTCCAGCAAACTGCTTATCTGTCATTCCAATGCTTCTTAATGTGGCAAACTCGCGGCTTCTAAGCTCCATTCCGGTGCTTAAGGTATTGATGATATTTGTGATTCCTATTAAGGCAATGACCACAATAAGTCCGTATGCAAATACTCCAAGCAGTGTAAAGAGTGACTTTTCATCGCGCATCTCCTTATCCAGATTGCTGACATAAAAACTAATCTGCGAATACTCAGTATTTCCTTCCGTCTCCTTTTCGAATGTATCCTGATATTCATCTGCATTTTCTGCAACCACATATGCCGAATATGACGCATGTCCCAGTTTGAACTCATTACCGCTCTTGCCGTCAGCCCATAGGCTTTCAAAGCCTTTTTGGTTCATAAACAAAAGCGTGGTATTGCCGTAGCCCTTATAACCTGTTGGTACCTTGTCTGTGACACCTGCAATAGTTACATCCACAGTCTTTCTGACTCCGTTATTTATTGTTTCCTCGTCAACGTATCCACTGTTATCCTCTGTGCCGCTTTCAGTATCACCTTCCACTGCATTATTATCCTCTGTGCTGCTTTCTGTATTGCCTTCTGCTGCATTGTCATCAGAAGAAGCATCATCATACACATTGTAGCCACACTCGATTGTATCTCCTGCTTTATATTTGTACAGCTCCATCTCTTTTTTGACATATTTAGAGCTATTCTCATTATACACATCAAATGTGCATTTATTCACAAGAATTGCTCCTGCAGCTGCATTTTTTATGCCTGCGTCAGACGCATACTTATCATACGATTTGTCATCCAAAACTGTGATTAAAAACATTTGTGAGACATCCTCACTGTTGTCATAAACCTGCCTGCAATACTCTCCATATTCCTTTGTATACTCCGGCTTACTGACATCGAAATCATAGCCTGCTCCAACCAGATAATCCTCAGCTCCTTCAATGCCACTCAAAAGCTTAGAGAACTTTTCAATATCAATGTCTTTTTTACATGACATATTTATTCCAATATTGTAATCTGCTGATGCATATGACATCCCAACCCTGCTAAATGCCATAGACATAAAGTATGATATCACAATAAAGGTTACTGAGCAGATGACAATGGATGTCACTGTGGTTCTGTACTTTTTATTGTTCCTCTTTATATTCTTATATGAGATAACACCTCCGATACCCCAGATTCTGCCTATAATCGCCGGTGTCTTAAGCTTTGATGACTTTATTTTAATCTCCTTTGTGTTTCTTATTGCTTCAAGCGGTGTGACCTTTGCAGCCTTTCTTGCACTGCCTGTTGCTGAGAAATAAATGGTTGCTATACTCAGTATCACAGCAAGAATAAGTGCAGGCAGTGATGTGTGAAAGCTCAAAGCAACGTTAAGCCAGCCTGCTGACAGCGCATTTACTACCTTGACAAGTATAAGCGATGCCAAAATACCACTCATGGTACCTACAGGAATACCAACCACTCCAAGCATTGCTGCCTCTGTCTTAACGCTGCTTTTTATCTGGCGCCTCGTAGCACCCACGCTTGCAAGCATGCCATACTGTCTGATTTTTTCAGTGATTGATATGTTGAAGCTGTTTTTGATACAGTACACTGATGTCAGTATGATTATCAAAGCCACAACAGCGGCCACTGTAAACAGTGCTTTAAATGAACCGTCAATCGGGAAAACGCACTCATAGCTTATAAGGTATCCATTCATATATATATCATATTTTGCATTTTCCATCTCTTTAAGAAACCTGTCACTCTCCTCAGCAGACATTTCAACAGATGAATTATTTGCTTTCTCAAACAGCTTTTCATCCACACCAATTATATCAGCAGTCACAGCATCCTTGTTTCTTAAAGCCTTTTGAGTGTATCTGCTGTACACTGTGAGTGTAGTGTCAGCTTCGCTTACCTCACTCTTTGTGCCGTTATCAATTGCTGCCAGTTCATCAGAGTATGTGACAAATGTATATCCGGCGGCACTATAGTCCTCCATTCCATAGCCCGGTCTTTCCATGATGCCTACCACCTTGTAGTGCTTTGTCACAGTATCGGTAAGTGTCTCTGCCTCATGCTCATATGCGCTGTTTTCCGATATGACACTTTCAGTGTTTGAATCATATCGCTTTCCGACATCCAGTGTTATCTCATCTCCCACCTTTATGTCGATTCGTCCGTTTGTCTTTAAGTGCCTTGGAATGACTATCTCATCCTCATTTTTTGCCATGCGGCCCTCTATCAGGTTAAAGCAGCCTCTCTCAAAGCCGGCCTCATCTGTTGCCATGACATATGCATACGGCTTATCCTCATTCTTGCAGCCGTCTAGCTTTGCAAAGCCCATTCCCATTGTCTCAAATGTGCTTTCAATATTTCTGTTGTTTTTAAACTCCGAAAGCTCAGACATTTTCACATTCGAAAATTTCACATGAAAGTCGCCGCCCTTTTGCTTCTGGTATTCAATCACACTGTACTGAAAGCTTGACACAAGTGTGACAAGCGCCGACAAAAGCGCTGTTGCAAGAATTATTCCGACTATCGTGACAATAGTTCTTTTCCTGTTGAGCTTTAAGTTTTTTAATGTGAGTGTCTTCATCAAATTCATCTGATTTTACCATCCTCTATCATTATTGTGCGGTCAGCCGCCTTTGCAAGCTCCATATTGTGTGTAATCATAATAATTGTCTGGTTAAGCTCACGGTTTGAGGTCTTTAAGAGATGCATAATCTCGTTGCTGGCTTTGGTATCCAGGTTTCCGGTCGGCTCATCCGCTAGCACTATAGATGGTCTCGTAATCAGGGCTCTTCCTATAGATGTGCGCTGCTGCTGTCCACCTGAGAGCTCATTTGGCAGATGAGTACGTCTCTCTGTAAGTCCAAGGCGCAAAAGCATGTCATCCATCTGTGCTTTTTCCAACTTTCTTCCATCAAGCTCCATCGGGATTGCCATGTTTTCCTCCACATTTAATATAGGTATCAGATTATAAAACTGATAAATGATGCCTACCTGTCTTCTTCTGAATATGGCAAGCTCATCATCATTCATTGCAAAAATATCAGTGCCGTTTATATACACCTTTCCGCTTGTTGGTCTGTCAACACCTCCGAGCAGATGAAGCAGTGTGGATTTTCCGGAGCCGCTCGCCCCGACTATTGCCACAAACTCTCCCTTTTCCACGCTCAATGACACATCGTCCAAAGCCTTGACCTGATTTTCTCCGGCTCCGTATATTTTTGATAAGTGTTCTACTCTAAGCAGTTCCATTTAATTCTCCTTTTCTTCTCTATGCATTTTTTAGTGCTGCGCGGTCTGCCATCTAAAGTACAGTCGCCCCGCGATACAAGTGTATAATACATTATGTAAAGTTACAGGTAGGTTACTTTTAAAAATATTACGGCATAATATAAAAACTCCGGTCAGAACAAAAAGTTTTCTGTGCCGGAGCTTATATGTTATATGTTTTATATCATATGTTTTATATCATATGTTTTATAATTATCTATGCCAATAATTATTTCTGCTTATATGAAGACAAAAAGTCTGCAAGCTTGCCTGTGGCATCCTTTAATATCTCTGTTCGAGGCAGATATACCACTCTGAAGTGATCCGGCTTATCCCAGTTGAAGCCGCCGCCGTGGATGATGAGTATCTTCTTCTCACGAAGCAGATCGAGTGCAAACTGTTCATCGTTTGTGATGTTGAACCTTGCAGTATCAATCTTTGGGAATATGTAAAATGCTGCCTTTGGCTTTACTGCCGAAATTCCCGGTATATCGTTTAATGCCTTGTAGACGTACTCTCTCTGCTCATAGATTCGTCCGCCCGGCACAATATACTCGCCTACACTCTGATATCCGCCTAAAGCTGTCTGCACTATCGACTGCGCCGGAACATTCGAGCAAAGACGCATGTTTGAGAGCATGTTGAGACCCTCGATATAGTCCTTTCCGAGTGCCTTGTTGCCGCTTAAAACCATCCATCCGATACGATAGCCTGCTATCATATGTGACTTAGAAAGACCGCTGAAGGTCACACAGAAGAGGTCCGGTGCAAGCGACGCAATAGACACATGCTCATAGTCATCCATCACAAGCCTGTCATATATCTCATCCGAAAAAATCATGAGCTCGTGCTCTCTTGCCACATCAACTATCTGCTGCAGCACCTCCCTTGGATAGAGCGCTCCTGTAGGGTTATTAGGGTTTATTATTACGATCGCCTTTGTCTTGTCTGTAATCTTCTTTTTGATATCCTCTATGTCCGGATACCACTCTGACTGCTCATCACAGATATAGTGCACTGCCGTGCCTCCCGCAAGTGTAACGCAGGCTGTCCAAAGCGGATAGTCCGGTGCCGGCACCAGCACCTCATCACCATTGTCAAGAAGCGCTGACATGCTTAAGTTTATAAGCTCGCTGACTCCGTTTCCGGTGTAGATATCCTCAACCGTCACATTAGGAAGCTTTTTGAGCTGTGCATATTGCATGATTGCTTTTCTTGCAGAAAAAAGTCCCTTGGAGTTGGAATACCCCTCACAGTCCGTGAGCTGGCGAGACATATCATATATCACCTCATCAGGTGTCCTGAAGCCAAACGGCGCCGGATTTCCTATATTGAGCTTCAACACATTTGTGCCGTTTTCCTCCATGCGGGCCGCCTCATCCACCACCGGTCCTCTTACATCATAAAGCACATTATCTAATTTTCTGGATTTTCCAAATTCTCTCATCCTGACAATCTCCTTTTATTTTCGTAACAATTCCTGTATCCGTAATCATATCCTTCTAGCCTAAAAGCTCAAAAACAGCCTCAGCATCAAATACCACCTGCTTTACCTTATCAACCTCTATCTGATAAAGTGCATTTGCTGCCAGATGCTCTGCAGCCTGCTCGAGATCTCTTATGCCCGATGTGTTCTCGTGAAGCTTAATCACTGCATCAAGTCCGTCCTCTGTGAGAACGCACTCCTCCTCCTTCATTCCCATTCGCTCAAATACCTTGCGCAGGGCAAATCTCTGGAAGATGACCTTCTTCTCTTCATCGGTATAGTCCGGAATATCAATCACTGCAAAACGTGACATAAGCGGTGCAGAAATCTGGGATTTATCATTGGCTGTTGCAATCGGATATACTCCGACGGTCGGCACCATACACTCCATATAGTTGTCTGTAAAGCCCAGATTGTCAAGCAGTGTCAAAAGCACATCTGCCGGATTTCCGTTTCCGTTTTTGCTTGAGGCCTTGTCTAGCTCATTGATGATAAATACAAGATTTGACTCTCCCGCCTGTGAAAATGCCTCCATAATGATACCCGGCTTTGCATTTGAATAGATTCTTGAGCTTCCTGTGAGCTGCTCTGCATCATTTATGGAGCTCATATCGAGTGTGGTCCATGGAAGCTTGAGTATACGTGCAACAGCATATGCAATCTGTGACTTTCCGGTTCCTGCCGGTCCACAGAGCAGCAGTCCGTAGGCAGGAAGTGTATGAGTCCTGTTTATCTGGATAATGGTCTCAATGATTCTCTGCTTCACGCTCTCCATGCCATAGAGCTCCTCATCGAGTATGCGCCTTGCCTCCACAGGGTCAATTGCCTCAAAGTAATTTCCCTTCCACTGGATATTCATCATGATGGAAAGTGCTCTCTGTGCATGGCGTCTCTCCTCAGGTGATACCTCGCTTGAACGCGCAACTGCCAGATTTCTTCTGGCCCACAGCAGTATATTGTCAGGCAGTGTACGGCCTGCACAGGTCATGAAATCTGTGATGCTCTGTATACTGGTGAGCTTCATGCTGTCGCCCTCTTCCTCGTAATCATCGAGGTCAGGTTCATCCTCAGGCATGGTGCTGGCAAATAGCCTTTCCATCATATACTGCAGGAATCCGTCCTCTGCAGACAGCTTTGTGCCTCTGCCGAGAGCCACCTCTCTCACTCTGTATACTGCGTATCCGTCAGGTGTATTGGCTCCTGAAAGCTGTACTTTTATGTGATTTTCGCCAAGCCACTTAAAAAGACTCACAAAGCGTGAATCAATGCGCAGGATATCTGCACTGGTCACCCCATCACCATCCTCAAATTCAAAGGATGTACGCTTTATCTGATTTGTAAACATACCGAGCGCATGATGCGCCCACTCCTTTTGCTTATTGTCTATCACAACAATCGGTTTATCGGCCGATGCCTTTGTCTCTGTCGAATGAAATGTCTCATATGTACACTCCGGATGCTCGTTTGCTACCGGTGTATCGCTAAAATCAAATACTGGCATTTTTATTCCTCTCTTTTCATAATTGTATTCTTTATCATACCCTGTCAAAGGCTATGTCCTGTACCACCTCGCCCGCGATGATAAGTCCTGCCACTGATGGTACAAATGCAAGGCTTCCTGGAATATCCCTGCGCTGCGTGCACTTGTGTTCGGCACCCGGCGGGCAGATGCAGTTGCTTCTGCAGCTTATAGACATATCCTCTATCGGTCTTGTAGGCTTCTCCTCAGAGTATACCACCTTGAGCTTTTTCACGCCACGTTTTTTAAGCTCACGGCGCATGACCTTTGCAAGAGGACACATGCTGGTCTTATATATATCAGCCACCTTAAATGCACTTGCATCCAGCTTATTTCCCGCTCCCATGCTGCTTATGATAGGGACATTTTTCTCCTGTGCCTTCATGACAAGCGTAATCTTTGCTGTGACCGTATCAACCGCGTCAACTATATAATCATACTCTTCAAACGGAAATTCATCAGCATTTTCCGGCAAAAAGAAGCACCTGTGCGTCACGACACTGACATCAGGATTAATATCATGAATCCTCTCCTCCATCACATCTGTCTTGTATTTTCCTATGGTCTTTCGGGTTGCGATTATCTGCCTGTTTAGGTTTGTAAGACACACCTTGTCATCATCGATAAGGTCAATCGCTCCCACGCCACTTCTGACTAGTGCCTCGCAGACATATCCGCCCACTCCTCCTATTCCAAATACTGCGACTCTTGCGCCCTTTAGCCTATCCATCGCCTCTTTTCCAAGCAAAAGCTGTGTTCTTGAAAACTGATTTAACATTTATTTCTCCTTTTCATCCCTGACCACGCCGACACCGGCAGAAATCAGGAGTCTTACTGCATCCTTAAGCATGCTCCAGTCAGCCTTTGACAGATCATCGGCAGCCTTTATCATCTCAATGAGCTGCTTAAATGACATCTGGTCAAGGTTCTCAAAATTGGAGTCCGATGCTATTGAAAAAAGCACATTTACAAACTGCTTTCGCTGTGCCTCATCCATGCTGCCTATCCAGTTTCTGAGTGTCTTGTCAAGGCGCACACTGTTTTTGTCCAGCCCATCCGCCTTTATGATACTTCCGCCCATTATCTCCCATGAAAAAGCATCATGCTGCAGTGGCCCCGAATTACGGCTTCTTACCACCTCATAATCGTCCACATGCTCAAGCAATAAGCCAACAATAGACGACTGCGGCAGAAATGTCTCTATTCTGTCAAAAATTCTTTTGTAGCCTGCCGTATATATCATCTTGTGATTGAAGCCCGGTCCGTCAAAATTAAACACCTTAATAATGACATCCTGCACCTCTTTATCCACATGCATGGCGGCAAACACTGCCAGATTTCCACCCTTTGAGTGCCCGCCTATCCACAGCTTTCTTGTATTGATGCTTTTATTGTTGATATTTTCATCATCTAAAGCTTTTTCATTTATGCCCCTATCATCATTGCATATATATGCTGCCACCTGCTTTAAATATTTTTTAGCCTTGTTCTGTCCCGGTGTCTCATCGAGATAGCTTAGATTAAAGTTTTCCTTCCAGCCGACCACGGAATGGTCTGTACCACTGTAGGAAATGAAATATGTGCCGTCAGGCAGTTCTATCGTAACCGCAGAAAACTGCGACTCCTCTTTTTCACTTATATCGTATATATAATATCTCAAAATGCAGTCAGCATATCGCCTTGAGTACGCCAGCTTTTGAAGCAGCCTCGCGGAGTGGCGGAAAAGATTAGGCATCTGCTCAATCTCATCATCACTGTGGTCCGCGCAGTAAAGGCTTGAAAGCTGTTTTATCGTAAGGTATGACTTCTTTGCATCCGGCATATATGGCTTCATCTGCACATAAATAAGCTGTGAAAAAATCAGTCCGTCCACCTCATTTACATGCACCTCGTCAAAGCCTATATCTCCACGCCAGTCAATATAATCCATGATATCTGCCATACAATGCCCTCCTGAAATATATCTGTCTTATGCATCATAGTGATCTAGGAAGCTGTGCTTTATGCCATCCTTTTTATATGCTACAACCGTAGCCAGATTTACATTCTCCACGCTCTTAAATATATTTGCCTCAACAAAAGGATTCACCTTTTTAAGATTAGCGATGAGCTGCTTTATCTCAACACGCTTTGAGCGGTTTTCCTCATTATTGCAGGTGGTACAGGTATCTGTAAACTTGCAGGCACACTGTATGAAATGCAGACCGTTGTAATCACGCCATGCCTTGATATCGTCCTCCCTGACCAGGTAAAGAGGCCTGATAAGCTCCATGCCCTCAAAGTTTGTGCTGTGAAGCTTAGGCATCATGGTCTGTACCTGTGCACCGTAGAGCATGCCCATGAGTATCGTCTCGATAACATCATCATAGTGATGTCCGAGCGCAATTTTGTTGCAGCCCAGCTCCTTTGCAAATGCATACAGATGTCCTCTTCTCATCCTCGCACATAAATAGCATGGCGATTTTTCGATATCATATACAGCATCAAATATATCTGACTCAAAAATAGTGGCAGGGATGCCAAGGTTCCTGCAGTTTTCCTCTATGACATGTCTGTTTGCCTCATTGTAGCCCGGGTCCATGACGAGAAACTTCACATCAAAATCAAACTTGTTGTGATGCTTAAGCTCCTGAAACAGCTTTGCCATAAGCATGGAATCCTTACCGCCCGAGATACACACCGCAATCTTATCCCCCGGCTTTACAAGCTCATAGGTGTTTATCGCCTTTGTAAACTTGCGCCAGATGGATTTCTTAAATTTCTTTCTGATGCTTTGCTCCACATCTGCCTTTATATCGCGCTCTGCCACCTCATCCTCTTTCATGGCATCAAGCAGCCAGCTTATATAGCCGCCCTTTAAGCTTGCCGCATCAAAACCTTTTTCTGTGAGATACTCTGCCACGTCCACACTCGTCTTACCACGACTGCAGACTATGACAAGCTTCTTATCATGCGGCACTCTCTCATCTGACTCTATTTCCTCTGCCTGAATATTGAGTGCTCCCCTTATGGCACCGTGCGCCACCTCTTCCTCACTTCTTATATCTATTATCTGATAGCTGTTACTATCCAGCTTTTTAACTTCTTCTATACTAAGCTGCATTTTATTTCTCCTATATTATTTCCGCAATGACTTTATTTCCTGAAATATCCTGTACTCATAATATGCCGTCACCACAAGGATGAGCCCTATCATAATGAGGCTGTATACATCGCGGATTGCTATTCCAAACGCATCACACACGCATGGCACCAAAAGCCCCGCAGTAAAAACAAGCTTTACAAACGTCAAAAGCCTGAGTGAATACTTTCTGATATTGCCCACACACAGCTCCGCTGCTATGTGATTGAGCTTTTCCGGATAATGCTGCAGCCATGTGATTGCAATGTATACAAGCAAAAGCACAAGTATATTGGCCACAAACTTAAATACCTGTATGTGATAGCACACTCCATAATAAATCTGTAAGCCTATATACGCAAGAGCTAAAAGCGCATCTATTGCCTCAAGCACCGCCGAAGCAAAGGTCATATCTCTTTTTCTCATATAAATCTACTACCTTTCATTAACACCTTAAACACGTAAAAATAAGGTAAAACGATATTGTTTTTCTTTAAACCTGTCTCTTATACACATCTGACGCTGCCGACGACTTAATAGGTGT
>ENA-OYAE01000551-OYAE01000551.1-human-gut-metagenome-genome-assembly--contig:-NODE-551-length-10808-cov-9.270901_pt1 | contig 10808 bp, 6 predicted proteins | sample MGYA00244512_ERZ652809 | MGnify/ENA primary metagenome ERZ652809 (study PRJEB26926, sample SAMN06164862) | human gut metagenome | biome: ENVO:00009003; feature: ENVO:2100002; material: ENVO:00002003...
ACTTAGGAATCGAGGTAATGTATTATCCGTTCAATGAACAGCGTGGAGCATATAAGGTCTTGATGCGTAATCGCTTCATCTTTGTCAAGAATGATCTGCATCCGGTTATGGAGAACATCGTGCTACTTCACGAATTAGGACACGATGCTTTACACCGGGAGGAAGCCACGAAAGTCGGGGGCTTCAAAGAGTTTGAGATCTTCAATATGCGGGACAACCGTATGGAGTACGAAGCCAATCTCTTTGCCGCACAAATTTCCCTATCAGATGAGGACTTCCTTGAACTTGCGGAAAGAGGATACGACACGCAGCAAATCGCACGGACATTGAATTCAGATATTAACCTTGTCGCTCTAAAAGCCGATACGCTGATTTCTCAGGGCTACCGTTTGCGCCAGCAGGAGCATTGTAACGATTTTCTAAGATACGACAAATAACTAAGATGCCACCCTTTCGGATGGCATCTTTTTTATCACCTTTAATCAGCGCAAGCCGGTTTTGTTTTTTTAGCTCAAACCCGAAAGAGAGCGCATCACCAAGTCGATGTCTTTGTTTTCAAGTTCCTGAATGATGTGCAGATAGGTTTTTTGCGTAGTGGTCATACTCGAATGTCCAAGACGGCGGGCAACGCTCGCAATGGAAACGCCCGTAAATAACAGCAAAGAGGCGTGTGTATGCCGTAATCCGTGGACAGAGATGATAGGGATGTTACAGGCTTTGCAATGCCTGCCGAGAATGTCGTTCACCGTCGAATTGTAGACAGTGGAGTTGACAAAGATGGGCTTATCTTCGGGAAGGTGCTTTACCAATTCAGAAAATTGAATGACAGTTTGCCAGTCAATTTGAATTTTCCGCACAGACGACTTGTTCTTCGTAGGCTGGAAGCCGCCCTTTCCCTTGTAGTCCCAAGTCTTGCTTATGGACAGTGTTTGATGGGCAAAGTCGAAGTCTTTCGGGGTAAGAGCCAGTGCTTCAGAAAAGCGCATCCCCGTCTTTGCTACCAACAGGATAAAGTAGTCCCAATTCACCTTATCCTTTAGGTCAAGCGAGATCAGCAGCGTGTGTAGCTCAAATTGATTGAGATACTTGATTTTCTTAGCAACCGGTGGCTTTCCCTTGATGATTGCCTTGCGAGTAGGATCTCTTTCAATCAAGCCCTCATCAACAGCATCAAGAATAGCTCCCTTGAGCTGGTGGTGAAAATCCATCGTGGTTTGGCGCTCGTGGAACTCAGCATAGTCGTTCAACAGCTGCTGATAAGCGATCCGGTTCATATCACATACTCTCAGGTTCGGGACGAGCTTAACGAGCCATTTCTGCGTCATCAGGTACTTGTCCATCGTCACCTTTCTGATTGCGCCCTTCTTATACACCGTAATCCATTTTGCATAATATTCACAGAACAAGTCTGTTCGTTTTGTTTCTGTTAGCATCAGAAGTCCTCCATTTCATTAAAAATGGCTTACGCTGATGAAGGGTGATAAGGTTGTCAAGCTGCTCCAAGTAATCGCCCAAAACTCGCTGCTCGGCTATACTTGGAATAGTTACAACTGTGTTTCCCACAAGTTCTTTATTAAGATTATTTACTGTGCTGCCAGCAGCAAGTGACCTATACTGGCTAAGCATTTGTGGTGTACCAAGTAGATGACAAAGGAAAGTTAAGTCAAAGACTCCATAGGTATTTCTTATAAGCAACCAACCGTCGTGAATACAGCCATCAATGCCCATTATATAGGGCTTTCCGAAACTCATAGAGTTGGAAAGAATTAAGTCACCCGGATGAACTTCTCTCGTTTTAGACAGTCCTTCAGGTCGGATTTTCTCAGCGGTTTTGGTTATGTAATTCCCTTGTGCTGGAGCATCACCAATCTTAACCCAGTTCAACCCATTTGGTGCATCCGTTATGAAATCGTCAATCGGTCTTGGTGAACCTCCTCGTTCTATTTGTACCAATTCTGAGAACTTACGCTGTTCCCAAGAAGAAGTATTTCGCTTTTTATTTGCGGTCAGGATACGCCTGCCCGCCCTTGCGGTAAAAGAAATGCACTCACGCTGATGAAGGGTGATAAGGTTGTCGAGTTGGCTGAAGTAGTAGGCAATGAGTTGCTGCTCCTTCACTGCTATTGGGTAACTCACGCTTGTTTTTTGAATGTTGCTGCGGCTTAAAGAGAGCACTTTTATGCCCTGCATTAGAGGAAGGAGCTGATGGTGGTAAGCATTGGAATTGAGGTAGTAACCGAGGTACCCCAATGCCATTCTGTTCCGAGGGCGGCACACCATTGTATGTAGCCCCGATACTATGGCACTCCCTTGCAAATTACCTATTTCACAGGCTTTTCCGGTCGTTTCATCTTCTGCGGTATCAGCGATAATAACATCACCATCCTGCAATAAAGCCCCATTGAAATCCTCTCGGCATCTATGCGGGATGCGAGGAATATCATCCTTTTGAACATCCAGCACAGAGCCATACTTTATCAGCACATCACCATAATGAACATTCAGGACAGTTCCTTCATCATAACTCAGTTCAGCACGGGAAAGTGTGTTATTCGGGACAGTGCAATCAAACACTTCATCAAACTTACGCTGTTCCCAAGAAAATGTTGAAGCGGTGAAGATCATAGAGATAAAAGCCTGAAAAAAGCCGAATAAAAATACACATTTACGCTGATGAAGGGTGATAAGGTTGTCAAGCTGCTGAAAAAACTCTCCAACTTTTGCTTGTTCTATCTGATTGGGAAGCGAAATGGGAGTCTTTTTCCCACTTTCAATGGTATAAGTTCCAACAGTACCGATACCAGCTGATTCATTTATGAAGCCTTGAATCTGCTCCGCCGAGAACGAATAAAAGAGGAACTTGCCATCTATTTTATCTGAGTTTTGGAACCATATAATATTACCGTCTTTGAAATACAAAGGCTCCAAATTCCTCACTAAATAAGGCACTCCGATAGTACCAACACCCGTCACAAGCAAATCTGAAACACCGACTTTTCCCGACAATGCACTATATTCTTCGTACTTCTCTTTTGAAATATAGAGATAGTCATCCGGCTCTTCATTCTTTGCAGCAGCAACAATATCTCTTGCTCTAAGGAACCTTACTCCACTGTCTGTCCAGTCTGATTGATGGATGCGCTTAACAGATGTGACATTCATCATATCACCGAGCTTACGCTGTTCCCAAGAAAAATCAAAAGAGCCAAGGAAACACCTTGGCTCTCTTGTTAAGACCGCATATTTTTTCATTTTTCGGCTTGCTTTAGCGGTGATGGCACTCATTACGGCACATCAACCTCAAATCCACCGGTAAGAATGAACTGCCGCAAAAGCTGATCCGTTTTCATATTGACCTTGGGCGGAATCAACTTGGTTTGTTCATATGCTTCAAAGAATGCTTTTGCTTTGGTCTTATCGACGCTCTTTTTCAGCTCGTCAAACCTGCCAAACTCATTGATAGTCGCTTCATTCAGGTTAAGCCCCATCATATTCCTGAGTTTATCCTCATCAAGACCGAAGATAGTCGCAAAACGGTGAATTTGGTCATCTTTTGCTCTAAACTGATACTCCGTGATGTAGTCACGAAGCGTTTTTCCGTCCTCGGCAATGACATCGCCTCGCTCAATGTCGTGCAGAAAGATATTTGCGTATTTCTGCTCCTCTTGCGTTAGGGCAGCAAAAGTTTTGTGAAGTTCTGCCTTTGCTTGCTCAATAGATTCCTCGGACGAACCTTCCTGTCGAATCAATTTGAGGTACTTATCGAAGCGACTGTTCATATAATCGGCATCGATAACCCCTGTGTCAATTTCAGTCAGGTATCCAACAAGATCGTATGGTATATCTATGTCTTGTGATCCAGGATCATCGGAAGAAGCAGCGGAAAGCTCTTTATAACGCTGTGCCAAAATCAAAAATGCGTTCTCATCGAACTCCATTGTAATTTCAATCGAATTTCCACTTTCCTCGTCCTTGAATGAGTAGGTGTGTTTGTCCCACCTAAATCCTTGGATTTTAGCAGCTTCAAGGTATCCGTTGAAATCTCTAAACAGCGAGGCGAACTTAGCTCTTACGGTTCCGTCCGCAGGCAACTTTTCAAAGTCAGGGATACCAGCATTCTTGAACAAATAGGCAATATCATCAAACACAGCGTTGAGCTTTCCGAGGTTGTAAGACAGTTTTTCAACGAACAGACCTATCGGTCTATCGCCGGAATAGAGCTTAACAGCTTTGCTCACATTCTGCTCCATCGTATGCGGCTTGCGATAATATCTGATGATGCCAAAAGGCTTATCGGGTCCGAAAAGTCTGTTGGTTCTGGAAAATGCCTGAATGATGTTCTCATACTCCAGTATCTTGTCCATATACAGCGTGTTGACCCACTTAGAGTCAAAGCCGGTAAGCATCTGATCCACTACAATCAGGAGGTCGAGCTGCTTCTCAGGCTCTCTTTCGACCCGCTTATATTGCTCTTTGTGGGCAAGGCGTAGAGAAAGGTCTTTTTTGAAGCGAGCGTGTGTAGCAATCGAAAAATCCTGACCAAACATCGTATTATAGTCAGTAAGGATTTCGATTAAGCCTTGCTCTTTATAGAAAGCAATCGGCTGCCCTCTGTATTCTTTGTAGTCACCATCTTCATTGCTGATATTGGGGTCAAAAAGGCAACTGATCCTAAGTTTCGGCATTGCAGCCTTCAACAGTCGATAGTAGTCTATTGCTTCGGGGATGCTGCTCGTTGCAAAGATTGCGTGGAATTTCCCGTTGTGACTCAAAGTAAGCCAGTTTTCTTGAATATCCTCAACAACCTTGCTTTGATGCTCCGAGGAAAGGTACTGAGTCTTTGGAAGATAATCTTCAATGCCCTTGACCCACTTTCCGTCATCGCCCAAGAAGCCCGCCATCTTGACGGTGGAGGAGTCCATATACTCATAGAATATTTTTGCCTTTTTGGGATCGCTGATTGCTTCTTCTTCGGTTGCTGCTTTTGCTTTTTCCAAAGCAACCACCTTGCGGACATCCTTATCACGGAAAGTCAGGACTTTATAAGGATCAAATCCAAGCACATTCTTATCCCTGATACCATCAGCAATGCTATATCTATGGAGTTCATTGCCAAAAACATCTGTTTGGGCATTGTTTTTCTTTGCATTCTCCTCAAACACCGGTGTGCCGGTAAAGCCAAAGAAGATGGCATTGGGAAATGTTTCCTTGATGATGGATAGCATATCTCCAAAAGTTGAACGATGAGCCTCGTCAACAATAAAAACAAGCCGTTTGCCGTTGATTATTTCAATATCGCTTGCATTAAGTCCTCCGTCCTCATCTCGGATATTGCTCATCTTCTGAATAGAGGTAACAATTAGGGTATCTGCCGTTGCGTTGCTTTTCAGCTTAGTCAAAAGGACATATGTGTTCTCTGTTGCCTGCACGGTTTCGTTCTCGTCCGCAAATGCCCGATACTCCTTGAGCGACTGAGTTCCTAACTCAATACGGTCGGTAAGGAAAACAACCTTATCAGCATCATTGGAGTTTGCAATCAACTGAGCCGACTTAAAGCTCGTCATCGTCTTACCTGAGCCAGTGGTATGCCAGATGTAGCCGCCACGCTGCTTACCGCTGTCCCACTTCGTTTTAGACACAACATCGGAAATTGCGCTGGCTGCGTAATACTGGTAGCTTCGCATTACCTTCAGAACACCGTCAGCATTGTCGGCAACAGTATAAAACCCAATGAGCTGGTGCGCCATAGGGATGGACAGCAGCGAGGAGGCGATAGCTTTCCAATCGTTGATAGGCTCATTATTGAAGTCAGCCCAATGGAAATAGTAATCCGTATTGAACTTTCCGTCAGGTCCGGGATTCGCAAAATAACGAGTTTCTTCAGGGTTCATTGCCACAAACACCTGAACGAGCGAGAACAGCCCGGTAAAAACGCCCTCATATGAGTATTTCTCAATCTGATTATATGCTTGACTGACGGGGACACCGCTGCGCTTCAGTTCGATATGTATGACCGGCATACCATTGATAAGCAGCATCAAATCGCCACGACGGTCATTCAGCATTTTTGACTTGCTCGGAAAAACTGGTTGCTGTACGATCTGATACCGGCTCTGTCCAGCGGCGATTTCTCTGCGATCATATATTTTCAAGCTGATTTCAGTGCCAAAATGGAGCTTATCATCAGGGTTATCACGCTTGATGGACACAGTTTTTCCGTTGATAAAGCCATTGAGTTTTAACGGTGTTCTAAGTTCCGTGATCTGCTCGATGATCTGCTGCATTTCGCCATCCGTAAGAGGATAGTTATTCAAGCGGTCAATTCCACGGTTGTTATCATACAGGATTCTTGCCCAATTTCGGATGAGGTCTTGCTCGGTCGGATTCTTGATAACTTCTTTTTCCCAGCCTTTATCCGCCAGGACTTTAATCAGGGCTTCCTCAAAGTCCGCTTCTTTTTGGAATGTCATTCGATTTCCTCCTTCCTGCGAAATTGATGTCACACGAACATCTTTTCAAGCATAGATTTCTTGATATTTTGGAGCTTTTCCAACTCACGCTGATGAAGGGTGATAAGGTTGTCAAGATGGCGAAAGAAGTCGGCTATGCGGTCTTGTTCCTCAGTACCGGGCAATAAGACTGACACGGAAGTGTATTCATCAAACGAGATGTTTAGCAAGCCGTCCATTCTTGCACCGGATGATACAATCTTGCGAAGTTGGTTTTCAATCTCAGCACCATTTAACTCTATTGACATAAACTCCGCATTTTGATTTTCAGCAGAAAAGCAGTGATAAACAAAGGGAATACGGGCATTTTCTGCTGTTGTCAAGGCAAAACAAGAACCGTATGGACGCAACTTGGAAGCCCCGTGATTGTACGCAAGCTCACCTTTTTTGAGAAGAATATACTTCTTCAAGCTTTCTCCGGCGTTATTAAAAGCATATCTTTCAGATTGCTCAATGAAGCCATTGTTTGCCGTAATCATCATTATGGGTGCTTCCGATTCGGGGTCATTACGGATTATTTCTTTGACTACATCACCCAGCTTACGCTGTTCCCAAGGGTCAGTAAATCCCTTAAAGCGAATTTCGGGATAACTGCTGCCATTTTGCGGGAACATCTTTTCGAGCATCGACTTTTTCACATTCGTCAACTTTTCAAACTTACGCTGATGAAGGGTGATAAGGTGGTCGAGCTGCTGAAAGAAACCTCCAATAGTCTGTTGTTCTCGCATCGTTGGCGGCATCATCAGCTCCATTACAGCCATTTGCTTTCCCGAAACCTCGACGAAAGTTGATCCTGCCCCAACAAGCTCTCCATATCGTTTTAATTCTTCGGTTCGAGAAAAAATGAAGTAAGAGTCAAGCTCTCCACGATGTGGGACAATGGACTGAAATCCCTGATTAGTACAGCCTTTTCGGGTTAAAATAGCTGTTTTCCCGATCCCTGCACGAGATGTAAACAGGACTGTACCGGGAGGAAGCATTTTGGCTGAACTATTCTCATAACCCAAGCCGGTTATCTTTTTCTGACTCGAATTTGCATAGATTTGATCCGCAATTTCAGCAGGTGCATACCAATCAATATCACCGTCCCAATAGCTCTGATTTCCTGTACTTGGGGTTCCACCACCCACAATGTCAGCAATATCTCCCAACTTACGCTGTTCCCAAGCGTCTGAGAATCCTTTGAAGCGAATTGCGGGAGCCTCTGATTTTTTCGTCATTCTGCACTACCTCCCAGCAATTTCTTCAACTCATTAAGTCCCAGCATATCATACTCATTACCCTCAAGGTCATCGATCATTCCCGAAAGCGTTGCTTCGGTTTCGCTGATCTGCTGTTCGACTTCGAAGAAAGTTGTAGCATACTTGTTTTGAAGGGCTTGAATTTTGCTCACCAAGCTGTCGATTACGGTATCAGGCAGTTTGTGAATGCTCTCAATAAGAGGAGCAATCCACTTCTTTTCGAGCAGATTCAAAGCCCGCTCATCGCTCAGACTTTCAATCGTATCCTTTGTTTTTGTCTGCAACGCAGCACTCTTTGCCTTGATCTCCGCCTTGATTTCTTTCTCGCTCTTGATCAAAGACTCAACCTTTTCTAAGAGTGTACGAAGCGCAACGCTTTCAGGAGAACGGTCTTTCTTCAGTTCCTTAATCTTTTTGGATACTTCTTTCGGAACGAAAGCATCGCCTTCCTCGGTGAGAACATCGTTGCAGCTGTCTTTATCCTCCTCTGTCATTTCATCAAGGATAGACTCATACTCAGAAGGGATTTCCGCCAAACGGCTTTCCAAACCGTGAAGCTTGTCCGTTTCTGCGGAGAGCAAAGTCGCCTGAACCAAGTCGAACGGGATAATATGACCTACCCAGCCCTCTTGAACTTCCTGATCTTTACCGTCCTTTTTCTTGATGACAAGGTTCGGATCGACCTTCTTTGTTGCAGCAAAGCCTTCGGTTTGCAACATTTCGAGGTCGATGGAAATACCTGTCCAATCGTCGTCAAGAAGTTGGAACGCCGCATATTTGTCGATAAGTGGAATTTCCTTCAATCGCTCGAAAATATCAGCACTTAGAACGGTTTCAGCCTTAGAGATTTCGATGCTTCCCATCCGGTCGATAAGTTCTTCTTTCAGGAACGCCGGAAAAGTGGAAAAGGCAGCGTTAAAAGCATTCTCAAAGCCGACCACATCAGGATGGCTCTTGATGGCACTCTTAATATCAGGGGTAGACACATTCACATAAGGAATGCCACTCTCGGTGAACAACGCCTTTTTCAGTGCAGGGAACGCCGTCCAGAATTCGCTCATCTCGTCAATTTCTGCTGTCGGGATACCGCCAAACATAGACGCATAGACATCCCAATGCTCGGCAGCTTCAGAGGAATCAACATAGCGAGGAATGTTCAAGTTGTAATCATTGCTGCGAATTTCTTCACGACTGACTACTCGTGAAAACTTCGGAATGCTTTCACGCTTAATAAAGGTATCTGCTATGCGTTTAATGTCAGACGCACGGAGCTTGTTATTCTTACCCTCTTTGATAAAGCCCTTGGATGCATCGATGATAAGGACATCGGTATTCTCGCGCTTTTGGCGCAGCACCATAATGATGGTGGGTATTCCTGTCCCGAAGAAGATATTTGCAGGAAGTCCGATAATGGCGTCGATATGGTTATTCTCAATCAGGTTCTTTCTGATTTCACCTTCCTCACCGCCACGGAACAGTACGCCGTGGGGAAGAACGATTGTCATAATGCCGTCCGGCTTGATATGGAACAGATCGTGCAAGAGGAAAGCATAGTCGGCTTTTCCTTTGGGAGCAAGTCCAAAACGAGCATAACGAGGATCTCCCTCTTTATTGGACGGGTCCCAAGCCTGCGAATACGGCGGATTGGACACGACCGCATCCACATAGAGAGGATTATAGGTATTCACCGGATCATTTTCGTCAAAGTACGGCCAATCCTCCTCAAGAGTATCGCCGTTACGAGTGACGATATTATCCGGTTTGATGCCACGCATAACCAAATTCATCCGGGTCAGGTTGTAGGTGTTCTCCTTCAATTCCTGAGCGAAGTATTTGATGTTGTTGTCATCGGTCATATATTTGGCAACGCTCTGACCGATATTGATAAGCAACGATCCCGAACCGCTTGTCGGGTCGTAAATTTTGATTTCGCTTTTGCCCTTCAAGTGGCTTGCAACGATTTCAGACATCAGCAGAGATACCTCGTGCGGGGTGTAGAACTCACCTGCTTTCTTTCCAGCATTTGCTGCAAAGTTACTGATAAGATATTCGTAGATAAAGCCGAGAACATCGTAGTCCTGCTTGCCGTCCATAGGAATATCCTTTATCAGCGTCAGAAGCCCGCTGATTGCTTTTGTTTGTGAACCGGAGCTATCGCCAAGTTTGGAAAGACCCGTTTGCAAAGTGTCAAATACTTTATCAAACACCTTTTTGTGCGTGTTGGAAATCAACCGGCTGAACGCAGAGAGCGCATCACGGACATTTGAAACATCAAAGTCCTTACCCATAGAGAGCCAAGTAGAAAAGAGGTCTTTATAGGCAATAAAGTAGCCAATATTCTCTTGAACCCACTTAACCGTTTCATCATCTTCTTCTGATACGGTTTTCAGAAGTTCGTCGTCATAGTCATTTTCCTTCAAGAATTTGACTTCTTTATCAGATAGATACTTGTAAAAGATAAAGCCAAGTATGTAATCCTTATATTCATTCGCTTCGATTTTGGAGCGCATTTGATTTGCGGAAGCCCATATTTTCTGAGCGAGCTGTTGCTTATTCATCCTGTGAACCCATCCTTTTTCATTTTCTAAGGGAGATATACTACTCCACTGTTATGATACAACAATTAGTGTCCCATAAAACGGACTCACTTCTCGTCGGGAACAAACTCCATAATGTCATCGGTCGTGCAATTCAAAGCTGAGCAGATTTTCCCCAACACTTCAGTGCTTACATTTTCATCACGACTGAGCTTATTGATTGCGTATTTAGTGAGTCCAGCAGCTTCCTGCAAATCTCTTTTCTTCATATCTCGATCAAGCAGAATGTGCCAAAGTTTTTTATAGCTTACAGCCATCGTATCATTCCTTTCTCTCAACCTGCGAGTAAGTGCTAAAACACAACTTATATTATAGCACATAATCCCGAATTATCAACCATAAATCCCGATATTTCAGACTTAGTTCCTGATTTTCATACCTACTCAAACTCTCCTGCAACCGAATAGCTTGGGAACAGCGTAAGTTTGAAGAAATCGCTGTGCGATCATCGGTAATATGCT
>ENA-OYAE01000559-OYAE01000559.1-human-gut-metagenome-genome-assembly--contig:-NODE-559-length-10760-cov-5.368519_pt1 | contig 10760 bp, 8 predicted proteins | sample MGYA00244512_ERZ652809 | MGnify/ENA primary metagenome ERZ652809 (study PRJEB26926, sample SAMN06164862) | human gut metagenome | biome: ENVO:00009003; feature: ENVO:2100002; material: ENVO:00002003...
TGACACGAATACTGCTTTTGCAGTGTTCGTGTTATTTTTTTAGAAGAGGATCGAACAGGACGGTTCTGCGAAGCAGAATTCCGAGCGTCCGGTGGACGGTCGGAAAGTCCGCGTGCGTGTCGGCGCACGGCAGTGCGCCGAGCGATCCTCTTCGTCTCCACCAATGACACGAATACTGCTTTTGCAGTGTTCGTGTTATTTTTATACCCACGCCCGATTTTCTAATCTTCGTTTAATCTTTACACGCTATGATAAAATCTGTATAATTATACCGGAGGGTGATCCAATGCGTATTCTGCTTGCCGAGGACGAGAAGAGTCTCAACAGGATAATCACAAAGCAGCTCAAGGCTGCCGGCTACAGCGTGGACAGCTGTTTTGACGGCGGCGAGGCATATGATCTGATAACATCGACCGACTATGACGCGGCGGTGTTCGATGTCATGATGCCGATAATGAACGGGTTCGAGCTTGTCAAAAAGATAAGGGCGCACGGCATCGACACGCCGGTGCTGTTCCTGACGGCGCGTGACAGCATCGAAGACAGGGTCACGGGGCTCGACATTGGTGCCGACGACTATCTGATAAAGCCGTTTTCGTTCGATGAGCTCTCGGCGAGACTGCGCGTCATGACGCGCAAAAAATACGGAGAAAAGACGGGTATAATTTCCGTCGGCGACCTGACAGTCGACACGGCAGCGAGGCGCGTTGAACGCGCGGGCAGGGAGATATCGCTCTCGGCAAAGGAATATGAGCTGCTGCAATATCTTGTGATGAACAAGGGCGTTGTACTCAGCCGCGAGAAAATTGAGGATCACATTTGGAACTACGACTACGAGGGCGGCACGAATGTTGTCGACGTATATATCCGATATCTCCGCAAGAAGATAGACGAGGGCGAGGATATCAAACTCATTCACACCGTGAGGGGTGCAGGCTATGTCATCAAATAAAAAAACAAGACCCGCGCGCCGCCGCTCTTCGTTCAAGCTGCGGATAACGGTGTGGATAACGCTGCTCATCGCCGTTGTCAGCTCCCTCGGCATCGGAGGAATACTGATAACAGGCTCGCAGATTGCCGATTCGCGCCTGCAGAATGAGCTGATAAGCACGGTCGAGCGCAATGTTGACGAGATAGAATACAAGAACGGCATTCTCGAAATCGAGAACGATTTTGCCTTCTTCGTCGACGAGGTCTACTGCAATGTCTTTGACTCAAGCGGCAGATATATCGACGGCGAGTCCCCCGCCGCGCTGATAAACAGCGAGAATCGCAAGAACGGCGTGGTCGGAACATTCGAGACAGACGGGAACAAATATTATTATTACGACACCCGTCTCGATTTCAACAAATACGAATACGAAATCGACGCCTTTTCGGGGAAGATAATCAAATACGAGGCGGACACCGCGATGTCCGGGCTCAGCAACCCCGTCTACAAAAGCACCGAGTTCAAGGACGGAATAAACAGCGAAAAGGCAATTGATATCGCGCTCGAGCACGCGGGTCTGACCCGCGACGAAGTCAGCTCGCTGAGCGTCGAACTGCCAGCAAACGCGGACAGGACGGTTTTCAAAGTTGAATTCATATGCAGTAACTCGACCTATCCCCCGGTCTGGGTACGCGGATTCATCAACGCCGACGCCGCCAAGAGCGCGTTCGACGCAATAACCATGACGGTCATATACATTCTCCCGGCGTTTATTATTATCGCCGCCGTCGGGGCGTATTTAATATCGCGCAAAACGATGAAGCCGGTTGAGAATATCTGCCGCTCGGCGCACGAGATAACCGACGGGACCGACCTCTCGAAGCGCATAGAGATGGAGAAAAGCGCGGGCGAAATATACACGCTCGCAGAGACTTTCAACGACATGCTCGCAAGGCTCCAGACCTCGTTTGAAAACGAAAAGCAGTTCACCTCCGACGCCTCGCACGAGCTGCGCACGCCGCTCGCCGTGATAAAGGCGGAATGCGAATACGCGCTGTCCGACAACGCGAGCGAAGAAGATATGCTCGAAGCGCTCTCGTCGATAGACGAGCAGACGGACAAAATGACGAAGCTCGTCACGGCTCTGCTGACGCTCTCGCGCACCGAGCAGGGCGACAAGCGCTACAAGCTCGAGGACACCGACTTAAGCGAACTCGTCAAAAAAACATGTGCCGATTTTGTCCCCGCGAAGAATATCACGCTCACTGCGGACATCGAAGACGATATTATAATCCCCGCACAGGCGCAGCTGATCTCGCTGATGCTCGAAAATCTGCTCTCGAACGCCGTCAAATACGGCAGAGACGGCGGGCACATTGAAGTCAGGCTCAAGAAAGACAACGGCATCGTGCTCTCGGTGAAGGATGACGGAATCGGGATAAAAGAAGAGGATCTGCCGAAGATATGGGGCAGATTCTACCGCGCGGACGAATCCCGCAGCCGCGAAAGCGGATTCGGCTTGGGGCTCTCGCTCGTCAGCCAAATAGCGGCGCTCCACGGCGGAAAAGTCTCCGCATCCTCCGTTTACGGCGAGGGAAGCGAGTTTACCGTAACCTTTTGACGGCGGTATAACAGCATAAATAAATGAACCGGTTGCAGTAGATTTTTCTGCGGCCGGTTTGTTGTTTTATATTGTTTGACATCGGGGATGGACAAATCCCAATTTATCAACATCACAGCACACTGTTTTACGGACTTCAAACTTTCCAAAAAATTTTTGCGCTCTAATCTTTCTTTAATTTTCGCGGGTTATTATATGGGTGTACTAAGGGACACGATCCCGATAAGAAAGGACAGATACTATGTTTGCAAGTATTTTCAAATCCATCGGAGTCGCGCTCATGTCAGTCATTATGGCTATCTTCTCTGCGTTCGCGCCGCCGCAGGATAAGCCCGACACGGGCTCGGGCAACTCCGGACAGATCCAGCAGGAAGTAAAGATAAGCCTTGACGCCGCGATAGACATTGCAGTCGCCGATGCGGGCGTTGCAAGAGCCGACGCGAAGTTCACCGAAGCAAAGCTCGACAGCGACGACCTTGTCGCCCACTATGATATCGAGTTTATCGCCGGAGCTAACGAATACGACTACGAGATAGCGGTAACGGACGGCAGCATTCTTAAAAAAGAAGTCGAGCCCGCCGACCCCTCGAAGCCCTCAAAGCCCCAGCCCGATGTCTCAGGCTATATCAGCATCGACGAGGCGAAGGCAATAGCCCTCAAGAAAGTTTCTCTTGACGCATCAAAGGTCACTTTCAAGAAAGCTGAGCTTGACGCGGACGACCGCACCCCGCACTATGATATAGAATTTGTCTCGGGCGGATATGAATATGAGTTCGAGATAGACGCAAAGAGCGGAAAGATTCTCGAGTTCGACCGCGAGCGCGTGGATAAGAAGCCCTCAGTTGACACATCAAAGTTCATCTCCGTTGAGGAGGCAAAGGCCGCCGCGCTCAAGAGAGCTTCTCTCGACGCTTCAAAGGTCACATTCACCAAAGCTGAGCTTGATATTGACGACCGCACCCCGCACTATGATATCGAGTTCGTTTCCGGCGGATATGAGTACGAAGTCGAGGTCAACGCGAAGAACGGCAGAATAATCGACTTCGACCGCGAGCTTGACGATTCAAAGCCCGCCGACCCCTCGAAGTATGTCTCCGCGGACGCCGCGAAGAAAGCCGCGCTCGACCATGCGGGTCTCACCGAGGCTCAGGTCACGGAGCTCGAAACCGAGCTTGACACCGACTCGCTCACCGCGCACTACGATGTTGAATTCAAATGCGGCGGATTCGAGTATGAGTACAAGATAAACGCGAAGAGCGGAAAAGTTATCTCGTTCGAAAAAGAGAGAGACTAACAGATTTTATTCAGTCCCGGATGTTGAGTCCGGGGCTGTTTTTATTTGTAAACTTTTTTCGTTTTTCCTTGACTTAAAGCCGACTTCAGGTTCTATAATAAAGTCAAATCAAAGGAGGAATTATCATGAGAAAAGATTTCGGCGCAAAGCCATTCACCTATCCGCAGCCGGTGCTTATCCTCGGTTCCTACGACAAGGACGGCAATCCCGACGCTATGAACGCCGCATGGGGCGGCATCAGCGGCGGCAATGAAATATCCATGTGCATAAGCGCGGGCCACAAGTCCACGAAGAATATCATCGAGAGAAAGGCATTCACCGTGAGCATGGCCGACCTCGAACACACGGCGGCGTGCGACTATGTCGGTCTTGTCTCCGCAGGGAATACGCCCGATAAATTCGAAAAGGCGGGTTTCCACGCCGTCAAATCGAAATTTGTTGACGCGCCGCTGATTGAAGAGCTGCCCATCGCCGCAGAGTGCAGGCTCAAGAGCTATGATGCAGGCACCGGGCGCATGGTCGGCGAAATAGTCAACGTCTGCGTCGACGAACGCGTGCTCGACGAGAACGGAAACGTCGACGTTTCAAAGGCGCAGCCGATAACCTTCGACCCGTTCAACAACACCTATGTTGTCCTCGGCGAGACAGTCGCAAAGGCGTTCAGCGCCGGCAACTCGCTCAAATAAAAATATACGCAAAACGCCCCGCACGTTTCCGTGCGGGACATTTTGTTTTTCGGATGTAACTTTTAATATTTTATCGTGAAGTCGTTTATTGTTGTCATGCCGACTTTTACTCTCGTGTTCGAGCCGAGCAGGTGCGCTGTGAGCTCGATGATGACGGGATAATCATAGTGGGCATAGACTAAGTTGCCGGCAGCCTTGCTGAATCTTGCTACTATCGTTCCGTTATAATAGGTGAATTTCTGGTCGGTGAGCGAGAGGCCGGGATAGTCGAAGTTTACCACGTCGGCGGTGAGCACGCCGAACGCTGCGGCATAGCCTTTTTCGCCGGAGGGATTGACCTCAGTGCCGAAGGTCAGGGTTATCTGATATTCGCCGCCCTTGTCCTCGACCTTTGCGCCCTTGACATCTGCGGGAATGAGCTTGCTGACCCAATCCTTGCCGCCGACGGGGAATACGTTTCTGATGTCCTCTTTTGAGGTCAGAACTATCGCCTTGTCGTCGCGCTTCATGAAGGTCTTCATCGCACTCTTGCCTATTGCGTCTATCGCCTTGGGCAACTCGGTCTTGTCGGCGTTGTTCTTCGTCTCGGTGTAGTTGCGGGTGACGGACTTCGCCTGATATTTTACTCTGTTCGCGCCGGTGTTGAAATAGGCGATTATCTCAGCTTTATTCCAGTCTTTTGTGCTCTTTGAGGGTGCGGCAGTGACCTGTGCGCTTGTCTCGCCGGGCTTTGCGGGGTCGGCTGACTGAGTCTCGTCCGTCTCGCCCTCCTGCACGGTGCTGTCCTCGGGCAGGGCTGTTGTGTCTTCAATAATCTGTCCGTCCGCGCTCGTCTGCGCTTCGCCGGTGGTGTCTGCATTTGTTTTTGTGTCGTCCTTTTTGCACGCGCACAGCAGCGACACAAGAAGAACAAGAATCGCCATAACGGCGGCTATCGATCTTTTCATGGATTTTCCTCCTCAGAATTCATATTCACCCGCTCCGACGGTTTTCTCTCTTCCGTCGGGCAGAATAATATCGGCTTTGCAGTTCGACGGGACGGATATTTTATATTTGTATCCCCCGTCAGTTTTGTCCCAGCGCACAAACATTTTTCCGTATACGCTGTCATAGCTCGCTTCGGCGAACTCAAAATGTCCGCCCGGGCGCGGGGATATTTTGAATTTGTTCTCCCCCGCGACATTTATTCCGCACATCGTGCCGAACAGCCACTCGCACACCGCGCCCTTTGAATAGTGGTTGAGCGAGGCTATACCGCCCTGCGCCGCGGTGCCCTCCCACGACTCCCAGACGGTGTTCGCGCCGTTCTTGGGCATGAACAGCCAGCCGGGCATCTGCTCGTTTTCGAGCAGGCGGTAGGCATATTCAATATCGATATCCGCCAGAACGCTCAGTATCAGCGGAGTCGAGAGGAATCCCGTGCCGAGCCGCCATGAGTAGTTGTCGAGGGCTTTTATGAGCCGCTTTTTCGCATATTCCGACTGCTTTTCGTTCAGCAGACCGATATAAAGCGGGCGCACAAGCTTCGCCTGGCGGTCGGTATCGAGCGAGAATTTTTTCGTGGAGATGAGCGCACTGTAGCCCTTTCTTGCCCTTGCGGCATTTTTCTCATAGAGCTTTCTGTCGCTATCCTTACCGAGGACGCGGGCTATATCAGCCATCGTTTCGAGCATATAGACTATGTAAGCCGTTGTCTCCTCTGGATTCGGGTTGACAAAATCCGTAAATTTAAGCGCCTTGACATCGGCGGGTTCCGCCCATTCGCCGTAGGACTGGCGGTAGTTTGAAATATTGCGGAAATTTTTGAGTCCCACTCCCGTCGGCAGAGCGGTCGGATACCACTTGCCGAGAGTCTTTATTTTATATTCGGCAAAGGCGCGCATGTTGGGATAGAAGCGTTCGAGAATCTTTCTGTCGCCGTACTGCTTATAGAGCCTGTACGGGATAAACACGCCTGCGTCGGACCAGCCCGCCGAGCCGTCCATAAAAGTCATATAGAAATCCACGCCGCCGCGTGGGGCTATCTGGCGGAAATCGCCGTTTTTGAGCTGTTCGTCGCACATATCGCGCACGAATTTTTCGGCAAATGGCGCATAGTCAAAAAGATAGCTCGCGGTTTTGCAGAATATCTGCGCGTCGCCCGTCCAGCCGTGGCGTTCGCGGGTCGGGCAGTCTGTCGGCAGATCGGTCGAGTTGCCTTTTGCCGACCACTTTGTCGCTTCGACGAATTTATTGAGCAATTCGTTGGAGCTGTTGAAATACCCCGTCTCATCCATATCGGAATAGACGGCTATGGCGGTGAAGTTCTCCGGGTCGATATCTATATCCGTGCCGACGCTGACATACTGAAAACCGAATATCGCGAACTTCGTCTTGTAATGATTTTTGCCCTCTTTGCAGATATACTCAACTCTCTGCAAAGGCGTTGTCTTGTGTTTATTCCTGCACTGGATATTCTCGAGCGTAAGCTCGCCGTCGTGCAGCAGCTCGCCGAATTCGAGAGTGATTTTCTGCCCCTCGCGGGCGTTTATCTCAAACTCAACATAGCCCGCCATATTCTGCCCGAAGTCGAGCAGTTTTTTCCCGCTCGGGGTGACAGATAATTTGGGCTTGAAGCGTTCCTTTTCGGCTATCGGGAAATTGTTTGACGCGCTCGGCAAAACCTTGCAGACGGTCTCTTTCGCATGATTTTTATATGACGGGATATTATTTGCGTTGACCCGCTCGCCGTCCTTGTTGTCCGCAAAGCGTATGGCGCCGTCGTTGCTCCAGAGCCACGAGCCGTCGGATATGACGGTCTGCGCCGTGCCGTCGGTATATTTTATCTCAAGCTGAGCAAGCAGTTTAGTCTCGGTGCCGTACTGGTTTTTGAGTCCCCATGCGCCTACGCTGCCCCTGTACCAGCCGTCGGCAAGCTCGGCGCAGAGCACGTTGCTTCCCTCATGCAAAAGTGCGGTCACATCGTAGGTCTGATACTGTATGCGCTTTCTGTATTCCGTGATGCCGGGCGCGAGCGGCATCGAGCAATCAGCGCCGTTAATCCCGGCTGAATAAAGTCCGCAGGCGGTCATATAGAGCCGCGCAGATAAAATCGGCTTTTTGCACTCGAACTCTTTTTTGAAGCAGTCGACCGGGTAACGCTGTTTTCTGTTTACATTATAGTTTCCTGTTATCCACTTCGCGCTCCAATCCGAGGCGTTTCTGAGCCCGATCTCAAAGAATGCCGGCTCGCTCCAATCGCCCTCAAGCCCGTTTTCGTCCCAGAGCTTCACTTTCCAGTTCACTCTCAGGCGCGACGGAGTGTCAAGCGGATACGGAATAAAACTCATCTGTGAAGATTCGACCTTGCCGCTGTCCCATAGAATATTGCCGCGCGTGTCGGAAGCGATTAGTCTATACGCGCTCTGCGCCTTTCCGCCCTCGCAGTTCCACATGAAGCGCGGATTTTTAATATCTATCCCCAGCGGATTTTTGAGATACTCTGTTTTAAGCTTTACGGCTTTCATTCTTTCACCTCTTTCGCGCTCATAACTGCAAAGATTTCCCGCTCCATAAACGGAGTCCAGATTTCACGATACCCCGCCTTTGTCGGGTGTATCTTATCCGCCATATACAAATTCATATCGGCACTCAAGGCGGCGTTCAAATTATCGTCGTTCCACATATCGATAACGGATATGCCCCATTTCTCCTGCGCCGCTTTTAAAGTATCGACCATGGACTGATAGCGCTCGCTGCCGTAGCGCGGACTTGTATAAAATATTACGGAGCAATTCCATTTTTCTTTTGCATAGCAGATTATGTATTCTATCGCCCCGGCTACGGTCTTTGTGTCGAAGTCATTGAGATTTTTCGACTCTATTATTTTTCCGAGCTCTTTCTTCTGAGACGCGTCGTTGGTCGAAAGCTGGCAGACTAAAAGATCGGCTTTTTCCGCATCGAGCTTTTTGAGACGCGACACATATGAATCAATGCCGGATTCAACGAGGGTCGTGCCGGAGACTGCGCTTTTTATCATCTCGCAGCCGTCGCGCTTTTCAATATAATCGGCAAACGAAACCCCGCCGGATGCCGAGCCGTAGGTCACGGAAGAGCCGAGGAATATAACGGTCTTGCCTTTTATCGGGTTATCGGCATTTTCGGGTGTATTATCAAGCGAATACTTTTCGCCGTTGCCCTCGAGCGAAGCGGTTTTTACATCGTGGAGCTTCACAAACGGTCCCCAGCTCCACTGATAGCCGCAGAACGCGAGCCACGCAGCAATGACGGCGGCTGCAATCGGAATGATTATCAGAAGTTTCTTCTTCATTTTATTCTGTCGTCTCCCCGTTTCTCTGCTTTATCTCCTCCTGCTCCTTGGCGATATTCTTTTCGACATTCAAAAACAGCAGAAGTATCGCAAGGACTATGCCGGTTATCGTCTCAAGCCCTACGAAAGTAAATGTTATCGCGCTCTTGACGCTCTCCGACTGCACGGCGATGAGCTTGCCCGCCGCGTCGAGATAGGGCGCTACATAGCCGGATTTCGAGAGGATGAGGTTGAATATGCCGGTGCAAATTCCGACGCTCGCGACGGCGATTGTGTTATATATAGACATCGCGATGCCGTCGCACCTGAAGCCGTTCTTCCACTCGACATGGTCGAGCACATCCGCGAACAGCGCCATGAACACATAGGAGCACGGCAGACCGCCGATGTTCTTTATAAACTGACCGATGAGGACTATCACCATATTCGTCGGCGCGAGCCAGCATATAGCCGAGCCGACAGCATAGAAAATAAAGCCGATTGCCGTTAAATTGCGTTTACCAAACTTCTTCGCGAGCGGCCAGACGGCAAAAATGCCGATGCCCATCGGGATTCCGCCGATAACGGAGAGCATGGTTTGGGTCTTGCCGTCGTTATATGTACCGAGGACATAGTTCGAGAAATAAACGAGCGAGATGTTTTTGATAGTCGAGCCGACGGTGAAAATGAGAAAATATATGAAAATTATTATCATATATTTGTCGCTGAAAACCGCCTTGAGCTGAGTTACCATTGCGACGCTCTCTTTTTTCTGCTCGCCGCCTTCGAGGGTGATGCGCTCCTTGGTGAAATAATACTCCATAAGCGTCAGCGGCAGCGCGATGCACGAAAGAATACTCATCGTAACTATCCACTTTGATTTGTCAACGCCGAGCTGCGGCATTATGAGCATGGGGAAAATGAGCGCGACAATTATGCCGCTCATCATGATAGTCGATATCTGATTGAAAACCGAGAGCGAGCCGCGCTGCTCTGTATTTCTTGTTGAGAGCGGAACCATAAGATTGTGGCTCATGTTATAAATTGTATAAGCGAACGAATAAAACAGATTATACGAGAGCATGACCCATATCACCTGCACCGTCCGGTTACCCAAGGGGACTGTGAAGAGCAATATGCCGGTCACGGCGACAAGCGGCGCGGAGAGCAGCAGCCAAGGGCGCGCCTTGCCCTGCTTTGTGTGCGTGCGGTCGATGATATAGCCCATGACTATATTCGTCACAGCGTCGATTATTTTCGACACTATCGGGAACACCGCTAGGAACGCGCCGCCCCACACGGTGGTGAGGTTTAGGACATCGGTATAATAGACATTGAGGTAGGTCGCGAGCACGGCGTTTAAAAGCAGCGCGCCGGACGGGCCGAGCAGATAGCCCAGCCACTTCTCCTTCGCCGTAACATCGGGCGAGGTCAGGCGCGAATCAAGCGCCCGCTTTTCGAGCAGTCTGTTCTTCATTTTTGTCTCTCCTTAGCTTTCCGACCCGCTTGACAGATCGGACTGTTTATATTACACTCTTATTATATCTACATCGTGTCGGATTAACAATCATCAGTTTTGTTAATCGCTGCTATGAAACCGACAAAATCATCTGAAAGTGGCGGGATAATATGAACACAAAAAATAACCAGCGCACGAGACTCTCAAAAATATTGCTAAAAAACGCGCTGATGGATCTTCTGGGCGAGAAAGGCTCGGTAACAAAAATATCAGTAAGAGAGCTGTGCGAGCGCGCCGACCTCAACCGCTCGACCTTTTATGCGCACTACTCCGAGCCGAAAGAGCTGCTCGAAGAGGTCGAAAACGAGCTGCTCGACGCGACTCAGGATCACTTAAAGAAAATAGGCGCGGAAAACGACCTCGGCGCGCACAGATATCTGCTTTCATTTCTAATGTATATCAACTGTCTCTTATACACATC
>ENA-OYAE01000586-OYAE01000586.1-human-gut-metagenome-genome-assembly--contig:-NODE-586-length-10537-cov-5.492368_pt1 | contig 10537 bp, 7 predicted proteins | sample MGYA00244512_ERZ652809 | MGnify/ENA primary metagenome ERZ652809 (study PRJEB26926, sample SAMN06164862) | human gut metagenome | biome: ENVO:00009003; feature: ENVO:2100002; material: ENVO:00002003...
ATTAGTCAACTATTATAAGAATAGTTTCGACGGTTTCCAGTTAGGTCTGGTCAATGCCAATCCGGATACTAAAGTGCAATTAATGCTTTTCGGAGGCAATGCAACAAAGCTGAATGTAGGTGCTCGTTTCAAGAACAATCTGTTCTATACCATCTTAGGTGGTGGTACACATTATCTGGATTTCAGCGATAAGTTTTCAGCCTCTCTCTTTTATCGTGCAGGTCTTGAGCTTCCTCTATACAAACAATTATTTATCAGCGGTGACCTGGGCTTCCAGCATATCGAAAATTTCAAGAACAAAGACTATGGCTTCCCTACACGCCTTTACGCTCTCCAGGCACGTGTCAATCTGGAATACCGTCTAAATGACCGCTTAGGTGTATTCGTAACAGGTGGTTATGGTGGCAGCCGTTACTACACCAAAGGGGGCACTTATGATAAGGGGGTGATTGTGGAAGGAGGAGTAGTGTTATTTAAATACTAATTCTTCTCCTTTATAAAGCCCGTCCTATACGCCACCAATAGTTTCTTCAAGTCTTGTATCTGCGTCACCAGTACTTTTCCTTTATCCGTATCTTTCACCATCATACGTTGTGAATTGAACTCTACGACAAAGGTATTAGACTTGATATCCTGCCCCTCTTCTATAGCTTTCTGGCGGCTTTGAAACGGTTCGTGTTGCACTAACTGCAAGCCATGCGAATGATACACCAATGTATATCCGGCAATACCGGTTTCCGGCTGATATGCCTTAGAAAACCCACCATCAATCACCAGCAACTTGCCATCCGCCTTTATCGGTTTCTCACCCTTAATAATCTTCACGGGCACATGACCATTAATAATGTGTGAATGAGGTCCTGTAACCTCAAACTCCGCAAGAATGCGTTCACAAATATCAGCACGGTTACGCAGAGTATAATAATATCCTTTCGTCTCCTTGGACAAATCTTTGTCTTCAATGAAATAGCGTTCAAAAGTCGCCATCTTATCTTTGTCAAACGATGGAGCATCCGGGCCACACCACATATACCACACATAATCCAATGCAAAACTCTTCTCCTCCGTACCGTCTTCATCGAAGTAAGCCGTACGTATCAACTGGTCTGTCTTACACAATAATTTCCTGCCCCAATACTCCTTCTTTCCAATACGGACATGTTTGAAACTACCATCCTCATTCAAAGGCATAGAAGCATGGTACAGCAAATTACTGTTACAAACCAGATACATTCCTCCATATGTAAACAGGCAACGCATATGCTTCTTCAACTTCTCACTATTCATGAACGAAGCATGGATTTTATCCATCAGCTCCCGTTCCTCATCAGACAAACGATATGGATCAGCCGGATCTATGGTCGGGAAGTTTGTGTCACGCAATGGATATTCCTTTCCCTCGTATACAAAGACGCCTCTCTCAAAATCAATCTTATCCAGTAACTTCCGGTTCTGCATACCGAACTCCGGACGACGGTCTATAATCTCTGCTTCCAGCTTGAACTGTATCACCGTAATCGCCTTATGCATCTGCGTAATTAACCGTAAAGTCTTCTCATTATAATTACCGTCTGCAAAGTTCATCTTCGGAGCGAAGATTGTGCAGGGATCATCCGCATACGTATCCATGGCAAATGTGGCAAGTGGCAACAGGTTGATACCATATCCGTCCTCCAGTGTAGCCAGGTTGGCATAACGCATCGACATACGGATCACATTGGCAATACAGGCATCATTACCAGAAGCTGCTCCCATCCACAGAATATCATGATTTCCCCATTGAATATCAAAATTGTGATAATCACAAAGTGTATCCATAATGATGTGTGCTCCCGGACCACGGTCGTAAATATCACCTACAATGTGCAGAGAGTCAATCGTCAACCTCTGAATGAGATTACACATTGCAATGATGAAATCATCCGAACGTTTGGTGGAAATGATAGTGCTGATAATTACATTGATATAGGCATGCTTGTTAGGCTCCACACTCGATTCATGCAGCAACTCCTGAATAATATACGAGAATTCTGCCGGAAGCGCCTTACGCACTTTAGAGCGTGTATATTTGGAAGAAACATTCTGGCATACCTTCACCAACTGATTCAGCGTAATCAGATACCAGTCATCCAGATCTGCTTCCTGCTCTTTGATCAACTGCAACTTTTCTTCAGGATAATAAATCAGGGTGCATATTTCTTTCTTTTCACTCTCACGTAAAGTATGCCCGAAGATTTCATTCACTTTCCGCTTCACCGCTCCCGAAGCGTTCTTCAACACATGTTGAAATGCTTCATATTCGCCATGAATATCAGTCAGGAAATGCTCTGTCCCTTTCGGAAGGTTCAGAATAGCTTCCAGGTTAATAATTTCTGTACTGGCATCCGCAATCGTCGGAAAACTGCGTGATAGCAACTGCAAATAACGCAAGTCGCTCATGATGCTTTCAGGGGTAATATTACTCATAATAATTACAAATTACAATCTACAAATTATATTCGGGCTTGTATTTTCAGTCCAACTCTAAGTTAAAAAAAACATCAACAATACCTGTGCGATAATCACCCTCAGGAACATACACAACGGATAAACCGTAGCATAAGAAACAGAAGGATTATCACCGGGAATAGTATCATTAACATAGTTCAATGCCATTGGATTCGCCATACTTCCACACAGCATTCCGGCTACCGAACCGAAATCAACCTTCATCCAACGGAAAGCAATGACTCCCATTATCAACACAGGAACCACGGTTAGTGCACAGCCAATAGCTATCCACAACAATCCTTCCGGACGGAATACCGTATCAAAGAAATGAGCCCCCGCATCCAGTCCCAGACAGGCCAGATAGAGTGACAAACCCAAGGCACGGAGCATCAGGTTAGCGCTACGGGTTGTATAAGTCACCATATGCATGCGTGGTCCGAAAGTACCGATAAGAATACCTACGATTATCGGTCCACCCGCCAGACCCAGCTTTACAGGAGTGCTGACACCGGGGATGGCAATAGGTATCGCTCCTAAGGCAAGACCAAGGATAATACCCACGAATACAGCCACCAGATTAGGCTCCTTCAAACTCTTCACAGCATTTCCCAAAACTCTTTCCACATTTTGTATGGCAGCGGCCTCACCCACCACCGTCAACCGGTCGCCCAATTGCAAGGTAAGTTCCGCCGTAGCCAGTAGCAGCACCCCGCTACGATAGACGCGACTGATATTGATACCATAATGATTACGTAAATGGAGTGAACCGAGTTTTCTTCCATTCAGTTCCGGACGTGTCACCACGATACGCTGAGAGATCAACTGGCTATCAATGGCATTCCAGTCGATATCTTCCTTGTTCCAGTCCGTGTTTTCTTGCTCACCGAACAAAACAGTCAAGGCAGGAACATTTCTTTCTGAAGTAATAACAAGCAAGCGGTCGCCTTCCTTAATCACTTTCTCAGAAGTGGGGATGCTGACATTCCCATCCCGCCACAAACGGGAAATCACAAACTTAGGATAACTCAACTGAGCTATATCCTTCACACTCATATTAAAGATTGCCGGATTGTGTACCTGAAATGCAACGATGTAGGGTTTATTCACATCGTCTTTCTCCTTGACTTCTAAATCAGCTTTACGTACCAGTGCCTTACGTATCATCAGAATACCGAGAATAACTCCCACTACTCCTATCGGATATGCCACCGCACATCCCAGAGCCGGAGTATTCGCTTCGATTCCCATCTGTTTCAGCGTTTGCTGCGCAGCTCCCAGAGCCGGTGTATTCGTCGTTGCTCCGCAAAGGATACCTACCATATCCGGCAGAGAGACTCCCAATCCATAACTTCCCAGCAGTGTCATCAGCGTACCAATCAAAACCACGCCTACTGCCAGCATATTCAATTGTACGCCACCTGTACGGAACGAACTGAAGAAGCCCGGACCTACCTGCAGTCCCAGTGCATATACGAATATCACCAGACCGAAGCTCTCCGCATAGTTCAGCATCTGCGGGTCTATGGACAGCCCGAAATGCCCGGCAAGGATACCTGCAAAGAACACGAACGTCACTCCTAACGATATACCGCAGATGTGTATCTTTCCCAGTCCCAAACCAATAGCAGAGATCAGCGAGAGCACCACAACCGCCTGCAGGGCGGAATGTTCAACGAATAAACTGTATAACCAATCCAATGTGTTTACGTTTTATTGATTTCAGTCTGCAAAGATAGGAAGTATTTCCCGGAGAAAAGGAATAATTGCATAAAAAAAGCGGTCATCTATTTAATGACCGCTCTATTCCTCGTACACCCTCAGGGACTCGAACCCTGGACCCATTGATTAAGAGTCAATTGCTCTACCAGCTGAGCTAAGAGTGCATTAAAATTTTCCGTAGTGGATACGAGAATCGAACTCGTATTACATGCGTGAGAGGCATGTGTCCTAACCGTTAGACGAATCCACCGGCTGTTTGCGGAAGCGGGGGGATTCGAACCCCCGGTACAGTTACCCGTACGTCAGTTTAGCAAACTGGTGGTTTCAGCCACTCACCCACACTTCCTTAAACCTGCATTGTTTCTCAAATGCGGTGCAAATGTATGGGAAACTTTTGGACTATGCAAATCTTTCCATTATATTTTTTTCTGACTTTTTTCAGGAAAAGGTGTAATCTACTAAAAGTCAAAAGCAAAGACTAAAAAAATAATTTATTAAGTATTGATGAGACTGTATCAGGATATACCCCGAAGAACTAATATTTGACCTATATCAATCTCTTTTCTCTTCCCATTCCGTACCTTTGCGCGATTTTTCATCACCGGATTTCAAACACATACGAAATGATACATCAGGAAAGCTTAAAAAAGCGACTTGCCAAACTCGCTGCCCCTATATTTATAGAGACCCTGCTCATCATGATGCTGGGTGCTGTAGATACTATTATGTTGAGCCGCCACTCAGACAGTAGCGTTGCCGCCGTAGGAGTGGTCAACCAGATCATCATGCTTACTTTCCTTGTATTCGAGGTTATCAATCTTGGCACCTCCGTTCTTTGTTCCCAATACCTCGGTGCACGTTTGCAGAAGAAAGTAGTCCAAGTAGTCGGTGTATCCATTCTTGTAAATATAGTGATCGGTATCTCTGTCAGCTTGTTCCTTTTTTCTTGTGCCGGACCGATTCTACGCCTCATGGGACTCACTCCCGAACTGATGACAGACGGTATGGACTATATGCGCATCGTGGGTGCCTTCGCTTTCTTTCAAGCTATCTCTCTGACCCTTTCCGCCTCTCTGCGTAGTGCCAACAAAGCCATCTATCCAATGCTGGTAACCGTCGTTGTCAACATACTTAATATCATAGGTAACTACTCCCTTATCTTCGGTCGCTTCGGCTTCCCGGAACTTGGCGTAGAAGGTGCTGCCATTTCCACAGCTTTCAGCCGCGGAGTTTCCATGGTGCTGCTATTCATTATCCTGTTCCGCAAGCATATCCACCGTTTCCCTATCGCTTATTTCCGTCCATTCCCATGGACAGAACTAAAGAACCTGATGAAAGTAGGGTTACCTTCCGCCGGAGAACAGCTCTCTTACAGTTCATCACAAGTAGTGATTACCTTCTTCATCAATATGCTGGGCGTAGAGGCACTGGCCACCCGTACCTACTGCGTCAACATTATCATGTTCGCCTACCTCTTCAGCATTGCCATGGCACAAGGAGGTGCCATCTGCATCGGTCATCTCATCGGAGAGGGAAAACCTCATGCCGCCTTCCTCATGGGAAAATACGTGATGAAGAAATCCGTAATGATTACCGTCATACTTTCCACGGTTCTTGCTGTCTTTGGAAACACTATTTTCCACTGGCTGACTTCCAACGAAGAGATCATCCGACTGGGCACTACTATCCTCATCATCGACGTTATTCTTGAAATCGGACGACCTATCAATATTTTTGCCACGAATGCCTTGCGTGCAGCCGGCGACGTCAACTATCCGTTTTACGTCGGACTGGTGGTTCAGTGGAGCGTTGCCGTCGGACTGGGATACATCTTCGGCATTCCTTTGGAATGGGGCATCTGTGGTATGTGGGTTGCCTTTCTGTTGGATGAAAACATCCGGGGAGCCATCTTCGTGCGACGCTGGTATAGCATGAAGTGGACAACAAAGGGTTTTGTCGCTAAGCACTAATCATTTCAGAAGGTTTGATTTAAATCAAATCTTTCTTACCTTTGTGCCCGGAAACGGTTATTAATACCAGCGAACAATTATGGATACACTATTAAAAGAAACAGTTAATGCCACTGTGAATTCCCGTTATCCGGGTATGGCACCTGAGGGTAGAAAACTGATAGAAGAAATTCTGATCCGCAAAGAGCTGGAAAAGGGTGAACTCCTATTCAAGGAAGGACAAGTCTGCCACCACATGGCATTTGTGGGTAAAGGCATGATGCGTCAGTTCTATTACAAAAACGGTAAAGACGTCACCGAGCACTTTTCCTACGAAGGCTGTGTCATCATCTGTATAGAAAGTACATTGAAGCAAGAACCTACCCGCCTGATGGCAGAAGCTCTGGAACCTTGCACAGTATACCTCCTCCCCTACGATAAATTCATGAGATTGACAGAAATCTCTTGGGAAATCAATATGTTCTACCGCAAGATACTGGAGTATTCACTCATCGTATCTCAAGTGAAAGCTGACTCCTGGCGGTTCGAAACAGCACGCGAACGCTACAATATGCTGATGCATACCCACCCGGAAGTCATCAAACGGGCACCATTGTCACATATCGCATCTTATTTGCTGATGACGCCCGAAACCCTCAGTCGCGTACGCTCGGGCATACTGTAAATTGCCACACCTCAGCAAGGCAAATGCCACACCTCGTGGTCGCCCAAGTGTGGCATTTGCCCCGTTCAGGTGTGGTATCGCAGACACCGACAGGTAACTAAACTAAGTGACAAGCTACGCTTAGTAAAGTTCGCCCTGCCCTACTTCCGTGAAGAGCTTGGCAAGCTTTTCGATAATAGGCTTCACATAGCGTTCACCTTTTTCGGCCGTAGCTTTCTTGGGGTTTCCTACTCCGCTATCCACTGTGGCTTTATCCCAATGGCGCGGTGCCCAACCCACCTTTTCGTTCAACGAGGAAATAGCAAAAGGCTTAGAATCCCCATCACCTGCCTCATCCAGATTTACCAGCTCCGGATGATAGTGCATCATTACGGAAGTTTCCTGTTCACCGGCATGGTCATCTATTTCAGCTTCAAAATAACCTTTCGTGGGAACAAGGCTAAACCAGTCGGTAGCAATAATCAGGAAGTCCGGATAGCTAAAGGCAAGGTCGCGTATCATACCTTTGAAATTATTCCCCCCATGCCCACTGACAATAATCAGTTTACGCATGCCCTGAGCATAAAGAGAAGCGACAATATCTTCCAGAATAGCCTGTTGGGTGGCATAACGGGTATGTATGCAGAAGGGAAGTTCACGCTGCCCGGGGTTGTGGGCGCCGAATGGAACAGGAGGCATCACCATACAACGTACACCGGAACGTTCCAGTGCCAGCGTAGCGGCGTCTACAGCAATGTCATGGGGCAAAATGCAATCGGTGAGATACGGAAGATGTAAGTTATGAGGCTCTGTTGCGCCCCAGGGAAGTATGACAGCATCATACTTCACATCCTTCACTTTTCCATAGCAGGAAACAGCAAGGTCAATTTCTCTTTTTTCCATGATAGTTTATTTTGGGGGTAAATCTTTACCGCAAAAATAAACATTATTCCGTCACATTGAACCTATTGCCGGCGATATTCTTTAGGTGACATGCCAGTGTGATGCTTGAAATACTTACCAAAGAAGGACTGGTTGGCAAAATGCAGCTCGTCCGCAATTTCCTGAATGCTCATTTCGGAAGACTTCAACAAGGCTTTGGCTTCCAAAACTACGAGACTGTCAATCCATTCGCCTGCCGTCTTTCCGCTGATTTCTTTCACTACGGTGGAGAGGTGCTTGGCGGTGAGAAACATCTTATCGGCATAATAGGACACACTTCGCTCTTCTTTATAGGACTCTGAAACGGCACGGATAAAGCGCTCGAACAAGTCTTCCTTCCTGCTTTTGGGAATGCGTTTCTGAACGACATGTCCTTGATAAATGTTATATATCTCATAAAAAAGGGCCAACAGCAGCCCCTGAGTGATTTCCTTACGAAAAGGGTTGTCTTTCAGCTTCACCTTGCTCCAAAGAAAAGAGTGATACTCCTGAAATGATTGGGATTCCTCCGGAGTGATGTGGACAAAAGGCCGTTCCTTAATCATAAAGAACATAGGGAAAAGCTGCTGCATGGTAGGTATCACCATATCCATAAAGTCCTTTGAAACAGCAATGAAAAGTCCGGAAAAATCTTCGGAGCGTTCCCGTTGCAGAACAATCTGGTCGGGAAGAATAATGCCCAACATACCTTCCCGCATTTCACATTGCTGCAGGTTGAGTTCCAGTTTGCACCACCCTTTCAAACAGACAGTCAGGCAAGCAGCATTCAAACGGGTGGGATAAGAGCTCAAAGGCATATCCTTGATGTCATTAAAAATAGCAAAATCATTGCCGATGAAATCAATCATCGGCAAATGATGTATCTGGGAAATGTCTACATTCCGTATTCTCTTAGTATCCATGGTTTTTGTGCTTTGGCGACAAATGTAGGACTATTTTGCGGAATTTAGCTCTAAAAATTCTTAAATGGAAACTTTTAGTTCATTATCTTGAAACCGATAAAAAAGGTTCTCGGCTGCGTCGGTCCGTAGAAATAACCCGCATCGCGGAATTCCCCTTTATCCAGGTCTTTCTGGAAACTGTTAAAGATATTCTGTACACCCGTATTCAACTGAAGCTTGATATGGTCGTGAAGCACAAACGTATAGTTCAACTTCACATTCAGATCCAGAAATTGGGGAGTATGCTCCATGCGGTCTGAAGTGATATTACAGAAGGCACCCTCGGGAGCATCTTCCGGTGCGTAGTGCGGAACAATCATCTTTCCCGTATAAGTGCCGGAAAGAGAGAAATCAAAATTCTTTACCGGTGCGGAAGAGAAAGTGAAGTACCCGTAATAATCCGGTGTACGGGGCATGCGCTTAGTGGTAAGGTCTTTTCCGTCCACCTTTGTCCAAGCTTCCTCATGGGTATAGCGGCTGCGCTGTGCCGTAAATCCGAGTTGGAACTGCGCCTCCTTACCATGGGCAATCCTCGCATCCAGATTGGCACCATATACACGTGCACCGTTTCCGTTGCGGCGCTCCTTAATAACATCCCCTACTTCGTTCTTGCCGATATCTTCGAGCACAAAGACATGGCGCAGGTCTGTATAGAAACCTTCCACCAGAATGTTTGCCTGCCAGTGCCCCAAATGGGCAGTCCAGTCTACCGAACCGCTGTAACTGTTGGAACGCTCTTCACGCAGATTGTCGGACAGTTTGATTTGGACACCCTTACCGCCTACTGCCGTTACGTGCAAGTCCTCATCGTATGCCTGCGGAGCACGGAAACCGGTAGAATAAGTCAAGCGTGCCTGAAAATCATCTGTCGGCTTGTAGAGCAGGTTGACGCGAGGACTGAAAATAAGCTTGTCAATCAGGTTGTGCTTGTCCAGACGGGCGCCGACCAACATGGTCAGTACATTCATTTTCCACTCATTCTGCACGAAAGCACTGGCAATGCGGACATCCTGCTCCATGTCACGATGATAGCCGGTCATAATGTCATGCAGGGAGTTGTTCTGATATTCCAGTCCGCCGGTGAAGGTAGCGGGAGCAAAGAAACAGTTGTCCATATTGCCTACATACATGCCACCGGCAACCCAAGTCAAGTCTTTCGTCTTGCCGTAGGCATTCATGTCCTTTTGGGCACCATAGTAACTGTTGCGATCGGTGTGCTGGATGGAGGTGTAAGCTGAAATCTTATGCTTGTACTCTTTCCAGAATAAATCGTAGCTCACGCCTCCGCTATTGATGATATGCTTGGTCTGCTCGGTAATGTCCGTCTCATGCGGCTGCAAATCAAATTTATTACCTCCGCGACGAAGTTCGTTAGTAGTATGGTATTCCAGATTGATGCGGCTGAAATGCGTAGGACGGTAATAGGCGCGGAAGCCGAAAGTATTCATGTTCAGCTTGCCCAGCTCGGAAAAGCCATCGCCATCGCGGTCGTAGGGGTTACGGTTGCGGTAACTCTCATAAAGGGCAATGCCGTAGGAGTTATCTTTGGCAACCAGCGATACATTGCCACCCATATATTGCTCCCAGGACTTGCCGTCCATATTGGAGAACATACTCGATACCTGGAAGGAATTGTTGATGGGATCTTTGGTTATGATGTTGATGGTGCCTCCCACAGCATTAGCTCCAAACAAGGCAGAGCCTCCGCCACGCACCACTTCTACCCGTTCAATCATGTTCACGGGGATTTGCTCCAATCCGTACACACCGCTCAATGCACTGACTGTCTCTTATACACATCTCCGAGCCCACGAGACGGACTCCTATCTCGT
>ENA-OYAE01000598-OYAE01000598.1-human-gut-metagenome-genome-assembly--contig:-NODE-598-length-10436-cov-5.447837_pt1 | contig 10436 bp, 9 predicted proteins | sample MGYA00244512_ERZ652809 | MGnify/ENA primary metagenome ERZ652809 (study PRJEB26926, sample SAMN06164862) | human gut metagenome | biome: ENVO:00009003; feature: ENVO:2100002; material: ENVO:00002003...
CGGAGATGTGTATAAGAGACAGGTTAAATAGTTCTTTACCGTAAATATTAAAAAGCTTTTCTGATATATAATAAGTTCCGTAAGCTTAAAAATTAAAGGAGTGTTAATTAATCATGGGAGACAAGCTTTCAGTCGTCACGGGCGCTACGGGTCACGTCGGCTATGCACTCGTTAAAGAACTCGAGGCACGCGGCGAAAACTTCAGAATACTCATCAGAAAAGACAGCAAGATTTTTGACGGCATCAATTGCGAGCGCGTATTCGGCGATGTCACCGATCCCGCTTCTCTCGAAAAGGCTTTTGAAGGTGCGGACGTCGTCTATCACCTTGCAGGCGTTATCGAGATAAACAAGGGCAACGAGGACATGACCTGGAAGGTCAATGTCGACGGCACAAAGAACGTCGTTGAGGCGTGCAAAAAGTGCGGCGTAAAACGCCTTGTCTACGCTTCCTCCGTTGACGCTTACCCCCCGCTCCCCGATAATCAGGTTATGCGTGAGATTTCTCACTTCAATCCCGAGATTCTTGACGGCACCTATGCAAAGACTAAGGCTACCGCCACAAACTATGTATTTGAGAATAACGACGACAAGCTTGAGACAGTTGTCTGCTATCCCGGCGCTTGCTGCGGCCCCTATGACTTCAAGGTCTCTTCCGTCGGCGAGATGGTCAGAATGTTCCTCAAGGGCAAGTTCCCCGTATCGCTCTCCTTCGGCGCATATAACTTCGTTGACGTGCGCGATGTTGCAAAGGGCATGATCGGTGCTGCTGAAAAAGGCAGACCCGGCGAGGGCTATATCCTCACCGATGAGGTCGTCACCGTCGACCAACTGATACATATGCTCGCAGACATCTGCGGCTTCAAGGCTCCGAGCCTCAAGATTTCTCTTGGCCTTGCAAATGCGTTTGCTCCTCTCATGGAGGTCTATTACAACGCCGCGAAGAAGACCCCGCTCTTCACCCGCTACTCCATCCGCAAGCTGACCTCGAACTGCAACTTCAGCTGCGAGAAGGCGAAGGAAGAGCTCGGCTACGCCCCCATGGGCGCAAAGCAGTCCTTCACCGACATGGTCGCATGGATAAAGGAGTACGAAGGCACCGGAAAGAAGAAATAATCTTAACCGATAATTGAAATGACCGTCCGTTTATTCGGGCGGTCGTTTTTTCATATTCTGTTGAGTATAAAATGATTCTTCTTGAACTTCAATATTCCGTCATCCCTGAGTGCGCAGAGCTGAGCGGACATTGCACTGCGGTCAACGCACAGATAGTCGGCAAGCTGCTGGCGGTCGAAGGGAATGTCAAATTCATTTTTTCCGCTCTTCATCGCCTGCGCCGAAAGATATGACATCAGCTTTTCGCGCGTCGTGCGCTTGCCCATGTGACCGAGCTTCGAGTTGAAATTCAGATTTTTGCGCGCGAGCTCTGATATCAGATTGCCGACGAGCTTTGCGTGCCCGACGCACGACTTCGGGCACGAGCCGAGCACATGCCCGACCTTCAGCCGCATTATCTCGCATTCGCTTTCCGCCTCCGCGCCGACGGTCAGCTTTTCGCCCGTGCAGGCGAACGACTCGGCGAAGATTCCGCCCTGAGTTATCCGCGCCATGATATTGCGGTTGCCCCAGAAATCGTCCTGCACTATCAGAACGCTGCCTCTCATCACGAGCCCGAGCGAGTCCGTCTTTTCGCCCTCGGGCATTATTATTTCGCCCTTTTGATATCTGCGGCTGTGCGCATCGAGGGCTTCGAGCAGTTCGGGCAGCTCGGCTTCGTCTATTCCGAAAAAGAGCGGCGCCGCTTTTATTTTTTCAAAATTTTCCGACATATTTTTATCACTCCGTTGTTTTTGCAACAGTATTTTTGTCCTGATTCTACTATAATAAACGCGTCAGGTCAAGAAAAAACAAATTTTACGCTCGGAGGAATTTTTATGAAGCGCAGAATAATCCATATTGACGAAGAAAAATGCAACGGCTGCGGGGCTTGCGCCGCCGCCTGCCATGAGGGCGCGATAGCCATGGTTGACGGCAAAGCCAAGCTCATGCGTGACGACTACTGCGACGGGCTCGGCGACTGCCTGCCCGCGTGCCCCACAGGCGCGATAACTTTTGTCGAACGCGAGGCCGTCGCCTACAACGCCGAAGCGGTCAAAGAAAACATGATGAAGAAAAAGCTCGGCGGACATCACGGCGGATGTCCGGGTTCAAGGCTCATGACGATGAACCGCGAGGAAAACGCCCCGTCGGCTCAGCCCGCCGAAATGCAGAGCCGACTGCGCCAGTGGCCGGTTCAGATAAAGCTCGTGCCGGTGAACGCGCCGTATTTTGACGGCGCAAAGCTGCTCATCGCCGCCGACTGCACCGCCTACGCCTATGCGGCGTTCCACGAAAAATTCATCAAAAACCACATAACCCTTGTCGGCTGCCCGAAGCTCGACAGCGTCGACTATTCCGAGAAGCTGACGGAGATAATTGCGAACAACAATATACAGTCCGTGACGGTCGTCAGAATGGAAGTCCCCTGCTGCGGCGGGCTCGAACACGCCGCAAAAACAGCATTGCAGAACAGCGGCAAATTCATCCCGTGGCAGGTAGTGACGATATCGACCGACGGGCGCATCCTCGACTGAACGGTTGATTTATCATCCCCTTTGCGGTATCATATACTGCGGAGGCGTTGAGATGAACAAAATCAACTATCAGCTCGAACTCGACCGCGAAATTGATGAAATAAAAAAGCAGGGGCGTGTGCCGTCCCTGCTGCTGCACAGCTGCTGCGGACCGTGCAGCAGTTATGTGCTCGAATATCTGACAAAATATTTTGATGTCACCGTGCTCTACTTCAATCCGAACATCTACCCCGCAGAGGAATATGAACACCGGCTCAGCGAACAGCGCAGGATAATATCTCTCCTGCCCGCAGAGCACAATGTAAAAATGCTCGAATGTGAATATAATCATACGCAGTTCACCGACGCGGCAAAGGGATATGAACAGGAGCGCGAGGGCGGTTCGCGGTGCGAAAAGTGCTTTTATCTGCGTCTCGAGCGCACGGCGCAGGAGGCGAAGGAGCACGGCTTCGACTATTTCACGACCACCCTTTCCGTAAGTCCGCACAAGAATTCGCAGATACTCAACCGCATCGGCGAAGAGATGGGCGAAAAATACGGAGTGCGCCATCTGCCCGCAGATTTCAAGAAGCGCGAGGGCTACAAGCGCTCGATAGAACTTTCGAAGCAGTATGATCTATACAGACAGAACTACTGCGGGTGCGAGTTTTCAATTGATAAATAAAAGATGCTGCTAAATGCAGCATCTTTTATATTTATATTATTTAATTTTCCACGAATATCCGCAGCTTTGGCATACGCATATCTTTTCATTTTTAAATTTGGTCTTAGATTTGCCCTTGCTTTTTCCGACAAGCAACCATAAACCGCATGTACAGATTATGAGAAACGCTCGTCCTATTTCCCACATAATTCCTCTGCCTCTTTTTCGCGTTTTACCGCCTGTTTGGACAAATTGTATTGATGTGTTTGTGCTTCCGCATTTAGGACACGCCATCGAACTTTGCTTATCACTTGATGTGTCTGCTCCACACGAAGGACAAAACTTGGCATTTTCATTCATACTCGCACCACATATCGGACAGTTCTTATTCATATCATTAACCTCCTCGTTTTTTCATATGATAACATATAAATCACGCTTAGTCAACTAAAAGTTGACATATGTATATGAATAGTTGACCGACTATAAGTTAAAATAACTCAGTAGGTGGTGATCTGTTGAGTTACTATGATTTTGGTGAAACACTAAAAAGACTTCGTGAATCGCACGGTTTAACACAGAGTGAGCTCGGCTCGCACATTGGAATTTCAAAAGCTGTCATCAGCAAATATGAAACCGGCATGGGATATCCCTCTCTTGATGTTCTTACCCGTTTTTCAAAGTACTTCGGCGTATCAACAGATTTCTTACTCGGCATCGAAAGGGGCAAAACTATTGATGTCTCCGGTTTGACCGACCGCCAAATTGAAATAATACATCAAACAATTGCAGAATTTAACAAAAACAATAAATCATAAGGTGCGTTATATAACAAAATCAGGTGATTCCGATTCAATCAGAACCACCTGATTTTTATTTTATCTTCAAAACACCACAACGAGAAGCATCTTGAACTGCTCCTTGCCGTAGACTGCGTGCGGGTGTCCGGCGGGCATGACTATGCTCTCGCCCTCGTGCAGCTCGTAGTCAACGCCGTCTATCGTTATTTTTCCGACTCCCTCGAGGCAGGTGACAAATGCGTCGCCGCCGGAGGCGTGGGTGCTTATCTCCTCGTCCTTGTCGAAAGCGAAGAGCGTTATGCTCAGCGCGTCGTTCTGGGCGAGGGTCTTGCTGACCACCTGCCCCGGCTGGCAGAGCACCTGATCTCTCAGGGTCAGAACCTCGGATTTTGAAATATTTTTCATGAGCTCTTTCATTTTCTTCTCCCCTTTTTATATATTATCCGCGCATAAGACTGAATTATGTCTGAACACAGTATACCACCGCCGCTTGGCAAACGCAAATATAGCTATAGAAAATCCTTGCGTCTTATGTTAAAATAGTATACGGATAATTTCAAGGGAGTGTGCCAGATGAAAGAGAACAAGAAACTTGTCAACGAAATAATCAGCGATGTCAAGCACGACATGAGCAACGAGGATATCATATCCCTGCTCGCCGACAGCAGGATATCGGCAAACCCCGACAAGGAGAAATACACATTCGGTCAGCGCGCCGCAGATAAAATCGCGAAGTTCGCCGGCAGCTGGGCATTCATATTCTCGTTCTCCGCCCTGCTGATACTCTGGATGGTCGGCAATGTCATACTCGCAAAACGCGCGTTCGACCCCTATCCGTTCATACTGCTCAACTTAGTGCTCTCGTGCGTTGCCGCGCTGCAGGCTCCGCTGATAATGATGAGCCAGAACCGCCAGGAGGAAAAAGACCGCCGCCGCGCCGAGAACGACTACAAAGTCAATCTCAAAACCGAGATAATGATCGAAGATATCCACGGCAAGATGAACCGTATACTCGCCCGTCAGGCAATACTGATGAAGCTGATGAAGATAGACGAAAACACGATGAAGCAGATAACGCTCGAAAAGCAGGAGGAGATGTGCGCCGAGGCGTGCAGAGCCGAGAAGAGCAAAAACGAGCACAGCGAGCATAAAGAACCCGAAGAAAAGCCCGAAAGCTGAATTTCGCCTTGCTTTTGAATTGCGTTTATTGTATACTGACCCTTGATAAAAGCCCTTCGGAGGAAAAGAAAATGAAGCAGCTCAATATTATTCCCAATCCCAACAAAATCGACTATCTCGGCGGAAGCGTCAAGATGGAAAACATCGATTCCGAAAGCTTTTCCGCGCGTCTGACAGACAAACTGCCCGAAGAGGGCTATGTGCTCGAAGTGACCGAAAACGGTGTCGAAGCCACCGCCGGCGGCGAGCGCGGAGCCTTCTATGCGAGCCAGACATTGAAGCAATTAAAGCAGCTCGATATCTGCCCGTGCGTGAGAATCGAGGACGCGCCCGCGTTTGAATACCGCGCATTCATGCTCGACTGCGCGCGCCACATGACGACGGTCGAGAACATCAAAAAGCTCATCGACGCCGCCGCACTCGTCAAAATGAACACCATGCACTGGCATCTGACCGACGACCAGGGCTGGCGCGTTGAAATTGACAGCCACCCCGAGCTCATCACAGTCGGCTCCCGCCGCCGCAGCTCGGATTTCGGCCAGTACCACTTCGCCGAGGAATATTCCGGATATTTCACAAAGGATGAGATCCGCGAAGTAGTCGCATATGCCGACGACAACTATATTGAAGTTATCCCCGAGTTCGATATGCCCGGCCACACGCTCTCCGTGCTCGCCGCCTATCCCGAGCTCTCCTGCAACGGCAAGCCTCTCGAGGTCGGCACGAAGCAGGGCATCTTTGATGATATCCTCTGCGCCGGAAACGACGATTCGCTGAAGCTCGTCTTTGACGTGCTCGGCGAGATGATCGAGCTCTTCCCCGGCAGATATTTTCACATCGGCGGCGACGAAGCGCCCAAGTTTCGCTGGAAGAACTGCCCGAAATGCCAGGCGCGCATGAAAGAACTGGGTCTCAAGGACGAAGAGGAGCTTCAGGGCTGGTTCGTTCTCCAGGCTGTTGACTTCCTCAAAAAGCACGACAAGACAGCTATAGTCTGGAACGAGAGTCTCAACAGCGGCATGATGCCCAACGATATTATAGTTCAGCGCTGGATGGACAAAAAAGACCGCTCCGTCGAGTTCGCGAACAAGGGCGGAAAGATGATAGTCTCCGAGTTTTACTATTACTACTGCGACTACCCCTACGGCATGACCTCGCTCAAAAAGACCTACAGCCTCGACCCGTATATAAAGGGACTGACCGAGGCGGGCAAGAAGAATGTCTACGGCGTCGAGTGCCCGATTTGGACGGAGTATGTCCGCGACTTTGACAGGCTCTCGTATATGTGCTTCCCGCGCTTCTGGGCTGTTGCCGAGGCCGGCTGGACAAAGAGAGAGAATATGGACTGCGAAAGCTTTGAGGAGCGCTTTGAAGCTCTGCGACCGATGCTCGAAGAGATGGGAATAAAACCCGCTCCCCGCTCGGATTGGAACCCCAACTTCCTGCAGTCCCTCAAGGAGCTCAAGCAGTTCTTCAAGGGCACGACGAATCTCGACAATATCCTCAACATGATTCGCAACAATCAGGCATAAATAATATAGAGAAAGCTCCGCACTCGTCTGCGGGGCTTTTTTGTTTTGCGGCTCAAATCTTTTGGCAAAATAACTAAAAATCTATTGTAACCCCCGCGGCAATAATATATAATTGTCATGTACCGCAAGTTAAAATTATTTTGACGGATAAATCAAAGAATTTTCCGAAAGGAGCAATCAAATGAGTCATGTAGACATCCGCTTCACGGACAAGAACTCCGAGCGCTTCATGCTCGCCAGAAGGGTCTACAAGGTCATTGAGGACCTTGAGAATGAATATCTCTACCCCGACAGCGAGACGCTCGGCGGCTTCAAATTCCGCGACGGGCAGTACAAATTTTCACAGATCGACGAGGGCGAATGGACGGACTTCGACTCGGAGAACGACTACTGGGGCTATAAAGAGGACTACGCGTGGTTCCGCCACAGCTTCACAGTTCCCGAGCGTTTTGCCGGCAGACCCGTGGTCTATCAGCTGACCCCCTCCGCAAGCGGCCCGTGGAATCGCAGCAACCCGCAGTTCATCATGTACTTCAACGGCGAGCTGCGCCAGGGCGGCGACTCGAACCACAGCGAGATACGCCTGCTCGACTGCGCCAAGGGCGGCGAAGAATTCGACTGCTGCCTCAACGCGTATTCGGACGCATGGGAATTCAAGGGCAAGCTCAGAATGGGTGCGCGCCTCAAGGTCGTCGATGACCTTGTCAACCGCCTCATCTTCGATCTCAAAACCCCGCTCAAAGTCGCGTCCCTCTATGACGCGGACGATCTTCCGCGCATCGATATAGTCAAGGCGCTCAACGACGCCGTCAATCTTATCGATTTCAACACCGCTGATTACGATACATTCGCTGCCTCCGCCGAGGCGGCAATCGACCTGCTCGACAGGGAGATATATTCAAAGGACGCCATGGACGCAACCGCCTGCTGCATCGGTCACACGCATATCGATGTCGCATGGCTCTGGAGACTCCGCCAGACAAGAGAGAAGGCCGGCCGCTCCTTTGCGACCGTCCTCAAGCTCATGGAGGAATATCCCGAATACAAGTTCATGTCCTCGCAGGCTCAGCTCTACTCCTTTGTCAAGGAGGACTATCCCGAGGTCTATGAGGGCATCAAGAAGATGATCGCCGCAGGGCGCTGGGAAGTCGAGGGCAGCATGTGGGTCGAATCGGACACCAACGTCACCTCCGGCGAATCCCTTGTCCGCCAGTTCCTGGTCGGCAAGCGCTTCTTCAAGGACGAGTTCGGCGTTGACAACAAGATAATGTGGCTCCCCGATGTTTTCGGCTACAGCGCGGCTCTCCCGCAGATCATGAAGAAAGCCGGAATTGACTATTTCATGACCACAAAGATATCCTGGAACGAGTTCAACAAAGTTCCCTATGACACATTCATGTGGAAGGGCATCGACGGCACGGAGATTCTCTCCCACTTCTCGCCGAGCACCGACTGCTTCGACGAGGGAGACTGCTGGCAGACAACATACAACGCCTATCTCAACCCCGAGCACATCCTCGGCGGCTGGCACAGGTACTCGCAGAAGGATCTCAACAAAGAGTATCTCTGCACCTTCGGCCACGGAGACGGCGGCGGCGGACCGACCCGCGATATGCTCGAAATGGGTCACCGCATGGCAAAGGGCATCCCCGGCTGCCCGAAGGTCAAGCAGGAGTTTGCAATAGACTTCTATCACGACCTCGAAAAGGAAGTCAAGGGTTCGCGCAGGCTGCCCAAATGGGCGGGCGAGCTCTATCTCGAGTTCCACCGCGGCACCCTGACCTCGCAGGGCAGAAACAAGCGCTACAACAGAAAGAGCGAACTGCTCTATCATGATATGGAGACTATCTGCGCCATCGCCGATTCAAACGGCATCGCATCATATCCCCGCCAGTTCATCAATGACGGATGGAAGATAATACTCCTCAACCAGTTCCATGATATAATCCCCGGCTCTTCGATAAAAGAAGTCTACGAGGATTCCAAGGAGCAGTACGACAAGCTCATCTCCGAGGGCAAAGCTGAGATAGCCGACACTCTCGGCAAGATAGTCTGCACTCCGGACGGCAGCGCCCTGACCGTTTTCAACACCTTCGGCGCAGAGCGCGACGATGTCGTTATCACCGATATGCCCGCAGCCGAGCACTTCTCGATAGTCGACGCCGACGGTAACGTCATGCCGTGGCAGAAATCCGCCGACGGACGCCTTGTGTTCTTTGCAAAGGGCGTGCCCGCAAAGGGATACAAAACCTTCAGTATTGTTCACGGCGGCGAGTCCGGCGAGAACACCGTTAAAGTCGAGAACAAGACTATAGAGAACAAGTTCTTCACCGTCAAGTTCGACAAGGATATGAACATCGCGTCGCTCATTCACAAGGCAACCGGCAGAGCCGTTGCGCCCGAGGGCGAAGTTCTCAATAAAATTTATGCCTATGACGACAGACCGTTCAACCACGAGGCATGGGATATCAAGGTCTATTTTGATCAGAAGTACACCGAGATAAACGATGTCAGCGCAGTCGATGTGACAGAGAGCGGACCCGTCCGCACGGTCATAAAGGTCACGCGCAAGTTCCTCTCCTCGACCATTGATCAGAGCTTCATCTTCTACGCAGACCTGCCGCGCATCGACGTTGACTACACGGTCGACTGGAAAGAGAAGAAGATACTTCTCAAGGCAGACTTCCCCGTTGATGTCAACGCCACCGAGGCCACTTATGATATCCAGTTCGGCAACTACAAGCGCCCGACCCACCGCAACACGCTCTGGGATTTCGCGCAGTTTGAAGTCGTCGGTCACAAATGGGTCGATCTCAGCGACAACAGCTTCGGTCTCTCCGTCCTCAACGACTGCAAGTACGGTCACGACATAAAGGACGGTCACATCAGAACGAGCCTCCTGCGCTGCGCCGTCAACCCGAACAGCGAGCAGGACAGAGAAGTTCACCGCTTCACCTACTCCATCTACCCGCACGCGGGCTCGGTCGACACCTCCGATGTCGTCAACCAGGGCTATTCGCTCAACCTGCCGCTCTACTGCGTCAGCGGCAAGGCGGCTCACGACAGCTACTCGCTCGTGAGCACCGACAAGGACAATGTCATCATCGAGACCGTCAAGAAGGCTGAGGACAGTGACGATGTCGTCATCCGCGCATACGAGACATGGAACAAGACGACCGACTGCGTCTACACCTTCGACCGCGCTCCGAAGAGCATATATGTCTGCAACCTGCTCGAAGAAAACGAGGAGCAGCTCGAAGTCAGCGGCAACACAGTCTCGCTCAGATTCAAGCCCTTCGAGATAAAGACTGTAAAAGTCACTTTCTAAAATCCACAGCACAAAGCCCCACCCGCCAAAACGGGTGGGGTCATTTCATCGCAGCACAAGCATCATACCGCAAATGCGCAAATAAAATTCACGGCAAATTGCAAATCCGCTTGACAAAGCCCGGCACATTTGCTAAAATATCATAGCCGTTAAAAATACGGACAGGTATCGAAGTGGTCATAACGGCCCTGACTCGAAATCAGGTAGTCGCGCAAGCGGCTCGTGGGTTCGAATCCCACCCTGTCCGCCAAAAAAGCCTTCACGGTTTTGATACTGTCTCTTATACACATCTCCGAGCCCACGAGACGGACTCCTATCTCGT
>ENA-OYAE01000600-OYAE01000600.1-human-gut-metagenome-genome-assembly--contig:-NODE-600-length-10427-cov-5.270536_pt1 | contig 10427 bp, 8 predicted proteins | sample MGYA00244512_ERZ652809 | MGnify/ENA primary metagenome ERZ652809 (study PRJEB26926, sample SAMN06164862) | human gut metagenome | biome: ENVO:00009003; feature: ENVO:2100002; material: ENVO:00002003...
GTAGTTTTTGTTTTAGTTGAGCTTATGACAGTCGGGCTCACATCCATATGGTTTGCGGCAGGCTCATTTGTAGCGTTTATAATCGCACTGCTTGGCGGCAATGTCGTGGTTCAGGGAATTGCATTTATACTCGTTTCAGTCGTGCTTTTAGCTCTCACAAAGCCATGGGCCGGGAAGTACATCAATTCCAGGACAGTGAAGACAAACGTGGACAGTCTGGTCGGAGAAAGAGCTGTGCTCACCGAGGATGCTGACAGCATGAAGCAGACGGGAAAAGCCGTTGTAAACGGTCAGGAGTGGACAGTCAGACCGCAGGACGAGACCCAGGTCATAAGAAAAGGCGAGCTTATCGAGGTAGTAAAGATAAGCGGAGTAAAACTAATTGTAAAAAGGGTAAAGGAGGCTTAACCGGAAATGGAAGGATTAATAGCACTTGCAGTGTTACTCGTAATCGTACTTATAGTACTGGTAAACTGCATCAAAATCGTGCCACAGGCACATGCAATGGTAATTGAGCGTTTGGGAGGATATCTCACCACATGGAGCGTAGGACTTCACCTCAAGGTGCCATTTATCGACAGAATAGCAAAGAGAGTCATCTTAAAGGAGCAGGTGGTAGATTTCCCACCACAGCCTGTAATCACAAAGGATAATGTAACAATGCAGATAGACACTGTAGTATATTTCCAGATTACAGATCCAAAGCTCTATGCATACGGAGTAGAGAATCCAATCATGGCAATTGAGAACCTCACAGCCACAACACTTCGTAACATCATCGGAGACTTAGAGCTTGATGAGACACTCACCAGCCGTGAGACAATCAACACCAAGATGCGCGCAACACTCGATGTGGCAACAGATCCATGGGGCATTAAGGTAAACCGTGTCGAGCTCAAGAACATCATACCTCCAAAGGCTATCCAGGATGCCATGGAGAAGCAGATGAAGGCAGAGCGTGAGAGACGAGAGGCCATTCTTCGTGCAGAGGGTGAGAAAAAATCAACAATCCTAGTTGCAGAGGGAAATAAAGAGTCAGTCATCCTCGATGCCGAGGCTGAAAAGCAGGCAGCCATCCTTCGCGCAGAGGCAAAGAAGGAGGCAACAATCCAGGAGGCAGCAGGTCAGGCAGAGGCTATCCTTAAGATACAGCAGGCCAATGCAGACGGACTTCGCATGTTGAAGGAGGCAAATCCGGATAACGCAGTGCTCCAGATAAAGAGCTTGGAGGCATTTGCCAAGGCCGCAGACGGCAAGGCTACAAAGATAATCATCCCATCAGAGATTCAGGGGATTGCAGGTCTTACAAAGTCAATTGCAGAAATAGCTGCGGATAAGACTGAGAAGTAATTATATTTAATCAAAATGAATACCGGAAGATGAGAGCACACAAAAAGCATCGCATGTATCGTATCAATATCAGATATATGCGGTGCTTTTTAGATTGCACAGAATTGTGCTTAGATTACACAGGATTGCCCAGAACTCCTGTAATTCCAAACTGATAAATATAGTACTAGGAATAATCCACACAAAGTGGTATACTCTCTAGTAGGTGTATCAATCGATGAGGGCTGCACAAAGGTGTGGCCGGTAACTATTAATTTGTAGTACATTCTCGAAACCGCAAACGTTGCACCGGCAGCATCAGTGCAGCGCACCGGGGATAAGGAGAGTAAAATGAAGAAAAAAATAAAATTCAAGGGCAGGCTGAAAAGCTACATGTGCTGGCCGCTATATCTGACGTTTGTGTGGATATGTGCTGATGGAATAGCACTGCGCTATGACAGAAGGCTTGGCTATGGCATGGTAGGCTTTACAGTGTTTTATTTTGCGCTCGTGCTGTTTTTGTATGTCAGAAGCAAGTCAGTCGTTGCAAATGAGCTGATAAGCTTTGCAACACAGTATTCATCGGTGCAGAAGAGGCTGCTTAATGAGTTTGAGGTGCCGTATGCCCTGCTTGAGTACTCCGGCAAGATACTCTGGGTAAATGACAAATTCGCAGAGCTCATGGGAGTAGATAAAAACTATCACAAATCCATCACGACACTTTTTCCTACAGTGACCAGAGAGCTTCTCACCAAGAGTGATGCGCCGACAGACTTCAAGATAGTAAATGAGGAGGAGGACAGCATAGTCCGTCTGTCCGTCAAGCGAATATATTTCAACTCAATCGCAGAGGAAAATGAGATAATCGACACAAATGAAGCAGACCAGTTTTTGACGGCACTGTACGTATTTGATGAGTCGGAGCTTTATCAATGCAAGAAGGAAATCACAGAGCAGAAGCAGGTCTCAGCGCTTGTTTATATTGACAACTATGATGAGGCACTCGACAGCATAGAGGACGTAAAGAGGTCACTGCTCGTTGCACTTATTGACAGGCGTGTAAACCAGTACTTTGCCAAGTATGACGGACTCGTCAGAAAGATAGAAAACGACAAATACTTCGTGGTGTTCAAGTACAAGTATCTTGACAGCATGAAGGAGGACAAGTTCAAGGTGCTCGATGAGGTCAAGGCTATAAAGGTCGGCAACGAGATGGCGGTCACACTCAGTATCGGAATCGGTATAAAGAGCGATAAGTATAATGAAAACTACGTATATGCGCGAAATGCCATAGACTTAGCCCTCGGACGAGGCGGTGATCAGGTAGTTATAAAGGATCATGATGATATCCTGTATTTTGGCGGCAAGTCAAAGCAGGTGGAGAGCAAGACAAGGGTAAAGGCGAGAGTCAAGGCACAGGCGCTTCAGGAGATTATTGAGACATGTGAGAACGTGCTTATCATGGGACACAGCATCACAGATGTAGACTCGCTTGGAGCAGGCATAGGTATATACTGTGCAGCCAAGAATCTCGACAAAAAGGCACAGATAGTAATAAATGATCCGACAAGCTCAGTCAGACCTCTCATGGAAACATTTTCAGAGGCAAAGGGCTACCCGGCGGATATGTTTATAAACAGCGAAGAGGCTCTTGAGATGGTGAGCAAGGATACGCTTGTCATGGTGGTGGACACCAACAGGCCAAGCTACACAGAGTGCCCTGAGCTCCTCAGAAAGACAGGAAAGATAGTCGTATTTGACCACCACAGACAAAGCAGCGAGATAATAGAGAATCCTATACTCTCATATATCGAGCCGTATGCATCAAGTGCGTGTGAGATGGTCGCAGAGGTATTGCAGTACTTTAACGACGGAGTCAAGATCAATGCGACAGAGGCCGACTGCATCTACGCAGGAATCCTCATCGACACCAACAACTTTATGACGAAGACAGGCGTGCGTACATTTGAGGCGGCAGCCTTTTTGAAGCGCTCAGGCGCAGAGGTAACACGCGTCAGAAAGATGCTTAGAAATGACATGGCATGCTACAAGGCAAGAGCCGAGGCAGTGCGCCACGCGGAGGTATACAGGGGCTCGTTTGCCATATCGGTATGCCCTAGCGAGAATGTGGAGAGCCCGACAATCGTCGGTGCACAGGCGGCAAATGAGCTGCTCAACATAATAGGAATCAAGGCATCATTTGTGCTCACGGAGTACAATGACAAGATTTATATCAGCTCTCGTTCAATCGACGAGATAAATGTCCAGATAATCATGGAGAAGCTGGGCGGTGGCGGACACTTAAATGTGGCAGGCGCGCAGCTGACAGGCGTTACTATCGTGCAGGCAAAGCGCATGATACAGGATACACTGGACGAAATGCTAAAAGAAGGAGACATAGAAGAATGAAAGTAATCTTATTACAGGACGTAAAACCATTAGGCAAAAAAGGCGAGATAGTAAACGTAAGTGACGGCTACGCCAGAAACAATATCATACCTAAAAAGCTCGGAGTAGAGGCTACTCCAAAGAACTTAAATGACTTAAAGCTTCAGAACCAGCACGCTGACAAGGTGGCACAGGAAAACTACGAGAGTGCACTTGCACTCGCAAAGGTAGTAGAGAACACAAAGGTAGTAGTAAAGCTGCGCTCAGGAGAGGGCGGCAGGACCTTCGGCTCCATATCCACCAAGGAGATCTCGGCTGCAGCAAAGGAGCAGCATGGCTTAGAGCTCGATAAGAAAAAGATGCAGCTTAACGAGTCAATCAAGGCACTCGGAAACTATGAGGTGCCTGTCAAGCTTCATCCAAAGGTAACAGCAAACCTCACAGTATCAGTAGTTGAAGGATAGGAGGAATCCCCTTGGAAGAAGCATTAATCAAACGAATAATGCCAAACAGCCTTGAGGCAGAGCAGTCTGTGGTCGGCTCCATGATTATGAGCAAGGATGCCATAGTGACCGCCAGCGAGATGCTCCTAAAGGAGGACTTTTATCATCAGCAGTACGGCATCATATTTGAGACCATGGTTGAGCTCTTTACAGAAGGGCAGCCTGTAGATCTCGTCACACTCCAGAACCGTTTAAAGGAAAAGGATGTGCCGCAGGAAATACAAAGCCTTGACTTTGTGAGAACTCTCGTCACCAGTGTGCCGACCTCTGCAAACATCAAGTACTATGCCAATATCGTAAAAGAAAATGCCATAAAGCGAAAGCTCATCCATGTGACAGAGGACATAGAGAACGAGTGCTACGCCGGCAAGGAATCGCTCGAGAGCGTGCTCGACAAGACAGAGCACGATGTATTTGAGCTGCTTTCCACAAGGCAGACAGGTGACTACGTGCCAATCCGTACTGTAGTCATGAATGCCCTCGAGAAAATCGAGAAAGCAGCACAGCAGGAGGGCACCGTAACAGGAATCCCGACAGGCTTCATAGACCTTGACTACAGGACAGCGGGTCTTCAGCCGTCAGATCTCGTGCTCGTGGCAGCCCGTCCGTCAATGGGAAAGACAGCCTTCGTGCTCAACATAGCACAGCATGTGGCATTTCACGCACATCTGTGTACAGCCATATTCTCACTCGAGATGTCGAAGGAACAGCTCGTAAACCGTCTGTTCTCACTCGAATCAAAGGTAGATGCGCAGGCACTGCGTACAGGAAATCTGTCTGATGCCGACTGGGAAAAGCTGGTCGAGGGAGCCGGAATCATCGGAGACTCCGAGCTCATCATAGACGACACTCCGGGTATCAGCATCTCAGAGCTTCGAAGCAAGTGCCGTAAATACAAGCTCGAACACGACTTAAAGCTAGTCATCATCGATTACCTGCAGCTCATGACAGGCTCAGGACGAGGCTCAGAATCGCGTCAGCAGGAAATCTCAGACATATCACGTTCGCTTAAGGCACTTGCCAGAGAGCTTTCAGTTCCTGTAGTGGCACTCTCCCAGCTATCACGAGCTGTAGAGCAGCGTCCGGACCACAGGCCTATGCTTTCTGATCTTCGAGAGTCAGGAGCTATCGAGCAGGATGCCGATGTCGTCATGTTCATCTATCGTGACGATTACTACAACAAGGACACCGAGCTCAAGGGTATCTCAGAGATCATCATCGCTAAACAGCGTAACGGTCCAATCGGCACCGTAAACCTTGCATGGCTGCCTGAGTACACGAAGTTTGCAAATCTGGAGCATTAAGACTAAAACACAAAAAGAATAAAGAGACAAGCCATCCCGGCTCACGTCATAGGATAAAGTTAAGTATCCCGATGTGGGCCGGGATTTTTCAAAATCTCTTTATACTTAAAAAGAGAAGAAAGCTATAAACTTTCCCGCAATTCATCCGATATATTCCTTAGAATAGGGTAAGAACAACAGTCAATTGCAACATATTTTCACACGGAGGTGTTATAGATGGCAATAGAGGCAATCAAGGGTGCAGGAATGGTCTATCAGGGAAGTACATCAACTGCACAGATAAAGGAACAGGCACAGGGAAGGACAGAGGTGTCCAGTGCGGACAATCAGGTCGTGTCTGACAGCATCGCAAGGAATATTCAGGCGATGAATACGAAGGAAGCAAGCGGTGATTCAGCCGGTGATGCCGGAGCGCAGGGACAGGCACAGGCTGCTGCACAAAAGCAGAATGAGAAGAATATGCAGCTTAAAAAGGCTGTGGATGATATCAACAAGAGCGCGTTGGCTGACCAGTCGGAGGCAGTGTTCGGCATCCATGAGAAGACTAACCGCGTGACAATAAAGATAATAGACAAAAAGACAAAAGAAGTCATCAAAGAGTTCCCGCCGGAGAAGACACTTGATATGATAGCGAAAGTCTGGGAGATGGCAGGACTCATGGTAGATGAGAAGAGATAGGAGGACATCATGGCAATCAGATTATCGGGAATGAATTCGGGCCTCGATACGGATTCAATTGTCAAAGCACTTGTATCAGGCTATACAACCAAGAAAGAAAAATACGAAAAAGCACAGACAAAGCTTGGCTGGAAGCAGGAATCCTGGAAGTCACTGAATACCAAGGTGTACAGTCTGTACAGCAACATATCGAACCTGAGATTTTCAAGCGCCTACAACCTTAAAAAGACATCGGTTTCAGATACGACAAAGGCCACAGTCACAGCATCGTCAACAGCACCAAATGGCACACAGTCGCTTAAAATAAAGGAGACCGCAAAGGCAGGCTCACTCACAGGAGCACAGATAAATGCCACAAGCTCAAAGACCACACTGGCTCAGCTTGGCTATACAGGTGGAGATGCACAGATAAATGTAAATACAGGCAGCACCACAAAGACTATCACACTGAGCGCGACATCCACAATGTCAGACGTGGAGAAGCAGCTCAAGGAGGCAGGACTTAACGCCAGCTATGACAGCAACTACAAGCGTTTTTACATAAGCTCAAAGGACACAGGTGTAGAGAATGACTTCACACTCACAGGAGCAAATGCCGCAGGAGCGAGCGCACTCTATAAGCTCGGAATCGCAGTGGGAGCATCGGCAGACGGAACCAGACCAAACCCATATGGAGAGTACGCAGGCCTGTCCGGTAAAAACAACGGAAACACACAGCAGAATATAGAAGACGCCAGAAACGCATATGTCACAGCAGCAGACAATGTTGCAAAGTACAATGCACAGAGCAGCAACCTGCTCAATGCCATAACATATGGCAATGCTTATGCGGATGTTCAGGACTTTTATGCAGCACACAGCAGTGCAGACAAGACAAAGCTTGAAACACTTGCAAAGCTTGGCTCAGGAAGAGACTCAGCCGTCATAATGAAAAACAGTGATGACAGCTACACCACATACAGTCTGACAACTGCAAAAGACGCAAAGGGCAATGCGGTATACAAATCAGCAGACGGCAAGTACATCTCAGCAGAAGAGACATATACGGCCGACGGCAAAACATACAAGAAGGATTCCGATGGCAATTATATCAACGTAGCTGATGAAACAGATAAATACAGCGGAGATACAGCAAAGCTGACCAAAAACGTGGCATATCATGAGGTTACAGAAAAAATATCATACACATCCACAACCGGCGAGGGCGATGACGCCAAGGAAGTGTCATACACAAAGGTCGGAGACACTGATGAAAAGCTTCAGGATGCAGACGGAAAAGTATATACCAAGCGTGCAGACGGCAAATATTATGCAGACGGTGAACCGGATGATTCAAAAAACGGCATAACAATCAAATCAAAGGCAGATTACACATCCAAGGAAGCGTCGCTTACAAATGCGGAGGCTGCAAACACAGCCTATACAGCTCTCACAAATGGTATATCAGAGGCTGATCTGAACACATACACAGCAAACCTGTCAACAGTCACAGCCTTTGAATCATCAGAGGATACAGTGCTGAAAAAGGATGATGATTACACCATAAGCAAGCTCACAGAGGCTGTCCATAGTGCGTATGCGGACAACGGCGGAAAAGCCGGAGTGCAGGCACTTATATCAGGAACCGGCGCCTATGCATCAGGCAGTGATGCAGCAGATAACAGCTACGCGGGCAGAGTGTCAGCGCTCACAACAGCAGCACAGACAGCACAGGAGACCGTAGACAAAAACAGCATCGTAAAGGATCTTGCAGCAATAAAGGACACAAATTCAGAGGAGTACAAAGCAGCCCTTTCAAAGCTGGCAGATGAAGTGGATGCAGCGTATGACCTGTCATCAAGCGCACAGTACAATACCGATGCCAGCAAGATAGACGGAAAAGACGCCGAAATTGAGTTAAATGGCGTGAAATACACCGGAGCCAGCAACAGCTTCAACATCAATGGACTGAACATTACAGCACTCTCAAAGACCTCCGGCAATGATGAAATCAGCATCACCACAGCCACGGATACACAGGGCATTTATGACAAGATAAAGGACTTCCTGACAGAGTACAACAACGTCATAAACGAGATGACCAAGCTCTACAACGCAGCATCAGCAGGCAGCTATGAGCCGCTGACAGATGATGAAAAGGAAAACATGTCCGACAAAGAGATTGAGAAGTGGGAGCAGAAAATCAAGGATTCATTGCTCAAAAACGATACAACTCTCAGCGGCGTAATGACAGCCATGCAGTCAGCCATGTCATCAGCAGTGGAGATAAACGGCAAGAAATACTCATTCTCAAGCTTCGGAATCCATACGCTTGGCTACCTCAATGCTGCAGACAATGAGCAGAACGCATACCATATCGACGGAGATGAGGATGACACCAACACCTCAGGCAACACAGATAAGCTCATGGCGGCAATCAATAATGACCCTGACAATGTCATGACATTTATGCAGCAAATCTCCAACAACCTCTACAAGGCAATCGGAGATAAGATGTCATCAACATCACTGAGCTCAGCGTTTACCATATACAACGACAAGCAGATGAGCACAGAGTACAGTAATTACACAAAGCTTATCAAGGAGTGGGAGACAAAGATATCAGACAAGGAAGACTATTACTATAAAAAGTTCTCCGCAATGGAGAGCTCGCTCGCCAAGCTCAACAGTACACAGAGCTCACTAAGCAGCTATTTCTCATAAAGAATAACCATACATGAGTCAGAATGTGTGAAATATGTTGAAAATGTACATTTCAACAAGCAGTAAATGTACGAAATCAGGGAGGTAACAAATGTTACAAAGCAAAGGATACGCAGTATATGCAAACAGCAAGGTTCAGACAGCATCGCCAGCGGAGCTGACACTCATGCTCTACGAGGCAGCCATCAAGTTCTGCAATATAGCAGAGATGGCTATAGAGAAAAATGACATACAGAAAGCACACGATAATATCAAAAAGGTAGAGGCAATCATCGAAGAATTTCAGGCCACCCTGAATCACAAATATCCGGTAGCAAAGGACTTTGACAAGGTATATACATACCTCATGCAGAGACTGGTTGAGGCCAATATCAAGAAAGATACAAAGATACTCGATGAAGTGCTTGAGCACCTGCGTACCATGAGAGATGCATGGAAAGAGGTCATGCGTGTCACTTGCAACGGAAGCAAGGTAGGCATGTCGTAAAACAAAAAATAATAACGATAAAAGACAAAAAGGCTATTGCAAAGTTATGGAGCTGGGCAATAGCCTTTTTGAAAGGAGAACACCATGGAACAGACATACATCGCAATAATGATACAAAGCCTGGAGAAAAAAGAGCAGGTACTTGACAAAATAATAGAGCTTGACACAGTACAGAAAAACCAGCTTGAAGATCCAAACCTCACACCGGACGATTTTGATGATGTTGTAGAGCAGAAATCAAAGCTCATAGAGCAGCTAGACAACCTGGACAGTGGCTTTGAAAAGCTCTTTGAGCGCGTAAAAGAAGAGCTTGAAGGCAACAAAGAGACATACAAAGAAGAAATCTGCATCATGCAGGATCATATCCGTAAAATCACAGACAAGAGCGTGAAAATCCAAAGCCAGGAAGCCAGAAACAAAGCACTTATGACAAGCAAATTCAACGGAATAAAAAAACAGGCCAGACAAGTGCGAAAGGGCGCAAATGTGGCCAGCAAATATTATCAGTCAATGACAAAGACCGGATATGTAGATCCACAGTTCATGGATAATAAAAAGTGAAAATGGGTGGATAAAAATGGTGAAAATGGGTGGATGAAATTGACAAATGCTGTAAAATCAAAGAATATTACACAGCGGGACAGCGAGAATTGGAAGAGTCCGCATGAATACAATGATGCCAGCATGTTTCATTTCAGAGATGAAAAAGGAAATGAAGCAGAGGAGCTTCTTAAACTCAAATCAATAATGGAGAGAGAAGGGGATAATCCGCCAAAGGTGCTATGTGTGATATGCGGTATGAGTAATATGGCATATAAGAGACCGGATGGAGTGTATGTGGTGCCGATAACGGCATTGAAGCCGTGAGCGAGGAATGAGGAATAGAAAAAGGTTCTATGATAATCATTGAACAGCCTAAACTATAATAGAAACTGACCGATATATAATATAGAAATTCAGGATGAATTTAGATGGTGCATGGACTGTCTCTTATACACATCTCCGAGCCCACGAGACGGACTCCTATCTCGTATG
>ENA-OYAE01000601-OYAE01000601.1-human-gut-metagenome-genome-assembly--contig:-NODE-601-length-10423-cov-5.528067_pt1 | contig 10423 bp, 8 predicted proteins | sample MGYA00244512_ERZ652809 | MGnify/ENA primary metagenome ERZ652809 (study PRJEB26926, sample SAMN06164862) | human gut metagenome | biome: ENVO:00009003; feature: ENVO:2100002; material: ENVO:00002003...
ATACGAGATAGGAGTCCGTCTCGTGGGCTCGGAGATGTGTATAAGAGACAGGGCTGTTTGTGATAAAATAATAAAAATCAATGACAGTGGGGAGACAGTTATCATGTATATAGCGATAATGGGCTACGGCGTTGTCGGAAGCGGCGTTGCCGAAGTAATCAACAAAAATCACGACAGCATCGTGCGCAAGAGCACGCAGTCGGAGCTTGAGATAAAATATATTCTCGACCTCAAGGATTTTCCGGGCGACCCGAATGAGAAGCTTTTTATAAAAGATTTTAATATCATCCTCAACGACCCCGAGGTTAAGGTCGTTGTCGAGACAATGGGCGGACTTCATCCGGCGTATGAGTTCGTCTCCGCCTGCCTCAAGGCGGGCAAGAGCGTTGTGACCTCGAACAAAGAGCTTGTCGCGGCGAAGGGCTGCGAGCTGCTCGGATACGCCGCAGAGCACAATGTGAACTTCCTCTTTGAAGCGTCGGTCGGCGGCGGAATACCGATAATCAGACCGATAAGCCAGTGCCTCGCCGCAAATGAGATAAACGAATTCGCGGGCATTCTCAACGGCACGACGAACTTCATTCTCACCCGCATGATAAACGATGGCATGGCGTTTGAAGATGCGCTCAAGCTCGCGCAGGACAACGGCTATGCCGAGCGCGACCCCTCGGCAGACATTCTCGGCTTCGACGCCTGCCGCAAGGTATGCATTCTCGCGTCCCTGTGCTTCGGCAAGCATGTCTATCCCGACCAGGTTCACACCGAGGGCATAACCGAAATAACGCTCGAAGATGTCGAATACGCCAAGGACTGGGGCGGAGTTATAAAGCTTCTCGGCAGAGCGCGCAAGAGCGAGGACGGCAAGCACATCTATGCGATAGTCAGCCCCGCATTCGTCGATCATCACAGCCAGCTCGCAAGCGTTGACGATGTTTTCAACGCAATTCTTGTGCGCGGCGACGCGATAGGCGATGTCGTATTCTACGGCAGAGGCGCGGGCAAGCTGCCCACCGCAAGCGCGGTCGTCGGCGATGTTATCGACTGCGCACGCCACGAGAACAAGCAGAAGTTCTTCGGCTGGGCGGACAGCGAAGAGGGCTATGTCTCCGACTATCTCGACATGCCTACGGCGCTCTATGTCAGGGCACGCGCTCAGCAGAAGCAGCAGGTCATATCCTCGGCGGAGAAGACTTTCGGCGAGATAAAGCTCCTCAAGCGCGCCGGCGCGCCGGAGGACGAGTTCGCCTTTGTCACCCCCGTCGCCTCGGAGCGCGAGCTGCGCACAAAGCTCGAAACTCTTCTCGGCGCCGAAATCATCTCGACGATAAGAGTTACAGATTATTGATAGTTTTTCAAGAGGGACTGCCGTTTGGCAGTCCTTTTTAATTTTGCGGGAGTGATTGCGGGGTGCAAAGCGTTGTTTTATAGATTGAGAGTTCTCTATCGCTTAAGCCATAGCAACCCCCTAATTTGTCGCTGTATCTGTTTTCGCACGCCGGCGCCCGTTCAAAATAAAATCACCGCCCTGTATTACTATTTTCCCAAGCAGTTTTATCCCCACCTCATATTGATAATTGCGCGGTCTTGTGGTATCATATGAGCATAAATTTCGGGAGACTGACGCATGAACAAAAAAGAGATTGCCGCGTTCTTTGACCGCATGGCGCCCGAGTGGGACGCCAACATGATAAAGAGCGACGAAAAGATAAATTTCATACTTGACGCCGCCGGAGTGAAAGAAAATTCCGTCGTGCTCGACGTTGCCTGCGGCACGGGGGTCATGTTCCCGTATTACCTCGCGCGCGGCGCGGAGCGCGTTATCGGCGTTGATATTTCGGCTCAGATGGCGCGGATAGCCGCATCGAAGATGCACGACCAGAGAGTCGAGGTGATCTGCGGCGATGTTGAGGAAATTCCCGTTGAGCGCCTGTGCGACTGCTGCGTTGTTTATAACGCATTCCCGCATTTTGAAAGCCCGGAGAGGCTCGTTGAGCGGCTGTCCCATTGGCTTAAAAGCGGCGGACGGCTGACCGTGGCGCACGGCATGAGCCTTGACGCGCTGCGCATGCACCACAAGGGCAGGGCTGACAGCGTCTCGCGCGAGATGCTGACTGCCGAGGAATTATCAGCAGTGTTCGCGCCGTACTTTGATGTTGATGTCGCCGTTTCGGACGATGAAAAATTTGTGGTCTCCGGCGCAAAAAGATAAATAATATTAAAGGCTGCCCTTGAGGCAGTCTTTTTTAATGCGCAAAGCCCCGAGAGGATGTTGCCTCGGAGCTTCGCAGAAGAGTCATGATGAAAATAGAAGTTGTCTGTTTAAAAAATTTTGACGGCGATGACCGCAAGCGCAGCAGCCGCCGCAATCGCCGCGAGAGCCTTCGCTATCATCGGCTTTGCCATGTCCATAGTCGTCGGGACCACGCGCCAGACGGCGTCTTTAAACGGCGTGTTAAGTTTGCCGTCGCAGAGCTGTTTATATGTCTTGGTATATGTCTTATAATTGCGCGGATCGTTTTCGTCGAGGACGAAGCAGCGCACGCCGCGCTGTTTTCCGTTGCCGTAGACATTGAAGCCCGCCGATTGAGTGAAGCCGACATCGATATTGCCGACTTTTCCGACATAGGAGTTTTTGTGGTCGTGACCGACATATACACCTAGCACATCGCCCTTTTCGCTGAGTGCCTCGAACTCGCCGGTGTTGATGTCCGGTATCGACGGAGGCTCTAATAATACAGAACCCTCGACGCACTTGGTTTCGTCTATTTTATAATGCTCGCCCTTGTGTATTCTGAACGCAGGTATCGCGCCCTTTTCGCGCTTGCCGACTCTTTTGAGAACATTGTAGTGCTCGAACATCGGTATGTGCTGGAATGCAAGGGACGGAATGTAGTCTCCATTTTTGGCTTTCAGCTCGTCGCGCTTTTTCTTATACCAGTCTATTATCTGCGGGTCAAACGGCTCGTATCCGCCGCCCTTTGCGTCAGTTCCGCTGTCGAAAAGATAGAGATTAAACGCAGTACGTTCGCCGTCGGAGGACAAGATCGGTATATTATATGTTCCGCCTCCGTCGATGCCCTCCGCCTGCTCGCCCACGCATCCGGGCAGGGCTTTGTATATCTTTTCAAACTGGTCTTTGTTGCTTATCCCGACCTGCCTGTCGTGGTTGCCGAAAGTGACGGCGAACGGGATATGCCTGTCGGTCACGGGTTTCAGCAGCTTGCCGACAGTCTCGGCGACGCTTTCTATGAGCGCGTCGCCCTTGCCCTTATACGAGACTCCGTAGCCCTTTATCTGATCGCCGGTGAGCACGACGAGATCGGGCTTCTCTTCTTCGAGAGCCGCATTGATGAGCTTTATCGTATCGGGCGACACATCCGGTATTTCCTGAATATCGGTTATCTGCATTATTTTAAATTTTCCGCCGGAGTTGAAGCGCATATTCACTCCCCCTGTTCTGCAACGGGCTTTTTCTTTCTGTGGATAACGAACCTGTTGAGCGGATATGTCCAGAGGGTCGGCACGGTCATAACGACGACCTTTGTCAGCAGCTCGATGAGCGCGTTGCTGCGGCCGCTGTTCTTGATGAGCGTGCCGAGGAATGCGCCGAACCAGGTGTTGAAAATAATCGTACACACGACCATTATCGCATACAAAACAGTCGAGAGCAGCGGATTCGCGTCCGCCTTGAAAGTTATCTTCCTGTTCATGACATAGGCTATCGCGTAACCGACGACGGTCGAGATGAAATACGAATACATATAGCCCTTATACTCGACGCCGAGGAACGCGAGAACGGGGCTGTCCGTCACGGGGACATCGTTGAGGGACTTGAACACGACATACTGGAGCAGAGCGAACACCCCGAGCTCTATCAGCGACGAGGATGCGCCTGCAAAAGTGAATTTTATGAATTTCCATATCTCTGCGTGCTTTTCAAAAAAGCTTCCGCCCTTCTTGACGGCATTGGTTTCTTTCATAACTTTACCGACCGGGCGCGTGCGTTTTCGTTGGTTTATATGCCCGGTTTCTCCCTTCCGTTATCAGTTTAACCCGCAAGAAGCCGAAGCATCAACCGACTTTTGGTAAAGCGAAAGTAAAATCCGTGTAAAAGCAAAAGAGCCCGCTGTCCGCAGGCTCTTTTATAAAATTATGTTTGTTGATATTCGCCGTCATTTGAAGAGTTGGTCGTAATCATAAGATTTTATCAAATCGTCGGCGTTCTTTTCATATTCGGCGAGATTCTCTTCTGTGATACGGTATTCGTCATTCTTCATCCACTGCAGCATCTGCGAGTTCACCCATTCGCCGTAGTGCTTTGCGTCTTTGTAATTATCGAGGTTGCATATGAGCTCGGAGTTGCCGCGGAATGAATACAGTCTGACATTGTCATATTTCAAAAGCTCTTTTGTTATCAGATTTTCCGCTCCGAGCGTCCTGTCGAGCTGACCGTTATTTATCTCCATGCCCCAGTGCGCTATGCTGTAAGGCGGATAGAAGAAATAGAATGTGGTCTCGGGATGTGCTTTAACAATACTGATAACATTCTCGTTCAGATTTTCCGTTACAACGGCGCGGTCGGCATCGGTCAGCTGCTGCATCTTGCTCGCAGAGGCGTTGAGCTCGCACGACTTTATAACCACGTCGCGCCCGTATTCATAGCCGGCGCTCCAGTTTTCATAAACATCAAACGAGGTTGCCGCTCTGCCCGTAACTGTTGATTTCACAACGCTTCCGGCGAGCTTTACAACGACCGGGTCGAAGAAATATTTTATGTCGTCGAGGCTGCTGTCGTTATACAAATAGTCCGGGAAATCGCCCTTTTCGGTATAGCGGTAATTCTTGCCGTAGATCATCTTGTCATAGTCAAGACCCCATATGACATATTTGATGTCGTGTCCGGAATCATACGCCGCCTTGAGATTGTCGCCTATTTCCGTATATCCGCCGCCGGAGAACGCGACCTTTATAAAATCAGAGCCGAAAAGCTTCTGAGCCTCGCTCGTTTTGAAATTCTCCGTCATGGAGGTTCCGGTGATAACCGAATCATAGTCGAAGTGCCTGGCTATTCCGTTATTCTGATAGCGCTCGTTCACAAGCGGATACGACAGAAACTTCAGCGGAGCATGATAATGGAACATCGGGTCTATTGCGAATATAGACAAAATAAATATAAGCACCGCCGCCGCTGCGGCAGCCAATATTCCGATTATCCATTTAACGGCAGTATTTTTTCTTTTTCCAGTCTTCATGTTGCCACCACATTATATCTTTTTTTGATATCTCGATTTTATCACATTTCTTATAAATACTCAAGCCTTTCATTATCTGACTCCGAACCGTAAAAAAGAGCCCGCTGCGCGGCTGCACAAAACAGCAAAAAGCCACAACTCACTTTGAAGAGTGAATTATGGCTTTGATTTTATATGCTGTTATTCTCAGCCGCCTATTTTCTCCTTGCCGCCCATATACGGTCTGAGGGCTTCGGGGATATTGACGCTGCCGTCGGCCTTGAGGTTGTTTTCGAGGAACGCTATGAGCATTCTCGGCGGGGCAACAACGGTGTTGTTGAGCGTATGGGCAAAGTGCTTGCCGTCCTTGCCGTTGATGCGTATTTTCAGCCTGCGCGCCTGTGCGTCGCCGAGGTTCGAGCATGAGCCGACCTCGAAATACTTCTTCTGTCTGGGCGACCACGCCTCGACATCTATAGACTTGACCTTGAGATCCGCGAGGTCACCCGAGCAGCACTCGAGGGTGCGCACCGGGATATCGAGAGTGCGGAAGAAATCGACCGTGTTCTGCCAGAGCTTGTCGAACCACATCTTGCTGTCCTCCGGCTCGCAGACGACTATCATCTCCTGCTTCTCGAACTGGTGGATGCGGTAAACGCCGCGCTCTTCTATACCGTGAGCGCCCTTTTCCTTGCGGAAGCAGGGTGAGTAGCTCGTGAGGGTCAGGGGCAGAGTCTCAGGCTGGATTATTGTATCAATAAACTTGCCTATCATCGAATGCTCGCTCGTGCCGATGAGATAGAGATCCTCGCCCTCGATTTTATACATCATCGCGTCCATCTCGGCAAAGCTCATAACGCCGGTGACGACATCGCTTCTTATCATGAACGGCGGCACACAATAAGTGAAGCCGCGGTCGATCATGAAGTCGCGTGCATATGAAATAACTGCCGAATGGAGTCTGGCGATATCGCCCATGAGATAATAGAAGCCGTTGCCCGCGACCTTTCTTGCGGAGTCGAGGTCGATGCCGCTCATCTTCTCCATTATCTCTGTATGGTACGGAACCTCGAAATCGGGCACTACGGGCTCGCCGAAGCGCTGGATTTCAACATTCTCGCTGTCGTCGCGGCCTATCGGCACGCTCGGATCGATGATGTTCGGGATGACCATCATTATCTTCTTTATCTTCTCGCCGAGCTCCTCTTCGAGCTTCTCGAGTTCAGCGAGTCTCGCGGCGTTCGCGCTGACCTGAGCCTTCACCTCTTCCGCCTCGTCGCGCTTGCCCTGCGCCATGAGCGCGCCTATCTGCTTCGACAGGCGGTTGCGGCTGCCGCGCAGCTCATCAGCCTCGCCCTTTGCGGCGCGGCAGAGCTTGTCAAGCTCAATGACCTCGTCGACGAGCGGAAGCTTCTGATCCTGAAACTTCTTTTTGATGTTTTCTTTGACTATTTCGGGGTTTTCTCTGACAAATCTGAGATCCAGCATTTTATATCCTCCTGCATCATATTTAATAGAAAACACCCTCAGAACGGCTCCCGCCGTCCCAAGGGTGCAATAAGCACGGTACCACCTTGTGTTTAACTCTCAGCCCATAACGCGGGCACGCGGCAGAACTCATCGCCCTGCGGCTCGAAAGCGGAATAGACCCTGCGGACGAAGGAAACTCGCAGCAAACATTTCCCTCTCTGATCGTCCCGAAAAGATCCGTGTTCTTCGTCACAGCCTTTATAATATGGGATTATTATACCCCGAAGAAAAATCAAAGTCAAGCCTGTTTTTGCGCCTGTCTGCGCGGCAGGAGCTTAGCTTTTGCAAGAACTTTTACGAGGGTCGGGATTATCACGAGCTGGATAGCGAGACCCGGCAGGCAGGTGACGAACGACGCAGTCACCCAGACGGAGAACGAATAGTTTCCGGCGGAGAAGATGAGAGCTTTGAGTATGCCCGAAACGACGCGCCCGGAGATGAGCGCGACAACGAGGCTCGTGTAGAGCGAGAGATATGTAGTCTTATATTTAAACGCATACATCACAAGACCCGTCACTGCGCCGTATACTGCGAGCTCCGCCATCATCGACGGCAGGATAGCCATCGGCGGCATCTGAGTCAGAAGCGACGAGAGCAGAGGGCCGAGCAGACCGCACACGAGTCCGTACTGCCAGCCGCAGATAAGTCCGCACAGCAGCACCGGGATATGCATCGGCAGGAATATCGTTCCGGCGTTTTTGACCATGTGGAACGCCATGGGCAGCACGATACACAGCGCGACGCACAGCGCGGTTATGACCGTCTTTCTGATTCGCATTGAATTCTTGTTTGTCATGGGGATCGTCCTTTCAAAAGACAAAAAGCGGGGGTACGGCACTCCCTTCTGGAAGCGCAGTTACCCTCGCGGCAATGTTTTCACGTTATTTTAAAAAAATCTTCGCTCTCTTCTGAAAGCCCGATCCCTTCATGAGATCGCGATTATTATATCACATTTCAAGCGAAAATCAAGACCCTTTTCCGATTTCTTTCACGGCGGACTGAACGAGCTTCGCCATCGGGATATCCCCGACGCCGACGACTATATTGTCGCAGTGGTTGACAGGGACGAGTACACGCTTTGCGTCGCTCTGCCCTATCGCCGCCGCCATCTTCGGCGTTATCTCGCCGAGCAGCGCATCGGCTATGACTATACCGACGGGACCCGCTATGACATCCGCCTTGCGGCACCCGACACACACTGCGTTTTCGCCCGTCGCGGCGGCATCGGCGCCCGCCTTGAGCATGGCGGAGGTCGCGATGCTGTTCGCGCCGACGGCGGTCACGAAGAAGTCCGGATATTCGCTTTTTATCCCGGAAACGAGCAGCTTGCCTATTCCGCCGCCCTGTCCGTCTATAACAAGTACGTTCATATCAGTCTCTCCATCAGTTTTTCACGGGCTCGAACATATCCCCGTCAACGCCGCAGTTTTCGCAGCGGTCGGGCGCTGTGTCGCCCTCGATTTCAAAGCCGCATATCGAGCAGCGCATACGCGCGATGCCGTCCTTCTGAGCCTTGAACAGCTCAGCGGGCGACTCACACTTCGGGCACTTCTCGGGCGCATTTTCGCTCTTTATTTTAAGCCCGCAGACCGTGCAGACCCATGTTCTTGTCAGCGCGGGACGGCGCTCTTCAATCAGCTCGCCGCCGACTCCACAGTTCTCGCAGCGGTCGGGCGCAGCCTTGCCCTCGTGGACATGTCCGCATATCGTGCAGACGAATACAGGCTCTCTTTTCTCTTCCCTTGGCTCAAAGACGGGCTGTGAAAGCGACGCCGGAGCCGAGCAGTTCGGGCATTTATCCGCGGCCGCGTCAAACGTGCGTCCGCATACGGCGCAGTGTATCTTCGCGCCCGTATTTCCCTCTTTGCTCACCGAATCCCTCCGTTTTTATGTTTTTTATTATGCCGCATATTATAGATGCGCCACTCATGGTATCTATATTTTATCATCTGATATGCCAAAAAGTCAAGTTGCATGAAATACGCGGATATGATAAAATGAGTGGCAGAAAGAGAAAGGGTGAACGATATGGGACTTTATATACTTCTCGCCGTGCTTGCAGTTCTTGTTATATTTATATGTATACTGCTGATAAGAGCCGCGCTCGCCGCGAAAAAAGCCGAGCCGATAGGCGAAAAGCCGGTCTATACAACCGAGCAGGAGGATATCGAAAACGGCGAACGGCTGATGAAAATGATAGAATGTCAGACCGTATCGTCCCGCGAAATATATGACGACACGGAGTTTGCGAAGCTGCGCGCGGCGGTCAAAGAGCTGTTTCCGCTGCTGCACGAGCGCGCCGAGATAAAATATTTCAGCGAGGACTGCTGGGTCTACAAAATTTCCGGGCGCGACGAGAGCCGGAATATACTGTTCATGTCGCACCACGATGTTGTTGCCGCGACGGGCGACTGGACTCACGAAAAGTTCGGCGAGATATCCGACGGAAAGATATGGGGACGCGGCACGGTAGACACAAAGACTTCGCTCTTCGCGGAGCTCTCCGCAGTCGAGGAGCTGCTCGCCGAGGATTTTGAACCCGCATGCAACTTATATATAGCCTCGGGACACAATGAAGAGATTTTCGGCGACGGAATACACGAAGCCGTGAAATATTTTGAAAAGCAGGGCATCGAATTCGAATTTGCCATCGACGAGGGCGGCGGGGTCATCAGCGCACCGATAGACGGGATAGACTGCAAGTGCGCGATGATAGCTGTTCACGAAAAGGGCTACCACAGAATAAATGTCCGCGCCGTTCAGGGCGACTCCGAAGGGCTGACCCTCAGCGACAATCCTGTGACCCGAGTTTCAAAATTCATCGCTGAGGTTTCCGCGCTGAAGCTGACGATAAAAATGCCCGCTCAGGTGCGCGAGATGTTCACGGCGCTCCTGCCCTATATGAACTTCCCGCTGAGACTTATCTTCGCGAACCTATGGTGTTTCGAGCCGCTGCTGATAAAGCTCATGCCGAAGATAAACTCCCAGGCGGCAGCGATGCTCGGCACGACCTGCGTTTTCGGCAGCATCGAATCAAAGAAGGGCAAGACCCCGCGCGACAACGAGTGCTCTGCAAGCGCGCTGATAAGATACATCGACGAAGAGGATCTTGTCGGCGACATGGAGAAGATAAGAGAGCTCGCGAAGAAATATGCGCTTGAAATAACCGAGCCCGCCGACGGGCACGAGTTCCACCGACCGGCTGATACAGGCAGCAGGGCATTCAAATATGTCTGCCGCTGCGCGAGAGACGTGTTCCCGCACGCCGCAGTTGCCCCGTTCGTCCTCGCCGCCGGAACCGACGCCCGCTGGATGAGCGATGTCTGCCCGTGCACGCTGCGCTTTGCTCCGATCGATATCAACATGCAGCAGTTCAACAGCGTCCACAGCGTAGATGAAAACATCGACCTCTCCGCCATCGGTGCGGCGATAGAGTTCTACAAAGAGGTTCTGAGAAACTACAAATAAATATATTTCCGTGCCGCAGAGCGTAAAATCGCCCGGCGGCACGGATTCTTTTCGTTTTGGCGGGTTTTCGCTCCCAACCATATATATTGTATGAATATTAATGCAAAGTACCTGAATTTGTGTATCTGCCGTGTGAGAATTGTATTTTGTAATTCAATTGATAAAATTAACGAAATTTCAGATAAAAATTAGTT
>ENA-OYAE01000604-OYAE01000604.1-human-gut-metagenome-genome-assembly--contig:-NODE-604-length-10397-cov-5.648424_pt1 | contig 10397 bp, 8 predicted proteins | sample MGYA00244512_ERZ652809 | MGnify/ENA primary metagenome ERZ652809 (study PRJEB26926, sample SAMN06164862) | human gut metagenome | biome: ENVO:00009003; feature: ENVO:2100002; material: ENVO:00002003...
TGTGTATAAGAGACAGCTAAAATAAGTTCATAAGAAATGAGGATGATTCTATGTTAAGAAAAATAATTCAAATTGATGAAGATAAATGTACAGGATGCGGTATCTGTGTGGATGCCTGTCATGAAGGAGCCATTAGCTTAGTGAATGGAAAAGCGAAATTAATGCGTGATGATTATTGTGATGGACTAGGGGATTGTTTACCAACATGTCCTACAGGTGCTATTTCATTTATTGAAAAAGATACTCTAGCTTATGATGAAGAGGCTGTAAAAAAGAATATGGAAAAGCGCATGCAAGAATCGGGCACCATGCATTCAGGATGTCCTGGGTCTATGATGCATACACTGAATCCAGTTGTATCAAGTCCATCGATTGATGTATCAAGTCAACTAACATCTTGGCCTGTTCAAATTAAGCTAGCACCTATCAACGCACCATTCTTTCAACATGCTAAGCTTTTAATAGCTGCGGATTGTACTGCTTATGCCTATGCCAATTTCCATCAGGAATTTATGAAAAATAAAGTGACTCTAATAGGATGTCCAAAACTTGATGGTGTGGATTATTCAGAAAAACTTTGTGATATTATTCGTATGAATTCGATTGAAAGTGTAACCATTGTTCGTATGGAAGTACCTTGTTGTGGTGGTCTTGAAAATGCGGTTAAGAAAGCTTTGCAGGAAAGTAAAAAGTTCATTCCTTGGCAAGTCGTCACAATTTCAATTGATGGAAAAATTTTAGATTAAACCTTAAAAAAGTGCAGTTAACGTTACAGATACTGCACTTTTGTCATTTTCTGACACGTTAAACAAAAAAGTATCACCGTAGCGATACTTTAATGATTAGTCCTTTGTGATTTCTTTATAGCTAGCTAGACCATAAGCACTATCTGCAAATGTACCTGCATTGACAATAGCTTGTTCCATTGCTTTTACGGCCATGATTCCAACTAGATCTTGTTCTGCAGGAACTTTATTCGATGTCATCGCAAAAATAGTATCTCCATCACTTGAAGTGTGGACTGGACGGATACATCTTGCATATCCATTATGCGCCATACTCGCAATCTTATTCATTTGTGCTTTATTTAAATCCGCATTTGTGATGATACAACCAATTGTCGTATTCATACCACAAGAATTGATCATCTTTTCAGCTGCCTTTAAGATTTCATCTTCACTAAACAATCTTGTGTTTGTGTTTTTATCGTAGATACCTGCAATTGGTTTGTCTGAATTTGGATAGAAAATATCACCACACGCATTCACCGCTACAATAGCTCCTACTTTTAATGGACCCATTTGTAGGGCTGAAAATCCAAGTCCTGCCTTCATCGCATATTGAGGGCCAAAGAATTTACCAACACTAGCCCCTGTTCCTGCACCTACATTTCCTTGTTTTGGATCATTTTTTTCAGCTTCCATACAAGCATCATAACCCATTTGTTTGTTTGGATACGCTTTAGAATTACCTACACCACAATCAAATAGACAAGCTTCACATACGATTGGAATATAGATATTTTTCATGTCAAAACCAATTTCGTGTTCGCTCAAATATTGCATAACGCCACTACTTGATTCTAAACCAAAAGCACTACCACCTGATAATGTAACCGCATGAATCTTTTGAACCATGTTCTTTGGATTTAATAAATCTGTTTCACGAGTGGCTGGACCACCACCACGTACATCTACACCAGCTGTGGCTCCTTCTTTACATAAGATGACTGTACAGCCAGTCGCATTTTCTATATCTTGTGCACTACCAATTTGAAATCCTTCGATCTCATTGATTTGAATTGTCTTCATTTTTTGATCTCCTTTAATTCATATAAATCATTTCTACGTACCTTCCAATAAGGCATCCTTTTTCTTACTTTTTCAATGTCGTTTAAATCGATATCTACAACTTTGTATGCTTCTTCTTCACCCAACTCCACTACAACATTGCCAAAACCATCCACAAGAATAGAGTGGCCTCCTGAAGTATAGTTTTTATACGTATACTTAGCTGGGGCAACCCCACACAAAAAAACTTCATTTTCTAAGGCGCGTGTTTGAGTAAATAGCTTCCAATGTTTCTTTGTAGCCTGCTCATTAAAGGCAGCCGGACAAAATAGAATTTGTGCTCCATTTTGAGCTAGAATTCTGGATACTTCTGGAAATCGGATGTCGTAACATAATAAAATGCCACATCTTCCCCATGGCGTATCAAAACATTGTAGGTGATTTCCTGGTACAAACACTTCATTTTCGCAATAATCTTGTTTGTTGTGAAATTCAAAAAGATGTGTTTTATCATACGAACAAACAATGTTGCCATCACAATTTAATATGTAACAGCGATTGTATTTGTCAGCACAAATGGAACCAGCCACAATCCATATCCTATGCGATTTAGCTAGTTTTTTTAAAGCCATCAAACTTTCATCATGACGCAAATACGCTGTTTTAAGTGCATCATTATGATAGGGACAATTCCACATTTCACAAAGAACTAAAATATCACAGTCTGGAATATTTTTTAGTTTAGCTATATTTTGTTGGTTATCCATTGAAACAGACATTTGGTACATACAGATCTTCATATAGATTATGATAGGCGAAAAGTGACTACTTTTCAAGGTGTGCAAAGACTAACATGTGTTTATTTACTACTGGTTTGAAATCGTTTACAATGATTTTAGGAGGTTTGTATCATGTATAAAATTATAGAAGTAAAACAAAGTGTATTTGAAGATAATAATAAAGATGCGAACAAATTAAGAGAAGAATGTAAAGATAAAGGTGTGTTCTTATTGAATGTTATGTCAAGTCCTGGAGCAGGGAAGACAACAACTCTATCTAGAACGTTAGAAAGACTAAAAGATACAATGAGAATTGGTATTATGGAAGCGGATATTGATAGTGATGTAGATGCCAAAACCATCAGTGAATATGGCATACGCACGATTCAACTACATACAGGTGGTATGTGTCATTTAGACGCAGATATGACTCGTCAAGGATTGCATGAAATGGGTATGGAAGATTTAGATTTGGCTGTACTTGAAAATGTAGGAAATTTAGTATGTCCTGCTGAATTTGATACGGGATCCACTAAAAATATGGCTATCTTAAGTGTTCCAGAAGGAGATGACAAACCTTTAAAATATCCATTGATGTTTCAAGTGTGTGATGTGGTTTTAATTAATAAAGTGGATGTATTGCCATACTTTGATTTTGATGTAGAAAAATGTAAAGAGAATATTTTGTATCGTAATCCAAATGCGAAAATTTTTGAGGTGTGCGCAAAAACGGGTGAGGGAATTGATGACTGGTGTAAGTGGCTTGAAAATGAAGTAAAGGCCTGGAAGGAATAATATGACATATCGAGATAATATTGATAAACTGGCAAGGCGTATCACGGATCGTATTCCAGCTAAAGTAAAAAAATTATCCCAAACAGACCCTGAATATGAGTGTTTAAATGAAATCTTAAATGATGAACAATGCGATTTATGTTTGTGTTTTGAAGTGCGTAAACCACTTTCTTTTGAAGAAGTAGTGAAAAGAAGTGGATGGCCAGCGGGAAGAGTAAATCGTGTATTAAATGAAGTATGTGACATTGGAATGATTGAATACAACTGGGAAAATGAGGATCATCATAAACAGTTTGTGCTTCCTCAATTTGTTCCTGGAGCAGCTGAATTTATGGTTATGAATAAAGATCTTGTGGAAGAACATCCAATTGTTGCGGATTTCTTTGAAAAGATGACGCGATTACCACTTGAAAAGGTAACGCCAATGGTTCCACCTGGAGGAGCGGGTATTGGTATGCATGTTATTCCTGTGGAAAAGGCGATTCATGCAAATCAGCAAGCGGTAAGTGTAGAAAAGATTTCGCATTGGTTGAATAAATACGATAAATACGCACTTTCTCCATGTTCATGTAGAAGACAACAACGTGTTAGAGGTGAAGGAACTGGTGATGTTGAAGCGGATGTTTGTATTGCGGTAGGTGATATGGCAGATTATGTTGTACAGACAAACAAGGGTGGACATTATTGTACGTATGAAGAGGTTATTGAGACTTTAGAACGTTGCGAAAGAAAAGGTTATGTTCATCAGATTACCAATATTGATGGAGAAGATAAGATTTTTGCGATATGTAACTGTGCACATGGCGTATGTAATGCATTAAGAACGAGTCAATTGTTTAATACCCCAAATATGTCGGCAAGTGCTTATAGGGCTCATGTGGATAGTGAAAAGTGTGTTGCGTGTGGAAAGTGTGTGGAAATTTGTCCTGTAGGAGCGGCAAAATTGGGTCAAAAACTTTGTACAAAAGCTGGACCTGTATCGTATCCTAAACAGGAACTTCCTGATGATGTAAAGTGGGGCCCTGAAAAGTGGAACTGGAATTTTAGAGATACAGCTAAAGTCAACTGTTATGAAACTGGAACATCACCTTGTAAGAGTGCATGCCCTGCACATTTACCGGTTCAAGGCTATATTAAGATGGCGAAAGAAGGTCGCTATTTGGATGCATTAAAGTTAATTAAAGACTTTAATCCATTTCCAGCCGTATGTGGAGCTATTTGTAATAGAAGGTGTGAACAACAGTGTACGCGTGGATTGATTGATGAGCCTTTGGCTATTGATGAAATCAAGAAGTTTATTGCCGAACAAGAACTTTATGAAGATAAGCGTTATATTCCTTTATGTGAAAATGTCGAAGGAAAATTTTTCACAAATAAGATGGCCATTATTGGTGCAGGTCCTGCTGGTATGAGTGCCGCTTATTATTTAAGAATAATGGGCTATCCTGTCACAATATTCGAAAAGGAAGAAAAACCAGGCGGTATGTTGGCATATGGTATTCCTTCTTTTAGATTAGAGAAGTCTGTGATTGAAGCTGAAATTGAAGTGTTAAAAGCTATGGGTATTGAGTTCAAGTGTGGCATAGAAGTAGGTAAAGACATTTCGTTGGATGATTTAAGAAATGAGGGATATGAAGCATTCTATGTGGCTATTGGTGCTCAAGGATCAAGAAAATTAAATATTCCAGGAGAAGATAATGCGATGGTTGAATCTGGAATTGATTTCTTGCGAAAAGTGAATAAAGTAGAAGATCCTAATCTAATTTCTGGCGATGTGGTTGTCGTTGGTGGTGGAAATGTTGCGATAGATGTAGCTCGTGCCACTTTAAGAAGTGGGGCTGAAAAGGTACATTTATATTCTTTGGAACAAGAAGCTGAAATGCCGGCAAGTTTTGAGGAAGTACAAGAGGCAAAAGAAGAGGGAATTCTTCTTCATTGTGGATGGGGTCCAAAGGAAATCTTAGAAGATTCAATTGTATTTAAACAATGTGTAAGTGTAAAGGATAAAACAGGAAGATTTAATCCAAGCTATGATGAAAGTGTTTTGGAAACTATACAATGTAGTCATGTATTACTTTCAATTGGACAAAGTATTATTCCAATTCAAGGATTGGATGTAGAAGTAAATACAAATGGAACAATCAAAGCAGATGGTACAACACTTCAAACATCTGTTGAAGATGTATTTGTGGGCGGTGATGTGTATACAGGTCCAAAATTTGCGATTGATGCGATTAGTCATGGTAAAGAAGCAGCTGAATCTATGCATCGTTTTGTTCATAAGGGGCATTCTCTAACAATTGGAAGAGACTTACATTTATTTAATGAATTTGATAAGAATAACGCATTGATTGATATTGATTTTGATCATGCCAAACGACAGATACCTGGTATTAAAAAGGGGTTTGGTGAAAAATCCTTTAGAGATTTACGTTCAACATTTACAGAAGAACAAGTTAAGATTGAAGCCAATCGATGTCTTGGATGTGGTGCAAGTATTGTGGATACCAATAAGTGCATTGGTTGTGGTTTGTGTACGACAAAATGCGAATTTGATGCGATCCACTTAACGCGTGATATCAAAGATGGCGCAAGAATGGTTAAGGCGGAAGATAAGATGAAAGCTATCTTGCCGTATGCAGCTAAACGCCAAATCAAGATTATTCGCAATAAGAAGAAATAGTATGCATGAATTAGGAATTGTTGTACATATTTCAAAAACATTGGAAGAACTTGCACAAGAAAATAATATTACAAATATTCGTAGAGTGACTTTGCAGATAGGAAAAGTAAGCGGAATTGTTCCTGAGTATTTAGTGGATTGTTGGAAATATTATAAGAAAAAAGTTCCTTTAATTGAAAACTCAACACTAGAATATGAATGGATTGAAGCCATTACGATTTGCGATGAATGTGAAAAAACATATGATACGATTCAATATGGAAGAGAGTGTCCATATTGTAAGAGTGAACATACAGTTCTTTTTCAAGGTAATGAGTGTCTCATTAAGGAGATTGAAGCCGAATAAGCGTCGAAAGGCGCTTTTTTTAGAAAAAGTTTTTTTTTGCGTATATGAGTATGTAGGAAATGCCTACTAGAATTGAGGTGCTCATGCGTAGTGCAAATTTATTAAATGATTTCGCCTTCAAGTATGTTTTTGGCGAAGATTGTAAAGAGGCTAATGATGCCTTAAAATCATTACTTACGGTATTTTTAGAAAGGAAAGTCCATCATGTGGTTGTTAAAAATTCAGAATTGGTAAAATACTATAGTAAAATGAAAAATCCAAGATTGGATTTGTTGGTTGAATTTGATGATCGAACGATGGTGGATTTAGAAATGCAGTTAAGACAAACTCAAGATCATCTGCCGATTCGCTTTAGTTATTATTTGGCTAGACTTCATAGTTCTCAAGAATTGGAAGGAAAATATTATGGAGAGTTAAAGGAAACAATTGTCTTAGTGTTATTTAATGTGAATTTAATTGATAATAATAGAATGTGTAACACATTCACATTGAAAAATGAGGAGGGCTTATCTTTTGTGAAAGAAACAGAAGATCGTATGAAGATACGAACGGTTGAAATGGCAAAGTTGGATGTAAACAAGCCGCTTAAAGAAATGAATGAACAGGAAAAGATGATTTATTACTTTTTGAATTGCCACAAGGGAATGGATGATAGTAAAATTAAGGTCATGATAGAAAGTGATGGGGTGATTCAAATGTTAGAGAAGCGTGTAGAAACCATATCGGATGATGGTTGGAAAAAAATAATAGAAGATTTTAGAAAACTACATGAAAATGAAGAGCGAATGGAACGACAACTTGAACTTGAAGAGGCTCATAAAGCACAAGAAGAAGCAAAAAAGGCATTACAAGAAGCGAATAAATTAAGCCAAGAAGCTGACAAGAAAGTAGAAGAAGCTGATAAGAAAGTAGAAGAAGCAAATAAACAAGTGAAACAAATGGTTCGTAAGATGTATGAAGATGGTTTTAGCCTTGACCAAATTTCTGAATATTGTTCACTAAATGTGGATGAAATTCAGGTGTTGATAAAATCATAAATTTTCTGTTGCATTTAAAAAAATGTTTGTTTATAATAAAGCCATCCTTTGTAAAGGCAATGAAAAGAAGAAGTAGTCGTGGATGCTGCTGATAGTGAGTTCCTGATGGTGGAAATGGAACAGTAAGCACAGGGTGAACGTGTCTTAGAGCTAAGCTTTCGAAGATTGAGGAAGCTTCGGATACTCCCGTTATGAGTTAAGGGCTTGTACATTAGTGCAGGAAATAAGGTGGTACCGCGATTTTATAGTCGTCCTTGTATATTCAAGGACGGCTTTTTTTTATTAGAAGGGAATGGTAGATATGAAAAAAGGATTTAAATTAATTTCGGCATTTTTAGTAAGTTTTATGATCATGATGTCTAGTGTTATGCCTGCATTTGCCGATGAAACAGACACATCAACAACAGGCGATTTATTAGACAAGATTCAAGAAAGAGGAGAATTGATTGTAGGTACATCTCCTGATTTTCCACCTAATGAATTTATTGACTCAACAAAAACAGGACAAGCGCAATATGTAGGTTCTGATATTGAATTAGCAAAATATATTGCGAAAAAGATGGGTGTTAAATTAACAATCAAAGCCGCAAGTTTTGATACAGTTTTGGCAAATCTTCAAACTGAAGAAATTGATTTAGCAATTACTGGATTGGCTTATACACCAGCACGTGCGCAACAGATGGAAATGTCTATTGGATACAATATGACAGAGGATACTGGCGGGCAGGCTGTTATTATCGCAAAAAAAGATGCAGATAAATATAAGAAGTTAACTGATCTAACTGGCTTAAAGGTGGCTGCTCAACAAGGATCAATCCAGCAGCAATATACAGAAGATCAAATTCCGGACGCAAAACTACAATCCATTTCAAGTATTGATGATGGTGTTGCCCTATTAAAGAATGGTACGGTACAAGCTGTTGCATGCTCTGAAGGTACAGCTGATGAATATATTGAAAAGAACTCTGAACTTGCGAAGTTAGATGAATTATTCAATATTGATCAAGATTATGCAGGTAATCGTGTAGGTGCTCCTTTAGGTGAAAAGAGATTGATGAAAGAAGTCAATAAAATTTTAAAGGAAGTCAATAAAAAAGGTTTATATGAAGAGTGGTATAAAGCGGCTAAGAAACAGAGTAGTGAACAATTTACTTTAACAGCGACTGGATTCTTTGGAACATGTGTTCAAATTGTTCAATATTGCTGGCCACAATTATTAAAAGGTTTAGGAATCACTTTAGGACTTGCTGCTATTACTGTTATTTTTGGTACAATTATTGGTGGATTATTTGCCCTAGTAAAACTATCAAAGAATAAAATCGTACAAGCGATTGCGGGTGTATATGTAGAATTGATTCGTGGAACACCACTATTACTACAATTATGGTTGTTCATCAATATTTTCTCTTATTTGACAAATGGAAATATGCCAATGATCGTTAGTGTGATTATTGCCCTTGTCATTAATTCAAGTGCATATGTGGCTGAAATTATTCGTTCAGGTATTCAATCTGTGGATAAAGGGCAAAGAGAAGCGGCTAAATCACTTGGTATGTCAAATGTACATATGATGACTAAAATCATTATTCCTCAAGCTATCAAGAATATCTTGCCTGCCTTAGGTAATGAATTCGTTATGATGATCAAGGAAACATCTTTGGCAAGTACATTCTATATTGGAGAATTAATGACTGTTAACAGTGTTATTAAATCGGCTACTTATAAATCCATTGAACCATTAGTAATTGTTGGTTTGATCTACTTTATTGTTACATATTCATTATCAAAATTAATTAAATACATGGAAGGGAAGTTGAGTGTCAGTGACTAAGGAACTAATTGTTGTAAAAGACTTACATAAAAATTTTGGAGATCTTGAAGTATTAAAAGGAATTGATCAAACAATCCATCAAGGAGAAGTTGTTAGTATTATTGGACCTAGTGGTTCAGGAAAATCTACTTTCTTACGTTGTCTTAACTTATTAGAAAAACCATCTAGTGGACAAATTATTTTCGAAGGTATAGATATTGCAGCTGAAAATGTTGATATTGATACACATCGTAAAAAGATTGGAATGATCTTCCAACACTTTAATGTATTTCCACATTTAACAGTTTTAGAAAATATTACCATCACACCAATTCTAGAACTTAAAACACCAAAGGCCCAAGCTGAAAAAGAAGCAATTGAATTGCTTAAAAAAGTAGGCTTGGAAGATAAGAAGGATGAATATCCAAGAAAATTATCTGGTGGACAAAAACAGCGTCTAGCTATTGTTCGTGCTCTAGCTATGCATCCAGATGTAATTTTATGTGACGAACCAACAAGTGCATTAGATCCAGAAATGGTAAAAGGTGTACTAGAAGTCATTAAAGAATTGGCGGATCAAGGAATGACAATTGTGATCGTAACACACGAAATGGGATTTGCTCGTGAAACAAGTGATCGCGTATTATTTATGGATGAAGGTATTATTCAAGAACAAGGAACTCCAGAAGATATCTTTGAACATCCACAAAATCCAAGAACTATCAAATTTTTATCGCAAGTACTATAAGCTTGGGCACATGCTCAAGCTTTTCTGTACGACAGGCAGTCGTGCTTATAGTTGATAATCAATCACCGATTATCAACTGTTTTATTTTAGAGACAATAAAGTACAAGATACTCGTAACACTATACAAAAGTCATTGAAGTAAAACAGTCCCAACAAGGTTGAAATATTTTGTCTACTAAGGATATAGCCAAGTAGTAAGCCATACTCAATGCATCCTCGTGAGGGAGTGTGTGAAGGGAGTTAAAGCGAGAACTCAGGCACCAATCTATCAATGCACATGTGGCGTTCAGTATTGATGATGCTGCGGAAAAAAGCAGAAATCCTATGAATAGATACCAATGACTATATCGATATCTGTTAATACTGGATGTGAAAGCAGGAAGCATGAGTTCAAGGGAAGGCACAGATG